>Ga0307487_1000081_pt1 | contig 76275 bp, 71 predicted proteins | sample CBIW12metaG_FD_203665 | JGI IMG/M metagenome (GOLD analysis project Ga0307487, IMG submission 203665) | Sea-ice brine microbial communities from Beaufort Sea near Barrow, Alaska, United States - CBIW 1.2 | ecosystem: Environmental > Aquatic > Marine > Coastal | place: USA: Alaska | collected... | reverse complement strand
CTGGATTGGTAGGAAGCAACAACTGCCTCCATCTGGTCTTGGTTTGCTCGTCTCATTGGTTTGTTTTTGATGCAAACCTAGTGGATCAAATTAACACGCGAAATATGTACTTGCTCGGGTGGATACGCTGAAAAGGAAAATATCCCTCACGTGATTTAACCTATCAGTGACAAATATTTTCTTGAAAATCATTTGAATTTCATGCCAGGTCAAAAACACACGGTTAACTTCTTTTTTAACCATTTTAAATTGAATGAAGGGATTTCTTTGCAACCATCCATTTTTTATACATATCAAGACAATTTTCTTGAAATTGGCTAGATATTTTACAGTGGTATTATGACCACAGTTTTGAATGGATCTAAGCCAAAAGGAATAGGCGGATATGAATTCATAATCCAGAGATTGGATGTCAACATCATCTTTCTTGTATTTCCATTGAATAAAGCTTCTGGTATGATCCAATGAAGTTCTATATCGTTGTAGCGTGCCGTAGGCAAATTCTTTATCTAGGAGGGCTTCTACTTGGTCATTGTGCTCTTGAAAAATTTCAAGAATCATTTTTTTCTTTTCGCCTATTCCAAGTAGCACGTTTTTCAATGCTTCTGCTGTCACTTCCTTGTCTGAATCAATTAAAAGCTTTTTTGCCTGAAGCACTTTGTGATAGATAGATTCCAGATAGGCATTAAGGTTTCTATCTTCTTCCTTATTTCCATTTGCACGGCCTAAAGTGGTATTCCAGCGTGATGGAGCCCATAATCTTTTGGTGGACAGTTCTTTGGGCGTTCCATCGACCGTAATCCTCAGATATACATACCTGTCTCCTTTGATGTTTTTTTTCGATTGTTTCAAAAAGAAGAGCAATCCGAAGCTTTTTTCTAACATGACGTTATTGGTTAGGTTGTATAAAGTTCGGAATCAAAGTTCTAAATTACAAGATGCTAATCTATTGAACATGTTGATATTCAATCAACTATACCATTCTCAGTGCGTCTTTTTTTTGAGTAGGTGAACTACACGAATGACGCGCTAGAAATACAAGCATTTATGAAGATTCTATGGGTTTGCAGCATAAAAAAAGCCTGTAAAGAATTTCTTTACAGGCTTTTATCTCATTCAAGAATTTAACGTTCTTTATTGATTAACATATTGTAAATCAACTGGTTAAGACTTTTTTAAGCGTTGAAATCAGTAGTTATTCGAACCTTTAATTGTTGTAAACTACTGATTTTCAAAGCTTTACTGGTAGAGAGTGGGGGATTAACACCTTCTGTGCATGACTAACCAAAAATACTCATATATGCCTGTAATAGGACTTTTTGGAAGGGTTGGTGATCAGAAATGACCAGCTTTGACCATTCTTGCATGACTTTTTCGCTACTAAATTCGCTACTGAATTTTTCATTAGTATCTTTATCAAATACAAGATAAGGATATGGAAGCGACAGTTAAATTTATTTTGAGGCATGATTTGGAAAACAAGAAGGGTGAGCAGCCTTTGATGATAGTTGTTCATTTGGGCGGGAAGCGGAAATTGATGTCATCTGGTATAAAATTATTACCCGATTTGTGGTCTGCTGACAAGCAAGAAATTGTGGATATGACAGCAAAACAAAAAACACAGCTGGAAAAGAAATTTGGATCTGCGGTGCCTCCAAAAAGTTATCTCCTCCAATATCAAGATGAGCTGCTTCAAATACGGAATAAAATTCGTCAAATAGAGGAATCATTTAGAGCGAAGCAAGTGCCCTATGATTTAGATATGTTGATGACAAGAATCAAAGAATCTAAAAAGACGGTAATTAAGAAAAGTGAGCCTTCTTATTCGGTTTACGATTTCATTGATCTGTACATTAAGGAAAATGAGTTGACCAGAGTAAAAGGGAGTATGATTGTTTATAAATCCCTTAAAAGACACCTTAAAAACTATCAAGATGAGATTAGGGAAAATGTGAAATTTGAAAACATGGACTACGCTTTCATGCAGGGGTTTCAGAATTTCCTGATAAATCATAAAATCGTTCATAGAACCACTGGAACAGTGAGTACACTAAATAATATTACTATAGCTAAGCAATTAAGTACTCTAAAAACGTTTTTAGGCTATGCTAGAAGAAAAGGATTTAAAATCGCTGATGGTTATAAGGATTTTACAATCAAAAAAGAAAAACTGGAAGTAATAGCACTAAATAGAAGTGAATTTGACAGTCTTTATGATCTTGATTTAAGTTCTAGCTCAAGGCTGCAACAAGTCAGGGATGTTTTCCTTTTCAGTTGTGTGACGGGGTACAGATTTTCAGATTTGTGTCAACTGAAACGGGAACATATTAAGGAGGATGAAATTCGAATGACTATCACAAAGACTAAAGAGCCGTCAGTAGTTCCGCTCACACGTATTTCTCGAGAGATATTAAAAAAGTATGAGGAAAGAGTATCTCCACTTCCTATGATTTCAAATCAGAAGTTTAATGAATACATCAAAGAGCTTTGCGAATTAGCGCAAATCAATGACCCGGTAGAGATTATCAGATATAGAGGAGCCGTGAGAGAGGCAATAATTTACCCTAAGCATGAGCTTATCAGTGCACATACAGGCAGGAAAACATTCGTAACCTTGTCACTATCTAAAGGGATTCCAGCGGAAGTTGTAATGAAAATAACTGGCCACTCAGATTATAAAAGCTTTAAACGGTACGTTGATGTAGATGAGGATCGAAAAAGAAGTGCAATGAGCCTCGCCTGGGACTAAAACAATTCTGCAAATGAAAAATCTTGATCCAAACCTTTCACTTGGTCAATACAAAGCAAAAGAATCATTCTGGTATTTTGATGAACTACCCGAAGAGGATAGGATTTTAGCCTACAGATTAGGTTGGGAGATTTTTGATCAGAATAAAATGTTCTTTGCAGATTTCTCCTTATTTCACAAAAAGAAGGGATTCATACTTCAAAGCCTGGGATATCTCATTGCTAGTATTCTTTTCCTGGCGGTATTTTTTATAATCCTTGTTCATCCGTCAGCATTAAAATATGCATTTGGGATTTTTGTGTTGGCAGGATCAATTATGACTTTCATTGTTATAGGAGGGAAAGCCAGAAAAAATTTACGTGAGACAAAGCGATTTTTCAATTTCATAGACCCAATCCAGAAACCGGAAAATCACAAAGTATTCCTAGATCTAGAACTCAATGACTTCAATGGTGCAGAGACGTTTTATTTCAATTTAAGGAAAGGCAATGACTACCAGGAAGAGCAAATTGAAGTAGTAGAATATGATAAAACGGTTTCACTTCTCGCCATTGAATTGATGCTTGGGAAATTGGGAGCGCTCAACGATCTTAAACAAAAGCTGCTTCAAAGCGATCACAGTATTAAAAGTGGAGCATTTGATAAGGTGGTATCAAACGTCGTGGGTGGAACAGACAGAGGTATCCGCGATTATTTTTCAAAAATTTCACCAGAGATTGCTGATTCTAGTAACCTAAGTCCGAAGCGAAAAGAACAACTTTATAAAGTGAAGGAGATTTTTAATAATGCAGGACTAAGGGAAAAAGCGGTCTCAATCGACGATTTTATCCAAGAAAGAGCAAATTTGTAACCCTAATTACTTTTTTGGATAGTATCCCACTAACTATCCAAACCCATTTTTGAGCAGATTCGGCCAGAACAAAAATTTAAGCCGATCATGAACAATCTAATCTTGAGTCCTATCGACAAAGGACAACTCATCAATGAAATAGCAGAGGCAATTGTCTTCAAGCTAAACAACATTTCTAAACCTTCTACAGCCGAAGAAGAATTCATCAAAATCCCCGAAGTGATGAAGCTTCTGGGTAGATCCCGCAATACTATAAATAGCTGGAGGAAGGAGGGATTTCTAAAAGAACACATAATAAATAGCAGTGTCTACTTCAAGAAATCTGAAGTGCTAGACGCTGGTCGACAGCGAAATCCTAGAAAAAAATAAAGCGAATCCTTTCGAATTCGCCCAATTTTCTTGTGGATTCAGTATCCTGTTTGACGACTTAAAGATACTGTTTCTGCATTCATTTTCAAACTCTTACATGCAGAATAATGAAAAACACCTCTAATAATCCTAAATCAAATGATCCTCGTCAAGAGGGTTTCTTAATAATTAAATCAGCTAATCAATGGATAGAAGAAGCCAAAAGTAAACCCATTCCCAAAAAGATATTTGGCCCATTTTGGTATGAGGAAGAGCTTTGCATTCTCTTCGCCGATACCAATCAAGGAAAGTCTCTGCTAGCAGTACAAATCATAGATAGCATTACTAAAGGTGTTCCAACGCTTGGGGTAGAAATGGATCTCAAAGCCTCTAAGGTGATTTACTTTGATCTAGAATTGACGGCTAAGCAATTTGAAATGAGATATGCCCAATACGATAAGGGCAAGGATGTTCTATTTGATCATTTTGAATTCAGTGAGCTCTTCTTAAGAGCAGAAATCAATCCCTACGGGTTTGATGAATCCATAGAAGAATATGAAGCTTCTTTATTCAAAGAGATCGAAAATCAAGCTTCCAAGTCAGGGGCAACAATTTTGGTGATTGACAATTTATCCTGCGTGATTTCGGACAATGAAAAGGCCAGGAATACAACTCCATTTCTGATACGTCTCAACAATCTAAAGAAGATGTATGGATGGTCAATTCTACTAATCGCCCATACTCCTAAAAGGAATCTGTTTGCTCCCATCAGTAGAAATGATATTCAGGGCAGTAAAAGCTTCATCAACTTAATTGATTCTTGTTTCGCAGTCGGAGAAAGTCAAAAAGACCCATCGGTTAAGTACTTGAAGCAAATCAAGGTTCGTTATGGCGCTTTCGAATTTCCATCTGAGAATGTGTTGGTCTGCAAAATTGGTAAGGATTCGAATTTCAGCTCTTTCAAGTTTTTGGAATGTGGGAAAGAGTCGGATCATTTAAAGCAGCTGAATCCTGCAGACAGATCTCAGATGAGGACTAAGGCATTTGAGCTAAAAAAGGAGGGGAATTCCAATGTGAAAATAGCCATGGAACTTGGAGTTTCTGAAGGTGCAGTGAGGAAGTGGTTGAAGCAACTTGAGCTAAGCGACTAGGCCTGTTCGAAAAATCCGAACGGTACGAGGGGTACGAGGAGTACGATAGGTACGATTTCATCAATCCTCAAACCCCTCTTTTTCTTTGTGATGAATTCGAGAAATAGCTGGCAAAAAGAAGAAACATAAGGTTGCTATTAGAATTGATTAAAAGTATATTTATGTATAGATGTTTTTATATAAAAATGTAAATATGTTTGACTATTCAAGAGTAAAACAGGAAGCAGAACGAATCAAGCGGGATTTTCCTGTTGTTGATTATTTCCAAAGTTTAGTTAGCTCAGGTTTTCTGAAATATGAAGGTATTCAGGGTAAAGAATACTTCTTTGGTTTTCTTTCTCAGCGAACCGGGTCTATTGCCGTGGACGCTAATGCCAATGTATGGTATGACCATTCTGCCGGTAGAGGTGGTGATATTATAGAAGCTGTCCAGGTATTTGAAGATAAATCATTTACGGAATCCATTCAGAGACTTTCTGATTCAGCTCGGGAAAGAATAATTATCCCAATGAGGAAACCTGTAACAGCACCAAAGATTGTGGTTGAAAACGTTAAGGAAATCTCTCATATCGCTTTGGTGAATTACATTCGGGAAAGGGGTTTGGAGCCTGATGAAATCTCCCAGTTTGCCAAGGAGATCCATTGGCGAAATAAAAGCAAATGCTATTTCGCAGTTGGTTTTCCAAATGATTCGGGAGGATGGGTGCTTAGATCTTCCATTTTCAAAGGAAATATTCTCGGAGGAGGCATGTCTATCCAAGTTCTGGGAAAAGGAGGAAGTACAAAGATCTTTGAGGGTTGGTTTGATTTTCTCAGTTACCTTAAGCTTTCCAGAGTTACGGATTTCAAAGCCATCATTCTGAATAGTACTGCCAATCTCAGTTTTCGCTTAATTCTGGATGTTTTGGCAGAGTGTGAGATGGTTGATCTATATCTAGATAATGATGCTACTGGTGACAAGTGCACAAGTAATTTCGTGATGATTTCGCAATTATACCGCTATTGCCTCGAAAAAGAATTGACCACAGACTGGGATTTGGAGTCATTGAAAGGTTGTAGAAGCAAGATTGGGAAGTTGCTTGACAATTTGAAAATTAGCAGCGTGGATGCAAAGGGAATATGGATGATCCAGACGGACGTTTCTGATCGAAGGTGTCATTACGAGTGTTTTGAGGATGTTAATGCTTTTTTAATGGGGACTAGGATTCGATAGTATAAGGTTTCTTGAATAGCCTTAGAAATAGCATTTTGTATTTTTTTTTAATATTTAACAGTAAAAGTCTTTTTTTTGTATTTAAAAATCGTTTAATTAGAAGTGTCTTTTAGTTTTTGAGAGCAACAATTCTTCTTTCTCTAATCTTTTTTTTGAAGCATAATTTAGCTTTCATGGGGATAAGGGACAGGGGAGCAGTATAAAAACAACTTTTTCTACCTATTCGGGCTTAAATCCGGAAATCATCAAACAGCTTTTCATCGGAAGTTTTCGATGGTAAATGCGTTCTGTCGGATAATTAATTTTTATAAGCCAGAAGGCATGATTTAGTTAAATACCAATATCAAATAATTGAGATATATCACCAACATTTTGTGGATATCAATCCGAATTGGATCTATATCACCAATTGGGGATATACAAACGTTACCGGCAACCCTAAATAAGATAGAAAGAAACTGACAGACAAATAGAATGGCAACAACACCTCTCAAAAATCAAATCATAACTTGGTTACAGCACCAACAATACTGGTTTCAGTATTCAGGTAATCGCTTGCTTGAAGGTGAGAGTGTTTCTGATGAATTAGTATCAACCACATACAAACTGTTCTCAGAAGATTGGAAGTTAATTGAAAAGACAGGAGAAAGAGAAGAAATTATTTACTCTGAAATAGCAGCAGCAGTTGCAAGTGAAGCCAGTAATTTGAAATTGCGTTTAATCAGGGACATTGAAAATGTAAACAGATTGCAGCATGGGCAAGCAATTGAGATAAATGAAAACTTAACCGTTATTTATGGTGCAAATGGTTCAGGCAAATCTGGATATGTAAGGTTATTGAACAACGCATTTATTTCAAGAGGAGACAAAAATATCTTGCAAAATGTTTTTGCAGAAACTGCAAGTGGAGAACCTACTTGCAGTTTTATTTTTCAAACCGATGGAGACCCATATCCTAAAATATTTCCTGCAGATAGGACAAGTCCAGAGTTTTCACAGTTCGCAGTATTTGATACGACTTGCGTGAAAGTTCATTTGGAGAACGACAACCAACTGAATTTTACTCCTACTGGATTTGATTTTTTTGAAAAAGTGTTACAGCTTTTTGAAGCGGTAAAACAAAAAGCATTTGAAGACATCAGAGCCAACCGACCACCAAATACTTTTATTCCACTTTTCACAAATCCAAACCCTGTTCAAGAACTCATCATCAATCTTGGTGTTTCAACAAATGAAGAAAAATTAATTGAGGTTGGAACTTTCACGGTGGAAGATGCAGCAGAACTTGAAAGAATAAAAGCAGAAATAGAACGACTGAAAGCATTAAATATTCAGAAGCAAATTGCAGAACTTGAAAAACTTAAAAGAGAACTTGCTGAATTTATGCAAAGACAACAAGTAATTCTTGCGTGTTTAACTTCTGAAAAAATAAATTCCTACTTGAGTTTAATAGATGCTTTTCACAAACTTCAAGCACTCTCAAAGGAACAGGGAATAAAAAGTTTAGAAGAATACGACATTGACTTAGTTGGGAGCAATGAGTGGAGAGATTTTATTGTTTCTGCAAAAACTTATGCTACTGCTATTGAAGCAAGCAGAAATGAAAACCCACTGTACCCTTCTACAAATGACAACTGTTTGTTTTGCCTTCAACCTCTGAAAGAAAAAGAAAATGATTTAATAAATACTTACTGGCAGTTTTTGAAAAGCGAAGCAGAGAGAGAATTGAACAGAGTTATTCAAAGAATTAAAGAAGCAATAAGTGAACTCAAAGGATTAAGCCCAGCAAAACTTGACGACACAATTTTACTTTATTCTTACTTAGCCACAGTTTCTCCTGAGCTTTTAAAAAAGTGGGAAGTAATTGCGAAGGAAACAGAAACTGTTAGACAGAACTTAATAATGAACATTACTGCACTTAATAAGGGCTTACCGACAAAATCTTTTTCAGAAAACATAAATGAGTTTCAGCCAATCTTAGAAAACATTCAAAGAACGATTGACGAGTTGATTGAAAAGAATCCTGAAAGAGAAATAGCATCGTTGATTTTTCAATTGAATTTGCACAGTGACAGATTGCTTTTAAGTAAACTCCTAGAACAAGCTTTAGCTTTTGTAAAATCTCATAAGTGGGCATTGAAATTAGAGCAAGCAACGGCCAGTGCATTCAGGACAAACGCACTTACAACTTTTCAAGGAGGGCTTTTCACCGAGCATATTACTGACAACTACACAAACACTTTCAACTCAGAGTGCGATGTATTAAATGCACCCAAGGTTGTAAGAATTGTTCAACGCAATGCTAAACTTTCAACTTTAAGAAAATTGCAAGTTGCAGGGCAAACAGCAAACACAGTTTTAAGCGAAGGGGAACAGAGAGCAATTTCGTTAGCCGATTTCTTGACAGAGGTTCAGTTGAATCCGACTAACACAGGAGTAATTTTTGACGACCCTGTTACTTCGCTTGACCATTTAAGGAAAACAGATATTGCTAAAAGAATTGTTGGGCTTGCAGCCCACAAACAAGTTATCGTGTTCACACACGACTTACTTTTTGTAAACTTCTTAAAGAATTTTTCAGAAACTTTCGGAATACCATTTCAATGCCATTGGATTGAAACTATTTCAGACCATGTCGGAGTAATTTCAAACAACAACAGCCCTGCAACCGAAGGTGATTATAAAACTGTTAGGAAGGCAACCGAAGCATGGCAAGCATCAAGAACAGCAGCACCAGAAGTAAGAGAGCAGATTCTTAAAGACGGCTTCGCCTCTTTAAGAACCAACTATGAATACTTCATTATTTTCGATTTGTTCAAAGCAGTTGTTTTAAGATTTGAAGAACGAGTAAGTGTAGATAGATTGGGTGAAGTTGTTGTAAATCCTGGCTTCACAGAAAAGGTAATTCAAAAAGTAGGGTTGCTTGGTAGATACATTGAAGCACATCTTCATAGTGATGCTTTTGGAGCAGTCAAACCAACATCAGACGATTTGAAAAATGAGATTGATGCTTTTGTTGCACTCAAAAAGGAATTGAAAGAGATAAGGGAAAAATCATTTGAGGGTTAATATCATCTTTTACACTTGGACATACCGATGGGCTTCCGGTAACAGCACCTACCCAAAAGTGGCGGTTCAGTGGTTAAATCAAGCTTTGTGCTTTTATCAAAGTTTCTGCTTGGTTGACGTTGAAGTGCTTCGAAATCGCCACCTTCGGGTAGCTGCAAACCGTTGTATGCCATGCTGAAAAAACCAACCGCACAAACAGCACATTTGGATTTTCCGACGCGAAAGCCAAAGCTGAAATAACATAAGAGGTGTTTCTTGCCAATGCTTTAAAGAAAACAAAAGAAAGAATACAGTTTTGATGATAGATGAACTAAATAAAGAAGCATTTGAATTAATCAACTTGGTTATTTCTAAACCAAAAGAAGTCCCAAAAGAGCCAACTGAATTTGTTGGTTCTTCAAAAGAAAGGGGTTTTAATGATTGGTCTGATAAGCTTGTTGGAGCAATGGTGGAAAGAGGGACAGACCACGCAGGAAAAACAATTGAGATTTATTTGGTAGATGAAAACGGAAGCTATGGCTTTAATAGAATACAATACGTGAGATTTAACAAACTCATTCAAAACTTGCATTCTACTGAGCAACTAAACCAAAAAATTTCACTAAAATTTATTGAAGCAGAATCATTTAATTGGGTTATTGAAGTTTATAAGAATCAGCAAGCAGTTAGCAACTTATACAACTATTTAATAACGAAAGCAGAAGCAGAAATAAAAGCATATACCTTTTATTTTCCTATACTTAATCTTGAGATTGAACAGTCATTTAAGATTGGACAGGCAGAGTTTATGTACTTTACAAAGGAATATTTTGATAATTTGTATAAAATCTTAAGAGCAAAAGACGACACATATACTGAGGAATACTTTTCACAAATTTTCAGAAAGGATTTTCAAGGTCAGGTTCTCGCTAAGATAACTGTAACAGCAGAAAAAGAAAAAGCGGAAGAAATTGCCAAACAGGATTCTGAAATTGCAGTTGATGTCTTAAAACTTTACAGCGAATCGGCAATTGTGCCTGAAAGAAAAACAATGTTTGATCTTAACTATAAATTAGGTTATCAAGTTCAATCAAATTTTCTTACACAAAAGGCAAATGAAAGTGACGGTCTATCAATAAGCACAAAATTCAATAACTATCCTTTAAATATTACTAAAAGACTATATCAATCTGCATCCCAAAGTGGTTTAAAGATATTTTCAGAATATATTTCTCTTAAAAAGAAAGATGAACTTCATGAAATAATAATCCAATCAATTCATCTGTTTGGTTCAGCAATATCAAATTGGGATTTACATTTAAGGTGCGTGAATTTGATAACTATTTTGGAAAGTATTTTTCTTCAAGCAGAAGAGTCTAATAATATGGAGCATAAAACAAAGGCTCGTCTATCCAAAGCATTGACAGACAAACACCAAGAGAAAGAACGGATAAAATCAATTTTTTCAAATATCTACCAGGTAAGACATAAAATGATTCATAAAGCTAAACGAATTGAAATTGATTCCAAGGAATTATCAGAAGCTCAAATGAATATGGTAAAACTGTTTCTTAGGCTTATTGAATTGAATACCAAGTTTGGATTTAAAGATAAAGAAACTCTTATTCAGAAATTAAACGAAATAAATAGCTAAACAGAATGCGAACGCATCTCAGCCACACACGTGGCTTGGTCGTACCAACCTAAGCTCAAATCAAATCTTGGTAAAAAGTGTGTCCGTCCAAACGCACGACCAAAACGATTGATAGGACGAAAAAGAACACCGAAACTATAACAAGCGCTTGGCAAAAAAAGCGGGTTCAGTGGTTAATTGAATATTCTACCACGTATCATCTTTTGTGCTAGGTTGACAGTTTAGTGCTTCGAAATCCCCTTCTTCGCCAAGCGCCAAACCATGTGTGACTTGAATCAGTCCTTTTGGACTGAATGCTTTGAAATGGATGGAGGTGGGTGACTAGTTAACCAGTAGACAGGCCCTCCGATGGCGGCTTGCCGGAGCAGTTATCAAACCGCCTTACACTGCATTTAGCGGAAACGCTGTTGTGGTAAACGGATAAGGAAAAACGGGGACATTGATCCCTGTAGGTGAGAACTGTGGAGCTGAACCCCGAAAGCTTTCGGGGTGAACCAGTGATGAAGCTTCGATATGGCAAATTACGATGTGAAAAATAGGTAGCTATAAGGGAGGCCACATCGCATCCGGGGTTAAGCTGGCAGGAACACAGTACAGGCCATTTCAAGGAACAGGTGAACCCAATGCTGTCTGCACTTGGAGAGTGGTAGTGATCTGTTGGCAATAAAACGGTATGGTATAGCCTGTCCCACAGAATTGGGCGAAGTTATTCGACAGTTTTGTTCTAATGAGTGAAGTGGGGTTGGAAGGGTTCAGGAAAGCAAAGGCAAAGCATTCATGAATGCCAATGAAAAATTATCGTTTATGAATAAAGCTGGGATTAGTTAAAAGGATATAGAAGCAAATTGATAAATTAGGTTTCACAGAAGACGATCTATCCTCAAAACAGCTGATATTTAGGTGTTTTATGGATCGTTAGTCAGAATTAAAAAGTAAGAATGGCGAAAATTGAAGGAATTAAAATATCTAATTTTAGAGGATTCAGAGAATTTGAATGCCATTTTGGTGAGACCAATGTTATCTGCTTAATAGGTAGAGGTGACTCTGGTAAAAGTACAATTCTTGACTCTATTGACAAGGCTCTTAGCTCACGATGGAATTTAAGTTTTCATGATACAGATTTTAACAATAGTGATTCTGAAACACCTATTGAGATTGAGGCAACTGTGTATAATGTCCCTGAAGAGTTCCTTCAAGATGAGAAATTTGGATTATTTGTTCGATTCCTAGCTAATACGGGAGAAATACTTGACGATCCACTAGATGACAGAACTACTGAGGCAACCCAGCTATTGACTATAAAATTGACCGTTGATAAAAGCCTTGAGCCAAAATGGTATGTAATTTCCAAGAGACCGAATCAAGAGGATAAAGAAATCAGTGCACGAGATAGAGAAAAACTCAGTGTTTTCTTCATCAGCGATTATGTGGATAGACACTTCTCATGGAGCAAAGGGAATCCGTTGTATTCACTTTTGGACAAAAAGAATAGTGAAAGCCCATTGTTAGGTGCGCTCAGAGAAGCAAAAGAAAAAATTGACACTTCCCCATTTACCAACATGGAGGAGCCTCTAAAAAAGGTCGTCAAAAAAGCTAAGGACTTCGGTATTAATATTACTGATGCTAGCACAACTATTGATTTCCGAGATATTACCCTCAACGAAGGAAAGGTCTCTTTGCATTCCGGAAAGACGCCCTTTAGATTAAAAGGAAAGGGTTCAAAAAGGTTGATTTCATTGGCAATCCAAAGTGAATTGACAAATAATGGTGGCGCCATTCTTATTGACGAGTTAGAACAAGGACTTGAGCCAGATAGAGCACAACACCTAGCACAAACTCTAAAAGCCAATACTAACACTCAGTTAATAATTACAACACACTCAAGAGATGTCATTGTAGAGTTGGCCGCAACAGATATTTTCAGAGTTGTACGAGGACAAAATTCACTCTTTAGGTTAGACGAAAAATTACAGGGTGCGGTGCGAAGAAATCCAGAGGCGTTCTTCTGTGAATCTGTTCTAGTATGCGAAGGAGCTACGGAAATCGGAGTCTGTCGTGCGTTGAACCAACATAGAATTTCAAATGCAAAGCCAAATACTGCCTTTTTAGGAGTTCGATTTGCCGATGGTTGTGGTACTGAAATGATTGAGTACGCTAAAGCATTTAAGAAGGCAGGTTTTAGAACTTGTCTTTATTGTGATTCTGATGAGGAAAATGCCAATTTCCAAAAGGATGAGTTAAGGGAACTTGGTATAACCATTGTCGATTGTGACGAAAACCTATCCTTTGAACAACAACTATTCCAAGACCTTTCATGGAATGGGGTTCAAAAATTATTAAAGTATAGAATTGAAGAATCAGATTCACAAGCAGTTAAACAGAGCTTGCAAACGAAGTGTGCGATAAGCCTAGGTGAGGATTGGATAAATGCAGACTCACCTGAATTGAGGTCCGCTATCGGTGCAATTGCGGGTGCTAAGAGCTGGCTTAAAAGAACTGACCATGGTGAATACGTAGGTCAAATTTTCTTGTCTGGTCAAAATATACCATACGGAACAGGCTTTGCTCAAATCTTCACGAAACTATCTAATTGGATTGACAATGATTGATATTGCTGAATTTACAGCACATCGCAAGTCATTGTTGATTGCGCCAGCGGGCTATGGAAAGACCTACACGATTAGCTCCAGTCTAAAAGGTCTTTCTGAATCTGGAAAACAACTAGTTCTAACCCATACTCATGCAGGTGTAGCAGCTATCAAGGAAAAGGTTGCCAAGGAAGGTGTTCCAGCTTCTAGTTTTTCAATAGAGACGATTTCGAGTTTTTGTCAGCGTTATGTTCTTGCTTTCCATAATGTAGATGACATTCCACTTCAGGATGAAGGGAGTGTCTATTACACATTCATTCTGGAGAAGGCAACGATTCTACTTGGAAGAGAATGTGTCGCATCAATAGTTTCAAAATCGTATACAGGTTTGTTTGTGGACGAATATCAAGATTGCTCGATTTCACAACACAATTTTATAAATGTACTGTCAGATATACTACCTACTCGAATCCTAGGAGATCCGCTTCAAGGTATTTTTGGATTTAATGGAGATGCACTTGTTGATCTTGATAACGCTGTACAGATGGCTGGTTTTTTTGATAAAAAATTCGAGCTAGATGAACCGCAACGATGGTTGAGAGAGAACAATAGTCAATTAGGAGAAGACCTAAAGAATATCAGACAATTACTTCTCTCCAAGAGATCAATAGACCTGTCATTGTATTCAGCTATCGAGAATCATACATGGCCAGCTCTAGACATTTATAAAGGAAACTCTGATTACTCAAAGAAAATCAGAAAACTTCTCAATCTTAAAGATGTACTGTTTATTCATCCAATTTCTAATTCGGTTCATGCTCGTTTGAAATTTGCGAAAACCTTTGGTGGTCGATTGAACATGCTAGAAGCTATTGACGCCAAGGAGCTCTATCAATTGGCAGAGATTGCTGATCAAGTCAATTGCGAAGAGCCAATTTTAATAATTAAGAAATTGTCTGACATGCTCTTTAATAAAACAGCAATTAATAGATGGTTTAACGACAAAGGATTGAAAAAGAAATCTAACCTTGAAGACAAGGCCGCTGTGCATCCCGTATACGAATATGTTCAGCAATTGAGCATTGGCAGCTCATTCTCATCTATTGCTGAACTGCTCAGCCTTATTTCCAAATTACCCGATATTAGAAAATACAGGCGAGACCTTTATGAATCAATCTACTGGGCACTAAAGGATGCAGATAATGGGAGAGTCAGCGTAAGAAAAGCCATGGAAAACAGAAGGAATAAGCTAAGACGAGTGGGAAGAAAAGTTTATGGACGCTGCCTTGGCACTACTTTGTTGACCAAAGGCTTGGAGTTCGATAATGTTGTAGTCCTTAATGCCCATGAGTTTAAATGCCCTAAGCATCTGTATGTGGCGTTAACCCGTGCATCAAAAAGATTGATAGTTATTTCCGAGAATTATATTATTCGACCTCAATAAACTAAGCAGGCATCAAAATTTTAAGTTTATGTCCTGATGCCAGCAAGCCACACCGAAACCTTTCCGTACAATTAAATTTGAAATAAATTAGTTATGAAAATAGAACACGATGAAGAAATAGAATTGGTAATAGAAAGAGTTAAAGATGGAGAAGGTGTAAAATATGAATGCTCATATATAATTGTATCATACCACAGAAATAATTCATTAAAGGATAAATCGGTTTGGACAATAGACGAGCAAGCTGAGTTAAATTGTTTTAAAGAAACCCAAGAAAAAAATTGGGTTCAAGAATCTATTGGGTGGGGAATGAAATACGAGGTTTTGAAAAAAAAGGAATCTGAAAAAGTAATTATTGAAACTATAGGGATTTCTGAACACAACGAGAAACTTAAAATTGGAAGATTTATAGACGGCAGTAAAAATGATACATGGCATGGTTACCCAGCAAATTACAGAAGAAAAAAGCAAGACATCCCACCAATGGAGATTCTTTTAAATTGGATTGATTTAAGAGTATTAAAAAAACATCAAGCGTCCAAAATTAAACAAGGAAAGAAATGCAACCTATAAAAATTACAATTTTAGGAGATTATTGGGATTGTCAAATCTACCGAGGTAGGTTGTATCTTTGGGATTTGGATGGAGATCTAATGGTTTATGATTGGCATGAAATAGTTGATTCTATTATACAGGATGAGAAAGATTTTTTAGCTACATCTTGTGCTTTTTTAAAGGGTAACTATCTCTATGGATATCATGACATATTTGAAGATAAGGATTTTAAAAATTTATTGTTTCAAAAATTTAAAAGAATTGAGAAGTTGAATTGGGAAATAAATATTGAAGACATATCTGAATTTTTAATTGGAGAACAGGAAAGTCCCTTCAAGGATTTACCTACTGATACTGAAATATCCTCAAATAATCTTTATGCAATTACAGATGACGGACTTTGGGCTACTACTGCTCACAGAAGAAAATCGGAAAAATATCCTGTGAGTAGCAGGCCTTTAAAATTGTGGGATAGCAAATTACTTTCGTTGACAGCAAATAATTATGCTACTATTGCTCTATCAGGTGGGGATGAAGGCTTGTTTCAATATAATAAGAATAGAGTAGATATCTTTAATCAGTTTGAAATCCAAAAAAAGAAGGAAGTCGAGAAGGAAATTGTTCAGGTGAGTGATAGGCATTCACTATTTAATGATTGGAATAATTTGAGCATTTATAGCTCAAGTGATATTGCAGGATCCTTTTTGTCTCTATTTGAGTGGAAGAAATCCCAGGATGATGTATACCACAGGAAATTTTCTGAGTCAATTAGTGAAGATAGAATATTTGAAGGAATGAACTTAAATGGGAGTCTTTCTTGGGGAGCTGGTGACAAGATATATAAAGCTATCAATGGCGGCATTGTAGTGACAAGATTTAATAATAATGCAAAATCTTACAATAAAGACGAAGAATATTTTTCTGAGCCTGAATTGATAAAATTAGATGAATTAAATGGTGATGTAATTCAAGCAAAGGTCTGTTTCTACGGAACTATTATCGAATGCGAAAACTCTTTAACCATTGTCCAAAGCAATGGAAAGATATTCAAGATTAATGAACCAGTTACTAGGTGGAGAATTTATCCAAGATCAATAAATTATGAAAACCATCTTCATGTTATTCTGGATGATAGATTAGAGATATATTCCTTTAATCACGATTATTTTGTGAATCAATCTGAAAAGATCATTGGTGTCATGTATAAAAAATAAACAAATCTCTGAAAAAACATCCAATGGTCATTCCCGTAAGTAGCCTACTTCGTAGATCTGGGAATTCTTCGTAGGTGTAGTATTATCAATGAAACCATCTTTACACTGACCTAATGAAATAGCTACTAAGATTGAGTTTAAAGTCTAGTTTAACTCTGGGTTTTTATCAACAGGATTATTTTAAAGAAAAATGGAATAGTCATTTTCTAACCTTTCAGTTTCGAGTTTGAAAGGCTTTTTTCTGAAGACTTGGTGGTGTTAGCTAAATCCCATAATGCTTAGCAATCGCGGTAAGAATCATGTCTCTCATGGAGGCCTTGGTTTCCTTACCGATCTCATATTTTAACTTGTCAAACATTGGAGTTGGGATGCGTAGGGAATAGATTTTCACATCTTCTGTGTCAAACTCTTTGCTTGATGATTTTTCTTTTTGAGGTATTTCAGGTTCGGGGTTGATCAGCATGCCGAGGCCTCTTTGTTTGGTGCCAAGGTTTTTATTTCCCTTGCTAGGATCATTTAGTTTCTTCGCCATATTTTTATCAGTTTAACTTGCTTAAAATTTCATCGACCAGCAGTTCATAATCCTTAGCTCCGTTCGAGTCTGGTGCATAGTCAAATATGCTTTGTCCCTGCAGCTGTGCTTCGGCTAATGCTACGTTGATCCTAATTTTGGTTTCAAACACTTTGTCCTTTAGGTCCTCGGTTAACTTTTCAACGATGGTTTTGGTCAAGATTCTATTGGGATTGATTTGGGTGATGAAAACACCTCCAATTTCCAGTTTTTCGTTTAGGTTATCCCGCACTTCCTGCACTATCCCGAGTAGTCGGTCAACACCTTTATAAGCGAAGTATTCTCCTTGAAGAGGTAGAAGTATGGTGTCACTTGCTACCATTGCATTTACTGTCAAAAGTCCTACAGATGGGGGACAGTCTATTATGATATAATCATAATTTTCACGGACAGGTTTTAGCAATTTGTTGATGATTTGCTCTCGTCCAATTTTGGATACAATTTCCATTTCAGCACCCAACAGATCAATAGAAGATGGAACCAGGTCCAGATTCTCGCTGATGTTGAGAATGGGGAGAGCTTTGTTTTCCCTGATCGAGTCATAAACGGATATTTCTGGATCAACTATTCCTAATCCTTCGGTCAAATTTGCTTGGGAATCTATATCCACTAACAAGACTTTAAATCCTTTTTTTGCAAGTCCGGCACCGATGTTTATGGAGGAGGTGGTTTTGCCTGTCCCTCCTTTATGATTCATGATGGAGATTGTTTGCATGGCTTTGGTGTTTTACCCAAAGATATGAAAATACATATTTGCGTAAAAATGTATTTATATAAAAATGTATTTATTTTTTATGCAGTTGAGATTCCAGATTTTCAATGATTCGGTTCTTTGATTTGACTAACTCACTGTAAAGATTGTTTTCTGCTGTAAGACGTTTATTCTCATTTTGAAGTCGGTCAATTTCTATTTGAAGCTTTTCGAATAGATTTTGTTCGTTGGCAAACTGATTTGAGTCAACTTCATTGTCTTCAATGGTAGTAGTAAACATTTCTCCTTCACCGTTTTCCAGCCAACTCAGGTTAATATTATGCTCCTTTTTCAGCAAGATCTTGATCTTTCGGGAAACGTTGTTTTTGCCTCGTTCAATGTCTGAATAACCAGCCTGCGTCAAACCTAAGGAAAGCCCAAAATCAACTTGGGTTACTTTCATGAATTTCCTTATAATTTTTAAGCGCTGATTTTGAGTCATATGCATCTTACTCTAATCTTAAAACTATAAATATTTTTTAAAATATCGCAAAACCATATATTTGTATATATGGATATATTCAAACGGAATAGTCCGCCAGCCTTTTACTAATTACCAATTTAGGGTGATTACAAAAAAAACCTGATCATGCTTCGATTTCTTAGAAAGAGTACGGAGCCTATCTTATTTCCTTCTGCTGTTATAAGAGATGATTCACCACAAATATATACTTATAAATGTATTTAGATATGTGTTTATTGGTGTTTCTATATATGCAGTAGTTGTATGTCTATATGTGGACATATAGATATGGGAATATCTAGATATTGATATATATGGATATGTATATATCTGGATATCAAAGTTATGAGTTATTCAGGAGTGTTTTTTGCTTAAGACTTTAATCATCTTTTCGGGTTTTTGAATACTTGGTTAGCCAAGCGATCGTTGAAGCTTTATCTATTCATTTTTTACGGTAATAGAAAATGAAAATTAGGATGGAGAAACGTTTGCGTGTTCCATGCAAGTTGTGTATTTGTGACACAAATTCTGTCGAATTTTTTTTCACAAACACCTACTTGCCATTTTGAGATTCTTTTCAGAATCATCAATAATGGAGGCATTTAACCTCGCAACTCGGTTAAATTTTAATAAACTGAATCATGAGAAAATTCATAGAACAGGATAGAAAAAACATCATAAACATATTAGTCAAATCTTTTAAAGGAAATAAGTCAGTTGATTTTGTAGTAGGAAGTTCAGCGAAGGGGAGAGAGGTTTTGATGGAATACAGTCTGGAAACCTGCTTGGAAAATGGGGAAGTTTATATCTCGGAATCTGAAAACTCTTGCGTTCTGATCAAGTATTCTGATCAAAAGAGAAAACCGTTAAGGCTGTTAATCTGGGATTTGAAACTTGCCATCCGTGGTATAGGGATATCCAAAATATCAAAAGTACTGAAAAGGGAATCGAGCATTGAAGAAGTCCAACCCAAGGATCCTTATCTGTATGTATGGTTTATTGGGGTTCAGCCAGAAAGCCAAGGTAAGGGAGAGGGAACTGGGCTTCTTAAATCTGTCCTGCAATTGGCAAAGGAAAAGAATCTTCCAGTGTGCTTGGAGACTTCAACCGAACGTAATTTTAGATGGTATGAAAAGTTCGGGTTCTCCGTGTATGCTTCTTCCAATCAATTTGGGTTCCCATTTTTTTTCTATAAAAAAGATGCACTATGACGGTATTTGGAACAGAAATGCACATAGCGACATTTATTTTTGTCCTAGTTGAGTGCGTCTTTTTTGTTCAGCAATTGATAATTCTTCTTCAAAAGCCATCAGAAAAAAAGAGGTTGTATTACCTGATCTTACTGGGACTACTTATAATCTATAACGTAACAGGAGGTCTTTTTCCCGACCCCAGTCTCTCTTTGTCAATAAAACTTCAAATGATTTTGGCCTATGGTTCTGGCTTCTTCATGGGAGCTTTCTTTCCATACTATTTTTATAAGGCATATGATATGGAGGAGCTCAGGTGGCAAGCTAAATATGGTGTTTGGTTATTCTTGATACTTCCATTTTTTGTATTTTTTTGTATACTATATCCGTTATTCAATGATTTACCAAAGATTTTATGGTATGGGCTGGCCATTCCACTTGGCTACGCTTTTTTTCTGGTCTATAAAATCTTGGCTTCCATCCGTGAGAAATTTCGAGGTAATAAAAATTCTTTAGAAGCTATTTTCACCTATGGAGCAATGTGCCCCTGGGCTGTACTGCCTTTATTTAGCTATATAGAAACCTCTCAATTGGTAGAAGTGATTTTTACAAATTGCGGTTTTATCATCATCACTTTCTTATTTGTCAAACAGGTGATTTATGAAAATCGGGAGGCATTCGAAAAGTTGAGGCAGTTTGACCTTCAAAAGGAGCTTAGCACAGAGGGATTATTCACACTATGGTGTGCCGACACTGGACTAACAAAAAGAGAATCCGAAGTTGCAGAGCAGGTTTCTCAAGGATTGACAAGCAAGGAAGTTGCTGAAGTACTTTTTATTTCGGAAAGAACCGTAACTAAACACCTTCAATCGATTTATCGAAAATCGGACACCAAAAACAGGGTTGAGTTGATTAATTCACTAAACTCTTATTCATAATACATTTTAGAGAGGATAAACCTTTCAGGTAAGTATATGTGCGTATATGGATATCCATTTACGCATATATGCCTATATATGGTTTTTACGCAGTTCTAGGTATTTTTTTTCACCTAGGGAATCAGATTCTTTACTCCCAGTAACATGTAGCCATGAAAGACAAAAGAGAAAATCTCTCTTGGGTATCTGTCAGGTTAAAGCCCGATGACTATACCCGATTGAAGGAGGAAAGCAGGTCACTTGGTTTGTCATTGAGTCATTTGATCAGGATAAAACTAAGCGATGATGAAATCAAGATCATTGACACGAAAGGGATCCTAAATGCAATCGAAAAGATAGTGTCTGAACAGGCTAGGGTGAACAATAATATCAATCAATTGGCAAAGCATGCCAATACCTATAGAGACAAGATTTCTTTAAAGGTCTTTCAGGATCACACCCTACAGATGGCAAAGCATCTTGAATACCGTGACTTCATGAACAAGTTTTTGAAACAAATATATCAGGCAATCAAATGAGAGCTAAAATTCTATCCAGTACAAGTTCATTTAATGGGGTGACCTACAACACGAATAAAACCCAGAATGAAAAAGGAGAGCTGACCAGGCTCCGGAATTTTGGCTACCTCCAAGACACCAAGGAAGTGGGCCCTAATGAGGTGAAAAACTTTCTGATTGCCCACTCTAACAGAAACGCCATTGTCAAGAACAAGCAATTTCATGCCATGATCAGTTGTAAGGGTAGAGAATATTCCAAAGAAAAACTCACAGACATCGCCCATGAATGGGCGGATAAAATGGGATATGGAAACAATCCTTTCCTGATCGTTTTTCACAAGGATACTGCAAACAACCATGTCCACATTATTTCATCAAGGATTGATAAAGAAGGCAAAAAGATCAGCGATTCTTTCGAAAAATTGAGAGCGCAGGAAGCAATCAATGAGATCATGAGAATGAATCCTAAGCATGAGGCAGACAAGGCTGTAGATACGCTAAGAGAATTCCGCTTCAGTACGCAGGCCCAAGGGCTTATGATTTTGGAGTCTCTGGGCTACAAGGTTAGGGAAAAGGGAGATCATTTGGATTTGATCAAGTACGGTTCCGTGCAAGGTCAGTTTTCATTATCTGAAATCAACCGAAAGATACAGACCTATGAATTAGATAAGTTACGAGTGAACCAGTTGAAGGCGATTTTGGACAAGTATTCCAAAGTTTATCAAACTAATCCTGTTCCGTTGTTTGAACCATCACCGAACGGAATAAAGAAAAAACATATAGGGTATAGCTCAGATCTTGGGGAATTCATCAAAGACAAATTTGGAGTTCAGCTGATATTTCACGGTAAGGAAGGGAAACAACCTTATGGCTATTCCCTGATAGACAACGCAAACAAGATCGTGTTTAAAGGCAGTGAGGTGTTTTCCATGAAGCGCTTTTTTGAGAAGGGAGGAGAAGGGAAATCTTATCAATCCAAGAAATCTAGCGAATCAAAACCTCTTGATTTGATTGGTGCAAAAGTAAAGCTCCAATCCGCTCTTAATGATTTTTCGACTATCCGAGAAGGCTTGGATCACCATTCCATTAATATCGAAAATAGGGATGGGAATCCTTACCTGAAAACTGCCCAGGGAGATTTACCGACCAAGGACATTCTTCCTCCTGAACAGCAATTGGCTTTAAGGGAATACTTCCAGGAAACAGAAGGTCATATACAAGACCAGAACCCTTTGATGTTTGATCTGGTCCCTACGCTCAATATCGCAAATGATGTTGACGATGAAGCAACCCATGGCAGGAGAAGAAACAAAAAACGAAAAGGGGATAATGAAATCACTAGATAAAATAGATCCATGATAATTCTATTCGCAAACCAAAAAGGAGGGGTTGGAAAAAGCACACTAGCGGTGCTGTTTTCGAATTTCGCAGCTCAGAAAAGGAAGAGAAAGGTTAAGGTCTTTGACATGGACTTTCAGCAGTCTTTGTACAACAAATACCTCAATTCGGATCAGCTGGAAAATGAAAAGCTTTATGAGGTTGAACTATCTAATATTACTGGATTTAAATCAATTCAAAAAAGATCAAAAAACGATCCTTTACAACTCACGGTCATAGACCTCGCTGGGAAGATGGACGACGATAATCTGGTTCAGGTGTTCAAGGAGTCCGAATTGATTATTTGCCCATTCTGCTATGATGAATATAGCGTGACTAGCACTTTTGAATTTTGCTATGTGGTCAAAAAGCTGAATCCAGCAAGCCGGATCATCCTGATACCTAACAGGGTCAAATCATCAGTCAAATACGAGACACTGGAAAGCGTCAACCAAGCACTAGGCCAGTTTGGGGAGCTGACTTCCCCAGTGACAGATAGGATTGATTTCCAAAGACTTACTACCTCCTATACCCCGGAATCCTTGGTGCCTATCCTAGATCCGATTTTCAATAAAATATTCGATGACTATATAAAAGAAGAATCCTCATGGGAAACGGAGACTACATAAACAAGCTCTTAAATGGTGTTCGGGGCGATAAGGTACTGCATGAAAAAGAAACTGTAGAAGTAACAGAACATCTAGAAAAATCACCTGATAAAAAGGCAAGCTCAGATATCAATAATCTTTTGGAAAACATGAGGAATTTTGAAATAGAGGGTGATTCCAAAAGGTTGATCCGAATGGATGCAAGGACGGAAGAAGTCTTGAAACTTCTGAATCCCATGTTTAGAGTTGATGTAACCTCCTTTGTGAATTTTTTGTGCTGGGAATTTTTGGAAAAAAATCCTGAACTGATCAATGAAATCAAACAATCACTTAAAAAATTATAGCCATGACCTGGATAGACTTCTTCTTATACTTAAGCCTCTTATATGTGGTGTACTATGCAATAAATGTAGTGATTGATGTTTTGCGGAAATCTCGCAATACAGAAACCAAGGCAGGGGATTCCTACTCCTTTCAGACCGACCTCACGGAGTTTGACGATAGGCCTACGATCATTGAAGACAATGATCCTGAACCTGTCAGATTAGAGAACCTCGCTGTATCGACTTCCGCTTCCGAAGAATTGGTCAACAGCGAGGATGATTCGGAGGTAATCGAAATCAATGAATCCAACCCCATCAAATCCTCGGGAGGTGTGACGAATCTCAATTCCTTGTTTGTGCTCGCCAAGGAAGGTTCAATTGAGATGAAAAGGAAAGTGGTGTTCACATGAGATTCCTTCATTCTCTGGTCGTCAGCGGGTTTGTGCTTCTCTTTCTCTTTTTGTCGGAAGCTGAATCATTTGGCCAGTCCCCTCCTGGGGTAGCAGAATTTCAGGAGGTGGAGACAGATATGAGAAAATTCTATGTGGCTATTTCTCGATTGTCCTTTGTAGTTGGTGCGGTCTCTGGATTGTTGGGAGGTCTTAGGGTGTATAACAATTGGCAGATGGGCAGGCATCACATAGATGTTCAGGTAATCAGCTGGTTCGGTGCCTGTCTTTTCCTTGCAACCATGGGTATTTTCCTCAGCGGACTTTTCGGGGTCCCGCTAACCTAAGAACTACAAAATCAATCCTATATAATCAATTATTTTCTTACTAAAACTAATAAAGTCATGTTCAACAGAACTAAAAAAATCATCGCCAGCGCATTTATAATGAGTCTTGCAACAATATCAGCAAGAGCCCAAGGTGTTCAAGGTATCACAGCAGCCGAATCCTCACTTCTTACTTATGTAGATCCCGTGGCAAGCCTTTGTCTGGTGATAGGTGCGGTGGTCGGGATCATCGGAGGGGTAAGAGTTTACATCAAGTGGAACTCGGGAGATCAGGACATCAACAAAGAGCTAATGGGATGGGGCGGTTCCTGCCTTTTCATGGTGTTGGTGAGTGTGATCATCAAAGCATTTTTCGGAGTCTGATGGCAAAACAATTTCCAATTTATAAGGGGCTTCAAAAACCCCTTATTTATCGTGGCTTTCAAGGAAAATTTATCGGATGGGGAGTCGCTTCCTTGGTGATCGGTGTCGTGTTGGGAGGTCTAATTGGAAGTTTGTCAAGCATGGTTCTAGGCGGCGTAATCACCATTTCGGTAATGGTAACAGGCCTTTTCATCACATCTCGGCAACAAAAAAAAGGGCTGCATACCAAAACAAGGTATGTAGGAATCTTTCAGATCGCTACATCCTTAAAATCAAAAAATCATGTTTAAGAAAAAAAGGAATGAGTTTAAACTGCCCTATATAGGTATTGAAAATGAGATCAATGGTTTTCATTGTCTATTCAATCAAAAGGGTGATTTTGGGATTATTCTGAAGCTGGATAATCCTGTTTTGCAATATTCGGCGGATTCATCCAAATATGATTCATTTCACCAACTGTACACCAATGTAATCAATATACTCGGTGAGGGACATTTGATCCAAAAACAAGATATTTTTTCAAGAAGCATTTATAGTGAAAATAACTCAAAGGAATACCTACAGCAAAAGTATGACGAGCATTTCCAAGGTCGGCAATATACCTCGCTAAATACATTTTTGGTGATCACCAAAAGAGCAAAAGGCAAATACAATGGAAAGTCAGTGAATGACTTTATCAAGACGCTCGGAAAGATATCTGATGTATTCACACGCTCAGGAATCAAGGCTGAAGCTCTTAACAGGATTGAAACCGACCGTTATGTAAGAAGAATTCTCAGCATGAACTTTCATGAAGAAAGGATCGTGTTGGACAACTTGCTATCAGAAGAAACCCAAGTGGAAAGTGGAGACAGGGCTTTTCGTTCGATTACGTTAGTTGACACGGACAAAGTGGAAATTCCTGAAAACATTACTACCCATTTGGAGAGAAACGACAAGGATACCCTCAAAGGCTTTCCTGTAGACAACATGGGTTTTCTGTTTGATGTCCCCAACTTCCAAACTGTAATTTATAACCAGGTCATTGAGATTATAGAGCAGAGACCAATCCACACAAAACTTGAATTGAAGCGGAAAAGGCATTCTGGAATGCCTGATCCGGCTAACGATATGTGTGTCGAGGATATTGACAGGCTTTTGGATGATGTAGCAAGACACAATCAACTTTTGGTCAACTGTCACTTTAACGTGGTCGTTTCGGCTCAGAAAGAACATATCCAAACCGCTTGTAATTATGTGGAATCTTCCTTGTTCCAGCAAGGGATCGTCGCCAACAAAAACTCCTATAATCAACTCGAACTTTTCAGGACTCTGCTTCCCTGCAATACTGCAGAGTTGAAAGTTTACGATTATTTTCTAACCACCTCAGATGCTGCTTTGTGTTTTTTCTTAAAAGAGTCACTGAACAAAGACGAAAAAAGCGGTTTTCAGATTCGTTTCACTGATAGGCAGGGAATTCCGCTGAAAATAGATCCAGCTGATTTGCCAATGGAAACCAACCGGATTAACAATAGAAACAAATTCGTGCTTGGCCCTTCTGGTTCTGGGAAATCATTCTTTATGAATGCCTTGATCGAGCAATACTGCATGTGGAATAAACGGCCTGATCCCAAGTGGCTTATGGACGTGGTAATCGTAGATACTGGGCATTCCTATTCGGGTTTGTGCCAATATTACAATGGTAAATACATTACCTATACAGAGGAAAATCCTATTACGACTAATCCCTTTGCCATCAAGGAGGAGGAATACAACATCGAGAAGAAAGACTATCTCCTAACTCTTGTTTCCCTGCTTTGGAAAACATCTGAAGGTTTAGTTTCCCAGGTAGAGGCAGACGTAATATCCAATACCATTTCAGGTTACTATTCCTCTTTCTTTTCCAACGATGGAAAAATAGCCAGGCTTTGCTTCAATAGCTTTTATGACTTTGCTCTTGAAAAGATCCCAGACATCATAGCGCGTGAGAAAATCGGTTTTGAACTGGATGAATTTCGGTTTGTACTCAAGAAATTTTATAGGGGAGGAGAATTTGAAAACCTTCTTAATGAAGAGGTAGACCAATCCCTGTTTACCGAATCCTTTGTGGTCTTTGAAATAGATAGCATCAAGGAACACAAGGTGCTTTTCCCGATTGTAACGCTCATAATTATGGATGTTTTCATCCAGAAAATGAGGTTCCGAACCAAATACCGTAAAGCATTAATAATCGAAGAGGCATGGAAAGCCATAGCCTCCCCGCTCATGGCGGGATATATCCTTTATCTCTATAAGACAGTCCGAAAATTCTGGGGTGAGGCTATCGTAGTGACTCAGGAGCTTGGGGATATCATTGGAAACGCAGTAGTCAAGGATAGTATAATCAACAATTCCGATACGATTTGCCTGTTAGATCAGACCAAATTCAAGGACAACTATTTGCAGATAGCTTCCCTACTTTCTATCAATGAGACTGAGCGGAAAAAGATCTTCACCATAAACCAACTGAACAACCAGGAGGGAAGGGGAAGGTTCAAGGAAGTTTATATAAGACGAGGGTCTACTGGGGAAGTATATGGGGTAGAAGTGTCCTTACACCAATACCTCACCTATACGACGGAAAAACCTGAAAAATCAGCTGTAGAAATCTATACCCATGCTTTTGGAGACTACCACAACGGACTGGATGCTTTTGTCGAGGATTTTAAGTCCTCCAATCTTTCTCTACACGGCTTTTTTGGAGAGGTAAACAAACACGAGAGCCCCTTAAGAGAAACACTGATTTCCACTTAATAACCTACGCTATTATGAAATGCTTCCTATCACTCTTATTACTTACCCTGTCGGGATCGTCCTTTGGACAGGCCGTATATGTGGACGTTGCCGTTTCAGGTGCCACAGCCGCCCACTCTGCCGTTATCAATTCCCAGCTGAGGGCGACCAATGAAAGGTTGACTCTGATCGAACGGGGTCAGTTAGCGATAACGGGAAACCTAACCATTGTCAATACGATGCAGGACAAGATCTATAAGGGACTTTCGGAAGTAAGCTCCATTCTGACCAACCTTTCTAACGTGCAGGAAATAGCAAGAATGGCAACGGCCATTTCGGGAGATCTAAACGAGGTTACGGACTTAGCTGGGGAAAACCCGGCATTGCTTCTGTTTGCCGAAAGAAATGCCACCATGTTTCAGCAACGGGCTACTTCCTTGGCTTTGGAGGTCAGCTCCTTTGTTTTGAAGGGAGGAGAAACAAACCTCATGGACGCAGGAGAAAGGTCCAAGTTGATCAACCAAGTTTTGACTGAAATGGTGATCCTGAGATCCTATACCTATGGAATGTATCGTGCAATGTACTTTGCTCAGATGAAGGGATTTGTCAAGGCTTTGAATCCCTTTCAGGGATACATCAACGTGGATATCCAGCTTGCTCAGGATATCGCCAGAAAAGCCAAAACGCTATAATTATGAAAGCATTTTGTTGTCTTTTCATTGTCATTTTCGCAAACATAGGAGTTGGTGTTGCGCAGGTGAACGTTGCACTTCTCCACCAGCTGGTCGAAGAATCTAAATCTGAATACAACCTTCAAAAGGAGGCGAAAGCAAATCAAGGAAAGAATGCAGTCAATGAAGAGGTAAATAATAGCCTGGTCAATTCGGTCAAGAAAAAATACCGAACCGTACAGGAACGATTTGCCAAACTTTCCATCGTCATAGATGCCATCGGCATAGGGAGCACAGCACAACCCTTAGTTAACTCAATTATAGACAACCAACAGCAGATCGTCTACTACTGTAGACAAGATCCGACACTTCTGCTTTTTGCAATCGAGACAGAAAAGATTTTCGTCGATAGATCCTACTCCCTTTTGAACTACCTGTTAGGCCTTTCGGCAAGTATCGGGGTGGTCAACCAAATGAAAGTCTCGGAAAGGCGGATTCTTTTCCAGCACATCATTGACGAGCTGAGAGAAATCAACGGGATTTCCCTTACAGCTTCCAAAGCTCTGCAATACCATTTGGAAAGGAAGCTAGGAGTCAATCCTTATCTCGATTATGTGGCAACTGAAATGGCCTTGGTGGAAGAAATCATTCAAAATTCCAAAACCCTCACACAATGAAAAAGCTCATTTTCTTTTTGCTGTTTTTCATGGTTGTTCAGGCCTACTCGCAAACAATGGTATTTGACAAGAACCATTTTATGATTGTCAATGCCAACGCCGCTATGAGAAATGTAAGCGAAATAGGCTATCACCAAACGTTGGATATCATCAAACAGAACACCGATGACATCATTGTCAATTCATCTAGCTTGGCTATGGTTCAGACGATGATCGTCAACTCTCTGACTCAAGTAAATGAAGGATTTAAAGATGCAATTCAGGTAAAAATGATTGCCGAAACCGTCCTAGACATCAGTTCGATTTCAGCAGAAGCATTCAAATTAGCTTCCGACAATCCAGTCCTTTTCCTCTTTACCGAAGAATATACCGCACAGGCCAAAACCAGAAGCATCAAGCTTGCAACTGAAGTTTCGAGCCTGATCCTCAAAGAAGGCGATAATCTTTTGATCAATTACAATGTCAGGGACGAACTTCTAAGTACAGTCCAGAAGGAATTACAGGTAATTCTAGCTTTGGTATTATCAGCGAGGAACAGCATTTATTGGGCAAAGACCAATGGAGTAATTAGATCCCTTAATCCATACCAATCCTATATCAACAAGGATTTGGGATTGATCAACGAAATAATCATCAAACAGAAAATCCTAACTCAATGAAACCCTTACTAGCGTTCTCGATCCTCTTTTTTATAAGTGCTTCTATTTATGGGCAGACCCTTATTAATGATAAGGCAATTGTAGCCCAACAGGAAAGAATGGTCTTTAAACAATGGGATGAAGATAAATTTTATCCAGAACCCAATAGGTTTCTAGGAATTCCTACCAATACCATGTGGTATTCAACTTGGGCATTGCATCCCAATTATCCAGATTTGGATAGAAGACCTTTGTCTCCTACAGGGGAACAGACCCAAAGGTTGGGATTGGCTGCCGCAATGCAGATATCTTCCAACTACTATAAACAGCATTTAGATACGATTAAGAACTTGGCGAATGCTGAAATTGCTCGCATTTCAGGCGCACTTTCGGCAACAGATCCTCTTTATCAATTCTATTATAAAAAGGAACTCAAACTTTTGGAAGTTCCTGCCTCAAATGCTTTTCAGGGAATTTCACCAGAGGTAGTTTCCTATATGACAGATCATGGAGCCTACCAATGGTATACCAACAACATGGCTTCACTTTCGGAGAGATACAACTTTGCAAAAAGCCTGGATATGGAAAGAGGTCAGAGAATATTGATGTACCACAGAATCATGCTCGACATGAAGGATATCCTGAAAAAATGGCAACACAAGCTGGATATGTCCTCCAATATGCTTGCGTTCCGAAAGCTAAACAATCGGCTAATAAACGGGGAAATCACCCTTTCAGATCCACAGGATGAAGTGGGCAGAGCGAAGAGAATTGCCAACAAAACCCAAGTCCTGAAATGAAATCGAGCATTACTCAAATGACACATACAGGTATGATTAAAACGTATGCGAGATTCCATGTGGCCTTTAAGAGACAAATTATAAACACATGAAAAAGCTAATTACCGGACTATCTATTTTCCTTGGATTGTCTCTCACTGGATTTGGACAGTCCGTCAACCATGACGAATACAAAGAGACAATCAGCTATTTGCAGGGAAACAGTATTTACGACAGAGGGGTAATGACCTTTTTTGAGGAAATGAGGGATTATGGTTTTGCCCATTCTGATCCTTTTATCAGAGACGCACAGACTTTGGCCTGTATTTTCATGCTGATTTTTTTCAGTCTGAAATGTTACGAAATGATGGCAGGTGACAAGAAACTTGAAATTATGCCTCTTTTAAGACCCTTCGGATTAGTTATTCTGCTCATGTGGTGGCCTGTTTTCTGCCAGATCATCGCTTTTCCTACGGATTTGGTTGCGGCCAAAACAGAAGCGCTTTTCGGAACTCAGAACGACACAAACAATGCCTTACGGCTAGACCGTGCAGCCTATATGGTAGAAATGGCCGACCAGTTGGTCGAATTCCAGGCAGTTACTGAAATGGCATCCGACCAAGCTCAGGAAGCAGATGAGGATTTGGGGACCGTGATTGTGGACGGTGTGAAGGGTTTTTTTTCAGATCAAGTCCTTGGCCCGATCATGCAAATGCGAATAAGGATGCAAACCAGTATCCAAGTGCTTGCCACCCAGATCATAGAATTGCTGGCAATATGGGTTCTTAGGGTTTGTGTCTATATCATTTTCATGATCCAGATTATCTATTCTACAGTGCTGGTAATACTTGGCCCATTCTCGGTCGTGGCGAGTATCCTTCCTGCTTTTCGGGATGCTTTCACCACATGGATTGCCCGTTTCGTATCGGTCAATCTATATGTGGGAGTTGCTTATCTGATTCTTTACATCACCGGGAGACTACAACAATACGCTTTAGAAGTGGAAATTGACAAATACGAATACCTGCTTTCCACGGGAGGAGGGGTGGACAGGCTGGAAAAAATGGCTTGGTTAGCTTCGAATGGATTCTTGAGTTTCGGGCTGGTAATAGTGGCCTTTTTTGTCAGCGCAATTGCCATTTTGACCGTGCCTTCCATATCCACTTGGATCATATCCACATCCGGCATTTCATCCGCAGCAACTACTGCAGGAAGAATGAGTTCTTCCGCTTCCAAGTCCATATCCAGAGCTAAACTAATCTAATCATGATCATCAAAAACATCGAATCAAAAATCAGGTTGGCAACCGTTCTTTCCCTGGGCAGTTTTCTGACTTCCATCATTATTTGTGGTTTTGTCTCAGCCTATGCTTACCATCAGGTAGTCAGTGCGAGACAGTCCATCTATATACTGGATAATGATATTCCCATTCTGGCGAAACAAACTAATATGCAAATGAATAGGCCAGCCGAATATAAAGCTGCCGTGGATTTGTTCCATAGCCTCTTTTTCAATCTTACGCCCGACGATAAACATATCGAATACCAGATGGCGAAGGCCATGTACTTTGTAGATGAAACAGGGGTGGGGCAGTACAACAACCTGAAAGAGAAGGGATATTTCAATTCCATTCTATCGTCAAGCTCAGTGCTTAGCATCCAAACGGATTCCATTGTGATTGACCAAAACAGGTTCCGCTATTACGGAAAGCAAAAGATCGACCGCAGAAGTGCTACCATCACAAGGTCGATCATTACTGAAGGGGAATTGATCGATATCCCAAGAAGTGAGAACAACAGCCACGGGGTATTGATCACCAATTGGAAAACTATAGAAAATAAAGACCTCTCCAATGTTTCGAAAAATACCTTCTAGGGAGAAGAATACTACCGTATTCCAAGAACTCAAAAAAGAGTTCTCCCCCCACATCGAGATAGCTGATAGTAAGGCTAAAGCCTTTATGGATTGCCATGCAAAAATTATTTTTTGCATCATGATCCTACTGATCGTAGTCTCTTTTATCCTGACGTTTTTTGTGCTCAAACCGGGCTTTAGCAATCAATCTGAAAACTTCAAAAAAGAACTTGATGCTATCCCAGTAGGATTTATCGGTGAATTTTCAGCCTTGCAGAACCTATCATTAAGAGCGGGGAAAATGGTCGAGCTAAAGGCAGAGATTGAAAGGATCTTATCCCAAGAACCCATTTCCGAGGAAGATTCCATATACCTAGAAAAAGCAATCGAGCAATTGCAATACTTCAACAACAAATCTAAAGAAGATGAAAATTGACTTCAAACAGCCGAAATACATTCTGCCGATTATAATGCTTCCCTTTTTATGCTTGCTGTTTTACGGCTATAAATCATTCAGCAAGGAAAGCGCTACAGAATCTTTACAGGGAGTCAGTGGCATTCAGTCGCAGGTAGGTAAGGCTTCCGAACAGATTCAGAACAAAAAGATCGATTCCAAAATGGACGCTTCCAGAGAAACTTACAAAAGGGCAAATGATGGATACACCGCCATTAAGGGACTGGAATTGGATGTTGAGGAATCCAGTCAGATCAAAAGCCTTTATAATGAAGAGGAAAAAAGGTTATTGGATTCCATTGACAACGCCTTAAAAAACTCAGGATTCTATTCAGGTTCTGCCAACGCATCCAATACAGTTCCTCCGGTTACTCAATCGATTCCTAGGCAACAGAGCTATTCCAAAGAGGATGAAGAATTGTTAAAGGCCATCAATCAATTGGAGGGAAATAAAACGCCAGCACCATCCAATAAATATGAAGATCCGATGGATTTGTTCAAGGCGCAAATGGCCGTGATAGACTCGATATCCAAAGCGAATGACCCAGTCTATCAAGAACAACATCAAACGGATAAAGAGACTGAAACTACCCAACAAAAAACTGAAAGGGAGATTTACCGAGTTCACAAGTCCAACGGGACGGCTACCCTGTTCAATACCGTCACCAGAGAAAAAAAAGGAAAGTTTATTGAGGCGATCATTGATCAGGATATCAAAAACGGGACACTGGGAGCCAGATTGAGGATACGACTTTTGGACGATATCCTAATCGGTAACGCCATTGTCAGCAAGGGAACCTATCTCTATGCCCTCATTTCTGGATATGAAGCTCAACGGGTGAAACTAACCATTTCCTCCGTGATGATGGGTGACAAGATCTATCCCATTGAACTGTCGATTTACGACGTGGATGGAATGGAAGGGTTATACGTTCCGGCCAGTGCTTTCAGGGAATTTTCAAAGGAACTCGGAGGCAATACCACCGGGGGAATGAATCTGACAATGCAACAAAATTCAGATGCAATGAGCCAGCTATATATGTCAGCCCTGCAAAAAATGTTTACCTCAACCTCGCAAGCCGTTTCCAAAACTATCAAAAAGAACAAGGCCAATATCAAGTATGGAACTTCTGTCTATCTGATAGATCCTAACGAACTGCAGAAAAACGAAAAGTTGATACAAAACCAAAACTGATTTACTATGAACCTAAAAATAATAACTCTTATCCTTTGGGCTATATCGATTTCGAGCTATGCCCAGCAGAGCGGAACACTATTGAAAAGCCAGCTTCCCAAGATCTACATAGACGAGGATATTTCTCTTCATTTCCTTTCTCCTGAACCTATCCAGTACGTCGATATTTCCACCAATAATATGATCGGGAATATCCCATTAGAGAATGTGTTTCGGTTGAAAGCTGTACGTGACAGTGTTTCTGACTTGAACGGATTCAACAAGTCCCTCGGGGTAGTAACCATCATCGGACAAAAGTTTATCGCCCAATATGATTTATGGTATGCACACGACGAGCGCCAGCTAAAGACCCAAATTGAAATTCTGCCTATTAATACCAGTCCTCTAGAGGTTGGGGAGATTCCTATGAGCGACCAGGAGCTTCGCTATTTTTCAATCGAGGCTTTCAAGTGTAAAAAGAAGAAAAACACCATCCGAAGCACCCAGTATGGGATCACTGGTCAGGTCAACAACATCTATACGGTCGATGATTATATCTTTTTGGACATATCCTTCCGAAACAAGACAAACCTAAAGTTCGACCTAGACCAGCTGAGATTCAAAATCGAGGACAAGAAAATCACCAAGGCTACCAATGTACAATCCATCGAAATAGAACCTGAATACCAGCTGTTCACTCCTGATAACTTTGAAAAGAAATACCGAAATATCTATGCGTTCAAAAAAATCACTTTTCCCAATTCTAAGGTGTTTACCATCGAATTGGCGGAATCCCAGATTAGCGGAAGGACACTCACCTTGCAAGTCAAATACTCCGATCTCTTAAACGCAGACACGCTGTGAAATCGAGCATGACGAAAGTGTCACACAGAGGAATGATTATCCGTAATGCGAGATTCTCCCGAATCAATCCCGATAGTTACCGGGACGGGACATGCTATGTGGCCATAGAAAAGCAAAATATAAACACATGAAAAAGGGGTTAATCTTACTTCCGCTTTTCCTGTTGGTTTGTTCTGCCCATGCTCAGAACGGCAATCTGTTTCTAAGCTTCAAAGGAGGATATGGAGTCAGAAAAATTGCCTTTATGGGATTTTCCTTTGACTACAGTACCAAATACAATTCACAGAATGAGATTTTTGCCGACTTCCAGAGTGACAACGAAAACAACTACCACACCGTTTTGGCTGGGTTTGGAATCAAGCCCATTCTTGTCAGATCCGCCAATTCAGCCATTCGGCTATTGTTCGGAGGTTCCATAGGATCCGATTTTGAAAGGTTCATTGCCGCACCCCATGCAGGGTTTGAACTTTCACAGACTTTAAAGACACGCATTGACCTTTTTATCGGGAACAAAAATCAAGTTTTGCTATGGGTACCACGCTCCAAAAGATGGAGGTTCATAGCATTTGGAGGTGTAAGATTTCCACTCAATTAAGTTTTCGCCATGAATGAGAAAAGAGAATTAAAGAGCCTTCACGAGACATTCCAATTCATCGTTTACCTGATGGTTTTCATAGACATTCTGATGTTTGTCTATGCTCCCCAGCTGATGGCCTCGGAAGAGGTAGGAAAGCATCTTATTCCCCTTTTTAATAAACTCCTGAGCCTGAGAATCTACAACAATGTGTTGGTCGGGAAAATAGCTATTTTGATAGCTATAGCTCTTTCGGCCATCGGCACCGCCTCCAAAAAGAACCTGGATCTAAATCCGAAAAACCAGATCATTTTTCCCTTGGCCATCGGCCTGATCCTGTTCTTTGGTTCTGTCTATATCTACACCTTCGAAAACTCCTTTCTGGTGATCGATTATACTTCCATTGAAAATTTGGGCTATATACTGAGTACATTCCTGGGAGCAGTACTCATTCATACCTCTTTGGACAATGTGTCCAAAATGATCAAATCAGGATTGGGCAAGGATGAATGGAATATCGAGGGAGAATCTTTCTTGCAGGATAGAAAAAAAGTGGAAAATCCCTATTCGGTCAATATTCCCATGAAATTCTATTACAAAGGGAAAGTCAGAAAAGGATGGATCAATTTGGTGAATCCTTTCAGGGGTACTTTGGTGATCGGAACCCCAGGTTCCGGTAAGTCCTTTGGGGTAATCAATCCCTTTATCCGTCAGATGATCGGTAAGGGTTTTACCATGTGCCTATATGATTTTAAATTTCCCGATTTGGCGCAGATCGCCTATTTCTATTATCTTAAATCGCAGGACAAAAAGAAGAATCCGAATTTCAAATTCCATGTGATTAATCTGGACGAGGTGGAATATTCCAGAAGAATCAACCCTCTCAATAGAAGATATCTGAAAACGGTAGCCAATGCCTCTGAAACGGCAGAGGCCATATTTCAGTCCCTTCAAAAATCAGATTCATCGGGAGGCGCAGACAAGTTTTTCGAACAGTCGGCTATCAACTTCCTTTCTGCCTGTATCTTCTTCGTGTCCAGGTACAAAGATGGAGAATATTCAACTTTTGCTCATGTACTCGATTTTCTAAACAGGGACTATGAGGATATTTTTAACTGTTTGACTAAATATCCGGAACTCAGATCAATGGTGTCTCCATTCCGCAGTGCCTATGAAAAGAAGGTTTATAAGCAGCTGGAAGGGCAGGTCGGTACCTTAAAAATTTTCCTTTCCAGACTCAATACAAAAGAAACCGCTTGGGTATTCAGTGGGGATGATTTTGACCTCAAAATCTCAGATCCCAATTCTCCTTCTATTCTAGTACTTGCTAATAGCACGGAAACTCAGAGCATCACGGGAACCTGTTATTCAGTGATCATCAACAGACTGACTAAGCTAATCAATACCAAGGGAAATCTGCCAACAGCCCTGATTGCGGACGAAGCACCAACTTTTTATATACATAAAATTGAAAACTTGATTTCCACCGCTCGAAGTAATAAGGTGGCAGTTTTGCTGGGGCTTCAAGAACTCCCCCAATTAAACCAGCTGCAGGGAAAGGATACCGCTTCGACCATGACTTCAGTAATAGGAAACGTACTATCTGGCTCAGTCCGTCACAAGGATACTTTATCATGGTTGGAAATGATGTTTGGCAAGCGAAAACAGTTGGGGCAAAGCGTATCCATTGACCGTCACAAAACTTCTATTTCATACAACGAAAGATACGATCCGCTGATTCCTGCTGGAAAAATAGCTTCCATGCATACAGGGGAGATTGCAGGGATAATTGCAACAGAGGGAACCCAATTCGACGGGAAATATAAAACATCCAATGTCCATTGTCGGGTCAATCTTGACATGAAGGAAATCCAGCAGGAAGAAAGCTCTTATCGTACTACTCCGAAATTCTATGATTTTAAAGGGAAAAAGGAAGAGATCCTAACCAAACACTTTGAAAAAATCCATCAACAGGTCACCGAGATCATTGAAAAGCACAGAGAAATGGTATCCGCAGATTAAATCACTTTCATCATGAAGAGGACACCATTATCCATTCTTTTTCTTTTTGTCGCTCAGGTCGCATTCCCGCAATTCAATTCCATTGAATTTCAAAAGGAACTGCCATTGGTGAACGTGATCCAGCAACCAGCCTCCCAGTCAAAACTCGTCGGGCTTGATTTAAGGCTCTTGTCTCAGCTGATCCAGTCTACAAAAAAGGATAGGGAGGTTTTACTTGCTTCACCTCCTTTGGAAGATTTTTTCATGACTTCGAAGTACGGTTACCGTTCAGGTCCATTTTCAAATGAACAAACATTTCATAGAGGAATCGATTTGAAAACCAATCGCGCAACCATCTATTCCATTTTGCACGGCAAGGTTGTTTCAGTGGGCAACGATCCACTTTTAGGAAAATACGTCAAAGTCCAACATGGGAAATACGAGTCGATTTACGGCCATCTTTCTCAGGTCTTAGTTTCTCCAGGAGATAATGTTTTGCCGGGTTCCATGCTGGGAATTTCTGGAAGTACAGGAAAGGCGACTGGTGATCATCTTCATTTGACGATCAAAAAAGGAAATGAGTACATCAATCCTGCCCTTTTTATTCAGATGATATCGAAGCTTACTACCAAAGAAGAGTTAATTACTTATTTATCAATACAATAAACGCAGCATTATGAAGAAGCAAAACGGATTACCAATGAGTGACTTGGAGATTTTTGGAATAATAAAAGACGGAAAATTCACCATTCCAGAAAAGGAAATTAGCGCTCTGAAAAATGGGAAAATGACCGATATCATAGAATTGACAGATTTAAAGGGAAAGGATATTCAAATAGAAAAACTGCCTGCTAGACTTTCCATCGTTCGAGGAGAAGACGGAAATCCTGCCTTGAGGATAGATCCTGTCTATAAAGAACCGAACATTCATCCAGATCTGAGCGAAGTGGAACAAAACCAGCTAGTCAAAAAGGAGTTGGCAAACCTAAAGAAAAGCTATGTTGACCAGGAAGGAAATATTCAGTCGGAAATCATCGAGTACGATCAACGCACCAAACAATTTCTTTCCTATAACCCCAGAGATATCAAATCCCCTAGCCTCGTCAACGGGGAAGAACTCAATCCACAGCAAAAGAAGAAATACAAAGAAGGGGATAAAGTACAGCTGGCCGACGGTACTGAATTTCAGCTCTCCCCATCGTCTCCCAAAGGAGTAAGATCAAATAAGGCGGGATTAGTCCTGTCGGTGATGATGGATGGAGGATTATCGTACCTGTTGATTACCGGAATTGAAAAAATGCTAGGTAAAGAAAGTCAAGAGGATAAAGCTTATAGCAAAGGATATCTCCAGGCTATTAAAGAAGTTCAGAAGCAAGTAGAACGAAGGATCGCCAGAAATCCAAAAGACAAAGATGCAGTCCGAGATTTGAATAACATAAAAGAAGAATACTCCAAAATTTCAGCAGATCAGACTCTTCCCAAAGAAGTTAGGGACGATTTTGATATCCATAAAATCAAGCGGCTGAACAGCATCGATACCGAAGAGGGTAGAAATCCAAGAAAACGCTCGGATGAGCAGAATAATGACTTTGAGAGAGAAGTTTGATATTTTGACCTACAAGGGCGTTGAAAAAGAGATTCAGTGCCTTTTTTCCAGATACGCCTCCCAAGATGGTAACGGGCAGATCCTCTTTGATTTTTTTGATTCGAAAGGACAGCTTGTCGATAGGGAAATACTTAGCCTTCACAGAAACAAACAGGCTTCTTATGGGATTTCTGTTCTTAACCTTTCGGAGAATGTTCGCTCGGTTTTTATATCAGATTCTTATGCCTCATTGATCTATTTTGCTAAGCAGTATCAGGCAAGAATTTCCTTTGAAGAAGCGGCTTTCATTATCATAGGGGCTGAGTTTGACCAAACCCTATTGAAACAGGCCTTGGCTAAAATCTCCAAGAAAACCAAGATCAATACAGTCTTCAGTTCGTCGATTTTAGGGAGGGTGATGGATTGTAAGATTCAGGATCTTGTCCATGAACGAGACTGTACTTATGTTTTGTCTGATAGTCTTGTTCAGCTGAAAAACAAAAAGACAGATAGGGCTTCAGCTGAGTCAATATTCACCTTTTCGCTTCGAACCTATTGTATTTCGCAAGGTGTATTGCAGACCGTTCGGACATTCAAACTAAAACAGAAAGGAATTGAGTCATTTTTCCAACTCAATCAACTCTATTGGAACGAGATCAAATAATATGGTTTTGCTATATTTATACACCTTTCATTCATAACTATGGAAAAACAATAGTCTTGAATTCCTCAAAAAGAATTTGAAATACCTTGGGTTTGGTAGCTCATTGAATGCTGCACTGGAAGCAAAGATTTCCGAGCGATCAGAGCAATTCAAAATTGGAGTATCAGCGGATTTTACCGATTTGAAAAAGGAGGGAGCCTTGATAAAAGACAAGGTCAATTATGAGCTGAGTTTTTTAAAATCAACTAAGACTGACAATTATTTCTTAAACAGTCTAAAGGTCACTCTACATGATCAGATCCAGAATGCTTTTTCATTTAACCAGTGAAACGGCGTGACTGCCAAGGAAGCGTATAATTTGCTACGAGGAGCATCCATTATGAAAAAGGCTATGCTGACCAGCCTAGGTTATCCTACTATGATCGAGCTGGACAAAGATGGAGATGGCAACTGATTTGAACTCCGAAAATGGAGATGATCTTAAAGATCGCCGATGAAAGATTATGAAACTCTAGCGTAGTCGATTTTAAATTGGCTGGCCCATCAAAGGTCGATAAATTGATTTATGAGATTTTGATAAATCAGATGAGTTTATGAGACTTAAAATTGGGGTTTTTCAGCTGAGATATCCTTACCAGAAATATTCTCAAAAAACGACCGTTTTTTGAGACAGACAAAGGACTGCTTCTTACCCTGCTAATCGTTCAAACCTTAATTGCTTTATTATTTTTCAAGAAAAATTGCGAAATTGGATTTTGCACGAATACGGACATTTTTGTTCGGACTTTTCTTCTTAAAAGAAAATTATTTCTCCTGTAATGCTCTTTTCTGCTTATTTGTTTTGGCATGAAAGTAGAATATCAACAATTACTTTCATCATAACTAAAAACAAGATGTGGAAAAACTACCTTCTCGTTGCGTATCGAAACCTTTTAAAGCATAAAGTTTTTAGTGCCATTAACCTATTAGGCCTTGCAATTGGAATGGCTGCATGTCTAATGATTTTGCACTATGTTCAATTTGAGTTCAGCTACGATCGTTTTCATGAAAAAGCGGATCGAATCTATCGTGTTCAGCATAATCGATATTTAGACGGAGAACTCCAATATCAAAAAGCCCAGACATTTATTCCTACAGGAGAAGCTATGATGGATGATTTTCCTGAAGTTGAGGATTATACAACGATGTTTAGGATTAGCAATGAATCTGATATTGTCATGACCCACTTAACTGCCGATGGTGAAATGCTTCGATATGCGGAAAAGGAAGTTTACCATGTAAAAGGCAATTTTTTTGAAATGTTTTCCTTTCCAATTGTAGAAGGAAATGAACAAATCAAACACTTGGAACCAAAAACTGCAATGATCTCCCAGTCTACCGCATTCAAATATTTTGGAAATGAATCAGCAATTGGAAAGGTCATTAGCCACAATTACGCAGAGAATTATAAAGTTGTAGGCGTTTTTGAGGATATTCCCACCAACTCCCACATGAAATTTGATTTCCTTTTTGCCTGGCAGGAAGTAACAAATCAAGAAAGTGGGGGTGATAGCGAGAACTGGAGAAATGACGGGTTTTATACTTTTCTGCTACTAAATTCCAACGCCGATGTTTCAGCGCTAGAAGCTAAATTCCCTTCCTTTGTTGAAAAACATATAGCTGAAAAAGCTAATAATAATCTCAGTTCGTCCTTTTCTCTTCAACCTATAACATCTATTCACTTAAATTCAAATTTACTGGCAGAAGTTGAGTCTAATAATGATTCGAAGATCGTCTATGCGCTTTTGGCAATAGCTATTTTTGTAATGCTTATTGCTTGGATCAACTTTATCAATTTGTCCATCTCACGTTCATTGGAAAGATCTAAAGAAGTTGGAATACGTAAAGTAATAGGATCTGGAAGATCACAACTTATCAAACAGTTTTTAACTGAATCACTGGTGATGAATCTTCTGGCATTCAGTATTTCTTGCAGTATCTTGTTATTGCTAAATCCATATATTTCCCCTTTCATTGGAGGACAATCTACTTTATCACTTTTTTCCAATCCTGCTTTTCTTTTTGGGCTTGTGCTGCTTATAGTTTTTGGAAGCGTATTGGCTGGGATATACCCTGCCTTTGTCTCATCATCTTTTAAACCCATTCTTGCGCTGAAGGGTAATTATTCAATTGTTCCCAAGAGGCCTACCTTCAGCCTTAAATACAGCCTGATAGTATTTCAATTTGTAATTTCCATTGCATTGATTGCAGCATCTATGGTTGCTTATAGACAGCTTAGCTTGATGAAAAACAGTAGTCTGGGGATTGATATCGAAAGCACAATCGTGGTAAACACCCAAGCTACTTTTGGTCCTCCGGGCTCAGACTCTGTATTCACGAGAAGGCTTATTGCCTTCCGAGATAAGCTAAATGCAAATCAAAAGGTACAGGGAATTACTGCCTCGCACGATATTCCTGGAAAAGAGCACCTTTCTTTGATGCCCAACTTTAGACACGCTAAGAATCCAGATGAACTTGTTACCCTTTACTTTACTCGCATGGATTATGATTTTATCCCAACTTTTGGAGTCAATTTAATTGCAGGAAGGAATTTCATTGAAGGTGTAGACAATCAGTATTCTATGATTTTGAACAAAGAAGCTGTAAGGACCTTAGGCTATGAAAAACCAGAAGATGCTATAGGTAATGAAGTTAACTGGGGAAATAAAAATTTAGCAAAGGCTGAAATCGTAGGAGTTGTTGATTTTAGGGCTGTTAGTTTTAAGGAAGCGAATTACCCTGTCGCTTACACTTCAACTTTTTTTCCTTACAAATACGTATCTATCAAATTTGATGAAATCAATGGAGTAAACGCTCAGGAAAATGTAGCTTTAATACGAGATACTTGGAATGCAGTATTCCCTGATAAGCCATTCGAATTTTTCTTTTTAGATGATTTTTTCAACAGTCAATATCGTGCGGATCAAAAGTTTGGACAATTGCTCGGCGCATTCACTATACTTGCAATTGTTGTGGCAGGATTAGGTCTTTATGGCATTACACTTCTTAACGTGACACAGAGGATCAAGGAAGTGGGCGTTAGAAAAATCATGGGCGCCTCCGTTAGCCAAATAATAGTATTACTTGCTAAACAATTCATGGCATTAGTATTAGTGGCAGGAGTGCTATCAATTCCAGTTATTAAATTTAGTATGGAAAATTGGCTAGCCAACTATCCATATCGAATTGAAATAACTTGGTGGACATATTTACTTCCGATTGGTTTGATTCTGGTTATTACATGCCTTACCATAGGTTTTCAGATCCTAAAAGCATCCCTAATCAACCCTGCGAAATTGCTTAGATGCGAATAGGAACGATGGTTTTCTTTACTTTGTGAATAATGATTGGTGATAAGCTCCGAGCTCACAATATTCACTACTACAAAATTTAAAACTCAGCCAAAATAAAAAAATCACTACACAAATTCGCTACTGGCCCCAAATAAAAAAAACCTAACTGTCAATTTTTCAGACAGATAGGGTTCTTGAATGTAGAGAGGAAGGAATTGGAACCAGACCGTCTGAAAAGAATCGAACATATTTGGGTCAAGCTAGATCTTGACAAACAAAATGAGCAGGGGAATTATTCATTCAAAAAGTTCTATCAGAACCATGGATTCGATTTGGAATCCGAATTGGAAAAATATCCAATTAGGGAGCTGGCAAACGAAAAGGAAAAGCATATGCTCATTTCCAGTTTGAGACGGGGAAATATCCAACATATAACATTGGAAACTGGAGAAGCTGTATTTATCGAAGTAGATCCAGAAAATAAGAAAATCCAGTTTTATGACATGGATTTTAAAGAATTGTCCATTCTCCTTTAGAGAACCATGAAATGAAACGCTGATGGAAGTCCATTCAACCTACCTGTACAAACTTAGTCCTTCACTTTCGTTTTGCTCATGTAAATCCCTAAAGATCCTGATTCTTTCTAGTACATTTTTAATTGGCTCTTTTTGAGAGTTTGTAAATCCCTCTTTTTTCAACGAATTTAGTTTAATTAATCTCTTTGTTTGAAGCCTGGGCCTGACAAGGGATAATATAAGCTTAATTCCGTCCATTGACTTTCAATAATCATAAGGTGATGTTCGTATACGGGCAATTTTGGTCGATTTGAAGAACATCCCTTTAATTAGCTTGCTTATTCACTCACCAGTATGCCATTTTTATTGGCATGAATCTAGGAATTAAGTAGCATAAATTCTTTGGCTCATTTCTCAGCAAACTCTAAATTGAGATCTATTGAATAGGTCATTGATAGCAAATATGTTTAGTGTTGTCAGGTTTTAATTTTAAACTAAGGAAAATGCTCTACCACTATCTGAAAATTGCTTATAGGAATCTGTCCCGCAATCCCATTTTTACTTTGATCAATATTCTCGGACTGGCTGTGGGCATGGGCGTATGCCTGCTGATTTATCAGTATGTACATTTTGAAACGAGCTACGATCAATTTCATAGCAATGCGCAGAACACGTATAGACTAACTAAAACGACTTTTAGAAACGGTGAAAATCTTGGTGAAGGAGTGTTTACCACCTTTGGGCTTGGCCCACAGGGAAAAGAAACTGTCCCGGAAATCAGGGATTTTGTAAGGGTTCATGATCTGGAAATTGATTTGGTAGTTTCTAATCCCGCCAGAAATGAACCTCATCTGGAAGAAAACTTGTGGTTTGTGGACAGCACTTTTCTGAGTCTCTTTGATCTCCCGCTGAAATATGGAGATCAGGAATCGGCGTTTCAGGAGAAATACAGCATAGTGATTACGGAGGAAATAGCTATAAAGTATTTTGAGGACAGCAACCCTATAGGTCAAGCCATCAAGGTAAGTGGTGGTGTGCTGAGTGGGGATTTTAAGGTGACAGGGGTATTGAATTCACTCCCAGCAAACAGCCATTTGCAATTCGACTTTTTGTTGCCACTCCCGCATATTCTCGAAAATTATGGGCAATATAAAAGCGATGAGGGTTGGGATTGGGATAATTTTGTAACCTATGTAACACTCAACGAGGGCGCGGATCTTAGGGAAGTCGGGAGGAAATTGGATGAGTTGATTGCGGCGAACGTACCAGAAAATTTGGCTGAATCCAATGAAAAGTGGCGTGTAGGATTCCAACCTCTGGCTGATATCCATTTAAAATCAGACTACCCTAGAGAGCTTGCCAGAAATAATGGAGACAATCAAAACATCTATTTCTTTTCCATCATAGCAGTTTTCATTCTATTGATGGCATGGGTCAATTACATCAATCTCACTACCGCGCAGTCATTGACCCGAGCCAAAGAAGTGGGTATCCGTAAATCCATCGGAGCTATGAAAAAGCAACTGATCTCCCAATTTATGATGGAATCAGCTTTGATCAACTTTCTTGCAGGTATTTTATCCATTGTCATTGCCATTTTGCTCCTACCTGTTCTAAATCAGATCATAGGTAAGGAAATCGAATTTGCCATAGCAGGGAATTTGGGATTTTGGGTTTCATTCTTAGGGATAATCATTCTTGGATCCTTGCTTTCCAGTCTTTATCCGGCAATTATCCTGTCATCTTTCAGACCTGCGGGAATATTTAAGGCCGTGAATTTCAATCAGTCGGGAAACTTCAATTTGAAAAAGACCTTGATTGTCTTTCAGTTTATAATTTCTTCACTGCTTATTTCGGGGACTTATTTGGTCTATCAGCAGATCACTTTCATGAAGGATAAAGATCTCGGGATTGATATGGAGGAAATTCTAGTGGTGAGCGGTCCAAGAGTTATTTTAGAATCCCTTCGGGAAAAAGGGGAGACGCTTGGGCCAAGTTATGGGGCCTTAAAAAATTTGCTGACAAGTCATCATACTATTTCTTCTATGACAGCTACCAGCACAGTCCCGAGTAAAGGCTATGAATATAGAGCTGATGCTCATAGGTCAGATAGAGCTGAAGATTCTAAGCAAGCGGCAAACCTTGTTTTGGCAGACTCCGATTTCACGCAGACTTTTGGATTTGAATTTCTCGCTAAATCTGAAATCCCTGAAACTGTATCAAGTTGGACCTATACCTTTATCAATGAAGCCGCGCTAGAGGCTTTTGCCTTTAGTTCGCCCAAGGAGGCTTTGGGAGCAGAGCTTGAATTTCTAAGTTATCAGGTAAAAATATTGGGTGTGGTCAAAGATGTGCACTGGAGCTCACTCAAAGAAACCAGTCCGCCTACGCTTTTTATTCTTGAAGAGGAATACGGGGCATATTTTTCGATTCAAATGAACTTGGATAATATTCCCGCGACTCTGGCTCATATTGAGAACTCCTATAAAACAGTTTTTCCCGATGACCCTTTTGAATACTTCTTCCTTGATGATTCATTCAACAGGCAGTACCAGTCAGACATTCAGTTTCAAAATCTGTTTTTGGCCTTTTCTGCCCTGGCGGTATTTATAGCCTGCTTGGGACTTTTTGCGCTGGTTTCCTTTTCGGCAAATCTAAAAGTCAAGGAAATTGGCGTCAGGAAAGTCCTTGGAGCAAGTATGGGCAATCTGATGCTGCTGTTATCCAGGGAATATCTTGTGTTGTTGGGGATTGCGGTGGTATTGGCTATTCCAATGGTAGTATTTGGAGCGAATTCCTGGTTGGAAAATTATGCTTATAGAATCGACATCGGTCTGGAGATGGTCCTGATTCCGGCATTGATTCTTTTCATCATTGCACTACTGACTGTCAGCTATAGAACTTTTGTCGCCTCAAAAGCCAATCCAACGGATTCTTTACGATCCGAATAATTAACTCATTTGAGTGTGGTTTAAGCTCTTACACGAGGATTAGTTATAGAAAACCATGTGCCTATTTAATACTATCGAAATACATTCTGCTATTTGACCCCCAAAGTAATCAAGTTTCGGACTGGTTTTTTTTCGCTTAGAACTAACCAACTTGAATTGTTTCGCGTCAAAGATTATGTCATTATCCAGTCCTTTTTAATGCGTCTGTTCAATATCATGACCGTTCAACTACATACTACTGATGTCAACATTAAAGAGCTGTCCCTAGATAGAATCCCTTATAGCAATATTGTTGACCAAATCAGAAGCTTAGTGAACGAAACCCGTTCCAAAAACCGAATTTCCGAACTAAACTAATCTATACCATGAAGAAATTGAATTACCTATTGTTACTCGCGGTAGCTATTTTTTCCTTTAGCTGTACCTCTGAAGATGAAGAACCAAAACTCGTGGAAAAATCTGTGACCATCGAAGTCGAAATGGGAGGTGACTATTCCGAGTATCTGGTTACATTGTCAGTTCATAGTATGTTGAGTGGCACATCCACTTTTGTTGCTCCCCAGCTGGTTGAACCTTCCTCTCTGGAGTGGACTCAAGTAGTTGAGCAAGGGAACACTTATTCATTGACTTATGAGCCTATAATAAGCACTATAGAAGTTCAGTCCTCTTCCAGTATCCACAGTCTAGGTTTTGTGTTTAATGCTGTACCTTTGGATAGGGAACCAGATGAAACTTTTGAGGTTTTAATTGCGACAATTCGAGTTTTGGCAGATGGTGAGGTCCTTAAAGAATACGATTATGAGGCTTTGCCTTCAGATCTAACTTCTATTCCAATTTCGGATAATATTACAGTAGAATAGATGTTTGTGATAGTTAAAGTGAAGTTTGTTTTATCTTTAAATGGAGATCATAGAACTCTGTTTTTATTCGAAATCTAAGTCAAATTTACATTTTTTAGTTTACCGTATTAATTTTCAAAATGGCGATTGATTTTAGAGGCTTGGAAAATGGGTAAGATGACAGTAGTCTTAAATTCACTTTAATTCAACTATTCCGATTGCGGGATTTAATTCCTCAACCCCAGTGTTTTGAAACTCTTCCTCTTTGATATAATAAAAAATATCATTTTCTAAATCCAGGGGCCTTAGAACTACCGGTTGATCATCTTCATCCAATATTCCAACTTCAAAGTTATAACCCTTGGACTCCTTCTTGCTGTATATAAACAACTTCTTATCCTTATTCCGAGCGTATTCACAAATTATGTAAGAAGAAGAATGCATAATATTATAGATATCAACTGCCTTCTCGCCATTCTCATCAAAATGAGGTTCTTCAAAATCAAGTTTTACAAATGGGATTAACGAATCTCCCTCAAATTTATAAAGCGTATCTCGTAATATTTTTTCTTGAGTAAGGACTGGAGCGTACAAAAATACACCATCCTTATTTTGGCTTAAAAAGTGCTTACTAGAATACCTAACCCCCATAGCTTCCTTAAGTATTACGTTTCTAAAAAGTGTACTGTCAGTAATTTCGAGCGCAGGGTTTAATTCGAATAATATAGTTTGGTTAGAAAACCCGTCTTCAACAGGAACCCAATCTCTTTCAGAAATAATGATAGGCTTTTGATCAACTATATTTAGATACATAAGAAAATCGGAAAACTTCTTTTCTTTTAAGAATTCATAATTCTTATCATATACTACCAGCTTCCGAACTCCTCCTAAATAAATTAAACCTAATTCTTGATCAACTTCAATTGAATATGCCCTACTATACTCGCCAGGCCCTTCTCCCCTAACTCCTAATTTCCCAATAAAATTACCTTTGGAATCAAAGATCCGTACACTCCCGCTCGTATCACGAACAAGTAAATTCCCGTTAAAAAGTTTTACCTCTAAAATGGATGTTAAGTAAGCCCCGTTTTTAGTCTCCATCTGCACTAAATTTACGGACTTAGCTATATCTGATAAGTGCAAATTTGAATCAATTGTTCTTGGAACTTCAATTAAATTAATTCCTGATTCTGGAGGTTCCGAGCAGGCTGTAAAAAGAACAAAAATAGAGAGAACTATTAAAAATCTTATTTTATTCATGGTTTGTAATTCAAGATTGGTTATGCTCATTAAGCTTTTGAACTGCTTTAATAGCCAGAAAATCTAATTAATTTTTATTCATTAGCCTAAAAATTTATGGATATTTGATATAATAAATTCTTCGTTTTTCCGCTTTCTATCACATAACGGACACATAAAACGATCTGATTTTTTTGCCTACTTTATCAAAGATTAAAATTATTTACCCTTATAATCACTTGCCTCATTCTGGTTTTACCCCTAATTTTATGCACAAAGGTCGGAAGGTGTATCAGCTTCAAAAAGTTGAGGGTTTAATCAAAATAATCTAAAAACCTGTATTTAATCATCGTCAGCTGGCTCTTCTTCTATAAGCCAAACTTCATTTTCTTCAATTCGATCTACCACCAATATGTCGTTTTCCAGTGTAGAGAGAGCGAGTTCCCATTCTTCGGAGTCGGTGATATAGTCTTCAAATTTGGCTCGAAGATCTGGCCGACTTCTGGGACTTTAAACATAGCCGGCAACTAAAAGCTCACCGGGGATGAGGTAGGCATATGGATGGTTTTCATAGGTCCAATTTATATTATTTCCGATATTAGCTAGACTTTTTATACATCTTTTAGCCTATGGAAACTCGGGAAATCACATTTCAGGATATCATTCGTTTAAATAATCAGGACTGGGATCTTGCCTATGATGTGCTACTCTATCAAATTGAGAAAGGGAATTTGATCAAAGAACTACTTGCTGGAGACCAGGTTATTTACCGATGCGATATGTCACTTCAGGATCATGAATTGGTGCATGCTAGGATATTCCCTAAGCAGAATTATTACCCACCCAATGTCAACTTACGTCCGAGAAGAAAACGTATTCCTCCAAATCATTCGGATAGTGATACGTAATTTCCCGGAATGGATCGATCACTTTCACCAAAGAATAAAGCGCTGCTAAAGGAGCTCGAGGAACTGAACGCTCGGGTAGTTGGTAAGCTGGAAAAGATAGGATACTCAGAAGGATGGGAGGAGCGGAAGAAGAAAGGAAATGATATTCGGCTATTGGTAGTAGAAGCCATTCTTAATTTAGAGCTGAGAAGATTCTCACGTTTGGGTGATGCGTTGCGCAAGCTTGAGGAGCTAGGGTTGACTTTTATAAATAGGTGATTTCCTTGAGAAATAGAAACCTGAAGTGCCATTTCCAAGTTCTTTTTGTTAGCCTTGACTTGATTTACCATGTATTTTCCCATGCCCTATTCCGGTTTTGTCCAATTGTATGCACAAAGGTCGAACTGTCTGTTAGCTTCAAAAAATTGAGGCATTATGCAGAATTTTCTAAAAACAGGGTTTCCTACGGACTTCCTCCCAGTTTTTAAATTCTAATTTTTTTACGCTTACCTGACTGTTCTATATGACCTGCATAAATTTTAACTAAAACCAAAGATGCGTTTTTAACTCACGAATCCTGGCTTGGAAGGGAAATCTATTATGCTTTTTTCATTATATTCAGCTAATCAAAATTGGTTCTACCCTTAAGTTAGCGGAAAACATGGTTCTTGTTAGGCTTAAATATCAATGGAGAAAAGGCCAGGAGCATTTTAAGACTGAATATCAGGCTCCTTTAAGCGTTATTCAGCTAGGAGGTAGATTTTCATTACCGGACTTCCATTAAATTCGTGGTAGAACCTCAAAATTAAGATATTATGAAGGATAGATTAATTTTTAGCCATGAATTCCCTTTCATCGAATACACGGATGTTAAGAAAATAACATCCGATAAGCCTGGCATCTTCTATATCGCTACGAGAAAGTCTAAGCATAATCTAACCATTAATAAAGGGTTTATTTCGTCCAATCCATACAAGATTTTTGAATTTGACAGGGAGATGCCTTTACTTGATGAGAATGAAATAATTTTATTTTTAGACCATGAGCACCAAACCAAAGAGGAATTGCTTCCTATTTTATTAAAGCTAATGGAATATCATCCAATTAACTACTATGACCTGGATACCAATAAGCCTTTAGAAGATCTACAATTAAGGGAGGGATAAATTTTTTTTATAAGATTTATAATATTCTTCCGGTCTGAAACGACCACTCACTTGATTTAAAAATTATCATCAGCTGGGTCTCCTTCTCTAAGCCAAACGTCATTTCCGTCAATTTGATCTACAACCATCACATCATTTTCCAAGGTGCTCTGTGCGAGTTCCCATTCTTCAGGATCCGTGATGAAGTCTTCATATTTGATATTCAAGACTTCTCCTACTTTCGGCACTTTGAACATCGCTGGCAACTCGAAACTGACTGGGGTTGAGGTAGGCATGTGGATTAGGAGTTTGGCTACTACATCCTTTTCGTTTTCATCCCCTTCTTCTATTCCCAGATCAATCTCAAGAGTAAACTCTCTTAATTCCGTAATTGCCCGTTTGCAGGCATCAAATTCATCTCTTGCCCAGCAAGCCACTTCGTATCCTTTTTCTGTTTCTCTACTCTTGGGTAAGTCCGATGTAAAAAGTGTATCATTTTCTACAGAAACTACTTTGTCCATGCTCTGAACCTCCAGATCTTTATTCGTTTTAACTAGAAAAGGTATCGTCATAGGTTCTATTTCCCCAAGGGTTGGGTTTAGGGGTAATTCTATATGATGAAGTATAGTATGTTCATTTGAATAATGAAACGCCTCACTCCATTCTTCAAACTTTTCATCAGAATCAAATACTCCCTGAATTCTAACTAAGGGAAAAATGGAAGGATCAAACATTGACAAATTCATTGTCATTAATTCCCCTGTATATGCTACGATGATAGTCTTTGGCTTTTCTTCCCACATGATTTTGGTATTTTGAGTAACAATTGAATTTCACCAATTTTAGGAATATTCCCATTATTTCAAAATATATGCATTATGGAACTATACATTGATTTCCTAAGCGCTGAAGGTCAATTTGCAATAACCGATCAGTCGGCAAAGATTAAAAAGAATTTATCCTTAATACCTCAGCTTCAGGAGCGAATTGACACGCTTGTAAAGGGTGGAAATAAATATCCATCCTTTGTAACTGCTTTAGGCAGGTGGATATTTGTTTTCATGTCAGACCAGAAATCTGCAGCGATGTATTTCATAGATGTTCGTTTTGACTTAGAAAAGATGGAGATACCTAATGGGTTTTCTAAGGATATCCTGGCAAATATTCGAATGGTAAAGGAAAAGCACCTTACAGTCTATTCTGATAGCATGGATGAGGCAGATCTGACATTGAAAAATCCAGAATATGTTCTTTGACAAACTCGGTCTAACGAATTGCGAAAGTGCTGCCTGATGAGCTACGCAGCTTGCTTGAGCGGGTCGAAAGGAAGCTAGTTAAAATCACTTCTGCCAAGGATAGAGACAATGGTGAGCGGATCAAATCAAGCCTGGGGCGGTAGGTCGTCAATCAGAAAAGATGAGACTTTCTAGGTGTAAGCTCTGAGGCGAACAAGCTTCATGAACTCGGAGTCAAGTTTTCATTTGCTTTATCTTACTTACCATGTATTTCCATGCCCTATTCCGGTTTTGTCCAATTGTATGCACAAAGATCAGTCGTTCTGTCAGTTTCTAAAAATTGGGGCTTTGCGCAGAATTTTCTAAAAACAGGGTTTCCGACGGACTACCTCCCAGTTTTTAAATTCTAATTTTTATCCGCTTTCCAGACCGTCCTAAATGACCTGCATAAATTTTAACTAAAACCAATATAGTATGGCATTCTCTAAAAAGTACATCGGTAAAGGAAAGCAAGTAGAAAACATGGACATCGTGGAAGTAAGCCTTAACATGGCTGAGCTTCAAAACCACACCTTCGAATACGAAGGAGAAACCTACGTCAAATTCAACGTTGCAAAGCTCAAAGAAGCCGATCAGTATGGAAAAACCCACACAGTTTATGTTTCTGTCAAAGAGCCAGAATCTGAGGAATCTTAAATTAAAAGCCCTCCGGGGCTTTTTTTCTTTTTATGAAACCTTATAATATATAAACGATCTAATCCTCTGTAACTTCATAGGAAGGAATCAAATCTCTATACCATTCATTCAGATCCCCGTCCATAAAGACAAATTGGTAAAATTCATCTGTGTGAGGGTAGTTTCTATATGAAAGCACCTCAACCTCCATCTCGCCCTCCATACGCTTTTCTGAAATAGTATAATTTTTCCCAAGTATTTCTGTCAATGCCTGTTTGGTCATTCCCAGGTGAAGCTGGCTCATGGTTCTTGAATTTAGTCTGGATAGAACCATGGGTGAGCAGGCAGAAAATATTAATACTAAAAAGATACCTGTGAAAATATGCTTCATCATAAGTTTTTGATGTGTTTACATATTAATAAGCCTAGAACGTTGCCTTTTTCGAACTCATTGCATCATTCAAATAAGTCCCTTAGCTGCCAATAGCCCATAGCTCATTAATTGCCTGGCAAAAATCACTAGTACGCTTTTCATATATTTAATGACTTCCCAAGAATTGATTTTTTTAATTGTCTCATTATCAGTGCTAATTGATTTTGTTCAATTCTATGCACAAAGGTCTAACTGTCTGCCAGGTAAAAAAATTGAGGCATTTAACAGAATTTTATAAAATTAGGATTCTTACTGACTGCCTGCGATTCTATTTTTTGAATCAGTAGCGAATTGAATGTTTTTTTGGTCGATATCCTACTTTTAACGTTTAAGTTTCAACCCTTTTCTCTTTTACAAACGATTCCCCGAATGACAATAGGTGGTGGAGAAAATTTATATTAACTACTCGGGAACTGGAATATACTTATAATATCCTCTAAAAGAATTTTAAGGTTATCCAACAAACTAATAGATTCCTGAGATTGTAAAATCAATTCTTTCACAAAGACTTCTTTTTTTGACAACTTTACTTTCTTAAGATAAATACCCAATTCTAGAGGAAATTCTATTCTTTCTAGAAAATCTGGAACAGTTTCAGACATTTGGTTAAGATCTTTAGGTGTTTCAATAAAAAGTGGAACTCTATATTCTAACCAACCCTTTTCATCAGCAAAATGGAGAAATTCTATAGGCAGGAGACTTTCGATTTCAATCTCAACTTTCAATCCTCTACTGTAAAATTCAATTAAATTCTTGGAGTACTTTGGAAGAATACTAATAGTCTTGGTAGATTCTGATTGATGAAGAGAAGTTAGTTTATTCACAACGTCTCCTTTCGCTTTAATTCCAGCTTCGTCATTGTCAAAAAGACCAACTGCCTTGATAAGATTTTTACTTGAATCTCTATTCAACTGATGGCCCCAGATTACTAATTGTTGCGCAACCCAATTTGCGCCAGCATTCTTTTGACTTAAAATTGTAAATTTACCCTTTAAATTAGGAAAATGTATATCGACAATTCTGTTTAGAATGTCCACATCAGTTAAACCTTCTACAAAAAGTGTTGGTATTAATTTTTTAGTTTCTTTGTGAGCAATTTCTTGAGATAGGATGTTTTCAATATGACTGACAAAGCTTATAAGAGGGTATGACCATTTTAAGTGAGTTGGTGAATACTCCACAAGTAGCCAAATATCAGAGAAGTTAGCACAACTATCATAATATTGTGATAAGCCCATTATGTACTTTGGGAGTTTGATCCTACTTTTTTTTCTATTAATCTCTTTTAATAAATAAATGCCACCATCATGCAGGATTTTTTCGTTTTTACCTTTGCGAAAGGGCAAATACAAGTCTAGAATTAAAAAATCAACTGAAGTGTCAGTTAAAAATGTTAAGGCACCTTGAATATCTTCGACAGTCTGAATATTAGCTTTTACACCTGTACCCACAAGAACCTTAGAAATATCAGAAAGCTTATTTATGCTGTCGTCTACGATTAATATATTCATAAAGATTTTAGGAGGTTTGATAATTCATCTTCCCACTTTCGTTCACTTGAGCTATACTTCACGTATCCTTTGTAAAAAGAGCCGAATTCGGCCTTTAGGTGAGTATCTAAATCAACCAAGTCAATAAATGATTTACCTATACCGAATTCACTAAACATAGTGATAACAATTGTTGATACTAGTTTATTTTTCCTTTTCATTTCCCGCATAATAGTTTCTCCTCCAAACCTTTCAAATCCTTCTTGCTTTTTTAAACCGCCACGTTCCCAAGTGGGCAAACTCATGTCGAGTAAAAGAATGTCATAAGAATTAAACATTAACTCTTTTAAACCAGACCTAAATGAATCTTTTAAGCAAATTTCAAAACTTGAGAAATTTGATTTGATCAGATTCTGAACAGACTCAGCTTTTATTAGATTATCCTCAATAAATAAAACTTTCTTTTCCATTATTTATATTTCATAATTAGACGATACTGCAACTTCAAAAATAACTTCTAAATATTCTTGTTCGACTTTAAAATCAAAAAAGTTCTTTTTAGATTTTACATCATAAAGAAGTATTTTCTTTATTTTTTCATACCCACTACCACTTTCTTTATTTACATATTCTTGTACTACTTCTTTGTTCCAATTGTCCTTTATTTTTCTAAAAACACTATCAAGTTCAATGACATCGGTTGAAGATATATCGAAATTATTTTTTACACTGAAAATCAAGAAATTATTTTCGTACAAAACGTTTACAAAAACCTGTAATTCTGAAGTTGACAGTTTACTATGAACTCTTATGTTTTCAATTAGATTAATTAAAATAAAAATATAATGTTTATAGTTACTAACGAACAATTTATCATCAGCACTGATTACTGGATTGATAATTCTGTTTGGGTGTTTAAGATTGCTTGATTCAAAACTGCATTCTATTATAGTTTTAACATCCATAGCTGCATCAATTGCGCTATCTGCCACTACAAACCAATTTGCAATATCAAGAATGTCATTTTGAAACTCAACTTTAGCATCAATTATATTTTGATTAAGCTGAACCAATGAATTAGATAAAGATGAAATTTCCTCACCAAGTAAATCTAATTCTTCATCAACTTTTTTTCGTAAGGTATTGACTAAGTAGTCTGAAATATTTCTCAAGTTAGATTCTGTAATTAGTTGTAAAACCGAATATATATAATCTACAAAATCTTCAAATTTATCATGTGACCTTTTTGAATCCTCATAAAGGACTTTAAAGTAATTGTCTGTAAAATAGTAATTAAAAAAAGCATTTTGTTTATCAGGGTAATTTTCCGATTTAACTTGGACGTATTCTCTAACTAAATACTGAATAATGGAATCAATTTTCAAAGAAAATTTCTTAAGAATATTTTGAAGTTTATTCAGTTCGGAATGTTCTAAAGATATTTGAAATTGATTATCCCAATAATCAATGTTTGTATAATCATTTGAATCATCTTTTTTTGATATTAAATGTTTCCTGTCAAAGACACTTCTAATCTGATTTTCCAACTCTCCATGCCTAATTCTAGTACTCAACTCACCATCTAATCCATTTTTCTTATTAAATAAAAATCCATCAATCAATTCATTAACCAATGATTTGAAAGAAAGAAATGATGGATTGGAGGAGTGATTTTTATTGTCCGCTAAAGAATCTAGAAAATTTTTCAGCAATGTTTTAGTGTCGTATCCTTCAAAGTCATAATTGTCAGTAAAGTCGGTTAGCAGCTTATATCTGTTGTAACTATTTTGAAAATTATTATCGCTACTAGACTCCATCATACTTTTTGTTAATCTAATTCTACCTGAATTCACCTCATAAAGTATAGACTGAATCTTTCCTTTTTGTGTTATAATACTTAGTTCATTAATGTACTTTTCTGAATTAATTAGTTCGTTCTGAATAAGGATGGATAATATTAATTTTCTTTCCTCAATTACATCTTCTTTAGTTTCATACTGATAGTAGAATTTTTCTAGCACTTCAATACTGCAGCCATGATCAAGTAAGAATAAATGTTTCCTTAATTCATTTGATTCAGTCGGTAAAGATATTTCTGAAGGCTTGTCTACGCCAATTGAATCCAGCCACATTTCAATTGTTACAAAACAATGATAGTTTTCTAAATCATTTAAAGTAAAGAATAATGCGCTATCAATATTTCCATTAATTGAGTAATTTGTGTCAATTATTTTATTTATTAATCTTTTGGCATTAATTTTCTTGACTAGATTTTGGTTTAAAAAATAGGCGGAAACATATGTCTTAACGGCATCATCAAGCTTATCTAACCTTGTATAAGAATGGAATAGTTTGTAAATAATTTCTTCTACAAATACATTTCCCTTAATATTTTCAATTTGAAAACTTCTGCCAAGCTTAACGCATTCATCATATTTTTCCTTTTGAAAGTATCTTCTGAATTTATATAAATTATATTTAAAAGTGCTTAATATTGACTTCATTGATGCTTTGTCAGCCTTCTTTCCTGCAATAAGTTTTACGCTTTGACTTGAAATTAAATTATCAAATTCGCTTGTTGGTTTCACTGATTCAGAGAATAAAAAAATTATTGGGTTTGATTTAGATGAGTAGAAATAGAAATTATTGAAAATAATGTTTTTAGTTGAATACAAGCCTAGTGTACTGCTTATTAATGTTAAAAGTTGCTTCGCAAACGATAAACTAGGTACAGAAATAATTAGCTTAAGTAATTCTTCTGCTTTTTGGTTTGAGTTGTCTTTAATTAGATAAATATCATATAATCTGTTTATGAGGGAATCATAATATTCTGAAATATTTGGATTAACAAATTTTACTCCACTTTCAATTAAAGATTTTGAATAAATTTCCCACAGTGCTATCTCATTAGGTTTGTTTTTTAGAACTTCTGGTATTTGATTAATGCATTTTTCAAATTCTCCCAATGTGTAGCTTTCAAATATTCCTACTATAGAAGATGATTCAATACTAGTTTCTTTTAAACCACAAAATTCTTTAAATCGATCTATCCTTTGGTCTTTAATTTCTCCCAACTCCAAAATAACATTTTTTGCAATTTCATTGTGTGTTTTTTCATTTGAGGAGACTAGTTCGGATATTAAGCTGATTAATGAAATATACCTATCTATGATTGATGAAGATGAATCAGCATATATAAAAAATGGATATTCAGTATAATCTTGTAGTAAATGATAAGATAACTTATAATTTAAATATTCGAAATCATGTTTGCTGATCGATCTAATTTCATTTTGCAGTGATCGATGATAATCAGAACAAGATACTCCTTGTTCAGCTTTTTTACTTAATATCTGGCTAAAAAATAAGGTGTAAGGATTTTTAACGGATGAATTTATTTCACCGCTAAATTTCCAATTTCCCTCTGTTCCATCCATTTTTTCCAATAAGTAATAATTTATTTCCAACCCCCAATATGAATAGCATATATTTTGATTGACTTGATCTAATGTTTCCTTAGCTTTTTTATTATCACCAAGTAAAATTGAATTTTGAATCTTCTGTTCTAATATAACGAATTCATTAATATCATCTTTTAAGTGGATAATACTTTCAAGGACCCATGCAATTTCTCCTTCAAGATTATTTGTGAAATAGCTTAATCGCGTATCTCTCAGTTTTGCATACGAATCGGGCTTAGTATTGCTAAGGATACAACTTTTGGTAAAGGGGTGTCTATAAGCCTTTTTTATCTCATTTTTAAATCCTAATAAAGTGAGGTTTTTTAATCCACTTAATATGGACACTTTATCTGTTTTCGATTTAAAAAGCAACTTGTCTATCGGGAGCGCAGTATTTTGTCGACCAGTCATCTATCTTTTTAATTTTAAATAATTTAAAAATTATTGTTTCGTTAATGTATCTTATTAAACTAACTTTCAGGGATCAGAGATTTATCTCGTTTGATAGCAGGTCAAGTAAATGACCATTTTTTTGTTTTTCTGCTCTATTGCTTCTTAGTTTTTAAGATTTTTCCCCATTTTTTTTAAAAGGTGTCACTTTTCCACAATCCTCTTCCCCTCAGCATCATAGCGATACTTCACCACCTCACCACTAATAATCAACGCTATTGCTTGCTCTATCAACGGATAGGGAGCAATAAACCATTCTCGGGGAGTGTATCTTTTTCCCTTTTCGTCAAACACATCAATATTAAGGCAGGAGGAGCCAAAGAAGTTATGGATAAGCTGCTCAAATTTCTGCGTATTCATATTGTAGCACTTCCATCCAGCGATGTAATCAACTTCGGCCATTAGATAAGTCGGCTCTTTGACCGCATTTTTGATTCGATTTTCTACAGTTACCTTAGAATACCCAATCTTATAGAGGTTGTCGATAGAAGTTATTCTCGGATCTGGATTGAGTGATTTGAGTACATAGATGAATCCTGACTCTTTATCTTCCTCTGAGATCATTCCGAAGTTTTCCTGAAAGGACTGGTTTACTTTTTCAAAATTTTCTGTAACCACCTTTCCATTGGCATATAAGATCTTTTCTACAGAGCGTTTAAGCATGTTTGATTGCGTGCCATTTTCAAAAATGCACCTAGTCCTACCATCTTCTCTTACTCTTGTGCCATCCTCTCTATAATGCTCCTTTTGAGAAATGTTAACTCTCTCCAATAGAAACAAGACTCCATTATGAACATAGAATGCTCCCTCTTTTAGATTATCCATCTTAAAGTCTATCAGGCTTCGCTTGCCCTCAGCTAAATCCTTTTGCACTTCTTTGAAAAGGGGGGCATAGACAGAAAAGTCTTTGCAGGGTTTTCTTTTAGCCACAAAATCAGCATTTGCCCGTTCCTCTGGTTTGGGAGTATGTTTAAAGTCAAAAAGCCCGGCATCGTCTCCCAAAAGATCTAGATCATCATCTAGAATGTCACTTATAGACTTGATCTCCTTCTTTGGTTTCCTTTTATACTGTTCACTTGGCTCTTCTACCATATATCCTTCCTCAGCTTGTAAGAGGCCGTAAACGTCTTCTGACTGAAGCATTTCCACTTTGTCAGGATCTTCACGAATACTCCTCAAACGAGAATAGAGCTGGTATTCTGAAACATTCGAAATATTTGCTTCAGGGGCTTTACCATTTTTTGCAAAAAAATCATTGATCTGTTGAAAGGATGTCAGCAAACGATCGTCAGGAGTAGTGCTTGTTGAGACTTTCTTCTTCTCTTCGATTAAATGAAAATCTTCATCATTAAAGATTTCATCCCATGAGGAATACTTTTTACGATGCTGCATGTTTCCGCCTCTGTTCATTGATATAAATAATCGCTTCAGCCATTCTTTTTTCCAATGGATCGCCAGAACTGATATTCGGCTTTTTGCCATACATGGCTATGAACTCTTTGATTTTGGGATACAGAAGCAAAACCTCTTCCTCACTAATGGTGATTCGGGTAGCTTCTATAGTCTCCTGTATTACCTTGAGTACTTTGGTTGTCACAGACTTTGAGAGTATTTCAAAAGCTTTCTGGAAAGGATTTACTTGATCAATCAAATCGATATGTAAGTCATCGATATTCACAAAGGTGTTCGCCATGCGGATAAAGCGCTTGTCCGCTACTTCCTTAATCTCTCCGTTTTTGATCACGGAATCTACCACCACCTGCTGGCGAACTTCTTCGACTTCCTCTGCCGAAAGATCAGGATATCTCACTTGGATGATCTTTGGGATTAACACTTTGTTGATCACTTCTGGATCTACATTCCCAGGCATAGCCTTCAGCATTTGATCATCCTGAAGAATAACGGCCTTCAGATCGTTAAGATCCGATTCAATGATATCCTTTACTCTTTTGGAGCTTGGCTCTTTTAGACCACGTATATTGAGCTCACCAGGCTTTGCTTTTTCGTCGTCGGAAAGCTTGGTTTTGAATTTCCAGTTGGGTGCTAAAACCTGCTCCATAAGCAGAGAGGCTGTAATGGCTTTCAGCATATTATTAACTGATAACTTCACTTGATCATCCGCAGCGTCAGGCTGAGCAATGAGATTAGTAAACTGAGCGTGTGTCTTATTGCTACTATCTCGGGTACATCTACCAATAATCTGGATGATCTCAGTCAAAGATCCACGATAGCCCACTGTCAAAGCATGTTCGCAATAGGGCCAATCAAAACCTTCTTTAGCCATACCAAGGGCGATGATCAAATCCATGTCATCTTCATCTTTGCTTTTCCTCAGGTATTCCACGATTTTATCCCTCTCTTTGGAATTATCTTCGACTAGGTCAGCGACTTTGAGGATTTTACCATCTGCGTGACGCTTGATATAGATTACACCAGTTTCAGCATCTTGCTTGACTACTTCGCCAATCGCATCTAAGATAAAATCTACTTCATTGTGCTTGTCTTTGGTGGATTCACCCGAATTGACATTGGGGATATGAAGTATCGTCTTTTTGTCCGTATCCAATACCTCCAATATAGCCTCAGTATATCTGCCCTGATAAAAATGGTAGCCTATACCCAGAGACTTCAGGTAATTATAACCGTTTAACTGCTCGTAATAGTTGTAAGTAACTTTTTCAAACTTAGCTTCATCTTCAGGAGGCAAGACGGGTACACTATCTCCACGGAAATATGAACCCGTCATGGCAATGATATGAGCAGAAGACTTCTGCATGATATTCCGAAGTATCTCACCCAGACGATTATTGATATCAGCAGAAACATGGTGAAACTCATCTATGGCCAATAGGCAATTATCAAAAGCACTTTCTTCCAATTCGTCAGATGCAAATCTCAGCGTAGCATGTGTGCAGATCATTAATTGCTCATCATTAGCCATGAAATTATGGAATGCTTTCACTTTGCTCATGCTTGCATCACTTCCAGGCATGCATAGATTATATGCATCATTAGGCTTCCAGTCCGCAAAAAATCCCTTAGACGTTAGATCAGTATGAGCAAACGAACTCCCAATAGAGCGTTCCGGTACTGCGACAATCACTTTTTTGATCCCCTGGTACCGCAACTTATCCAATCCCAAAAACATCAAAGCTCTGGATTTTCCTGAGGCAGGAGGAGCTTTTAGCAATAAATACTGGGCATGTCTCGCTTCATACGCTCGGGCTTGCATATCCCGCATTCCCATCGGGTTAATCTGCGTACTCTGACCAGTTTGGTGATAGTTTACTTCTACTATATTGGGCATTTTAAAAAGGGTTAATCGTCTAAAGTTTATCTAAAACTCGTCTAAGTTTATCTAAATATATTTACTCAATATGTTATATATCAAATTGTTATGATTCCTGTTCGTCTAAAGTTTATCTAAATCCCGTCTAACTCGTCTAAACTAAACCATAAATTAGATAAACTTTTGATTCCTCGATGCTCTTTGTTTTTTCGCTTTCTATCACATAACAGTCACATAAAAAATCATCTGATTATCAGTGATTTATACATTTGGCTTGAGTAGCTGTCACATGACCGTCACATAAGAATCTTGATTTATTCTTTCTGTGTTTCTGTTCTATCCTCTGGTTTTTATTTTCATTTGTTTTCACAGCAAAAAGAAAAAAAGTGACTTGATCGAATTCTGAGGCACTTTTCATAGAATTTATTTTCAGTTTATTTTTTTTTAGCCATTGATCTGTCGTTTTTCTTCATCTTGATTATCAAATAACCGTCAAATAAGAATCATCTGAATATCAGTGTATTATAATATTAAAGGTGTATTCTGTCAAATGACCATCAAATAAGATTTAGCTCATAAGTCTTCTCAATACTGCGGTGTTGTTGTCATATTTCGTCTAAATCCATCATCCATTCTTCGTAAGTTTATCTAAAGTTTATCTTTAAACATGCTTCCTTCCTCAATAAAAAGCCTCTTTAGACGCTTTAAACATCATTTTTCGCCAAAGTTTATCTAAAAGTTTATCTAAATTTTATTTTTAATCAGTTAGTTAGATAAACTTTTTATCCAAACTGGTTTTCTGTTTGTCCCTTTATTTTCAATTTGATTTTCTTTCTTAGAAAGGGAGTTCATTAAATTTCTGATTTTGTTATTTTTTTGCTTCTCATCCAACACATTTGGTAGTAGGTCGAAAAGCAATTTATCGATATCTTCTTTCTCAGCTTCTCCGTATTTCTCCAGATATCCCAGAATAAGATTTTTATAATAATCATCCTTAAAGCCTTTCATCTTAATATAGTCTCCACGTTCATCAGTTGCGCTGGCGACAATAGCAGAAACATGGAGATTGGGCTTTCTTCCCTCAATCAACTTTTTGGCTCTCAACTGCTGAATTTCTTGTTTTTTGAGGGGTTTTCCTTTTGACACTTTATCCAATAACATAATTTCATGAAGTGAAAGGCCAGGCATTTGGGCAAGTTTTCGCGCATAATTCAGATCCGAAATTTTACCTGTAATTTTTACAGTGACCTTCTGGCCCGAAAAATCATAATCTGGCAATGGAAAATACTTATTCTTCTGGATGAGAAACATCTTTCGGATTCCACTGCCAATTGTGTCAATCATCTTAAGATCAACCATAGCATTGGCTAAAAACGGATTACGGTATTTGGTTTCAGGAGAATCGGAGTCGATTACCTTTTCAACTGTTCCTGGTATAAAATTGCCAGAATTGGAAAAAATCAAGATTCCATCTTCACGCTCGACTACATTTATTTTTCCTGCTATAGTATAATCTTGATGGGCCACACAATTATTCAATGCTTCTCTGATTATATAAGGATCAAATTGACTAACCTCCTCAGGGAAAATACTCCCCTCCTGTAAATACCTATAATTAAGGTTTCGGATTTTTGCATAAACTGACTGAACGGAAAGTATCAAAGGACATGTGAAATGTTGATAATCTTTTTCCACGCCGTCCTTATCCTTCAAAATCCATGAAATCGTAGCTGTGGCAGGGCTGATAAAATGCTCTGACTCAGGTCTACCCAAAAGCAAAATTGCTGTATTTGTGATTTTCCCTTGTATGGTAATCCTAGCTTTGTTCAAGAAGGTAAGTGTCTCCCACTTTAAAATCTCGTCCTTAATGTGGGGATTCTTCTCAGAATATTTTTGTTTTGCTACCTCGATTGCCACTGGTGATAAATCATCTAATGTAGCCTCCTCAATAATCTGAGCACTCCAATCAAAAGAGTTTGATTGTTCTCTGATCCTATCAATTTCATCAAGGCTTAGAATCCCTAAACTCTCACCATCTCTGCCGTAATATTGCCGTTTCCAAGAAACTGGTATTCCTTTAGGTGCGGCCGGGATCTCACATAGCAATACCGTTTTACCGTCGATTTGTACCTTATGAACCTCACGGAATGTCATATTGGGAGAGGTGTGATCAGATACTTCTTTCTTGTAGTCATTGATTTTCGCCTCAGATATTTCTGTGCCTACTATCTGCTTTTTGTCGTCCACTCCTAAAATGAACCATGCATTTGGCCTATTTTTCAGGTTGGCTTCATTGCTAAGTGCAGAGAAGTACTTACCCAGCTTATCTTTATCGTATTGGGTTTTCGCCTCTTTAAATTCCAATATTTCCGTCTCAGTTTCCTGCGAAAGAAATTGTTGAAGTAAACTTTCCATTAGTTCTTGATTTTTCTTCCCTTTTTCTCTTTTTCAAAAAGACTGTCTTTTATTTTCTCTTCTTCGATCATTTTCTCATAGAGCTTGAATAGATATTCCAACCGCTCCTCATCCGACTCAAAAGGTCGACTGCGGTAGCATCGCTCAATGGCTAGGTCATTTTGCCGATGCGCTTCGCGCAAACCTTCTGGCATCTTATCAGGATCATACAGCTGAGCCAGTGTTTTTTCAGAATGCCGTTCCCGTTCTTCCAATATTCGGAATACACATTGTGTGATTTCCTGCTTACGCTGATCGGAAATAGGAGGGAAGGGGAAGTTATTATAAGTAAGGTTTACTGAATACCGATAATCATTTCTCATTCGAGCGCTTGTTACAGACATCCAAACACAATGGAGTCGAGAAGATAGAATCCCAAATAAATATGGTTCCGATTGATAGATGACAAAAGCCCCATTGCTTATTATTGCATTTCGTGTTGAATAAGCTATTGGAAGATAATTCCTTCTTCCAGAACTTGTCATTGGAAATACAATTGCAAGTCCATCTTGATGCTTCCTGTAAAAAAAGCGATGAGGAACGTCAGAGGCTTTTTTTGCATCTCTACCTGCTGACAAACGAAACTCCTTACATGCAATTACTCTATTCTTAATATTTACAATTTTCATTGCAGCATCAATTCTATTGTCAGGAATCCATAGACAATACCTCTCAGCACCATTGAGAAGATCTCCTCCTCCATAAAAGTTTCTGATAAATTCGGTTGACGTAGGATCTTCTCTTATAAAAGCATTCTTTTCTTCGAGAGAAAGAATTAAATGCCCCCCATCAATTCCGCTACTGCCCAAAACTGCCTCAGTAAAATATGAAATCGAAGTGTTTCTTTGATGCAAAACAGTATTTGACCCTTCGATTAAATAAGGACTTATATTCTGACATTTTTTTCTCCTTAGATTTTCATATATGTATTTTTCAGAATTAGACAAGTTTGAGATGCCAATTACTACTACTGTTACTCCTGCGTTATGTTTTGCATTATTTCCCCAGTGAAATGACTGATAGGCAAAGAATATTTCTTGATTAAGATTAAAAATATATGGCCAAATCAAGGAAACTTGTTCTCCTTGAGCAATTGAATTCGTAGATACGAACGCATATTTAGAGAGTGGATGATTGAATATGTAATCAGAAGCTTTTTTAAACCAACAACTTATATAGTCTAGTCTTTTTAAGTTGCCCAGCTTTGAAAAAACAATATCCATGTCTTTCTTCTGTTCAGTTTTCCTTTCTTGAAAGCCCAAATAAGGAGGGTTTCCCAAAATATAGATCTCATCTCCTTCTTTCTTTGGGCACACGTCTTCCCAGTCCAATCGGCAAGCATTGCCACAAACGATCTTTCCAGCTTCCTTCAGTGGTAAAGTAGGACTAGTTTTACCAAACTCTCGCTGGAATTCTATGTTCATCTGATGCTCAGCCAGCCAGAGCGATAATTGGGCTATCTCATGTGCGAAATCATCGATCTCTATTCCGAAAAACTGGCTTAGTTGAATTCTGGAAAACAATTCTACCTGAAAAGATGCTGCTAGAGAGAGTTGAGCCTTTGGAATAAAAGAGAGTTGTTCGTTTTTACTGTTAAATCCTGATGCTAACTTCTGTAGTTCCTGAAGGTGTTGGATGATTGCTATTTCCAATCGCCTCAGTTCTTTATAGGCAATGATGAGAAAGTTGCCACTTCCACAGGCAGGATCGAATATTTTAATCTTGCTTAGCCTAGCTAGTAGCTCATTGAGCTTTTTAGGATTGTTCTTCGATTTTTCAAATTCCTCCTTCAGTTCATCCAGAAAAAGAGGCTCGATCACCTTCATGATATTGGGTACAGAAGTATAATGTGCGCCTAAACTTCCCCTCTTGTCAGGATCTATCACGCCTTGGAACATCGACCCAAAAATATCCGGGTTGATATCCTTCCAGTTCATCTCCCCGGCATCGATAGTCAGCTGCCTTGATTTTCTAGTGAATACAGGGACTCGATAAGGATCTTTAAACAACCCTCCATTAACATATGGGAAAGCACTCAGAAAGGCAGGCAAATCCTTCCTATCTTTCGAAGCTGTGTTAAGCACATCAAATAAGCCGTCCAAATAGGTATGGAGATCACCACCATCTACTGAAGTATGTGAGCTGATAGCATTAGTAAACTGACCATCCTGAAAAATATGCGTGTCTTCGGCAAAATAGCAGAATAACAATCTGGTTAGAAAGACATTTAGCGCATGTGAATCTTCCTCCGAGGAGACTGGATTGTCTTTTTTGATTTCATCAAAAAGCTTCGCCATCCGCTCCGCAGCTTTTACATCCGCTGGGTTTTCATTGCGGTGCTGCGCCTTTTCCATCCCTGCCCAAGGCAAAAAGAAATCAAAATGTTTCGGCAATTCTTGCAATTCTATATCAAGCTTTTCACCTGTCTTGGTGTCTGCTGCCAGAAAAAGTTTGTAATCGGTAGCAATCACAAAGCGCTGGTCATGCTTGATAGTATTGACTAGCTCAGAAATAGTATGGTGTAAATCAGCTGTGAACTCTTCTTGGAATAGAAGTTTCTTTTTCCAGGATATTTCCCCTTCTGTTTTGGATAGGTTGAGATTCCCTTTTTGTAATCGGGTGATGGATGCTTTTGGCAAACCATACGCTAGAAGAAGTTCATAAATGAAAGTTTCTTTGGAAAAGGATTTGATCAGATTTTGAAGGTTGGATTCAATCTGGGTGATGTTCATTTAACTTCTTTTATTTGGGGCAGTTAAGGCTAGAATAACTGTTTTTGTTGCTTGCGATTCCTAAGATAATAAGGTTTCGCCTGAATGACACCACAAATAAAGTTGACTGAACTATAAAAGGTGGTAGTGATGTGCAGATTCTAGCAAAATTCTCAGGTCTTAGTTCAAATTCAATAGGCGAATAAAACTAGACTCGGATAGAACTCTCCTGAAAATGACTTGCTTCTGGGGGGTAGGATAAGGTAACGCTTATTATCTAAGGTAAGTAATGAAGGGTCTGGTATTGGTAAAAGAGGGTTTCAGACATTTCTTGTCCTTGTCTACAAAATTGCTTTTCGTTTTCAGGCAAACTGATATCTTTAGGGTAGAGGAGGGGATTTAGGGAATGAATTACGCTCGAAATGGCTCAAAGACTGCAATGGACGAACCATTAACTTGGAAGAATTTATGGATTGTCGACGAATCATCAAAGCTCTTGTAGCGAAGGAATGGAAAGGGTATTGAAGGAGATTGACCAAATAAATTTATAAAAACATGACATTTTGGGACTTTATTTTTGCATTGATAGAAATTTTTGGAACCTACGCACTAGCGACAATACTTTTTGGGCTAGTGATTTATTTTTTAGGCCCCAAAGCATGGGATTACTTCATTTCAAGTAAAATTGAAATAGAAAGATCTAATCTAGATTTATTGAAAAACAATAAAGGTAATGTGTTTAATAGGCTTCATGAGCGAAAATTAGATGCTTATACAGACCTTTTTTCAAAAATGGTATTAACATATCAAAAATTTAACGAATATGTCGATCCGGTAAAAATAGTTCCAAAAAATATGACTTATGAAGATTTTTGTGTTGAAAAACAAAAAGAATTTATTGAAATGTATCGATCTTTAAAAATTTCGTATCATAATTCGCTTATCCTAATACCTAGTGAAATTGGTGAGAAAATTAAATCTATTTTTGAGAAATTTAATGAATTAAGTAGGGATTATCAGGAATATGAATTTTATACATTGCATGGAGTTAGAGATCCAAACAAATTAGATACAGCTTTAAAAAAACAACTAGATGCAAGTAAGTTTATCAAATCAGAGTTTCCTAAATTTATAGATGATATAGTTACTGTCTTTCGGCAAGATATTTTGAAACATGATTAGGTTAATTGTTTATTCTAGTACTGACAAAGTAAATTGGAACTTATATATCGACAGCTACCAAATCGCTCAAAAATGGCTTAAAGAATGCAAATGAAGAATCTTCGATTTCGAAGATATTATGCATTACCAACGAATTATTAATGCATTGACCGAGACGTATAGAGTGATTAAGAAGTTTAGAGGGTTATATATTATTATGAATTAAGGTTTAAATAAAATGAATAAGCACGACTTAAGGTATACCTTGGACAGGTTGTATGAATGTAGAAATTTGGAGATTTCAAATCTTTGGCAAAGATCTGTCTTTCTATCAGTCTTTTTGATCTTGTGTTTTACAGCATATGGATATTTGATTCCTGAACTAGGCTCAATCTTGGGCGATAATGATATAGATGCAATTCTCTACCTTAATTCAATTGCTTTGTTTTTAGCAGTTATTGGAGCTCTATTTTCTGTTGTTTGGATTTTAATGACCAAATCTTCCAAAGGATGGTATGAAGTATATGAAACTGCAATACACAATTTCGAAAATACGTACTTCCTAAAGTTGAAATTACCAAATGCCTATATTATGGGAAATATGCTTTTAAAAAATGAAAATAAAAGTAAAAATATATTTTCGACAAAGGCAGGGCCTTATTCTCCTTCAAGACTAAATATAATTATTGGGCAAATTAGTCTTCTAATATGGGGCTTATTTATACTGATTCATTTTTTTGTATTAATCAAATCTGCTGATTGCATTTGCAATGTATATGTAATTACTTCATTTATCTTGTTTATGATCCTTATTTTTGGAATCTGGCTTGTATTTAAAAAAGTAAAAAGTGATTTTTTGGCAATCCCTTCAATTGATGGTGTTAGGAAAAATTTATAGTTAAATGAATAGATTTCAACATTTTATTTTAAAAAAGAATGAGCTTAGATTATCATATAATTCGAAATTGCAAATTATGAAAGTATTATTTAGTACAATTATTATATTATTATTTAGTTCTGGGATAAGTTATTCCCAATTATCGTATGGGAATTTATCTGAATTTTTAACTATAGAAAAGGACGAAATAACCTCTATATTAAAGGGAAATTCTTTCGAATGGGAATATGTTGATAATAAAATTTTCACTAACAGTGAGAAGTGGGTTTTTAAAAAGTCTCAAATCACCATAATTAATTTTAATGATAAGAGTTTACGAAAGGTTAAATTTTATTCCGAGGATTTTGAACTCTTCAAAAAAATTGTAAACCAGTTAGGAGCTACCAATAAATTTAATGATGCCTTGGTTGAAAATTATCCAAGTGTAATATATAACTTTTGGTATGGAGAAACTCATGTTGCGGTTGGTCAAATTTTATGCTCCGAAACGGATATAATTTGTCCAGTCCAATTTGATTTAATGAATAAGAAAGGGTTTAAAAAAAGCGACTATAAATAGTACGAGGCTTGGTGTAATTTGCAATTCCATTCCAACAAGTTCAGCCCTATCAGGGTTGCAAATTCCAAAACGATATCCATTTTTCCCTAGGTTGCACCTAGGGCTATTGAAAGGTTCGACCACTCCGTGGTCATTATTCGTAATCATCGAAATTCAATTCCCGACCCCTAATATTGTGTCAAACTTCTCAATAACCTCGGGTAAAACCCGTTGTTAACCAAATGATGTGATGATCCCAACGCCCCCAGAGGGTATCGAACTGACCCAAAACCAATAAGCCTTTCTGCGTCGCAGAAAGGCTTATTGCTGATGATTTTAAGAACCTCATTATTTACTCAGCAACTTCTCCAACCTCGCCATCATCTCATCTTTCTCCTTCAGCATCCGCTCATAAAGGGCGATTTTTTCATCATACAACTGGACGATCTTATCTAATGGATTAAATGAGCATTGATAATTCATTGCTGAGGCAATTGCATTATCCTTGAAGTCTTGAAACGTGTTCGAAATGATATTTATCGCCTGCTCTTCATCAAAATTTTGAAAGGCTTCCACCGGGATTCGGAGAATCTCACCGACCTGACGCAGCAGTTCTTCTTCGACTTCTTCCTTTTGCTCAAGTAAGCTGATCTTCTTTTGGGACCATTCCTCTCCGAGTTCGTGGGCCAAGGCATCCTGCTTGATGCCCATCATCTCCCGGAATCGCTTGATATTTCTGCCGTGGTGGATTTTGTCGTTCATAGTCTGTAAGTACAATGGAAAAATAAGAATTTCTCCCGAAAGGGAATAAACTAAATTATTCCATTGGAGGGCATGATCCAAGGAAATATCAAATTTCTACGACAAGATTTGTTTGATTCTGCTAAAACCCACCTAACAGTTCAATACCTTTTTGCCTCTAGCTCTGATTGGTATCGGGGCAGGTGCCAATTTATGAGATGGAATCCATCATTATGTATAGGAATGTGGCTTTAGCCCATTCCGAAAAATTAATCCGTAGATATTTCCGGTCTTTAGGCCAATCCTGGAATATTTTATCCCCTTTTTTCTTCTAATTCATTCCTTTCAAGAATAGTCTATCCTTTTGAAAGTAATGAATTTGGCTTCATACAAATTTGAAAGGATATGCGACCAATAGTAATTCATCTTGGCAATCTCTGTGACTCACCAGTAAACATCGGGGGTGATATTCATTTCCACCTCTCTGAATCTGATTCTCGATTAATAGACCTGTTACTCCAATCCTTGGAAATCAATCGCAAACTGATCGCGGGATTTTCCTATCAATGGGAAAATGAAGAAGAACTCTACTCCGAAATCCAAACTCTAATTGAGCAGCAAAAAGTCCTTGAACTTGAAGTAGCACAAATCCTAAAACCCTGAAAACGAAATATCATGAAAACTCAAATTAACACTATCAATTTCATTCAAAATTGTACAGCATTCGATAATAGCAATTTGATTTTTTCAGCATCGGGACAAGAATGGCTCATAATCTTGAAAAAATTCATTCAGGAACAAGATCAAAGAAATGATGCTATAAACCAGCTCCTACAAATTATAGTGGAAAGAGAAGTTGGAGATAACACAGCTATTCTTGCGGAACTTACCGAGTTGCAGAATGATAACATAAAGTACCTCAATATTTTCAAAGAAGTCATCGGAGAAAGTGGGTAAGTGTGAAGTGTTAAACCTTGTCAGAAAATTTCTTGAATAATAATCATTAACCCTCTTATCCAAATGAAAGTCTCAGAACGGATCAAACAAATTCGTAAAGATCAAACTAGTCTATCTAGGGAAAAAATCGCAAAGGAATTAGGTATAAGTATTCCTGAATATGATGACATAGAAAATGGCGTCACTGATATCACTTTGACAAGGTTAGAGGAGATTGCAAGGATTCTTAATGTGCCTACTTCCTACTTGTTGGGAGGACAGAGAAGGTCCCCGGCTTTTGTGAATAATTTTTACAATGGACCTGGAAACAAGGGTACCATAAATATTATGTGCATGTATCAAGGATACGCCCCATCCCGGGTTTTACAAAGTGAACATATTCAAGATGATGCAGAGCAAATTGAAGCCATCGACATAACCTCTTTAGATCATGATAGTGAGAATAAAGAATAAGCTCAACGAATTGACCAATATTGAAAAAATAGTCATAGCCGGAATTCACAAACGCATTCCCATCGAGATTCTAGCTCAAAAAATGAAAATTAGTGAGCAAGAATTAATTGATCTCCAATTGGAAGATCATATCGATGATGAAATGTTTTCAAAATTTTGTCAGGCCTTTGATGTTCCGGAGGAAATCGTTAGGAATTTGAATGAAGTCAGTTTGATTGATTTTATCAGGAAATATTGCGACAACGACGAAATCAATAAAGCAATCGATAACTCGCCTGAATCCGGTCTAATTTCATTTAATCCGATAGAAGAGATTTTAAAACTGTATACCCGACTGTTTTTAAGTGAGAGAGAAAAACTTTGTTTATTAAATGCTTCCATCAAAAAAAAACTTAAAACTGAGATTAAGGGTAGGTAAAAAAAAGACATTCCTTGCAAAATAGTCTATAGGGTTAGTTCGTGGTTTTTTGCCCTTAATAAACCATTGACCGAAGATTCATCAATACGTTTCCATTTTTAGAAGTGTGAAATTACTTACATTAAATCCGGACACTCTTTAGGCATTTTTCGTCCTATATTTTGCATCCAGCGAGCATGAAAAGCTGGTTACGCTTGCAGGGTAGGTCTACCCAAATGCTTATCAATCTCATACCAAATATCGCCTAAATACGAGGTTAATTCGGGATAAATACGGGGATTCTTCGGTACAGTGTGGAATTATTTCCGTTGTAAAATGGTACTAAAACCGCACAATCCGCACATTTTGGTGTGGAGAACCTAACCCTTGCTGTTCTTTTGAGCAACTTATGTGTGACTTTCAAAGAACCGGAATATGATCGTCCGGTGATACATAAAGCTATATTTATATAAAAGTTTAAAAATGTATTTGGTTTCAATTTCTTAAGCTAAATCCACTGTTCCGCTCAATCTTTTCGTTCCTATCCTGCCCATATCCTTTCATCTATTCAGTTTCCAATTGGCCTTGATCGCTCAAAAGCTGGGAGTTGTCAAGTAGATTTTTTATGCATCTAGAATTCCTCACAAAGTTAGTCCTATGGGCTCGGGGCGACCGTAAGCTTCCGGCATAAAGCCGCTTGCTGCGCTGCGCTTTTTATTCCTTTGCCTTTCGGTCTTTGTCGCCCAAGGACAGATGATGCTTCATAATTCATTGTTCCACAAAAACGAAAAAGATTATGGAGACTTCCGAAAGAAAAATTGATTTGTTTGAAGTAGCTGAGATTAAGCTGAGCTACAGTGCTAAAGTAAAGTCATCATTGCGGCCGAAAGTAGAGAGTTCAAGACAGGTGTATGAAGTTTTTGCCCAAGCCTGGGAAGATGATAGAATCGAGTTTGTTGAGGATTTCAAAGTTATGCTGCTATCCAGAGCAAACCGGGTGCTGGGTATTGTGAACATCAGCTCTGGAGGAACAGCAGGTACAGTAGTTGATGTAAAATTGGTTTATGCAGCTGCCATTAAAAGTGCCGCCCAGTCCATCGTGCTTGCCCACAATCATCCAAGTGGGAATTTATTACCATCAGAACAAGACAAAAGATTAACCTATCGGATCAAACAAGCCGGTATTATTCTGGATATTCCGGTGCTGGATCATTTGATCATGACATCAGAAGGATATTATTCCTTTGCAGATGAGGGAGAGCTTTAAGGTTCTCTTTTTACTTCATAATTGGGCTGAATGTTGGTAAGCACAGCCAATGGAAGTTGCCGGAAATAACCAATCAATCCAAGAGACCTGGATCAATGGGCTTTTCCTGACCTGAGGCGAGATAGTTTTTTAAAATTTTTTCCATTTCCTTCCTCGGTTTGGTAATGTTGGTGTATTTGGAGACACCGTCCAGACTGAAGATACTGTCGTTTAGGTAGGCGTTAATTTGGGCTAGGCTCCGATAGAACGCTCCGTCCAGATGGCATTCAAGGGTGAACATAATCTGGTTCATGTATCCCAAGGCGCTACGATCCCCATCGGTGGAATGGAATCTGATCTCGTCCAAGAGCCAGTTGACTTGTTCTTGGGTTGAATTGATTCCATCGACCGTTAGCTGTAGATGAAGCTCTTGGCTGATTTTCTCACGAATGTTCGGCAGGTCTTTGGCTGTGATGTTTTCCAAGATCAGGGAATAATGGGTTTTTGGGTTGTAAAGCAGCCAATTTTTCATTCGGTTGACATAAAATACCGTAGCATTCCATTTTCCCAAGATCGCTGTATTCTCTTTATCATCTGAAGGGGTGACATACTTTTTGATCAATTTCTCCAGCTTTTTGCTGACATGGATGGAAGAGGACATGGTGGATTGATTTGAGGTGTAAAGGTGGGGGTTTTTGTGGTTTTTCCTTTTTAGGTTACTCGATTTATTGGGGCTTACCTCTGGTCAGGCTATCCGCTCTCAATCTTTCATCCGTGAACACCTGCTTTTGGCGAGAAAGTATTTCCACTTCTATCCTTAAGCCTATTCCTCGTTTCGCTCACTCCCTCTATTCCGATTCTTTCGCCCCATTTTTCAAATGACTGCTCATTCCTCTTCTTTTCGGGAGAGAGCTTTCACTCCGCACGTCTACCGCTTTACTTCTCTTAACCTTATCCCAAATCCCGTCAAGCCTGGGACTTGGGAAGGCCGTTCTGTAAAGCCGTAGCCAATGCCTCATTTAGGGGGGCAAGCCATTTTTTGATTTTCCTTCCGTCCAAAGGGGGATTTTAGTCCGCTCATGTCGGTGAGCGATCCGTTCCATTTTATTCTCCTTCGCTTCCCTGGCATTTGGGTGTATGACACGACAAAGCAAAGATTGAGTGCGAACCTGCAATGGTCAAAAGTACGCTACGCCGTGAGCTAAAAAACGGGGTCTCCTACGGACTGCCTCCCAGTTTTTTACCTCAGTCTTTTGCTCTATGCAGAACCCCACTCTATGGGTTTCATGTCGGTCAGAACCTCAATACCAGTGGATTAAAAAAATGTCACTTCACGCCCACATATCCCCCTTCACTCCCAAAAATCTACCCAATGTGTTCGGGGAAAATCTTGGATTTAGTGTCGGGTCGAACTTCCTAATATCCTTGGATATCATGGGGTTTCAGGGCATCGACAGTCAGGTTGGTGGGATCAGTGAATTGCATTTTTTGACAAACCTTAAAACATCACTACTATGAACGCTTGGGAAAATTTCAATCAGTTAGCAGAATCCGTTACAAAGGAGATCATTGCTGGAATCCAAAAAGAAAACTTTACTTGGGAACAAGTATGGAGTCCTCAAAATGCACCTAAAAATTATGCTTCAGACCGTCCTTATTTGGGTTTCAATGCACTTTGGCTGGCCTGGGTTACCATCTCCAGGAAATTCAAAAGGCCTTATTTCTTGACCTACAATCAGGCAAAACACCTTGGCGGAAATGTCAAGAAGGATGAAAAAGGTTTTAAAGTCGTATTCTGGAAGATTTCCAAATTTGTTAAAGGAAAGACTACCAACGAAGAAGGGGAAAACGAAGATCTCTTTGGAAGAAAGTTTACCCCGTTTATCTGGACGGTTTTCAACATCGATCAAGTAGAAGGAATCGATTTTTCTATCAAAGATGCCGAGGACAGGGTTTTTTCACCAATTGAGACTTGCGAGTCCATTATTTCAGGTTACACCGACTGCCCGAATATAGTCCATGAAGGCGACGACGCCTATTACAGTCCATCCAAGGATTTTATCAATATGCCTGAAAAGGAATCTTTCAAAGGAGACGAACAATTTTATTCCGTTCTTTTTCATGAAATGATCCACTCAAGTGGGCATGCATGCAGATTAGGCAGATTTTCAGAAAGACCTGCTTTTGTTGGGTACAAATCTGTAGAATATTCTAAGGAAGAATTAGTTGCGGAAATGGGAGCCAGCTATTTAAATGCTTATGCTGGGATCAAGGAAGCTAATTTTAAAAATTCATTAGCCTATCTGAAAGGATGGTTGAAGCCATTACAAGATGATCCAAAGATGCTGATCTATGCTGCCCAAAAGGCGCACCAAGCAGCCCATTATATTCTAGGAATTAAATCAGAAGGGGAGGAGTAATCCCCTTTTTCTAGGATAGTTGTTTTTTAGTAACTTAACAATACTTAGTCCAAACCGTTTGATCCAATATGCTGGAACCACTGCTGATTGTTATCCTATTACTTGGTACTGGATTTATACTTTCCTTGATTCAAGATGCGCACATAAAAAAGCCCTTTCTTTCCAGAATGGGCTTTACGGTGGTTAGTGTTGGTTCTTTATGCTTTTTTCTGTTGGGATCGTTTGCTTCTTTGAAGTTCCTTTTTGGATTCTAAAGCTTATCTAGGATTTCCCTGATTAGCCTTTCTTTATCCAGTTCCTTTTTTCTTTTTGACCGTAGGCTCAGAATATAAATGATCCATATTCCCCAAGCTACAGCAAAAAGAGGAAAAGGATTTTCTGCTCCCAATGCTCCAATCATTGCGATGAAGCTGATAAATACTGTTCCTAAAAATTTTATAACTGACCACATAATCAGATGGTTTTGATTAGGCTACAGTATACTAATTTATGATTTTATTTCAAAGCTGGTATGTGTAAAAGTATAAAGACGTAAAGATGTATTTATATAAAAGTATTAATCATTGGACTGATATATGTATTTCGTCATTTTTATCACTCTAGATAAGCTTAGCCTCTCTTTTTATATGGTCCAATATTTATTTTCGGGCTGGCTGTAGATCATTTTTCTCCTTAGATTTCTGGCTTTACTTACTAAGGGAAAACTTCACTTTTATCATATAGATCCCTTTCAATTAAGGTATAAAATTTAAATTGCTCCCACGGAAATGTGTCAATGAAAAATATGTCCATTACCCTTTCTTTCAATTTGTGTACACTTTTTAAAATCAAGTAAATCCCGATTCAGATTTAAATATTTTATTAGGGCACTTTTTACATCAGTTGTAAGATTATTATGATTATCCGCAATCACACCAGTAAGGATAAATAGAAGCAATAATGAGTCGATCAAAAAGTTTTTGACCAAAGTACCTTCGGTTGAGCTTGTAACAAAACTCGTCCAAATAGTTCTGCATCATTCGTTCGCTTATCATATGGTAG
>Ga0307487_1000078_pt1 | contig 79623 bp, 72 predicted proteins | sample CBIW12metaG_FD_203665 | JGI IMG/M metagenome (GOLD analysis project Ga0307487, IMG submission 203665) | Sea-ice brine microbial communities from Beaufort Sea near Barrow, Alaska, United States - CBIW 1.2 | ecosystem: Environmental > Aquatic > Marine > Coastal | place: USA: Alaska | collected... | reverse complement strand
AACAGCGATATAAGCGTTTCCATCAAATTGCACTGTCATACTTTCAGTTCCTGAATTACCATCATAAATTGCATAGGAAACATTGTATTTTTGACCTTCAACATCCTCAAAACGATCGCTAAGGACTACATTCAAAGCTTCAACAATCATATCATCTGTCCAGTAAGCGTCTTTACTATCTCTTCTTTCAATGTTGCCATAATTAGCCGCACTATAAGTAGGATCGGGATATTTATCCCCCAATTTATCTTGAATCAGGACAAAATCATCGGGATCAACTAAGGTATATGGAATTTCATCAGCGATGATGCTATAGGTAAGTTTTACAAAATCACCTACCGCTGCCTCTGGAAATTTATTTTCAAGTAACTTCTCCACATCAGACATTCCTGTTACGTAAACATCAGAAAGTCCACTTGCGCTATAATCTGCAGCAACAACAGTGTATTCTTCCACTGAGGTTGGATTGTTTACATTAAAATAAACAGTTGCAAGAGATTTCTCGGTAAACGCAGGATATTTCTTTTTTAAAAGAGCAGGAATCAAAGCCTTAGCCTCATCAACAGTGCTAAATTTATTATCCGCAACATTTAGAGTTGAATAATCATCTTCGCTCAAAACAAGATCTGTGGTTCCCTCCACTTTTATTGAGGTATCGATATCATCATAAATATCGTTCATAGGTTCACAACTCACTGACATCAGTGCGATTACACCCAAAAATAGAATTAGTAATTTTTTCATGCTATTTTTTTTTAAAATTTAATTTTTAAACTCACGCTGTATGTTCTTCCGGCCCCATAATAAACTAAAGCATCATGGTATCCATTCCCCTGGTCATTAGCATCAGAAATATATTCAGTATTAAGTGCATTGTTTACTTTACCGAATAGAGATGCATCAAAAGAAGCAAAATCAAAATCATGTCTTAAACCAAGGTCTAAAAGCCCATAAGCCGGGGCTTTCCAGGTATTTCCTAGGCCAGCTTCTGATCTTCCGGTTACGTAATAAGAAGAATACATATCTCCTGCATAGTTGAAATCAGCAAAAATAGTTGAAGTAGAAGCAAAATCATAACTAGCTCCTACCGCAAATGTAGTTTGAGCTGCATCTCCTACTTTTAAACCATCTGAATATACGTTAACAGTTCTGGGGTCTTCCCCATCCATTATTACTTCCCCATTTTCATCCTTAAGTATGGCTGAAACATTGTTGGTCCAGGTCCAGTCTCCTAACGATACCATACCGGATAATTTAAAGTTATGTGTTAAATTATATGAAAAATCCAACTCAACACCCTGGTGCAATGCATTCACACCGGCAAGGTTGTAGTACAAGACATTAGTTTGATCGTTAGGATTAGAATAAGAACCAGTTAAGGATTTATCAATCCAGGAAGTTCTGTAAACGTTTAGATTTGCTCTGAATTTTGTACTTCGATATCCATATCCCAACTCCGCACTAAATACTTTTTCATTCCTGGCATCAGCATTTGCTTCAGTTGAACCAGTTGTATTTAAAAATACATTTGTTAAGAAAGGTGCTTTTGAGAAGTACCCAACATTTCCAAAGATGTTACTTGAATAACTTAAATTGTAGTTTGCTCCACCTTTAACTCCATAACCGATGAAATCTACTTTATCTGATTTTCTACCTGGATCTGTTGTTTCATACTTCATGTAATTTTCAACACTATAGGTTGTGTTAGAGACATCGGATGCAACAAAAACGTTTAGATTATCAGTAATGTCATATTCTACCTGTCCAAAGACACCAGCACGAACAACGGTTCCGTCATAATCTTTACCAAATTTATCACCAACTCTTAGGGCTTGTCCACCGTTCAAATCACTATTTGAGTCATTTAACCAATAATCACCACCTAATAAATCTGTAACTTCATAGTAATGTGAACCTATATAATATCTTCCATCAATACCTCCCGAAATTGTAAGCTTATCAGTTGTATGATTTTTAATAGTTGACAACACACCATACCATTGGTGATTATTCATAGATCCATAAACTATATCAGAAGCACCAAGAGTTCCAAGCCCAATATTTTCATCAACAACCTTATTGAAATCGAATGGCTGATCAAAATTTCCTAATCGATAATCATTATTATTGAATTTATCTCCTTTGGTTCTTCTTCCACCACCGGATCCAAATGAAGCGTAAAGAGCTGTAGAAATGTTTGTTTTATCACTTACCGTCCAGTAGTGGTTTAAAGACATTTGAGGCTTATGGTAGAAGTTATAAGACATATTGTAAACTTCTCCATTTTTATAACCCCAGTCAGCATTAAATCGCTTAGCTCCTGATTCAGTACTCTTATATTCTTCAATAGTTTCACGACTATAATGTTGGCCATGCTCCTGCTGTGCGCCAAAAGCATTGAAAGAAAGTAAATGATTTGGATTAATTTGTTTAGACAAGTTTAGAAAGTAATTATATCCTTTGAACTGAGTTCCGTCCACATATCCATTTCCCTGAATTTTTGCAGCAGAAACGGTAGCAGCAAATCCATTTTCAGAAAGACCCGTTGAGTAAGTCAATCCAGATTTAAAATAACCATCATTACCGATACCTGCAAATACATTTCCGCCTTCTTCCGCATCGATAGATTTAGTAACAATATTAATTGTTCCACCGATAGATGGAACTGCAACCTTAGAAGCTCCTAAACCTCTTTGAACCTGCATGGTTGATGTAACATCACCTAGTCCAGCCCAGTTACTCCAGTACACAGCACCGTTTTCCATATCATTAATAGGAATTCCATTGATCAAAACAGCAACATTTTCAGATTCAAATCCACGAATGTTCACTCGACCATCTCCATAACCACCACCTTGTTTAGTAGCGTAAATTCCAGGGGTGCTTTTAAGAATTTCAGGAAATTCCTGAGTTCCAAGTTTTAAAGCAATTTCCTCAGCTTTAATTGTTGAAACAGCAACTGGTGTCTTCCGATCAATTGCAAGGGAAAAGCTTGTTACAATAATTTCATCCAATGCGTTGTCATCTGGATCTAAAGCAATACTACCCAATTCCTTTGATTCACCACTAGCAACATTGTATTGCATGGTCTTCTTTATAAAACCAATATAACTGATCACAATTTCTCCAGTCTCGCTTTTTACATTCAGCGAAAAATTACCGTCGAAATCTGCAGTAGTACCGTTTCTAGTGCCAACCTCCAAAACTGTTGCACCTGGAAGAGGGCCTTTCAATTCGGAATCCATTACCGTACCGGTAATAGTACCCTGAGCAAAAATTGTAGTTGTTGTCAAAAACAACGCAATAAGTAAAAAGTTTCTCATGCTTTAAATTGTTTGTTTTTTTATTTATTTATAATTTTATGCAAAAGAAACTAAATAATCGATAACTCACTTTAACACAATGTTAAGATTTTAAATTTTTTAAACTTTTTCTTTGTTCAAAAATCGCTGTTAATAGTAGTCTCCTGAAAGTTAGATGTTTAAGGCAATTGTAGAATTATTGACGAAATGTTAAAATTTCACTTAAAAAAAGGTTTTATTAGATTCCCAGGAATATTAGAAAATTTAGAAATTTATGATCAGAATTATGCAAAGGATTTCGTGAAATAAATATTGAAGTATACTTTTCCCTACCGACCATTTTCAAATATTACTATTGATTGTGATCGTATTTTAACTTGTGTAGGGTTTATTTATGAAGGTAAATGTTCAAAAAAAATTAGTGTTGAAGAGTTAATTTTAAAGCATTTCCATTTATCAAAACTTTTTAAGAAGATGTTTTGAGTTTATATTTTTTTAAATGGGATTTTGTCCAGTTCTAATTTCACAGGTTTGATGGTTGCAAAATAATTATCTTTTAAATTATCTGCAATCGGTTCTGCCGCCGGTAAATTTTGTCGGAATGGATCCACTTGTTTTCCATGAACCCAAAATCGGTAACAAACATGAGGACCTGTAGCAAGTCCAGTACTGCCAACAAACCCAATCACATCTCCTTGTTTTACACGTTGTCCTACTCTAACATTTCTTTTGGACATATGGAGATATTGGGTTGTGTAGGTGTTATTGTGTTTTATTTTTACATAATTCCCATTAAACCTGGTATATTGAGAAGCTATTACTGTCCCGTTGGCGGTAGTCCAGATTGGGGTTCCCTGGGGAGCCGCATAATCTGTTCCTTTGTGGGCTTTCCATCTCTTTTGTACCGGATGATATCTATTCTTTGAATATCTGGAAGAAATACGACTAAAATTTAAAGGTGCTTTTAAAAAAAAGCTTTCCAGTGGTCTCGCTTTTTCATCATAATAACTGAGATCCCCAGCTTCGGGATCCACCATATAATTAAAAGCATAGTAAGGTTTTTTTTGATGGACAAAAATAGCGCCTTCAATACTTTCAATTCCAGCATAAATACTGTCACTGATGTATTTTTCGGTATATACAATTTTAAATTGGTCACCTTTTTTTAGTTTCCAAAAATCGATACTCCATTGGTAAATATTGCTTAATCTATATGATAAAAGCAAACTTAGACCTTGGCTATCCATAGATTCAGAAAGGTTACTTACTATCACTCCTGAAACGGTTCTCCTTTTTATGCTTACCGGTTTTTGAGCTTTATAAGCGGCAATATTATCAGCAATATTTACTACTGTATAATCTATTTTATCGTTTTCATAAATAAAAAATTGAGGCGTATTTGCTGAATCTCTGGCTTTTAAAATCACATAAGGTTTTCCAATCTTTAATCTGGTGGGGTCTAAAGTTTCCCGAACCTCTTCCATTATCTCAAAAACTTTTGTTCCGCTCACTCCTTGCATCCCTAAAATTCCACCAAAGCTATCACCAGATCTGATGGTGTCACGAAGAACATCATAATCATCCAGAACAAAACCATATTCTTCATGTATTGGTAGCTTCTCAACAACTTTTACCTCATTTAAATCCTTCTGCTCAATTTCTTCATTACAGGCAACAAATGCCATCGACAACAACAGTAAAAAACTTAACTTTTTCAAATTCAACTTTATTATTAATTTTATTTATTTAACAAATTAGTTACCCATTCTTTCCCCCAATTATTGAATTCTTCTTTTGACCAAAGGTTCGGAAAAAAACTATTTTTTTGGAAACTGGGGGGTAAAAACTCCTTCCAGTTTGTTCCTCCCGTTGCGGCAAGTGCCATTTTATCCTTGTTCAAATACCTGTGGGCCGCGCCCATATGCATTAACAACCAATTAACGTTTAAATTGCTGTCAAAGGTACGCAACGTATCAATTAAAATGGAATCGTTTTTATCTTTTTCGGGAAGTTGCAGATATTTGTGATATAAGGTTTCTCCTTTTACTTGATTAGCGATACGCAAAAACCGTGGGGTATACCGCAATTCAAATTGTTTTAAGGTTAGTGTTTTTTCTCCGGTCGCCAGGTCAATTCCACCCTTTTTCCAATATAAATTTTCATACAATTCTTCGATACTATTTTGAGAAGAAAAATTTGCTCTCAATGTAAATGGCACCAAATGTTCTAAAGGAGTTGAATTTAATTCTATCATCCTGAACTGTGCAGATTGAAATCCACTGGCAGGAAGAAGAGCCATTCTGAATTTTAAAAATTGTTCCCGTTCCATTCCTTTGATCATTACATCAAACGAATCGATCAATATCCTGACATAGCGGTTTATTCTTGCCAATTTTTCTGTAAAGAAAGCTGCGGTAAGATTCTTTGAAGCTATAATCTGCTTTTGTTCATGCAAAATGAGCTTAAAATACAACTCTGTAATTTGATGATAGGTAATAAAAATTTCCTCATCCGGGAAATAGGTTTTTGGAACCTGCAGACTCAATAAAGTATCGAGATTTATATAATCCCAATAGGTAATATATTTATCATATAAAAGCCCATCCAGATAAGAGCCCATGTCCTGTCCGGAATTTTTAAACTTTTCCTCAAGTTTCAAAATACGCTCGGCAATCTCAGGCTTTATTTGTTTCATTGAACTATTTGACTAATATTACAAATGGATTTTTTAATCCTTTAAATTCTTCCAAATCGGCATTAAGAGCACCAACAGTAAGCTCTGCTTTAATTTTAATGGGCATTTTATTTTTATCATCGGTAAGCCAAAGTGTGAGAGCTTCCTCTTCTTTAAATACTCTTCCTGCCATTACATAAGGCCTGAATTTTAATGTGGCAACCTTACCAAATTTTGTGTTTATAACCTCCCTTCCCAGAAACTTTAATTTAAAATTGTGGTTTTCATTATCGAAAAACATATTCATGTTAAATTCCTGACCATTTACTAGTTTGTTTTCGTTCAGTGAGTTACGAATATAGTAAATGGACGACAACATGTCATGAACGTCTTTCTGGGTAGTAAAGGTGTTGTTTTCATTATGCTTTCTGTCAAAAACATAAGCTTTATTGAGCTCCTGGTTAAAATCAATTTGTAAATCTTTAGTATGGCCACCTTCATCAATTTTACGGATGAAGCGATATGGAAGACTGCTATTTTTATCGATATAAGTTTCGTAATTATCGTCTACTTTAAAGAAAAGATGTAACAGCCCAGTGGATTTACCTTTTCCTATAACGTGAAAAACATCCTTATTATTTAAACTGGCATTAGTTACTTCTAAAGTTGCAGAACTTGTGTTGAATATTCCATAATACACCCGGAATTTTAACCATTCTCCTTCCTGAAAAGCTTTTTGAGAAAACATAGCAAAAGGAGCCATAAGTAGAAGCAGCATTATAATGGTAATTCTATTTTTCATATTTAAAAAATTTAGGGAACACCTGACATTACAAATGTTTTTTATAACTGGTAGAATTACAATTACTATTCCAAATGTATAAAAACAAAAAACCCCATCAAATTAATGACAGGATTTTTATCTTATTAACCAACTAAAAACTTAAATTATAAAAAAATTAAAACACTTTGGTAACCACTCCAAAATGTGCAGCAAAAGTCATATTATTTTTCCACACTTTGGTTACATAATAGAACTTTAACTCAATGCCGATATAATAATTATAATAAGAAAGCTATCAATAATTAAAAGGAAATATTTTAATATAATTTATAAGGTTCCACGCATTTCTTGTTCTCTTTCAATGGCTTCAAAAAGTGCTTTAAAGTTTCCTTTTCCAAAAGATTTGGCTCCTTTTCGCTGAATTATCTCAAAAAACATGGTTGGACGATCCAATATCGGTTTGGTGAAAATCTGTAATAAGTAACCTTCATCATCCCTATCAATCAAAACTCCCAGCTCTTGTAGTGGGGCCAATTCCTCATCAATTTCCCCAACTCTTTCCAGAACCGTATCATAGTAGCTTTCCGGAACATATAAAAATTCTACGCCCCGATCTTTTAATTTGGTTACGGTTTCAATAATATTATCTGTGGCAAGAGCGATATGTTGAACTCCGGCACCATTATAAAAATCTATGTATTCTTCAATTTGAGACTTCTTTTTTCCTGCTGCAGGTTCATTGATTGGGAATTTTATCCTACCGTTACCATTACTCATCACTTTACTCATTAAGGCGGTAAAATCTGTGGAAATATCTTTATCGTCGAAAGAAACCAATTGTGCAAAACCCATTACTTTTGCATAAAATTCGCACCATTTATTCATTTCATTCCAACCCACATTTCCCACCATATGGTCTATAAACTTAAGGCCGGTTGGCTCTACCTTGAATTTAGGTTTATAAGGTATATATCCTGGTAAAAAATCCCCACTGTAATTTTTTCGCTCAATAAACAAATGTATAGTCTCCCCATAAGTATGGATTCCAGAGATTACAACTGATCCGTTGCCATCTTCCAAAACATAAGGTTCCACGTAAGATTTTGCACCGCGATTGGTGGTCTCAATATAGCTTTTTCTAGCATCATCTACCCAAAGAGCAATCATCTTCACGCCATCTCCATGTTTATTTATATGCGCATTAATATCACCGCCAGGTTGCAAAGGTGAGGTTAAGACTAAACGGATCTTATCCTGTTGCAATACATAAGAAACACTCTCCTTTCTGCCAGTTTCCAGCCCGGTATATGCTACCGGTTCAAAACCCCAGGCTTGTTGATAATAAAAAGCGGCTTGTTTGGCATTCCCAACATATAGTTCCACGAAATCTGTTCCCAATAAAGGCAAAAAATCTTCTGCTTCTGGGATTACTTTTTCTAATTTTAAAGATGATTTATCTGTGCTCATTTTGTTTAGTATTTTATGGAGAAGCTTCCGTGCTTGAATAGTTATCGATTCAATTTCAGTTTTACTAATAAATTTAATGTTCTAACCAGGATTTATAATAAGAATCATCTGCTATTTTTATAGCCTCTTCGGTTAACATTAATGGCTTGAAGGTATCAACCATTACTGCGAGTTCATCTGTTTCGGTCTTTCCAATACTGCGCTCTACAGCTCCCGGGTGCGGTCCATGTGGAATTCCTGAAGGATGAAGGGAGATTTGTCCCTGTTGAACATCATTTCTACTCATAAAATCACCGGCTACATAATACAACACCTCATCACTATCTATATTGCTATGGTTGTATGGTGCAGGAATACTTTGGGGATGGTAATCGTATTTCCGGGGACAAAAACTGCAAACAACAAAGGCATCAGTTTCAAAAGTTTGATGCACTGGAGGCGGTTGATGTATTCTCCCGGTAATGGGTTCAAAATCGTGAATTGAAAAGGCATATGGATAGTTATATCCATCATATCCCACCACATCAAATGGGTGAGAGGCATAAATCATATCAAATATTTCCCCTTTTTTCTTAATTTTGATCAGAAAATCACCTTTTTCGTCATTAGTTTCTAATTCATAAGGACGTCTTAAGTCCCGCTCGCAAAAGGGAGAATGCTCTAATAATTGGCCAAACCAATTTCTATATTTTTTGGGGGTATAAATGGGTTTTCTAGATTCTACAATAAACAATCGGTTATCCGCATCGTCAAAATCAATTTTGTAAATGGTTCCCCTGGGAATTACTAAATAATCGCCATATTTAAAATCCAGATTTCCAAGGTGAGTACGCAATTTTCCGCTTCCTTTATGAATAAAAAGCAATTCGTCAGAATCGGCATTCTTATAAAAATAATCCTGTGTAGATTGCTGCGGACTTGCCAAAACAATATCCACATCGCTGTTGGTAAGGATCACTTTACGGCTTTCCAGATAATCCTGCTGCGGTTTGATATCAAATCCTCTAAAACTATAAGCTTTAATATTATTTTCAGCAGCAATTTTTGGCTTTACGCTATAGCTTCCTTTAATTTCCTTAACCTGTGTTGGGCGTTGTTCGTGATATAAGTTTGAATACATTCCGTCAAAACCTATAGTTCCGAAGAGCTGTTCGTAATACAAACTCCCATCAGGTTTTTTAAAAATCGTATGTCGTTTATGTGGAATCCTCCCTAATTTGTGGTAAAAAGGCATGAGATCTCAGTTTTTAGATTAATACCTCAGAATAAAATATCCGTATTATTTGTGCTGAAAATTGTAATTGTGAAAACAAATATCGCTCTTTAAATATAAAATTTTCTTAAAGAAGCTTTAAAAGTAGGAAGTACGAATTCCTGAATTTCTGAATAAATTCTTTGAAGGATGATAAAAAAAGAAATGTGATGAGAATGAATCAGTTAAAACCAAAAGCCTAAACTAAAGAACCACTGATTTTTTTTAATCTCGGGAGAATAGGAATATTTTAATTCTACAGGTCCTATCAAAGTTTCCAAACTATAGCCCAAAGCATAACCTGTATAATCTGGAGAAGATAACCAATTCCCAGAGGAATATAGTTGATTTTCAACATTTGCAAAATTTGCGCTTGCTATAATATGGTTTTTTCGGAATATTTCATAATCCAATTCAATGAGTGCTTTTATATAACTATCACCGGAAATAGTAATGAAATCATAACCGTAAAAAGGAACAAAATTGTTTATAAAATTATTGCCATATCCACCCAGAAAAAAGTCCAGAATATTTGGGTTATCCTCTCCAATTCTAAAACCGGTTTCCGAAAATATCCGTGTGGTAAATTTATTAATCGGAGTAAATGCATAGCCGATTTCTCCCTTGGCTATTGAAAATTCTGAAAAAGTTTGGTTGTAATCGGAAGAAAATAAATATAGATGAAAGTCTCCGTCAAAATAAACTCCTTTTGATGGAAAATATTTATTGTCAAAACTATCAAGTTTTAAGTATCCAAAGCTGCTGTAATAATTACTCTTATCAAAGACTGTGGAGGATAAATTATTCCCAGGTTCATTTCGGATAGTCTGCGAACTGATTTTTAAATATTTATGTTCCAGACCTAAGCCAAACGAAAATATCTGTCCAAAAAGCGTCTCTATATAAAATTGGTTGGTAATATCCTGATACTTTATCTCTATTTGATTGATCCCAATATCTTCCAAATTTGCATTTTCGCGAACAAAATCAAAGGCCACTCCTCTTTCAAACAAGTTATAACGGGATTTTATGCCCAAACTCCAGTAATATCCTTTGTCAATATAATATTGAAAATTATATCTGAAATTATCACCCAAAATTATATCAAGAGAAGCCACATCATTGGTGAAAAGGGTGCTTTTTTTGGTAAGGTTAATCAATGCTCCGCTTTTATATAAATTATCATAATGCAAGGCCATTCTCAAAAAGGTTTTATTTGGACTTTCCTCCAATTGCAATGCAAGAGTATAAGAACTGTCATTTGGGATCATACTATAATTAATGCGGTCAAAATTGCCGGTGGCAGCCAGATTATTTATTCCATTATATAAATCTTCCTGAGTGTATTCAGAATAATATCTGATTTGCAATTTACCCAGAATATAGGCTCTGGGATAATTGTTATTCCCTTCTACATCAAGGGAAGTTATATGAAACTTATTTGGACTGATGATTTTTTTCAAAAATGGTTTAGTTGGACTCTGTTTAGCCGCTATAATTTTTAGTTGTTCTATTTTTTTTCGGGCCGCTACTTCCCCGGAATTAATTATCTCAGCTCCTTTGTCAAAAGATAACACGCTATAATTTGTAATGTCTGGTTTTATGTAAAGGTCTGTGAGCTTTATTTTATTTCTCATATCACCAATCGTCCGAAAATTGTTGATTTGGGTTAAAATTTCAAAAACGCTTCTTAACTGCTTTCGGTCTGCTAAACTATCCTGTACATCTACACCAATTATTATATCGGCTCCCCGTTCACGCAGCTCAGAAACGGGATAATTGTTGGTTACTCCTCCATCTGTCAGCAGTTTGCCGTCTATTTTAACCGGACTAAATACCGAAGGAATAGCGCCGCTTGCTGAAACAGCCTTTGCAAGTGAACCACTATCCAGGATTACCTGTTCTCCTGTTTCAATATTCGACGCGATACAGAAAAACGGGATTGGCATCCTACTAAAATCACTGATGTTGCCCAGTTGCATCGTAAGCCGTGTCATCAAATTATAAATATTCTGTCCTTTGGAAAGGCCTGAAGGAAAAGAAATTTTAAACTTATCAAAAGGAAGCGTGAGAGCATATTTTTCGGTTTCCTCCTTTTCATAAAATGTTTTGGAGCTTCTGGGAACTTCGTCCTGAATAAGTATGTCAAAATTGATCTCATGGAAGATCGAGTCCAGTTGAGCCGCTGAATATCCCGATGCATATAAGGCGCCAACAATTGCCCCCATGCTGCTCCCGCCTATATAGTCAATTTTTATTCCCGCTTCTTCAATTACCTTTAAGACTCCAATGTGAGCAAGGCCCTTAGCACCGCCTCCGCTTAGGACGAGCCCTATTTTTAAGTCTTTAGTTTCCTGAGTATAGGAGAAAAGAGGTAAAAGGAATAGAAGAAGAAGAAAAAAATTTTTCATTTATTCCTTATGATAATAATTATAAATTTTTAAGGCCCTGGCTGCACCTATTACCTTGGACAATTCATCTAAGGTAACTTCTTTTATCCTTTTTAAGGACCTAAATTGAGTCAATAATTCAACAACGGTTTTATCACCCACACCCGGAATTGATTCAAGTTCAGTATTAAGGGCCGTTTTACTGCGCTTATTCCTATGAAAAGTAATCCCAAATCGGTGAGCTTCATTTCGCAATTGCTGAATTATTTTTAAAGTTTCAGATTTCTTATCCAGATACATTGGGACAGAATCTCCGGGATAATAAATTTCTTCCAGGCGTTTGGCTATTCCAATAATGGCAATTTTTCCTCTTAAACCTAATTCTTCCAAGGCTTTTAAGCCTGAAGAAAGTTGTCCCTTTCCTCCATCGACAATTATTAACTGCGGCAAAGCTTCACCTTCATTCAGCAATCTTTTATATCTCCTAAAAACTACCTCCTCCATTGAGGCGAAATCATCCGGACCTTCTACAGTTTTGATATTGAATTTACGATAATCATTTTTACTGGATTTGCCATTTTTAAATACAACACAAGCTGCAACAGGATTTGTCCCCTGAATATTGGAATTGTCAAAGCATTCAATATGACGAGGCTCTTCGCTTAAACGTAAATCCAGTTTCATTTGAGCCATAATTCGGTTGACATGCCGGTCTGGATCCACAATTTTCATTTGCTTAAACTGCTCTTGCCGATAATACCTGGCATTGCGTATGGAAAATTCGACAATTTTCTTTTTATCACCTAACAGCGGAACTGTAATTTTTACATCCTCACCTACTTCTACCTTAAATGGCACATAGATTTCGTTTGAAGTTGAGTTAAAGCGTTGCCTTATTTCTATGATCCCCAACTCCAGTAATTCCTTGTCACTTTCATCCAGTTTCTTTTTCATTTCAATGGTATGTGATCGGATAATCGATCCATGTGAAATTTGAAGAAAATTGACATAAGCATATCCTTCATCACTCATAACTGAAAACACATCTACATCAGTGATTTTTGGATTGACAACTGTAGATTTAGCCTGATAATTTTCAAGAACATCAATTTTGTTTTTTATTCGCTGTGCTTCTTCAAATTCCATGCGATCTGCATGTGCCGTCATCTGCCTTTTGAACTGCTGAAGTGATTCTTTAAAATTACCCTTCACAATCTCACGGATTGCCGTGATATTTGTATTGTACTCTTCCTCGGTCTGCTTGTCTTCACAAGGGCCCTTACAGTTTCCTAAATGGTACTCCAGACATACCTTGTACTTATTGTTATTTATTTTATCGTAAGAAAGATCATAATTGCAAGTCCTAAGCTGGTATAAACCTTTTATCAATTCCAATAGTGTGTTAACCGTTTTAAAATTGGTAAAAGGCCCATAATATTCGCTGCCGTCTTTTATTACTCGACGGGTAGGGAAAATTCTGGGAAAACGTTCGTTTTTTATACAAATCCAGGGATACGTCTTGCCGTCCTTCAACATGACATTAAACCGCGGTTGATATTTTTTGATAAGGTTGTTTTCCAGCAACAATGCGTCGGTTTCTGTGGCCACTACAATATGCTTGATGTCCCATATTTTTTTCACCATGACCTCAATCCGGTTGCTGTCGTGCTTTTTCGTGAAATATGAAGTCACCCTTTTTTTAAGGTTCTTGGCTTTGCCCACGTATAAAATCCTCCCGTTTTTATCGTAATATTGATAAACTCCGGGACTTTCGGGCAAGGTTTGTACTTGTACTTTTATTTCAGGTGGTTCCATTAGTTCAAAGATATTACATATTCTCCTGTACAGTAAATTAAGACTTGCATGTTATGTTAAAATTTAAATTTTTTGTTTTGGAATTATCTTTTTTGACAAGCAATTAGTTTTGACTCATTTAATAGATTGATATTTTAGGTTTTTATGAGAAATACAAATTAAACATTTTATTACCTTGCACTTATGGAAAAAAGAGTAATTGGCCGCTTTGAAAAAGCAGACTTCCCAATATTAGATTTGGAAAATATCTCGATCAAAATAGATACTGGAGCCTATACCTCATCCATCCACTGTGATAATATCGTAGAAAAAGAAAATTTGCTTTATTGTACATTTTTAGATGAAGAACACCCACTTTACAATGGGAAGGAATTCATATTTGAAGATTATGATATAGTCTTTGTGAAAAGCAGCAATGGTATAATTCAAAAACGATACCAGGTACAATCTACCATTAAAATTTTCAATAAAGTTTTTAAAATTTCGCTTTCTTTGTCTTCCCGGCAGGAAATGCGCTTCCCTGTTTTAATAGGTAGAAAGTTCCTCACCAAAAAATTTTTAGTTGATCCCGAATTAGTAGATGTCTCATATAATTTAAAAGCAAATGAACATAAAAATCATCTCCAGAAATAGCAATCTTTATTCTACTCAGCGTCTGATGGAAGCTGCAAGAAAAAGAGATCATACTATAGAGGTTATCGATCCTTTAAAATGCAATTTAATCATCGAAAAAAAGAACCCATCCATTTTTTATAAGGGTAAGATGTTGGAAGGAACAGATGCGGTGATTCCAAGAATAGGAGCTTCCGTCACCTTTTTTGGGACTGCAGTGGTGCGTCAATTTGAAATGATGGGAGTTTTTACCACTACCGAATCACAAGCACTGGTGCGCAGTAGGGATAAATTAAGGAGTTTACAAATCTTGTCACGGGCACGACTTGGGATGCCAAAAACTGTTTTTACCAATTATTCTAAAAATGTTGGGGAAGTTATAGATCATGTTGGAGGAGCTCCTTTGATCATTAAATTACTGGAAGGAACTCAAGGTTTAGGAGTGGTTTTGGCTGAAACCAAGAACGCCGCCGAATCGGTAATTGAGGCATTTAACGGGTTACAAGCACGGGTTATTATTCAGGAGTTTATTAAAGAAGCAGGCGGCGCTGATATTCGCGTTTTGGTAGTTGATGGACACGTAGTTGGGGCCATGAAACGCCAGGGAAAGGAAGGCGAATTCAGATCTAATCTCCATCGTGGCGGAACCGCAAGCATTATTGAACTTACAGATGAGGAAGAAAATGCTGCCATAAAAGCCGCAAAAGTCATGGGATTAGGAGTAGCAGGGGTAGATTTACTTCAAAGTTCGCGCGGGCCACTTATTCTGGAAGTGAATTCTTCTCCAGGTTTGGAAGGAATAGAACGGGCTACGGGAAAAGATATCGCAAAAACTATTATCCGATATATAGAAAGAAATGTATAGCCTATGGCTCATATAGATAAGAATAATATTCTTGAAATTTTAGGTAAAAAAATAATGCCGGGGCAAGGCGCCATGATCAATTTGAACATGGCCAAATTATATACCACTACTTCCGTAGAAGTCCCTGTAATTATTGAACGTTCTTTAAAACCGGGCCCGGTGGTCCTTATAACCGCTGGAATTCATGGAGATGAACTGAATGGGGTGGAGATCGTACGTCAGATTATATCTAAAAACATTAATAATCCTGTAAAAGGAACCATAATTTGCATTCCAATAGTCAACGTGTTTGGTTTTTTAAACTTAGCACGCGCCTTTCCCGATGGAAGGGATTTAAACAGAGTTTTCCCGGGAACAAAAAATGGCTCTCTGGCCAGTAGGTTCGCCTATCAGTTTGTGCATAAAATACTTCCAGTTGCCGATTTTTGTATAGATTATCACACCGGGGGTGCAAGCCGTTTTAATGTAGCCCAACTGAGGGTAGTAAAGGGAGATCAAAAGAGCCTTAAATTTGCCGAAATATTTAATGCTCCTTTCACAATATATTCTAAAACTATTTCCAAATCATATCGCGAAACCTGTCAAAAATCGGGGAAAATGGTACTTTTATTTGAAGGAGGAAAATCCATGGACAGCAATAAGGAAATCGCCAAACATGGTGTAGATGGGGCAATGCGCATTTTAAGTCATTTAGGAATGCTAAAACCCCGATTCATACTTCCGGAAATTACAGTAAAAAGTATCATAATCGAAAATAGCACCTGGATGCGGGCTAAATATAGTGGACTTCTTCACATAAAAATTACTTGTGGGAAACACGTTGAAAAAGGAGAATATATCGCTACAATTACCGATCCTTACGGCAAATTCAGGCACAAGGTAATCGCTTCTCATTCCGGCCATATTATCAATGTAAATGAATCTCCTATCGTATATCAGGGAGATGCCATATTTCATCTTTCAATCCCTCCAATTCCATTAAATGAAGAACAAGCTCAGGAATAAATATCAGGAACTGCGAACGGGTATTTCTTCAGAAGAAATTGAAACCAAGAGTATTGAAATTGCAAATAATTTATTGAAATTACCTATTTGGAGTTATAATTTCTATCATCTTTTTTTGACAATTTCAGAAAAAAAAGAAATTGATACCCAACCAATCCTTCATATTTTGCAGGGAAAAGATAAAAATATTGTGCTCTCAAAAGCAGATCTAGAAACCTGCGAATTAAATAATTATTTGCTTACCGATTCCACTGTCATCAAAAAAAACAAATGGAATATTCCGGAACCTAAAGATGGAATTGAAATCCCTGCCTCAAGCATTGAGGTAGTATTTGTTCCATTGCTCGCATTTGATCAATTAGGGCATCGTGTAGGCTATGGAAAAGGCTTTTACGATCTCTTCCTGGCAGGCTGTAATCAAAATGTGATAAAAATAGGGCTTTCGCTTTTTGAAGCTGAAGAAAAGATTCCTGAAATTTTAATTAGTGATGTGCCACTGGACTATTGTGTGACGCCACTGAAAACTTATAAGTTTAAAAAATAATCGACTATATTTGGATTGTTTTTAACATTTTTTTACATTTAAAACTTATTAAAATAATTGATGCTCAACGACCTTCAGTTAAACAGTATTTTAGAGGATTTTGATATTGCCTACTGGAAAATCAATCTTCTCACCAAAGAAATTACCTGGTCTGAGCATTTTGAGTTCCTGGTCGGCAAATACAATTCTGAAGAAACTATATTTGATTATTTTCTTAATAATATCCTTCATCGCGACAATAGGTATGATTTCATTCTTGGGTTTGAAAATATAACCTTGGCTACCCAAAATTTTAATCAGGAAATAAAACTGAAGCTCAATAATGACAAATACCGTTGGTTTGAATGCAGGAATTTAAAAAGTAAAGAGAGCAGTAGTAATGAATCGGCTGTGTTATTATTTGTAAATATTCATCAGTCCAAACGCGATCAGTACACTATAGAAGAAAACTTTTTCTATTACAGGGAAACTGCAGAGATGACTTCTACAGGAGGCTGGTACATTGATGCTCTGGCTAAGGAAATGTACTGGGACGATGTCACCAAAAAGATTCTTGACTGTCCAAGGGATTATCATCTTGATTATGATGAGCGCCTAAGATTTTATGCTCAGGATCATCATGAATTAGCATTGTCGATGTTCGATAAATGTGAAAAATACGGAATACCTTTTAAGGTTGAACTGAAAATGGTGACCTTATATGGCAGGGAATTCTGGGTTAGAGCAACAGGGAAGCCAGTTTATAATGATGAACAGTCAATTATAGGAATTCGTGGGGTTTTTCAGGATATAGATGAAAATAAGAATAACGAGCACAATCTCCAAAATTCATTGGATATTATCGCTGCACAAAATTCCAGATTATTCAATTTCGCCCACGTTGTGTCGCATAATTTAAGATCGCACAGCAGCAATTTAAGTTTGGTTGTACAACTTTTAAATGAAACTAAAATAGCAAAGGACAAGCTGGAGCTGATAGATAATATTGCCAATATTTCCGAAAATTTGGATGTTGCAATTTCCAGGCTGAACAATATGGTTACCAATCATGACCTCATGAAAAAGGAGCGTCAAATGGTTATTTTCAGTGACTCCCTTGAATTAGTAATCAATTCTGTTTCATCACTTATAAATCGCGAAGGAGCCAAAATCATCTCCGATTTTAAGGCAATGAAAAAAATTCAGTACATTCCCGAATATCTTGGAAGTATTTTACTAAATTTAATCACTAATGCAATTCGATACAAACAGCCTGGTAGAAAACCGATAATTTTTATTCAGACTTACCTTGTTAATGACCAACCTTTTTTGGAGATAAGTGATAATGGAAGGGGAATTGACCTCAATCAATACGGAGATAAGATGTTTGGAATGTATAAAACTTTTCACAGTAATCCGGATGCGAAAGGTATTGGCTTATTTATCACCAAAAATCAAGTGGAAACTATGGGTGGATCCATTTCTGTTACCAGTACGGTAAATATAGGAACAACATTTAAAATTAAATTCTAGACTGAAAATGACTCAAAAAATAGAGCTTGCATGTATTATTGATGATGATAAAATATATGTCAATTTAGTTCGAAAAATCATCGAAATTAAAAAACTATCAGAAAATTTATTGATCTTCAAAAATGGACTTGAGGCTTTAGATTACTTTAAGGTGATCTTATCCAATTTGACAGAAGATAAACTCCCGGAGATTATTTTTCTTGATCTGAATATGCCGGTGATGGACGGATGGGAATTTTTAGGTGAATTTGTGAAAATCAAAAATAATTTCGATAAAAAAATAAGCCTTTACGTAGTTTCTTCCTCTATTGATCCCCGGGATTTGGAACGGGCAAAATCTTTTAATCTTGTTACCGATTATTTGATCAAGCCAATTGAATTGAAGAAATTTGAGAAAATATTTGATAAAAAGGTGGCCTAGTTTTCGATTTGAGATTCGGATTCTTTCTTAGGAAATGCTTTTTTATTGAATAATAAAAGGAGAGATACACCTGTACTTATGGCTGTATCGGCGACATTAAATACCGGTTCAAAAAAGGAAAAATATTCTCCTCCCCAAATCGGAATCCATTTTGGAAGCATCCCCTGATATAAGGGGAAATAAAGCATATCTACCACCTTTCCGTGAAAGATTGTGCCATAACCTCCACCTTCGGGAAACAATGCCGCAATATGTCCATAACTATTTTCGAAGATAACCCCGTAGAATACAGAATCAATAATATTTCCAAGTGCACCGGCAAATATGAATGAGATTGCAACGATCAAGACTCGTGAACCTTTTTGGCGAACTGAATCCCATAACCAATAGCCTATTCCCACAATAGCCCCTAATCGAAATAAGGTAAGCAGAAGTTTCCCATATTCTCCCGGAATTTTTGCACCCCAAGCCATTCCTTCGTTTTCGACGAACAAAATGCGAAACCAGTCTAGAATCTTTATTTCTTCACCAAGAATGAAATGTGTTTTAATATATATTTTTGAAATTTGATCTATTAATAAAATCAATATTATAATGAAACTTGCTTTTTTTAAAGACATTGAATGTGGGTATTATAAAAGGCTCAAAAATACTACTATTATTTAGTTTTCCGGTACACTAATATTTCCATTAATGGATGTGAGATTAATCTGATACTTTCCGTTTATGGACATAGGAACAGCTACTTTTCCATTACGGGAATTTGCTGTTACCTTTGCATTGAAAGCTGCAACCCAAATTGAACCGCTATAGGTATTTATAACAGCATTTCCTTCTAAATATTCAAACCTGCAAAAACCATATTCCAATTCAATTTGTAAATTTTTGAAGGTTCCTTTTCCTGTTACTGAAGCTATATTTGATCTCACAAAAACTTGAAGGTTTTCAGGAATTTCCAAATCAATTTCAAGTGAAAACACCTTGTGAGCACTCAGTTTATCAAATCCACCTTGTAAAATTTTAGGGAAATTTGAAGTGAGAATCATCTTATTTTGACGCATTTCCATCTCCAGTGAAATGTTATTATAATATTCACCTTCGGAATGAGATTTTAAAATAATTTGATGCGTCTTTGAAGTTATTATATTGATTTTAAAAACTTCATCTGTATAAATATAAAGTTGTTCAATATTTTTTGCATCAAAATTTTGAGATGTATCCTTCTGTGAAAATGCAGGCAATGCAAAAACAACACCTATAAGAAGAGAAATAAAAAAATTCATGGTTGGAATCTATAGAAAAAACGCTCCAAAATGATGTATCAAGATGGAGCGTTTAATATATTATAAAAAACCGGCGTCCTAGCGCTGCATATTTTTTGCTTCAATAGTCAAAGTTGCGTGTGGAACTATTCTAAGCCGTTCTTTCGAGATCAATTTCCCGCTTTCCCTACAAATTCCATAAGTTTTACTTTCAATGCGAATCAATGCATTTTTAAGGTCTCTGATAAATTTTTCCTGCCTTATGGCTATTTGTGAATTAGCCTCCTTACTTAGGGTCTCACTCCCCTCTTCAAAGGCTTTAAAGGTGGGAGAAGTATCATCTGTCCCGTTATTCCCGTTATTTACATAAGCATTTTTATAAAGTTCCAATTGTTCCTGGGCTTTCTTTATTTTTGATAAAATCAAATCCTTAAATTCAACTAAATCGGCATCACTGTATCTTATTTTGGTTTCTACTGACATTGAGTTTAATGTTTTTTTATAAACAACTTGGTGGTGACATCGTCAAATTCAATTTCTGTACCAATATCTACCACTTCCGCAATTTCTAGGTTAAGGGTTAATGTTTCGTTTTTAATATAATTTAGGTTCTCTAAAATGGCATCCTCAATATTACCATCTTTTTGAATAGTAACATCTATGGTATCGGTCACTTCAAATCCAGAATCTTTTCTCAAATTTTGAATCCTATTGACCAATTCCCTTGCAATTCCTTCTTTTTTTAGTTCCTCAGAAATATTTACATCCAGGGCAACCGTAATATTTCCGCTGCTTGCAACCAACCAACCTTCAATATCTTGAGAGGTAATCACCATTTCTTCAGAGACCAAATTAATCATTTTTCCGTTAACTTCCACAGTAATTTTCCCTTCGGTCTCAAGAGTTACAATATCTTCCGAAGAAAATTGCTCAATAACATTAGTGACCGCTTTCATATCCTTTCCAAATCTTGGGCCAAGGACTTTAAAATTAGGTTTCACTTGTTTTATGAGAAGTCCCGAGGCATCATCGATTAATTCAATTTGCTTTACGTTCACCTCAGATTTGATCAAATCCTCTACAGCTAGTATTTCGGCCCGCTGTTGTTCATCCAGTACTGGAATCATAATCCGTTGCAATGGCTGACGCACTTTTATCATTTCCTTTTTACGCAGGGAAAGCACCAAAGATGAAATGGTTTGGGCCTTTTCCATTTTGTGCTCCAAATCTTTATCTACTATTGCTTCCTTATATTCAGGAAAATCAGTTAAATGAACCGAATCAAACTTTTCTTTGTTAGAGGTTGCATTCAAATCCCTGTAAAGCCTATCCATAAAGAAAGGAGCTACCGGGGAAGCTAATTTTGCTACGGTAAGCAAACAGGTATACAAGGTTTGATATGCAGAAATTTTATCCTGCTCGTAATCACCCTTCCAGAAACGTCTGCGACTAAGTCGAACAAACCAGTTACTCAAATTCTCCTGAACAAATTCTGAAATTGCCCTGGTAGCACGGGTTGGTTCATAATCGGCATAAAATCCGTCTACTCTTTTTATGAGCGTATGCAATTCAGAAAGCACCCACCTGTCAATTTCCGGGCGTTCTTCCAATGGAATATCCGCTTCCTTGTATGTAAAACTATCTAGATTGGCATATAAAACGAAAAATGAATAGGTGTTATAAAGAGTTCCAAAGAATTTACGTCTCACCTCAGCTATTCCCTCAAGATCAAATTTTAGATTATCCCAGGGATTGGCATTTGAAATAAGATACCATCTTGTGGCATCGGCTCCAAAAGTACCCAATGTCGTAAAAGGATCTGCAGCATTGCCTAGGCGTTTGGACATTTTCTGTCCGTTCTTATCTAATACCAGCCCATTTGAAATAACATTTTTATAAGCAACATCATCAAAAAGTATAGTTGCAATAGCGTGTAATGTATAGAACCAGCCACGGGTTTGATCAACGCCTTCAGCAATAAAATCGGCTTTCCGTTCCCCTTTTTCAACCTTCTCTTCATTCTCGAACGGATAATGCCACTGTGCATAGGGCATGGAACCGGAATCAAACCAAACATCTATCAAATCTGCTTCACGTTTCATAGGTTTCCCCGAAGCTGAAACAAGAATAACCTTATCTACAACATTTTTATGAAGATCTACTTTTTCGTAGTTTTCTTCAGTCATATCACCGATCTCAAAATCGTCGAAAATATCTTTCTCCATCAAACCTGCCTCAACAGATTTTTCCATTTCACCTTTCAATTCTTCGATAGAACCAATGAACATTTCTTCTTTCCCGTCTTCGGTTCTCCAAATAGGCAACGGAATTCCCCAATACCGACTCCTTGAAAGATTCCAGTCGTTGGCATTTGCAAGCCAGTTTCCAAAGCGGCCTTCCCCGGTAGCTTTCGGTTTCCAGTTAATTCCCTTATTCAGTTCGTGCATCCGGTCTTTTACATCGGTCACTTTAATAAACCAGGAATCCATCGGGTAATATAAAATAGGCTTATCGGTTCTCCAACAATTGGGATAGCTGTGAACGTATTTTTCAACCTTAAAAGCCCTGTTTTCTTCTTTTAATCGAATGGCTATTTCTACATCTACTGATCTCTCCGGAGCTTCTCCATCTTCGTAATATTCATTCTTAACATATTTCCCTGCATATTCGCCCATTTCCTTTCTAAACTTTCCCTGCAGATTGACAAGCGGAACAAGATTGTCGTTTTCATCTTTCACCAACATTGGTGGGATTTCCGGAACGGCTTGTTTTGCAACCATGGCATCATCGGCACCAAAGGTTGGCGCGGTATGAACTATTCCGGTTCCATCTTCGGTAGTCACAAAATCCCCGGCTATTACTCGAAAGGCATTTTCAGGATTTTGGTAGGGTAGTGCAAATGGCATTAACTGCTCATAACGCAAATCCACCATATCTTTTCCTAAGAAAGATCTTTCAACGAAATAAGGAATCTTGTCGCCTTCTTTAAAGCCTTCTAAACCTTCTTCAGCATCAACTTTTTTGAATTTTTTGTCAAACTGTTTAGCGACAAGGCTTTTGGCCAAAACAACTTTTATTGGCTCGAAGGTGTAAAGGTTATAAGTTGAAACAAGGACATATTCTATTTTGTGTCCTACTGTTAAGGCGGTGTTTGAAGGCAAAGTCCAGGGTGTGGTTGTCCAGGCAATTAAAAAAGCTCCTACCAGAGCCCCCTCTAAATTCCCCGAAGGGGGAGAACTTAAAACACGGAACATCGCAGTCACTGTGGTATCAGTGACATCCTGATAGGTTCCGGGTTGATTTAATTCGTGTGAACTCAATCCTGTTCCCGCTTTTGGCGAGTAAGGCTGAATTGTATATCCTTTATAGATGAGTCCTTTCTTATAGATTTCGGAAAGAAGCCACCATACAGTTTCCATATATTTGGACTTGTAAGTGATATATGGGTTTTCCATATCTACCCAATAACCCATTTTTTGGGTTAGATCGTTCCAAACATCAGTATAGCGCATAACCGCGTTTTTACACGCCTGGTTGTAGTCCTCAACACTTATTTTTTTACCTATATCCTCCTTGGTGATCCCCAATTCTTTTTCAACTCCCAGTTCTATTGGAAGTCCGTGGGTATCCCAACCGGCCTTACGTTTTACCTGAAAACCTTTTTGTGTTTTATACCTGCAAAACAGATCTTTAATTGTTCGCGCCATCACATGGTGAATCCCAGGCAACCCATTCGCAGACGGAGGGCCTTCAAAAAACACAAATGGCTCGTTTCCTTCCCTTGTAGTTATGCTCTTTTCAAAAATATCATTCTCTTCCCAATAGGCTAAGATTTCCTCAGCTACTTTTGGTAAGTCAAGTCCTTTATATTCAGGGAACTTTGTGCTCATTTTATCAAAATTTCTTATGAGGTGCGAAAATAATCATTTTTGAGAAAAGAGAAGGTTTTTAGCTGGAAAAAGTAAAATGATACTAACTTAAAGCTAATAAGTATTTAATACCTGTAAGCTTAATCTGAACTTTGTTTTGATAATCTAAAAACTATAATTAACTGCTAAGATCAAATTTCTGCCAGCAGCTGAAATTCCCGAAGAATAGGTGCGGTAACCTTGGTCTGAAATATTTTCAAAGGAAGCTGTAGCCTGTAAGTTATCATTGATTGCGTATTGCCCGCTTAAATTGATAGTGTACCAGGAAGGTGAATATGGATTTCCTTTTTGATCTATCGCATACAAATAGGCCTTTCCTTGTTCCGAAGGCGCTAAATCCTCAAAATCAAATTGCCCGTTATACTCACCAAATAAATCTATTGTGAGTTTTTTATCTTTCCAAACCAAATGGGCATTCCCAAACAAGGGTGCTGCGTGTCTTAACGGAGCAGTGCTACCATCATCTTGTTCTTCCTTACCTTTGGTAAGTGTCAGATGAGAAGTCATTGCGAGGTTGGTGGTGAATTTCAATTCAATCCCCCCTTCAAAACCATAAACATAAGCCTTGGCAGCGTTTTGTATTGCCTGCACATTACTTGGTTCTCCCTGATATTCTATAGTTGAAACCCCATTTAGATCGAAATCACGCCTTACCAGTGCATCGTCCAGATGGGTATAAAAACTTGCCAGGTCGATCCCGATGGATTCCGTGATTTTCCAATTCACTCCAGCTTCCGCGTTATAAGCATATTCAGGTTTTAAATCTGGATTTGGAACAACTACCGAACCCGGCTCCGAGTCAAATATTTTCCCAACATCATCTATATTTGGAGCCCGGAAGGCTGTAGATAAATTGATTTTCCAAGTTATTGACTTCGCTGGTTGCCAGCTTAAACCGGTGGTTCCCGTTAATGCTCCTGTACTTAGATCGGCGTTTTCGAACGGAAAATCGAATAATGAATTATCAAAATCGGCTTTTAGAAATATATGGTTATAACGAGCACCGGTTTGCAACACAAGCTCTGGATTCATGTGCCATTTAAAACTTAAATAAGCAGCAAAAGATTGCCAGGAAGAACCATCAGGATATCTTGAAGCATCAGGAAGGGAGGAATTATAGACAATATCCGTTTGATTTGCTTCCGAGAACACATTATTTAAAACATATTCCAGTCCGTAAAACAATTTATTTTTATCTAAATCTTTTTCAAAATCAAAATTGACAGAATAAGCATCTACATTCTCTTCGGAAGAATATAGAAGCTCTTTTCCGAAATCCCTGTTGTTCCTACTTTCTTCGAAATACTGATAAGCCCCCGTAAATTGGGCTTTATCATAAACTTTTCCGTTTCCGCTTTTATCTATCTTAAAATTTCCTGAAAACCAGGTTTGCGGCCCGTAATACCATTCTGCCGAGTGGAATTGTCCGTCCCTTTTTTGATAAAGCCTGTCATAACGTGGAAAATTTGAAGTCGTAGAAAAATAAATTCCCAGGTTAAATACCCAGTTATCATCTGCCATATAGGCTATTTTTTGAAGCAGGTTTATTTGATTGTAACCCGTAGGAACTTGAACTTTTGGATCGGGATTATCAATAATTACATCTTCTCCATACTTTCTTACCGAATATTCTTGCCTTAAATATTCTTTGGGACCATGACTTCCCATCATTAAATCGCCGAAATCTGAATATGTGATACTGCTCAAAAACGACCAATTTCTTCGCCCTATATTCAAATCGGCATGGACGGTTTTTTCATTATTTGCGGTAGCATATCTGGTAACCGCATTTCCTGAAAAGCTGGTCTCCTCTGTCATGGAAAATCTTGGTTTTAATGTATAAAAATTCATGACACCGCCTACTGCATCACTTCCGTAAACCACCGATCCAGGACCTAAAATAACTTCAGCATGTTCCAGTGCGAAAGGATCTATGGAAATTACATTTTGAAGGTTCCCACTTCTAAATATTGCGGTATTCATTCTCACTCCATCCATTGTAATTAAAAGCCGGTTGGTAGAAAACCCTCGAATCATAGGGCTTCCACCGCCTAATTGACTTTTTTGAACATATACCTGGCCGGAATTCTCCAATAGATCGGCCGCGGTTTGAGCATTGGAAAACCGGATGTTTTCTGAAGAAATGCTCAGGATTCTCTGTGGTATATCCTGTTTTTTTTGGGCAAATTTTGCGACAGAAAGCACTACTTCCTGAAGCAGGTTTTTATCCGGTTCTAAATAAACCCGATTATTTTTTGACTGAATCTCATCCTTGGTGGTTTTGTATTCTAAATGTGAAAGGTGGTTGAAAATTAGAATTTCATTCATCCCAAATTTTGAAATGTCGGCCCTTCCATCAAAGTTGGTCAATACACTTTTTGATTTATTTAGATTGAAAATTGTCACGTTTAGAAGTGGCGCATGGGATTCCCTTGATAAAACCATTATTTCCTGTGCACGAAGGCTACTGATTAAAAAAAGGAAGGAAATAATTACAAAAACAGATCGCATTAATTGAAAATTTCATTGAGCACCGAAAGCGATCTGGGTTTTTTAAAAGACTCAATATGCAACTGATAATAATCAAGCAACATAACCAGAAAATTTGATCGATGGATTTGATTTAATTTTAACAAGTTCAAATCATCAAAATTTGTGCCTATTAATTGCTTCAAAAGGCTTAGATTGTTGCCATCTATGCAATAATCATTTATCTTCGTATCACAAAAAACGCCTTCCAGCATATTAAAATAGTTGAATTCCATATTTTCATCATCGGGATAAAAACCAAGGTAACTGGTAAGTTTCAATAAGAACAATAAATGGAAATTGGCTATATTTTGATCGTTATCCAGCCAGTTCATGGAATTTTCCAAATACTCGTACAGACTTTCATTTTGCTCTTCTTCCTTAATTGAATTTCGCAGTATTTCAGAAATAAATAATACCATGGCCGATTTTACCACTTGGGTATGCAGCGTTTTATAGGGTACTAAAATTTTTGCTTCCTGCAAATATTCCAGGCCGCCTTTATCTTTATGTTTCGCCTCCAGTTCCAATTGAGTCAAAGGCTGAAAAAGTGAAGCTTTGAATTTCCCCCGCTTCGATTTCAATATTCCGCGCAACATATAAGATTTTAGACCCGTTTTTTGGGTATAACATTTTACGATCAAATCTGCTTCGGCATATTTTAAAGCACTAATAACAATGGCATTTGTTTTGACCAGCATAATAAAGCAAAATTTATCGGAAGTTAAGTAAAAAAGCCGCTCATGGAGCGGCTTCAATAGAAATTTTCAAAAGTTTAAATTATACAACTCCTTGCGCAAGCATAGCATTTGCTACCTTTACAAATCCTGCTATATTGGCTCCCTTAACGTAATCTACATAGCCGTCACTTTCAGTGCCGTATTGAACACATTTCTCGTGAATTTCTTTCATGATCTCGTGAAGTTTCTTATCAACTTCTTTAGAAGTCCAATTGTATCTCATCGAGTTTTGTGACATTTCAAGACCTGAGGTAGCCACACCTCCAGCATTAGAAGCCTTTCCCGGGGAAAAAAGAATCTTCGCCTTTTGAAACACCTCTATAGCCTCAGGAGTGCAAGGCATATTCGCACCTTCCCCAACACAAATACAACCGTTATTCACCAATGTCCTGGCATCTTCCTCATTCAGTTCATTTTGAGTAGCACATGGCATGGCGATGTCACATTTTACAGCCCAGGGAGTTTGTCCCTCAAAATATTTGGCTGAAGAGTATTGCTTCACATATTCGCTGATCCTACCCCGTTTTTCATTTTTGAGCTCCATTATAAAAGCCAGTTTTTCTTCATCAATTCCAGCCTCATCTAGAATATAGCCACCAGAGTCTGACATTGTAACCACCTTTGCTCCAAGTTGAGTCGCTTTGTCCACGGAATACTGAGCAACATTCCCGGATCCGGAGATTACAACAGTTTTACCTTCAAAACTTTCTCCTTTAAGCTGAAGCATATTTTGCGAAAAATACACATTTCCATATCCGGTGGCTTCAGGACGAATTAATGATCCGCCATACGAAATACCCTTTCCAGTTAAAATACCTGTGAATTCATTTCTTAGGCGTTTGTACTGACCAAATAAAAATCCAATTTCACGACCACCAACTCCAATATCTCCGGCAGGCACATCTGTATCTGCACCAATATGCCGCTGTAATTCAGTCATAAAACTCTGGCAGAAACGCATCACTTCAATGTCCGATTTTCCTTTTGGATCAAAATCAGAACCTCCTTTACCGCCACCCATTGGCAAGGTTGTTAAGCTATTTTTAAAGACTTGTTCAAAAGCGAGAAATTTTAAAACACTTAAGTTTACTGTAGGGTGAAAACGCAAGCCTCCTTTATAAGGCCCAATTGCTGAATTCATTTGAATTCTAAACCCGCGATTAATTTGGGTTTTTCCCTTGTCATCAATCCACGGCACCCTAAACATGATCACCCTTTCCGGTTCAACCATACGCTCAAGGAGCAATTCATTTTGATATTTTTTATTTTTTTCGATAAATGGGATTACTGTTTCTGCGACCTCGTGCACAGCTTGCAAGAATTCTGGTTCATTCTGGTTTCTAATTGAAACCATGTCCAAAAAATTTTTTACATTTTGCTCCATATTATAGTGCTAAATATTGTTTTGAATTAAAAAAGTATAATCTATACAAATATAAAAGTAATATTATAAGAACATGCCGTTTTAACTTAATACCTAGATTATAAATTCTAGTTTTTAGTTTCCTTTTTTAGGGACTGAATTTGTTCTAAATTAGTTAACTTCAATTTTATATATTTGTTTCCATTAACTTGTAACCTATGGGGAAATCCCGATTGGCTTTACTTATTTTATTACTCTCTCTTTTTACAAAGGAAAGCAGTTTTGCCCAACTTGGTATTTCTCACGAGATTGGAGTATTGGTGGGTCCACTTTCCTTTTTTACAGATTATGGTGAACGCTGGAATGTAGAGAATAATGCAAAAAACACAGGGATTGGAATTGGACTGGTTCATTATATGAATTTTGCCTATAAGGCTGAATGTAACTGTTATACTTCCGACAAATATTTCAACGATCATTTTAAAATTCGAACGGAAATTGATTATTTTTATATGAGATTGAACCATTATGGCCCTGTAGCCTCAAAAAACACCAGTAGTGGAAAATTGTTACAGTCTATGCACGGGCAAACTCAAACCTTTGAGATTGGTACTCATCTTGAATATTATCCCATAAGCATTCGGGATTATACCTCTTTTGGATATTCGTTTTCCCCTTTTGCAAGTCTTGGGGTTCATTTTGTCAATTACCAACCCGATGCCTATTCAGACCTTGGGCCTTTAAGCGATCCTGCAAATGTTTTTCCTACTTTTAGAGATGGTATTAATCTTGACAGTGGCTCTGCTCTTGCAGTTGCAGCCAGTATTGGAGTTCGATACAGGCTTAGTAAATCCAGCGATCTGGCAGTGGAAGCACGATGGCATTATTATGATACCGATTGGATAGACGGATTAAATATCGATAAAATAAAATACCCACAAAACAAGTCAAACGAATGGGTTTATTGGATGAACGTTGGTTATATTTATTATATCAATTACTGATATTCATCAACTCTAATTGAAAGCCCCTAAATAATACTTAAGCATAAGATGATAGCATACTTTTATCCTAATGCTTGTTTTAAATCTTCAATTAAATCCTCATAATCTTCAATTCCAACACTCAATCTGATTAAGGAATCAACAACTCCCGTTTTTTCCCGTTCTTCCTTTGGAATAGATGCATGAGTCATACTTGCCGGATGGCCAGCAAGAGATTCTACTCCTCCCAATGATTCTGCTAAGGTGAAAACTTGTAATTTTTCCAGAAAAGTTACTGCGCTTTTTTTAGTTCCTTCAGCAGTAGTAAAAGAGATCATTCCTCCAAAACCTGTCATTTGCTTTTTTGCGATATCGTGATTTGGGTGATCCTCAAAACCCGGCCAAAACACCTTGGCTACTCTAGGATTCGATCTCAGGTATTTCGCGATTTTCTCTCCATTTTCACAGTGGCGCTGCATTCTTATATGCAAGGTCTTGATTCCTCTCAATACTAGAAAACTATCCATTGGACCAGCAATAGCTCCACTTGCATTTTGTATAAAGTATAATTTATCTGCCAATTCCTGATTATCAACTACAAGAGAACCCAAAACCACATCACTGTGACCACCGAGATATTTTGTAGCACTGTGCATTACAATATCGGCACCCAAATTTAAAGGTTGTTGCAAATAGGCGGTGGCAAACGTATTATCTACTGCAAGCAACACCTGGTGTTTTTTTGCTATTTTGGAAACCTCTACAATATCAATAATATTCATCATCGGGTTTGTAGGGGTTTCAACCCAAATAAGCTTTGTGTTTCTATTAATATGAGCTTCTATTTTCCCGGCATCCTGCATTCCGATAAAATGGAATTTAATTCCTAATCCTTCAAAAATTTTGGTGAAGAGACGATAAGAACCTCCATACAAATCGTTGGTAGAAATAATTTCATCACCGGGTTTAAAAAGTTTCATCACCGCATCAATAGCTGCAAGTCCCGATCCAAATGCGAGTCCGAATTTACCGTTTTCAATGCTTGCCAATGCATTTTCCAAAGCTGTACGTGTAGGATTTGCACTTCTGGAATATTCATATCCTTTGTGGCCTCCTGGAGTAGTTTGACTATAAGTGCTGGTTTGATAAATTGGTGGCATCACAGCTCCATAGGCTGGATCAACATTGTGCTGTCCACCATGTATTGTTTTTGTATTGAATTTCATAAGTTTATCAATATAAGTCAATATTTAAATCCTTAATAAATAAGGTTTTATCGGCATTTTTAAAAATATTTCCCTGCAGGGATTTTATTTTAAATAATAAACTCAAATATACTACTCGTATTGGGGATTGACAAAATAGCGTGTACCTTTATCCCAAAATTTAACTCTGCTTTTTAATTGTGAAAAAAATACTATTAGCCTTTATATTCTCTGTTTTGTTGGTGGGATGTGAGAAAGATAAACAAAAACTGGAATTTGAAGTTCTTTCTATTGAAAAGGTCTCAGTAGAAAATTGCATTCCGGAAGAGGAAAACTGTACTTATATAAGTATTGAAATTCCCTGGGCTCTGGATTATGAAACCCGAAGTAAAAAAATCAATCGTAAGGTTGAGGAGCATGTTATTCAATTAATTGATTATCAGGAGGAAAATAATTTTAAGAACCTGGAAGATTTATCAGAAAATTTTATTGAAGATTACGAATCTACCTCAAAGGAGTTTCCTGAAGAAAACATTCCCTGGGAGGCTTCCATCTTAGGCAGGATTTCCCACAGATCATCAGATTTAATTTCCATTGAATTTGACCTGGCACTTTTTACCGGTGGCGCCCACGGCTATACGAGCCTGAGTTATATAAATTTTAATTCCAAAACAGGAGATCAACTATCGAAGAAAGATATATTTGAAGATAAATTTATAGATTATGCCGAAAATATTTTTAGGTTGAAAAATAATATTCCAAAAGATCAACCAATAAACAGTACAGGTTTGTTATTTGAAAATGATAGGTTTCAGTTGCCAAAGAATATTGGATTTTCAAAAAATAAGATCATTTTAAGATACAATGCCTATGAAGTTGCCTCTTATGCTGAAGGAGGTATTCAATTGGAAATCCCGATACAGGATGTTGAGGAATTTATCAAAATTCGTTAAACCTTGCTAATCGTTTTATTCTTAAATCTCTAAGCTTCAACTAATCACCCTTTCAAAAAAAATTCTTTAATGAAGAAAATTTACCATCTCTCTACCTGTACTACTTGTAAAAAGATCCTGAAAGAATTAGAACCTTCTGCTGCATTTATACTACAGGACATTAAAGAAGAGCCCATAACCAGGGAACAGTTAAAGGAGATGAGGAACCTCTCAGGAAGTTATGAAGCTTTATTCAGCAAAAGGGCAAGGTTGTATAAGGAACGAAATTTAAAAAATGAAAAACTTACCGAAGATCTTTATAAGAATTTGATCCTCGATCATTACACTTTCTTAAAACGTCCAGTAGTTCTAAATAACGACAAAATTTTTATTGGCAACGCACAAAAAACGGTTGAAGCAGCCAAAAGATGTATTAATGAATAAACGAATATTAGCCATTTTAGCCGCTACAGCTGCGAGTACTATTTATGGTTTAAACCATACCATTGCAAAGGCTTTGATGCCCATCTATATTGATCCTTTCGGATTTATTCTTCTAAGAGTATTGGGTGCTGCCATTCTGTTTTGGCTGATTGGCTTTTGGGGACCAAAAGAAAAAATAGCAACCTCCGACTGGCCAAGAATTATTGGTTGCACCTTTTTTGGAATGGCAATTAATATGCTGGTGTTTTTTAAAGGCCTCAGTTTGACATCACCCATCAATAGTTCTGTAATAATGACTATTTCCCCTATTCTCGTTTTGATGATGGCCGCCCTTCTTATCCACGAACGAATCACCTGGTTAAAAACCGCGGGCATCATCACCGGATTAGCAGGTGCATTGACACTCGTGCTTTTTAGTACCCAAAAAACAGTGAATGCACCAAATATTCCGCTCGGAAATCTATTTGTGATTCTGAATGCGCTTTCTTATGGCATCTATTTGATTATGGTAAAACCCTTAACCGCTAAATATCATCCTTTCACACTTATGAAATGGTTGTTTTTATTTGGGGTTATTGTAAATTTCCCAATCTCTATTTCGGAATTTTTAGAAGTTGAATGGACTTCCATTCCAGTGGAAGCACTTTGGAAATTTGGTTTTGTGGTAGTTTGTACCACTTTTTTAACCTATTTGCTAAATATCTTTGCGCTGAAAGAATTATCTGCTTCCGGATTAAGTGCTTTTATTTATCTTCAGCCTCTTGTTGCGATAGTATTTGCAATTGGCACGGGAGCCGATTCGCTTAATGCCGTAAAAATTATCGCGGCGATATTGGTGTTTTCAGGAGTTTATATGGTGACCAAAAAACCTAAACTTAGAGAAAACTCACCTCAACATCCTTAGGTCTTTTCCCAAATTTCCGGGAGTCTTCCTTGGTAAGAACTTTAAAATCCTCGGTATGGGTGAGATTGTTTAAATTTTTAAATAAATCAGAAGGCAATTTAACCAGTTTTCTCTCTTTCAGGTCAATCCAACCTCCCATCATTTCACAACTCGCAAGATTGCGCCCTTTATCATCATAAAAGTTATGAATAAATTCAAAATACATTCCATCTTTGGAAAGTCCTTTTAGTTGAAGACTCACCTTCACCGGTTTCCCTACAAAAATCTCCTGAAAATAATAGATGTGTTCATAAAATGCTACTGGCCCAATGTTATGTGCCTCCAATTCTCTCTGCCCAAATCCATTATCCATAAAAAAAGCCATCCGGGTATGACTCATAAAATTAACATATGCTGAGTTTGCCAGATGCCGGTTTGCATCTAAATCACTCCATCTTATATCAAATTCCTTTACATACATATATGACAGTTTTCGTAAAAATACACATAATTTAAATGCACACATACTTGTTATTTTTCATATAAATTTCGAAGTCTATAAAAAAAATGTTTAATTTGGATTCTATGCCAGTCTTAAAAAACAGATATTTTCCACCGCTACGATTCAGAAATTATCATATTTCAACAATTTACGCGGCCAAGTTCCGAAGGGTTTCCCCGGTTTCACAAACCAGGGAACGGGTGGAATTGGAGGATGGAGATTTTCTGGATTTGGACTGGAGCTATTCCTTTTACGGAACTTCAAAAAAGGTATTGGTTATTTTGCATGGGCTGGAGGGAAATGCCCAACGCCCTTACATTTTAGGTCTTGCCTATTATTTCAACCAAAATGGATGGGACGTTGCCGCTTTAAATTTTAGAGGTTGCAGCGGTGAAATCAATCGCTTGTATAAATCTTACAATGCAGGAGCCAGTTCCGATTTGGATTTGATTATTTCACATATCATTTCAAAAAGTAAATATCAAAGTCTGGCTCTAAACGGATTTAGCCTTGGCGGAAATTTAATGCTGAAGTATTTAGGCGAAGGAAATAAATTGCCACCTCAACTAAAAGCGGCGGTAGCCATTTCAGCGCCCTGTGATTTGCACGGTTCTCTTAAAAAACTGGAAGAACCTAAAAACATGATCTATTCCGGACGCTTTGTCAAAAATTTAAAAGAACAATTATATCTGCGTGAAAAACATTTCCCGGAGAACCTTCTTAAAGAACAAATTTTAAAATGTAAAGACCTATTTTCAATAGACGATCTTTACACCAGCAAGGCTCATGGTTTTGTAAATGCGCTCGATTATTATCAGAAAAGCAGCGCATTACAATTTATACCTAATATTCGAATTCCTACTTTGCTCATCAATGCAAAAAACGACAGTTTCCTTTCTGCTACGTCCTCACCAGTGACACTTGCTGAAAAGAGCTCGTATTTTTACCTTGAAATGCCGACTCATGGAGGCCATGTTGGATTTCTACAGAATAAAAAACAAACCTACACCGAAGAACGGGCCTTGGAATTTATTGAATCATCTCTAATCTGAAATATATATTGAGAGAAACCTAAAAAATCCTAAATCATTGGATCATTTGAAAAACCAATTTGGTTTTTTGATGACGTAAACCGAAATATAGGGTTACACATATTTGCTTACCTTTGCGCAACTTTATAAAAATCAAGCATGATTCAGTCTATGACCGGTTTTGGAAAAAGCCTTTTGCAACTTCCATCCAAAAAAATTACAGTAGAAATAAAATCGCTTAACAGCAAAAGCCTGGACCTCAACGCAAGGATCCCTGGACAATATCGGGAAAAGGAATTGCCTTTGCGCAATCTGATCGCCAAATCGCTTAGCCGTGGAAAAGTTGATTTTTCTTTATATGTAGAAGTTACAGGCGAAGAAACCACAGCTTCGGTGAATCCTGCAGTTGTTAAAAAATACATCCAGCAATTAAAAGCTATCGTGGATGGGGATGAAACTGAACTTTTGAAAATGGCAGTACGAATGCCCGATGTCCTGAAGACTGAAAGGGAAGAAATAGACGAAACCGAATTTGCCTCCATTGAAGATGCTGTTAATGAAGCTTTAAAGGAAATAAACAAATTCCGAAATGATGAAGGAAGTGCTTTGGAAAAGGACTTGAAATTCCGGGTCGCCAACATTGAGAATTTACTTGCTGAAATTATTGCGATGGATCCCCAAAGAATTGTGGGAGTGAGAGAGCGATTGGCTAAAGGAGTCGCCGATTTGAAGGAAAAGGTAGATGAAAATAGGTTTGAGCAGGAAATGGTTTATTACATTGAAAAATTTGATATTACCGAAGAAAAGGTGCGTTTGGACAATCATCTCAAATACTTTAAAGAAACCTTGGAATCTCAGGATTCTAACGGTAGGAAATTAGGATTTATCTCGCAGGAAATGGGTAGGGAAATCAATACAATTGGCAGCAAATCTAATTTTTTCCCAATGCAACAATTGGTGGTGCAAATGAAAGATGAACTTGAAAAAATAAAAGAACAACTTTTAAATGTACTTTAAATGAAAACCGGCAAACTAATTGTTTTCTCAGCTCCTTCAGGATCGGGAAAAACCACCATTGTACGATACTTACTTTCCAAACCGGAGTTGAACCTGGACTTCTCGATCTCGGCAGCTTCCAGACTTCCAAGAGAAGAAGAGGTTGAAGGAAACGATTATTATTTTCTCTCTTTGGAAGATTTCAAAAAGAAGATAAAAAACGATGAGTTTTTGGAATGGGAAGAAGTGTATCGGGATAATTTTTATGGAACGCTCAAAACCGAAATCGACCGGATCTGGGCTTCTGGAAAAAACGTAATTTTTGATATAGATGTTGTGGGCGGACTGGATATTAAACATATCTATCCCGAGCGGACATTGGCTGTATTTGTTAAACCTCCTAGCATTGAGGAGTTAAAAATTCGCTTAAAAAAACGCAAGACGGAATCGGAAGATAAAATAAATATGCGGGTTGCAAAAGCATCAATTGAACTTGCTACAGCACCCCAATTTGACTTTATCATTGAAAACAACAACTTACTAAAAGCCCTGGAAGAAGCCTATAATTTAGTTTCTAAATTTGTGAATGCAGATAACTCTGGAGAATGAAAAAGAAGATCGGGCTTTATTTTGGTACTTTCAATCCAATTCATATAGGCCACATGATAATTGCCAATTACATGGTGGAATTTTCAGATCTGGATGAAATTTGGATGGTGGTAACTCCACAAAATCCCTTTAAGAAAAAAGCAAGTTTGCTTGCTAATAATCACAGACTGGAATTGGTTTATTTAGCCTGTGAAAAATACCCAAAATTAAAGCCATCTAATGTTGAGTTTAAACTCCCACAACCCAATTATACTGTAAATACCCTAGTGCAATTGGAAGAAAATTATCCAGATCTGGACTTTTCTATTATAATGGGTGAGGACAATTTAAAGAGTTTTCATAAATGGAAAAATTACGAAGTAATTCTCGAAAGGTATTTTATATATGTATATCCAAGGGTTTCTACAGGAATGGTGGAAAATCAATTTAAGGATCATCCAAAAATTCAAAGAGTAGAAGCACCAGTTGTGGAGATTTCTTCGAGCTTTATAAGAAATGCAATAAAGGCAAGAAAAAATATAATGCCGATGTTACCAGAAAAAGTATGGGATTATATTGACAACATGAATTTTTATAAATAAAAATCTGTTTAAAAAATTTTTTGAACATCTTGTTGATTAAATGAACCTACTTTTTTCATGGTGGAACAATAATCTTGCACTTCGACTGCGCTCAATGGAATACTCTCAAATTTTTTAAACAGATTATATTATTTCTTCATAGCAGGAATTCGCAGTACTTGTCCCGGATATATTTTATCCGGATCCTTTAACATGGGCTTATTGGCTTCAAATATCTCAGGATATTTATTTGCGTTCCCATAATGCTCTTTTGCTATTTTACTTAAATTTTCCCCTCTTTCCACAGTGTGAAAAACAGATTCAGGCTCTTTATTTTCCACAGTCAAATTATCATCCACCCGGGAAATACCTTCGACATTGCCAACTACCAAAACCACCTTTTCACGAGTTGACTGATTATCTGCATTTCCAGAAATTTTGGCCAAATCATCGTTAATTGAAATTTTAAGATTATCAACCTTCAAATTTAAATCATGAATGGTTTCTTCGAGTTTTCTTGCAGCTTTTTCATTTTCCAGATTCTCATCAGTTTGCTTATCTACAGCAACCTTATTAGTTACACTTTTAGTTTCTTTTCCTGCTCCAAAAACTTTGGCTCCTGCTTCCTTAATAAATTTAAATATTCCCATTTCCTATATATTGATTCCTTCTGTAAATTACAAAATTCGTTTAGTTGAGCTACACTTAGAAATATTAAATTTTTGTTAGTTTTCTAGCAAGTTGAATAAAAACAGCACCAAGTCTAAACTATACCAAGCAAGGTTGTTCTAAACTATAGTAATCTGGTGAAATAAATTTTTGCTGCCTTTTTAAATAAACTAAAAAACTTTTCATGGTCGATATTAAACATAAACCCTTAAAATTTATATGTCTTTGAAATTTATGTATTTTTGCGGTGAAGATAAAATGTTATGAATGACACTCCCAAATTTGGTGTAATTGGTGGCGGAAGTTGGGCCACAGCTATTGTAAAGATGTTAAGCGAAAACGTTGACGAAATTCAATGGTATATGCGAAACACAATTGCAATAGATCATCTTAAAACCCATAAACACAACCCAAATTACCTTAGCTCCGTAGAATTTGACCTCGGGAAACTGAGCATTAGCAATGATATTAATAAAGTAGTAAAGGAATCAGATTATTTGATTTTCGCCATTCCTTCGGTATTTATTAAAAATGAATTGGAAAAACTAAATCTATCGCTGGAAGATAAAATCCTTTTTTCGGCAGTGAAAGGTATAGTTCCCGAAACTGGTTTGATTGTGGGTGAGCATCTAAACAGGGAATTCCATATTCAAGAGGAGAATTTCGGAACTATATCAGGTCCATGTCATGCCGAAGAAGTTGCTTTAGAAAGGCTTTCTTACCTCACCATTTCATGTAAGGATGAAAAAAAGGCAGAAATTGTAGCAAAATATTTAAGCAGCGATTACATTAAATGCAAAACAAGTGATGATGTTACCGGCACCGAGTATGCCGCAATGCTCAAAAATATTTACGCAGTTGCAGCTGGAATAGCACATGGATTGGGATATGGAGACAACTTCCAAAGTGTTTTGATGAGCAATGCCATTCGCGAAATGAAGAAATTCATTAAAAAAGTTCATAAATTGAAGCGTAACATCAATAATTCCGCATATCTGGGAGATTTATTGGTAACAGGATATTCCGTTTTTAGCCGAAACAGGACCTTTGGAAACATGATAGGAAAGGGCTATACTGTAAAAAGTGCCAATATGGAAATGAGCATGGTTGCTGAAGGTTATTACGCCACTAAAGGCGCTTATATGATCAATAAGGAAAAAGGAGCAAAAACTCCCATAATAAATGCGGTTTATGGTATATTGTACGAAGGCAAAGATCCAAAAAAAGTCTTTGAAAAATTAGCTGAAAAACTCGATTAATTCGCAGAGACTAATACACATTCCCTGAACTTTTATTTTTATCCCGAGATTTCCTTGGGTATTTTGAATAATCATATGAATAACTCTATAGTTAAAGGCAGTTTATTGGTCGCTTTAGGGGCTTCCAGTTATGGAATGCTAACCACATTTGTGAAAATGGCTTATGCTGAGGGATTTACCTCTTATGAAATTATCTTTTCACAAATGATCATCGGTATGATTGGCCTTGTATTTATAAACATACTGTTTGTAAAAGGAAAAAACACCTCCCAATTGGAACCTAAATCAAAAAGCATATTAAAATTAATGGCTGCAGGTACATCCCTTGGGCTTACCAGTGCGTTCTATTATTTTGCAGTTAAATACATTCCAGTTTCAATTGGGATCGTATTATTAATGCAAAGCGTTTGGATGGGTGTTTTTTTGGAAGGAATTATACTTAAAAAAAAGCCTTCCTTTATTAAAATAACTGCGGTACTAATAATTTTGATTGGAACCGTTCTTGCCACCAACATATTGTTTAGCGATATCACATTAGATTGGCGCGGTATTGTCTGGGGAATTCTGGCGGCAATTTCTTACACAATCACCATTTACACCTCAAACACGGTGGCACTTCAGTTGCATTCACTTAGAAGAAGCTTGTGGATGCTTGTGGGCGGTACTCTGGTAGTAACAATTATTGCAGCTCCCTATTTAATTGATCAGTTCAATTTGGAAATCTTCAAAAAGTGGGGTCTTATCCTGGCACTTTTCGGAACCATTCTGCCTCCTATTTTATTTACTTACGGAATGCCCAAAGTAAACGTTGGGTTGGGAGCTATTATTTGCTCTGTAGAACTTCCCGTGGCCGTTATCATGGCCTATTTATTAATAGATGAAGTTGTTGATCCTTATCAATGGCTGGGAATTGGAATTATATTGGCTTCTGTCGTTATTATGAATTTACCGAAACGGCATAAAACTCCAAAATAATTTGCAGAAATCAGGGTTTTATGTGTTGATGAAGTGTTAAGAAGTTCAGTTTAAAATTTAGAAAATTAAGGAACTGAAATATTATTTAACCAGAATTCCCTCTTTTTTGATTATCGGTAAATTCTTCAGTGCAGTTTCATTAATTGAGTTTTCTGGGAAAATAAAAGTTTTCTCAAACATCTTGTTATCTGCAAAATAAGTTACGGCAAACTGGTTGTTGAGACGTAAAACTTCATCTTGTAGAAACTCAATTTTAGCAAAGGATTTTTCGGCAAGGAATTTAATCGAATGACGCATAGTGGAAGTGCTTTCCACCTTATCAAAGCCCTTGGTTACAATAAGAACCATTTCAATTGCAGTTTCACTATCATTTATTAAATAAGCATTCCATTCCATGGAATGGAATTCGTGATTTTTTTCCCTAACTGCTGCCAAATAAATGCCTTTAGATTCGGGTACTTCGATATCTTTTTTCAAATCATTCCAGTTTTTTTTCAAGTTTGTTATACAGTCCCCATAAAACTAAAGCTGCAACCACGATCAATATTCCACCTACTGCAACTTTAACAACTGCAATAATAAAAGTCACATATATAATAATCGAAATGATTACTAGCGCCAATATAATAAATCCAACTTTTTTCATTTTTTTATATAAAGATGAATTAAATATTTACAGGATACTCACATCATTTTCATAAAAAATAGAAATCTTCATAGGCTCGTTATGAAATATTATGAAGCCTCAAATTTAGAATTAAATTATATTTTCACAAACATTCTACCTAAAGTTAATTCCTTCAGACTACAAAATAAAATTCTTTAAATCAAAAGTTCAAGGAATTCTGCATTAAACATAAAACCATAAATCTTTATAGCCAAAATGTTACCTTGCATTCACATCGAAAAGCAGTGAAAAAATGACAAAAAGGTCTCTTCCAGATTTAAAAACATATGAGTTTGAGGATTTTGCATTTAAGGAATTAATGCAAAACCGAGTCAATAAGGTTCTGATTGTTTGTTCTAACTACGATTATTATATGTTGGAGGAAGATGGAAGAATAGACGAGCGGATTTTTAATGAATATACTGCTTTAAACCTTAGATATCCTCCAAATTTTACCCACGCCAATTCCGCTAAAAGGGCAATTGGCAAATTGCAATCAGATAAAATAGATTTGGTGATTACCTGGTTGGATATTGGAGATTATAAGGCTTTTGAAACCTCCAAAATAATAAAAGAAGCTTTTCCCAGTATACCCATTGCTGCACTTAGCCTCTACTCTTCAGAATTAAGAAAAAAAGTTTTGAGTGAGAATACAGGTATTATTGATCTTGTTTTTCATTGGAATGGGAATGTCGATATTTTCCTGGCAATCATAAAACTTACTGAGGATAGGATGAATGCCGAAAAGGATATCAATGAAATTGGGGTTAAAGCCATCTTGTTGGTTGAAGATTCCTTGAAATTCTATTCCAGATATTTGCCAATTATTTATAAAATAATTTTAAATCAGACGCATTCTTTCATGTCTGAGGGTTTAAATGAACATCGAACAATGATGCTTATGAGAGGTCGACCAAAAATCTTATTGGCGACAAATTATGAGGAAGGTCTCTCTCTTTTTGAAAAATATAAACATCACCTTTTAGGAGTCATTTCTGATGTGAATTATTTTAAAGACGGAAAAAGGGATCCAAATGCCGGATTTGAATTTTTGAAATATGTGAGGAGTCTGGAACGCTATTTCCCCTTTCTAATCCAATCTTCCGACAAAAATAACGAAAAATATACGTTGGAATTAAAGGGGAAATTTTTACATAAACATTCTGAAGTTCTGGGAGAGGAAATTAAGAATTATATAACTAAATACTTTTCGTTTGGAGCGTTCGAATTTTGGGATCCAGTTCAAATGAAAATTTTGGCAACGGTAAAAGATTTAAACAGCTTTCAAAAAGCTTTAAGTACTGTTAGTTTAGAATCCATTAGTTATCACGCCAAAAGAAGTGAATATTCCAAATGGCTTAGATCAAGAGCCTTGTTTCCTTTAGCTAACTTATTTAGTAATGTGGAATATGAGGATTTTCACGATCTTGAGCAAATAAGAGAATTTTTAATAAAAGCCATTAAATCCTACCGCTTATACAGGTCAAGAGGAGTAATTGTAAAATTCAGCAAAACAAAATATGATGAATATCTTGGTTTTGCCAGAATTGGAGAAGGTTCTTTAGGTGGAAAAGGTCTTGGATTGGCATTTATTGATTCATTTCTGAAACGTCATAAATTATTTAATAAATACAAGGACGTTAGCATTTCGATTCCACGTACGGTCGTTTTGAGTACAGAGGTATTTGATGAATTTATGGAAAAACATAAATTGATCCGTTTTGTTGCCGAAGTTAAGAACAATGATGATGATGTAATTTTAAATGAATTTATTTCAAAGCCCTTGCCAAAATGGGTGACTGAAGATATTAAGGCTTTTTTGAACATTTCAAAATCTCCAATTGCAGTTAGATCTTCTAGTGTTCTCGAGGATTCCCATTATCTACCCTTTGCCGGTGTATTTGCAACATACATGATCCCAAATACTAATAAGGAGAAAATGCTGGACATGATTTCCAATGCTATTAAATCTGTGATGGCATCTGCTTTTTTTGAACAAAGTAAAGTATATTTAAAAGCTTCCTCTCATAGCATTGAAGAGGATAAAATGGCGGTGATATTGCAGGAGGTTACTGGTAAACAATATAATGATGTTTATTACCCGAATATATCGGGAGTGGCGCGTTCCATTAATTTCTATCCTATTGGCAACGAATTACCGAATGAAGGAATCGCTAATATAGCTTTGGGATTAGGTGAAGTTATTGTGGGTGGAGGTCAAACTTTGAGATTTTCCCCATATCATCCAAAAAAGATACTGCAACTTTCTTCTCCTGATTCTGCAAAGCGTGAAACCCAACAATACTTTTACGGCCTGGATATGGATGCCGAAAGTTATAAAGTTTCTACCAGTGAGGCCATTAATAAGAAAAAGATAAGCATTAGAAATGCCGAAAAGCACGGTTCCTTAAAATTTGTGGCCTCCACCTACGACCTTCAAAATAATACAATCAGACCAGGGGTTTTACAAGATGGAATTCGTGTGGTTACTTTTGACAATATATTGAAATACAACAATTTCCCCCTACCGGAAATTTTAAAGGATTTGTTGCGTATTGGACAACGTGAAATGCGAAATCCAATTGAAATAGAGTTTGCGGTAAAACTAGACGTGCCGCAGGGACAACCAAAAGAATTCAGTTTTTTACAAATAAGACCTATTGTTGAAAGCAGTAAATCAAGGTGCAAACTTCCCGAAATGTTTGATGTTGAAGATACTATCATCTATTCAGAATCGGCTCTTGGGAATGGAAATTATGAGAATATCAGGGATCTTGTTTACGTAAAACCTGAAACTTTTGATGCAGCAAATACATGGCAAATAGCAGCAGCGGTAGAACGAATTAATAAAAAATTTCAGAAATCGGACGGACAATATATTCTAATAGGGCCTGGTAGATGGGGCTCAAGTGATCCATGGTTAGGCATCCCCGTGATTTGGCCACAAATTTCTTCGGCTAAAATTATTGTTGAAGCAGGTTTAAAAGATTATAGAATAGAACCCAGTCAGGGAACTCATTTTTTTCAAAATTTAACTTCCTTCAAGGTGGGATATTTAACTATAAATCCATTTATAGACGATGGATTTTTCGATCTAAAATATTTAAATAGTCAACCAGCCGTATTTGAAGATGAGTATTTAAGACACATCCGTTTTAAGGAACCCTTGGAAGTAATTATCGATGGAAAGGACAGTAGAGGTGCTATTTTTAAAAAAGAATTTATGGTGGAAGAGGTCCGGGAAACAACGGATGACTTCTTAGAGGAACTCCCTCCTGAAGGATTTATGTAATTTGTACGGTTCCGTTTCCATTATCAAACAACCTCTATCGATGGAGTTTTTTGATTTCATTATTTTTTGTTAAAAAAAATAGTGAATATTAAAAATATAGGGGCATTTTTTAAAATAAATACAATTTAATATGCGTAATTTTGTATTCAATTATTGAATATTTAAAAAAAATTATCTACGTTTAAATAAATATATTATGAATGTAAAAGATATATTAAACAACCTGGAGACCAAACATCCTGGTGAAAAAGAATACTTACAAGCCGTTCACGAAGTGTTGGAATCTATTCAAACAATTTATGATGAAAACCCCCAATATGAGGCTGCAAAAATAATTGAAAGATTAGTCGAACCTGATCGTATTTTAACTTTTAGAATTTCCTGGGTGGATGATGAAGGTGAGGTTCAGGTCAATTTGGGACACCGAGTACAATTCAACAACGCAATTGGACCATACAAAGGAGGAATTCGACTGCACCCAAGCGTAAACTTGAGCATTCTTAAATTTCTGGGATTTGAACAAATATTTAAAAATGCTCTAACAACTTTGCCAATGGGAGGCGCTAAAGGCGGATCTGATTTTAATCCAAAGGGTAAATCAGATTCTGAAATAATGCGTTTTTGCCAGGCTTTTATGTTGGAATTATGGCGTGTGATAGGACCAAGCACCGATGTTCCCGCTGGAGATATTGGCACTGGAGGTCGAGAAATTGGTTTTATGTACGGAATGTACAAGAAATTACAATTTGAAAATTCCGGTGTTTTCACAGGTAAAGGTTTAAATTGGGGTGGGAGTTTGATAAGACCCGAAGCTACAGGCTTTGGAGCGACCTACTTTACCAAAGAAATGTTACAAACCCAAAACGATACATTTATAGGCAAAACAGTGTCCGTTTCTGGTTTTGGCAATGTGGCCTGGGGTGTTGCCTTAAAAGTTACAGAACTTGGGGGAAAAGTAGTTACTATCTCCGGACCTGATGGATATATTTATGACGAGCGTGGTTTAGATGCAGAGAGGATAGGTTATTTATTAGAACTTAGGGCCTCCAATAATGATATTGTTTCACCTTATGTGAAAATATTCCCGGAGGCCAAATTTGTTGCCGGTAAGAAACCTTGGGAAGTTCCCGTTGATATTGCGATGCCAAGTGCGATTCAAAACGAACTAGATGGTGAAGACGCAAAATTATTGATTGAAAATGGCGTAAAATATGTTGTTGAAGTTTCCAATATGGGATGTACCCCGGAAGCTGTTGATCTATTTCACAAGCACAGGCTGCCATTTGCTCCTGGTAAAGCTGCAAATGCAGGCGGAGTTGCAGTGTCTGGATTAGAAATGTCCCAAAATGCAATGAAATTAAATTGGACTATTGAAGAAGTAGATGCCAAATTACATCAAATAATGTCTTCAATCCATGTTGCTTGTTCAAAATATGGAACTGAAGATGATGGATATGTAAACTATGTAAAAGGCGCGAATATTGCAGGATTTATAAAAGTTGCTGATGCGATGTTAGATCAGGGTATTATATAGTCATTCAATTTATGGGGTTATATAAAAGCGGGTTGTCTAAATAGACAACCCGCTTTTATATTTTATTCAGTTTTTAAAATTCGGATTAAATTCTAAATTTTGAATATTATAATTTTTATAAAGACGATTTAAATTGCTCAAGGAAGCGCACGTCATTTTCATAAAACATTCGGATATCACCAATTTGATGCAGTAACATCGCGATTCGCTCTATCCCCATTCCAAAAGCAAATCCTGAATATTCCGAAGGATCTATCCCACAATTTTTAAGAACGTTGGGATCTACCATTCCGCAGCCCATGATTTCCAGCCAACCAGTTCCTTTGGTTATTCTGTAATCGGTTTCTGTTTCCAGGCCCCAATATATATCAACCTCGGCACTTGGCTCGGTAAACGGAAAATAAGAAGGCCTAAGGCGGATTTTTGATTTTCCAAACATCTGCTTGGTGAAGTATAACAAGGTTTGTTTAAGATCGGCAAAAGAGACATCCTTGTCTATATACAATCCTTCAACCTGGTGAAAAATACAATGTGATCTTGCGGAGATTGCTTCGTTTCTGAATACTCGTCCCGGAGAAATTGTGCGGATAGGAGGTTTGTTGTTCTCCATATAACGCACCTGTACCGATGAGGTATGAGTTCTCAATAAAATATCGGGATCAGTTTGTATAAAAAATGTGTCCTGCATATCCCTTGCCGGATGATATTCCGGAAGGTTCAAGGCTGTAAAATTATGCCAGTCATCTTCAATCTCAGGGCCTTCAGATACATTGAATCCAATATTTGAAAAAATTTCGATGATTTGATTTTTTACAATTGAAATAGGATGCCGGGAACCAATTTCTATAGCATCTGCCGGACGGGTTAAATCTCCGTAGATATTCTTTTCTTCCTGTTGCCCTTCAAAAGCACCTTTTAATTGCGCCACTTTTTCCTGAGCGGCAATCTTAAGGCTATTGATAGCCTGACCGAAATCCTTTTTTTGATCGTTGGGAACATTTTTGAATTCAGCAAAAAACTGATTCAGAAGTCCTTTTTTTCCCAGATATTCAATTCGGAACGCTTCTACCTCTTCCTGGGTTCCACCTTGAAAATCGGTGACTTTATCAATGTGTTCCTTTATAGTTTTAATCATGAATTCATTTCTTTAAGAAAGCTCGAATTTACTAAAATTGCGCTTTTATTTCCCTTTTATAAAAAAGCTATTGTACCGTATAAGTTCATAAAGTTTTAAGTGTCTAAAATGCTAATTTGAACATCCTAAACAATATATCCCTTTGCTAAAAAATAATGTACAATAGCATCTTTCATCAATACCGATTGTTCACCTGCCTTTAGACTGGGCAAAATTTCCAATGTTTTAAAATGCGGCCAACCATCCTCATCAACCAACTCAAATTCATAATATCCGTAAGGTTCCAAAAGCCTGCAAATTGCAATATGCATCAGGTCCAGTTTTTGATCCTTTTTAAACTGGCGATGGGGTTGACCAAATTCCTGAATGCCAATCAAGTAAATAATTGCATCCAAATCCAGTAAATCCCCATCTGCAAACTGGTCAGAAAGTTTTTTCTGTAATTTTAGCCAACGTTCTTTTAACTCTTCATCTCTTGCCATTTGGCAAAGATACGTATCTTAGGCGTTGTTAATGCTATCAATAAAACATGAATATTGTCGATATAATTCTGGTCGTAATTTTATTATACGGTCTGGTACGTGGGTTTTTTCGCGGGTTTTTTTCCGAACTGGCTTCCCTTATAGGATTTATTGCTGGTATTTATGTAGCTATTTATTTTTCCCACATTTTAAGTGATTATCTGGTAGATAAGGTTTCCTGGAACATACAGTTTGTGAATCTCGCAGCCTTTGCCATCACCTTTATTCTTATTGTATTTCTTATTTCCCTGGCAGGTAATTTTCTTACCAAGATCGCAAATTTTGCGGCACTTGGAATTCTAAACAAGCTTATAGGTGCTGGATTTGGTTTTCTAAAAATAGCATTTATTGCAAGTGTCCTAATTATGTTTTTTGGTTCTACCAGTGAAGATTTCAATCTTGTAGAAAAAGAAACTCTTGAGGAATCGGTGTTGTTTCCACCAATTAAAACCATAGCTCCCATTTTTTTACCATCTATTTTGAGAGAGGCCAAAAACCTGGATATTATAGAAAAAGATCGGGAAACCTAGAAAAACTTTTAAAAATTCTCGTTATAATATTTATCATTAAATAAAATTCAAAATTAACCCGATCTTAAAAGTCAAGTTTATAAACTTCATCAAGTTGTGAATCATTTTTAAAATTCACTCCCAGATCCTTTACAATACCATTGTCCACTCCATATACCCATCCGTGAATAGTCAATTCCTGATCAGATCCCCAGGCATTTTGCACTATGGAAGTTTTGGCTAGATCATATACCTGTTCTATTACGTTCAATTCTACAAACCTATTGGTTCGTTCTTTTAAATCTGCGATTCCGTCCAACTCTTTCTTATGTACCCTGTAAATATTTTTAATATGCCTGATCCAGTTATCTATCAATCCAATTGATTTATTTGTCATAGCGGCCTCAATTCCACCACAGCCATAATGCCCACAAACTATCACATGTTTTACCTTCAACACATTTACAGCATAATCCAAAACGCTCAGCATGCTCATATCGGTATGGATTACCATGTTCGCAATATTCCTGTGTACAAAAACTTCACCCGGTTGTGCCCCAATTATTTCATTTGCAGGCACCCGACTATCCGCGCAACCTATCCATAATAAAGGTGGCTTTTGACCCTTGGAGAGTTTCTCGAAGTATTTCGGATCAAGTTCAAGTTTATTTTCAACCCACTTTTTGTTGTTTTCTATAATTTTATTATAAAATTCCTCCATATCTAATAGGTTTAAAAATTTCCTTTAATTGAGTTGTTTTCAAGATTAAAGGAACAATAATAAAGTAAACAACACTATTTCAATCTAATATTAACCGATGAAAAAACATATCTATAGAAACCGTACATCCGCTTTATCCATCCACCCCTGAATTTCATTGGAAAGTTCAAATTTGATCCAGTTTTGAAAAGTTTCCAAAACTTTCAGCTTGGTTCCCTCGTGCAAGGTTAAAATTTCGTTGCTTCTCAAGGTAGGCTCATTTCTAACTGTAGCTTCTTTAGAAAATATTATAGCAAACTGTGAGTTTTCCTGATGTTGTTGTTGCTGAAAGGCAAAAAGCAAAGCACTTGACATTATAATAAGTGCAATAATTGAGGTCGTAAAGAAAAATCTTTTTCGTCTACTGGAAGTACTGAAATAATACAGAAGGAAAAAAGTACAACACAATATAGAGCCAATTACTGCTGTCCAGGCCCAGGCATTAAAACTTAGAACTGAAATTATATTGGTTATTATTTTAGAAAGCCCAGTTTTTGGAACTACTTCAATCTCATCCAATAACATCCTTTGGGCAAATTCCAGGTTATTTTTTATATCTGAATCGCCTGGATTGAGTTGAAGGGCTTTTTCATAGTAATAAACACTGGGTGCAATATGGTTTAATTTATAATGTGAATTGGCCAGATTGTAATACAATCCAGCTGATGTCTCTCCATTTTTCAGAATGTGCTCATAATTCTTAATTGCTTCTGAATAATTTCCTTCATTATAAGCCGTATTCGCCTCCTCAAATAGATCTTTGTCTTGTGCGGACAAAGAAAAAAAGCAGAGAAATAGTAAATAAACAATCTTATTCATAGCTATAACTGTTTGTCCAATTCTGAAATTACACGAGCTGCATTTTCATAATCCCGCTGCATCTCTACATTGGAAGAAGGAGTGTATCTGGCAAATTCGCAACTTTCTATAAGTGCAATAAAATCTTTGGTTGTTTCAGGTTTGGCATTGCGTTCTGCCAATAATTCCCGAATCCGTTCCTTGCTCATCTCCCTGGTTTGAATATGCAGCTTTGCTTTTAGGTAATTGTGTAAAGCACGTTCAAGTGTTAAATAGAAAGCTTTTTGATCTCCAATATTCCTTTTTGCTTCAGATAAATATTTCCTGGCCAGTTTGTTGGCTTTTTTCATCTTCTTTCCAATAATATCGCTGGCCAAAGCCTCCCTTTTTTTACCCAATAGAACACCTATCAGAACCAAAATAAAAGGAAATGACAACAACGACCAAAACTCAAGGGATCCAAAAAAAGAACCAGAATTCACAGGTTTCAAATTAGTGCTTAAGCTGATATATTTAAATTGATTTTGATTTAATTCAACTCTTTGCCTAGGTTCCGAATTCGAACTTCCTGAATTGATTGCTGCTCCTGCAGGTGCATTAGACACATCCAACAGGATTTCTCCGGAATTAGTTGTTTTATAGGATTTGCTTTCCAAATCGAACCATGAAAAGGATAAGGATGGAATTGGGAATTTCCCCTTTTGCATGGCAACGATGGTGTAATTATCGATGATACTTCCTTGAGTCCCATTTAAATCGGTTCTCACGTTTTCTGTGCGTTCCGGTTCATATTTTTCCAATGATGCAGGAACTTGCAACTCTGGAAGTTCAAATAATTTTAAATTGCCATTCCCTTTTACCTCAACCTTTAAGGTCATGGATTCTGTAGCAGCAAGTTTGGATTTGTCTGCTGTTACCTTAAAATCAAATTTTCCTACTGCACCGGTAAAACCCGCAGGTTTGTTCGCCTGAGGCAAAGCTTTTACATCGATTGTCCTTTTTCCCGCGGCTACCGTTTTATCTATTGTGGTAAAAAGTCTTCCTCCAAAAATATCCCTGCGGTCGCTTGGAACATTAACCGAAACTGAAAGGGTCAATGGTTCAATTTCCAGTTCACCTATTTTTTGAGGGTATAAAATGGTTTTACGTAAAACGACAAATCTGTAGGGTTCTCCCTCGAACTCTCCGGATTCTATATTTAATTGCTTGATGTCGATATTTTGACTCCAAAAATCCTGATAAACCGGGCTATCCATTTCCCTCCAATTACTGACGCTTATTTGTGGACTTACGTAAAGCTTATAAACTATGGTAATTGCTTCATTCAAATAAGGATTGGGATTAGAAATTTCTGCAACTAAATGCAGGTTTTCTGAGGCGACAAAATCTGAATTATTCCCATCGGTGGGAGTTTCTACCGCTGCTGTAACTTCAACCTTAACTGGAGACGTTTTATATGTGTTCCCTTCAACCGTTATTTCTGCTTGCCCAACAGTGTATTCCCCTCTTCCCTGAGGTGCTAGAAAATAAGTGTATGTTTTGGAATATGTGCGCTTTCCGTTAATCCAACTATTGCTTACAGACTGGTTAGGACCGCCAACAACGGTGAACCCGTTAAAGGAAGGCGGCTTAAAATTATCGCCATCCTGGTTCATTTCAAAGTCAACCCTGAGGCGCTCATTTATTCCCAACTTATTTTTACTTAGGTTGGCCTCAAATTTAACCTGAGCAAAACTCAAGCTTGAGATTGCTAAAAAAAATGACAGTATGAATATTCTTAAATTCATCCCTTGTATTAATTGTCTCTATAGTTTGTAATATACCCGATTTCGAAATAACTAGTTACCAGTCTTTACCGGATCTGGTTGGAACTCCTTTAGTTTCTTGGGCATTTATTTTTTCCTGTACTTTCTTTTCTTCATTATTCATTGCTTCAAGCAAATTTTTAATTTGTTGAGCTGAAAGTTGACCCGGTTGTGGTTGCTGTTGTTGTTCCTTTCCCTGATCTCCTTTTTCTTCTTCTTTATCCTTTTTATCCTTAGGATCACCTTTATCATCCGGTTTCTCAGGTTCTTGTTTAGACTCGTCTTTTTTATCTCCGCCCTTATCTTCTTTATCGTCTCCGCCTTTTTTATCCTTATCTTTATCTCCCTTATCTTCTTTTTTATCTTTGTTTTTGTCCTTGTCTTTATCCTTGTTTTTATCGTCTTTATTTTGATCTTTTTTATTATCATCTTTCTTCTTCTCCAGCATTTTTTTAGCCAAGGCCAAATTATACCTGGTTTCCTCATCGGAAGGAATATTTCTCAACGCATTTTTATAGGCTTCCACAGCTCCTTCGTAATTCTTTTGATCCATAAAGGAATTTCCCATGTTATGGAAGATCCGGTGCTTTTCTTCTTTAGTTCCTGCTATTTTTCCGGCCTGATCATAACGGGTAGCAGCTTGAGCAGGTTTCTCCTTTCCGTAGTACATATTTGCCATATTATAGCGGGCAGTTAGGCTTTCAGGGTTTTTGGAAACAGCCTGTCTATAGGAAGCTTCAGCTGATGCAAAATCATTTTCACTCAATTCCTTTTCAGCTTCCCTCAGAATTTTGTCTGTTTTACGAATAACTTTTTTGTTCTCCTTTTGAATAGATTGTCCAAAGGAAATATTGAAAAATAATAAACCTGCACCTATCAAAAGACAGGTGCGGATGATATTCAAAACTGGCATATATTTCTTCATCTTCTTACCATCTTAGTCGTTAAACAGATTTAATTTTTTAACCCAAAAAGTTTTTCTTTCTAAGAGGAAAACATCAAGAAGTAACAACAAGATTCCTAATCCTAGAAACCATTGATATTGGGACTGATATTCAGCAAATTGTTTGGCTTCAAATTCTGTTTTATTGGAATTTTGTAGAATTTCTGCCACTTCCGCAGTTACTTCAGAAGTGATGTTCCCATTAATATATCTCCCATTTGCGTTGGCAGCAATATCTTTCAAAGTTTCTTCATTCAATCTGGTGATCACAGTTTCACCGTTTTGATCCTTTTTATAGCTTTGAATGATTCCATTCTTTTTTAGAGGAATTGGCGCTCCTTTGGTCGTCCCCACTCCTATGGTAAAAATACGTATTCCCAGTTCGGCAGCTTTTTTAGCAGTGGGGCCAACTTCTCCAAAATGATCTTCCCCGTCACTAATTATAAATAGAATTTTGCTAGTCTGATCGGCATCATTATAATAAGTGGTAGCCAAATCGATCGCATCAGTAATGGCTGTCCCCTGAGATGAGACCATATCTGTATTCATAGATTGTAGAAACATTTTTCCGGCAGCATAATCTGTGGTAATTGGCAACTGCGGAAATGCACTTCCTGCGTAAGCTATAATCCCAATTCGATCGCCTACTAAATTATTCATTATCTGTGTAACCAATTGTTTGGATTTCTCCAATCGGTTTGGGGCAATATCTTCTGCCTCCATACTTTTCGAAACGTCAATTGCAAAAACAATATCTACCCCTTCCCGGGTTACGGTTTCCATTTTAGTCCCAATTTTTGGATTGACCAAAGCCATTGTTAAGCTGGCTAATGCTAGCATTAATATGATAAATTTTAAACCGGGTTTAAATCGCGATTTTTCCGGACTCAACTTTTCAAGCATCTCTGGGGTAGCAAACTTTTTTTGACTGCGTTTTTTCCAAAGAAGAAGCAACGCATATAACACTACCAAAAATGGGATGACAAGCAACAACCAGAAATATTTTTCTTCCTCTAAAATATACATTTAAATACCTCTTATTTATTTCTATGGGTAAAATACCTGCTGATGATATTGCCCAAATATTCTATATTTTCAAAAAATTTCCACCCAAAAGGTAGTTAATACTTTTATATGAAACTCCTAAAAACAGTGAACCTCAAAAAGAGTTCCACAATCAGTAATAGTCCTGCCAATAATAATAACGGCCTAAAATTTTCTTCGTAATTCGTGTATTTTAATTCTTCAACCTCGGTTTTTTCCAGGCTATCGATCTCTTCGTAAATCGATTCCAATTTCTCATTATTAGTCGCCCTAAAATATTTACCTCCTGTTACATCTGCAATTTCCTGAAGCAATTTTTCATCTATTTCTACCTGTGCATATCCATATTGAAATTGACCATTTGACAAAACTCCCACCGGAGAAAGCGCCATTCCATTTGTTCCAACTCCAATTGTATAGGTTTTGATCTTAAATTCCACTGCCAATTCACTGGCAATTTTAGGATCAATGAATCCAGCATTGTTAACTCCATCTGTCATTAGAATAATCACTTTACTCTTCGCCTTGCTGTCTTTTAATCTATTTACTGCTGTAGCTAGTCCCATTCCTATAGCTGTACCATTTTGTAAGGCTGTATTAAATTCAACATCGGCTAAAGCGCCTAAAACAATGGCTTTATCACTGGTTACAGGGGTTTTGGTAAAACTCTCTCCTGCATATACCACCAAACCTATCCTATCTGATGGCCGGCCTTTTATAAATTCGGCTGCTACTTCCTTTAAAGCTTCCAATCTGTTTGGTTTTAAATCCCGTGCAAGCATACTCCCGGAAACATCAATTGCAATCACTATATCAATTCCCTGAGTTGAAGTGGTCTTTGTTGAAACATCTTTTGTACGCGGTCTGGCCATTGCTGTAATCAACAGTGCAAGAGCCAACAACCTCAACAAAAACAAGCCATGTCTTAGAACTGGAAGTAGACTTGGTTTAGCTTTAAAACCTTTTACGCTTGAAATATTAAGCTCGGGAAGTTGCTTGTTCCGTTTCCAAAAATACCAGACCGCGGCTATTGGCAATAGAGTCAATAACCAAAAATATTGTGGGTTTTCAAATGTGAAATTATCTAACATTATTTCGCTGGATTTTCAAATTCAACCGAGTTAATAATTCGGCTCGCGATTTCATCGGCATTAGCATCCTCTTCATCATAAATTACAGTAATTTGTTGAAAGCCGTTATTTTCTACAAAATTCAGAATGCTATATTTCTTGTTCACAGGGCGCTTGGTCACTGGATTTTCAATTTCCAGAGTTCCATAAACCTTAGTTCCCTTAATTCCTTCCAAGGTGCTGTACTCTTCATCTTTAATAACAATATTTTTCGCTCCTTTTCGCTCTAAATTTGCATAAACTCCATCTACGGCAGTTTCTAACTCAAATTTCACATCTTTTTGAAACTTTACTGTGCTTAATACCACATATAATGGACTATCCAAACTTCCGTCAATAAAGGTTTCACTGCCAACCAACATAGCCTTAGCTTCATTGGACATATCAATTTCTCCCCGTTTAAGTACGCGCGGTGTTGCAATTGCCACTGCAGGATCTCCATAATCGCTTTGTATCCATTCTCCCTGAAGCAATTCCTTGGTTGGGTTTCCAATTAAACTGTCCTTTAAATAGTCAAAACCCCTGGTGGTAATTAGTACGGTAATTCCAATTGCAATCACAATGATCGCCCCGGCAACTCCAATAATTATACGTTTTCGTTTTCTGCGTTTTATCTGTGCAATCCTGTATTCTTCATCTTTTAAAAGTTCCTCTTCTGTAGGTTCAGGAATTGCCGCTTTAGTATCATTTATTACATGTTCAATTTTTGAACGATCTCCTTTTGCAGTAATTATATCCGGTCTGGAATTGGCGAATTTCGCAAGATCGGCACGCTGCAAAATAGTTTTAAGTGAATCCAGAGTTTCCCGGCTCAATTTTAATTTCCCCGCGTCCATCTTAATTTCCAGATAAGTGATAAGTTCAGAAGTCGTGCTTTCCATTGCCCGAAGGTTGATCTCATCCTCCAGATATCGCCTTACGGCTTCGGTTAATTTTGAATAATATTCTTTTGTCTGCCGATTTTCCAGTAATTGTGATTTGTCCAGATTCTGTAATTCTAGCAAGGCCCTTTCGTACGGAGGTAATAGTTTTTCTGCTGCCTGTTTTTTCTTTTTTCTTCTGAAGAAATAATATGCCAGGCCAATTATAATTAACCCAGAAAGTAACCACCAAAACCAATTTGGAATTTCAAATGCTGAAGGCACTTCCATTGCTGGTTTGATAGAATACATTTTTTGTTTGGTGGTATCAACTACAACAGTCGCAACTTCCACCTTAATTGAATCGGTTAAAAAAGGAGTGTTATTTATGATTATTTTCTGTTGCGGAATGGTATAACTCCCGGAATCGAATTGCGTGAGTGCATATCGCTTTAAAAGCTTAAACTTGTTATCAATCCTTGAAGTATCGGTTTTTAGTGATTCGACCACCTCCATTGGGTTAAAGGTTGGGCCTTCCGGAAAAACCACAAGATTGGTAGAATCAGTTTCCACCCTAATATTGTAAATGACTTGTTCGCCAATTTTAATTTGAGAAGAATCTATGCTTGCAGAAATATCGGGATTTTGTGAAAAACCAATATAGGAAGTCATTGCAAAAATGAAAAATAGGAAGGATCTATACAAACCGATTTTTTTACATTCAAATTTGAATATAGCTGCTAATGCTTCAGGTTGAAAAATCAGTTTATTAAGTGATGAATATCTTTTTGTCATTTTTAATTCTTAACCTCTTCTTTTAAAATATCCCAACAATTTTTTGACATAACTTTCATCTACCCGTGTACTCAAAATCCCGGCACCACTTTTTGAAAAACTTTCCTTAAAATAATTTTCGCGATCTTTAAAATAGGCGCCATAAGCAAGTCTCACAGATTTTGAACCTGTATTTACCATTACCAATTCTTCGGTTTCCCTGTCCAACATTTGAACCATTCCTAAATTCGGAATATTTTCCTCCCTCTCATCATAAATTCTAATCCCGGTAACATCGTGTTTGTTACTTATAAGTTTTAAGGTCTTCTGATAATCATCTGTAATAAAATCTGACAATATAAAAATAATAGCCTTTTTCTTTATAATGCTGGTTACATACTTTAAAGCTTCTGCCAGATCGGTTTTTTTACCTTTTGGTTCAAATTCCAAAAGTTCCCGTATGATTCGCAACACATGAAATCTGCCTTTTTTAGGCGGAATAAATAACTCCATCTGATCTGAAAAAAGCAACAGTCCTATTTTATCGTTGTTTAAGGAAGCTGAAAACGCCAGGGTGGCGGCAATTTCAGTAATAATTTCCTTTTTATACTGGTTTTGAGACCCAAATAATTCTGATGCTGAAATATCCACAACCAACATCATGGTCAATTCGCGTTCTTCCTCAAAAACCTTGACGAAAGGCTCATTGTACCGTGCTGTTACATTCCAGTCTATACTCCTCACATCGTCCCCAAACTGATAACTTCTAACCTCACTAAAGATCATTCCTCTTCCTTTAAAGGTAGAATGATACTCTCCACCAAACACGTTATTGCTCAGGCGCTTGGTCTTGATTTCAATTTTCCGGACTTTTTTGAGTAATTCTTTAGTATCCATTTTGTTGTACTGTTCCTAAGTCTTCCCTGCTGAGAAAAGGAATAAAACATTTTTTTATAAAAATCCCCTTTTTGGGGATTTAGGGGGCTTTTTAAGGCACCTCAATTTCATTTATAATTTTGCTGATAATATCCTCCGAAGTGACGTTTTCTGCTTCAGCTTCGTAAGTCAATCCAATTCTGTGACGCAATACATCAAATACTATTGCCCTAACATCTTCCGGAACAACATACCCTCTTCTTTTAATAAAGGCGTAACATTTTGCAGCCATTGCCAAGTTGATACTTCCACGTGGTGAAGCTCCAAAATTGATAAGGGGTTTTAATTCCTCCAATTTATATTTTTCTGGATTTCGGGTTGCAAATATGATATCCAGAATATATTTTTCTATTTTTTCATCCATATAAACCTCCCTGACCGCTGACTGGGCCCTGGCGATTTGTTCCAGGCTCACCACAGGATTTACCTTTTCAAAACCTCCTCTTAAATTGGCACGAACAATAAGTTGTTCCTCTGCCATTTTAGGATATTTAATCACGGTCTTTAGCATAAATCGGTCAACCTGTGCTTCAGGTAAAGGATAAGTTCCTTCCTGTTCAACAGGATTTTGAGTCGCCATGACTAGAAATGGCCTGTCCAATATAAAAGTTTCATCTCCAATAGTAACTTGCTTTTCCTGCATGGCCTCCAGTAAAGCCGATTGCACCTTAGCGGGAGCCCTGTTGATCTCATCTGCTAGGATGAAATTTGCAAAAATGGGTCCTTTTTTAATACTGAAATCATTCAGTTTCATATTGTAGATCATGGTACCCGTAACATCAGCAGGTAAAAGATCAGGAGTGAACTGAATCCTGCTAAAACTTCCGTGAACGGCTTGTGAAAGCGTATTTATCGCAAGCGTTTTGGCCAATCCCGGAACACCTTCAAGCAGGATATGTCCTTGACCAAGGAGTCCAATTAACAAGCGCTCCACCATATCCTTTTGACCTATGATCACCTTATTTATTTCGGCGGTAAGCAAGTCTACAAAAGCACTTTCCCTTTCTATTTTTTCATTAAGGCTTGAAATATCTATTGAAGCATTATTCTCTATCATAGGTTTAAATTTTAAAGATGTGAAGGTATTCACAAATTAGGAACGATGCAAATTCGCAATTATTGAACCAAAACGGTTAAAAAACAAAAAAAAGACCGCCTTTTTTGGCAGTCTTTTTTATAATTAGATTTTACCTATTAAAAATTATTCCAAAAAGATGGCGTCAAGTGTTACTGAAGCACCCGAAGTTACCTCTACATTGTTTTTTACAAAAACATCTAATCCGGAAATTAAAGCAGGGGTTACAGTTACTTGATAGGTTCCGGCAGGAACTCCGTTAAGGGAAAATTTTCCATCAGCGGCAGTATAAGCTGAAATGCTGTGAGAAGCATTGGTTGCAGTCACCACACTTTGAAAAGTTGAGGGTTGAACTTCCCCCTTAATGGTTCCACTACCTTCCTTCGCAGCAAGACGGATTACAGGTTTCAAAATATATTGACCACTTTCACCCGCTTTTACTATAGACTTATCTACATCAAAATCCAAAAGATATTCATATTCCATACCGGCTTCAAGTTCTTGATTTACCTGAAGTTTCAATCCCGATTGTTGAGCGCTTGGAGTACTTAATGTGATCTCCTCAGTTGTACCTTTAAGAACAATTGCATTATCTGATCCCAATAACAATCTTATTTGTCCCAACTTTCCTGGTGCAACTTCAGCGTTTGCAAGTAATTGAGTTATTCCACCTGTCAAGCTTAACAGATCGTATCTTCCTGCTTGAACTCCGGCAAGGCTGACCCAACCTTCTTCATCGGCTGCGGCATCGGATTTTATTTTTACATCTGTAACATTTACAAAAACTGCTTCATAATCTCCGGGGGCATCGGTCATGCTAATTTTAAGTCTTGCATTTTGATCACTTGGGGAATCATCATTGCTGCAGCTAAAAAACAATGTTACCGCAAATAAGGCTAACAAAAAGCCTGTAAATTTCTTCATTTTCAGTTTATTTAAATTCATAGTTAATTTGTTTTATGTTTAAAATTAATTGGGTCTGGACACTAAAACGACGATTAGTATATTTCATTTTGTGAGATTTCCCAATTAACTATTTTTAACAAGTCTTAAATAGGCATTAATAATATATAAGTCGCTTACTTGCAATACTTTTAATATCTTAAAATCTTTTTTTAAAACTCAAATTTAACATTATGAATAAAATTGCCTTAATTACAGGAGCAACTAGTGGAATTGGAAAAGCTACTGCCAAGGCTTTTGCCACACAAAAAATAGATTTAATTTTATGTGGAAGAAGGCAGGACGCGCTCGATGAGCTAAAAACCGAATTATCCCAATTGGTTTCGGTGACTACTTTGAATTTTGATATTAGGGATAAAGCTGAGGTTTTTAAACAAATTGAAAGTTTACCAAAAGATTTTCGGAATGTTGATATTTTAATCAACAATGCAGGAAACGCACACGGTCTGGATTCCATACAGGATGGAAATACAGAGGATTGGGACGCAATGATAGATATCAATGTGAAGGGGCTTTTATATGTGAGCAAGACGATAATGCCAGGAATGGTAGAACGTAAATCTGGACATATTATCAATATAGGCTCCACTGCCGGAAAAGAAGTTTATCCGAACGGGAATGTGTATTGTGCCAGTAAATTTGCCGTGGATGCCATCAATCAGGCGATGAGAATAGATTTGAACAAAGCCGGAATAAGAGTTGGTGCAGTTAATCCAGGAATGACCAAAACCGATTTTAGCAAAGTGAGATTTAAGGGAGATGAAGAACGTGCTCAAAAAGTATATGAAGGATTTCAACCACTTTTACCTGAAGATATTGCCGATATTATAACATTTATAGTTTCAAGACCTTATCACGTGAATATTGCCGATTTAACCGTCATGTCAACCGCTCAGGCAAGCAGTAACATTGTAAATAAGGATTAATTATATTTGTATTAATCAATGTAAAAAATCAATTGAGAAACCACATTAAGAGGAAGCTTCCTCCTTTTAAAAATTGACGAAAGTTTTAAAATGATCAACAAACGCCTATTAATAAAAAATCTACTCGCACATAATGACGAGAACAGTTTTTATGATAAAAAGCGGTTGCTTAATATTGCCCAAAAAGAAGGAAAAGCGAAATTTTTAAAACACATTTGCGCTTTGGCAAATTCCAATCCTAACAATAATTCCTATATAGTAATAGGAGTTGAGGATGATGATAACTTCATACGGGGAGTGGATTTTTTTGACGACAGCAAAATCCAGAATCTTGTGAACGCGTATCTCTCAAATCCACCATTGGTTTCTTATGAAAATATCCCTTTTCCGCATTTACCGGATTATTTAGTGGTTGGACTGGTGACTATCAGACCTAATAATGGAAAGATCTGTTCTCTGCGAAAAAACATTTGGAAATATTATGGCGGTTCAGTTTATATAAGAGAAGGAAGCATAAGTATGCCGAAAATATTCGGTATCGAAATAAAGGATGTGAATTCCAAAATAGTCGCTTCAATAGAAAACCACGCACAAAACAATATTGAACTCACTCTGGATGGTGTTTTCGATTTTATGAATAAACGACAAGATTTTCATCCCAATTATAAAGTCTTCAAAGAGTATTTTGTAGTTTGTTGGGCAGGGAAAATAAAGAAAATAAAAAATAATACTTACTATTCCCGGTTGGATATTGAATTGATAAATGAGCAGGTGAAACTTTTTTATTCTGAATTGGATGAAGTAAGCATCAGTATTACTGACGATTATTTTAAAATTGTGGAATATGTACATTTAGGATTACAAAATAAATTTCAGTATTATCCGTTGGAAGAAGTCACCATTAAATTTAAGGATAACGCCAGCTACGAAATGGATAGCAAACTTTTGTTTGAACCACCTCAGTTCGATAAAGAAATTTTATATCACATTTACAATGCTAATAATGCTTTGCTTACAAAATTAAAAAATGGCCTATCTCTTAACAAACAAGAAGAAAAAGACCTTTTAAATCTTCCGGCAACCCATTTAATCTGTTATTTTAATCAGTTTGAGGAAGCAATAGAAAAACTTGAAAGTGCAAAAGAGGCATTAAGGCTTTATAACAAGAAAGCTTATCGCGCATACAAGGAAAGTATGCGTATCTTAAGAAAGGTGAAATACAGTTAAAATGAATAGAACACTTGCAATTGGCGACATCCACGGAGGCTTAAAGGCCTTGGTTCAACTGTTTGAAAGAATTCAATTAAAACAAAACGATAATCTAATATTTTTAGGGGATTATGTAGATGGATGGAGTGATTCTGCCAATGTGGTGACTTATTTAATTGAACTCTCAAAACAAAATACCTGCATTTTCCTACGAGGGAATCATGATGATCTTGTACATCAATGGCTGAAAACCGGAGATTTCAACGAACAATGGCTGAAACATGGTGGACAAACAAGCATTGATTCTTACCAAAACTTATCTGAGGAAGTAATCGAAACACATATTTTGTTTTTTGAACAAATGCAGAATTTTTATGTCGATAAGAAAAACCGGTTGTTTGTGCATGCCGGATTTACCAACCTTCACGGTCCGAAAGAAGAATATTATTCAAAATTATGTTATTGGGATCGTACTTTATGGGAAACCGCTTTATCCTTGGATAAAACCTTACCGCTAACTCACAAATTTTATCCTGCTCGTTTGCAATTATTTAATGAGATATTTATAGGACATACTCCGGTTACACGCATTTACGAGACTAATCCGGTCAAAATGGCAAATGTCTGGAATTTAGATACCGGTGCAGCATTCAAGGGAAAATTATCTGCTTTTGATGTAAATTCTCAAAAAGTCTGGCAGAGTGACCCAGTATACCAGCATTATCCAAAAGAAAAGGGAAGAAATTTAGAGTCTTTTCTTCACTAACTTTTCAATAAATTTATATATTTGGAAATATTTGAATATCATTGCATCATTTTTGATTAAACTTAATAAGAATTAGCCAGCGCTTTACAAAATTCGTTTTTGTATTGTATGGAAACCCTTTAAAAATAAAAGCTATGGCCCTAAACAACATCCGATTAGAAGTTATGCAAACCGTTGAAAAAACAATCGATGGTTATATTAATAAATATTTGATCCCAATTGAAGAGATCTGGCAACCTACAGATCTCTTGCCCAATCTTCAAAATGATAATTATATGGAGGAGATCAAACAAATAAGAGAAGAATCCAAGGAACTTGGGTACGATTTCTGGGTAGTTCTTGTAGCCGATATGGTTACTGAAGAAGCTTTGCCCACTTACGAATCCTGGTTAATGGATATGGAAGGCGTGAACCAACACGGGCAGGATGGCTGGTCAAGATGGCTTCGCCATTGGACTGGAGAAGAAAACCGTCATGGAGACACTCTGAACAAATACCTATATCTTTCCGGAAGAGTAAATATGCGTGAAATTGAAAAAACCACACAGTATTTAATCAGTGATGGCTTTGATATTGGTACCGGAAGGGACCCTTATAAGAATTTCGTCTATACCAGTTTTCAGGAATTGGCCACTAATATTTCCCACAAAAGAGTAGGACAATTAGCCAAACAAAAAGGAAATAAAATGCTTGCCAAAATGTGCACCGTTATTGCCGGTGATGAAATGAGGCACCATTTGGCTTACAGGGAATTTGTAAAGACCATCTTTGACTATGATCCAAGCGAAATGATGTTGGCTTTTCAAGATATGATGAAGAAAAAAATCGTGATGCCAGCCCAATTCATCAGGGAATCAGGTCAGGATATTGCGGCTGCATTTGAAAATTTCTCCAATGCCGCCCAGCGTTTAGGGGTTTATACCACCTACGATTATATAGATATTTTAAGAAAATTGAACGAATATTGGGAAATAGATAAAATCACCTCCCTTACGGATGAGGCTGAAAAAGCCAGGGATTATTTATTGGCTTTACCCGACAGAATGACCAGAATTGCAAGTAGAATTGCCATTCCGAAAGACCAACATCAGTTTAAATGGGTAGAGCAAAACGGACTTATTTAAATTTCGATCCCGTTTTAAATCAAACAAAATCCCGTACCAATGATTTGGAACGGGATTTTTTCTTGAATAATTTTTAAATCAGCTTTTCTCGAATTCTTATTCCAATTTCATTTCAGGGATCTCCCCTTCCACAATCAAAGTGCCTTCAGTAGCTTTTATTATGTCATCAACTGAAACTCCCGGTGCACGTTCCAATAATTTAAAACCTCTTTTGGTGACCTCAATTACGGCTAATTCTGTAACAATTTTAGTAACACATCCTACTCCGGTTAATGGCAAAGAACATTTCTTCAGCAATTTGGATTCACCTGCCCTGTTGGTATGCATCATCGCCACAATGATATTTTCAGCAGAAGCAACAAGATCCATCGCACCTCCCATTCCCTTGACCATTTTTCCTGGAATTTTCCAATTGGCAATATCACCATTTTCAGCAACTTCCATAGCTCCCAAGATGGTGAGATCGACGTGTTTCCCTCGAATCATCCCAAAACTTAGTGCAGAATCAAAAAAACTGGCACCAGGTAAGGCGGTGATTGTCTGTTTTCCTGCGTTAATTAAATCGGCGTCTTCTTCCCCTTCAAATGGAAAAGGGCCCATTCCGAGTACTCCATTTTCGCTCTGAAATTCTACTTCTATATCGTCGCGAACAAAATTAGCCACCAAAGTTGGAATCCCAATTCCAAGGTTAACATAGTAGCCATCTTTAATTTCCTTTGCTATACGTTTTGCAATTCCGTTTTTATCTAACATATTAATGTGTTGATTTGAAAATGTGTTGATTTGAAAATTATCTCTTTTTTGCTGAGCTTATTATTTTTGAAATAATTTTCATAATTATATTTAAGTCAAGTAATAGTTGTGGTTTTGGCTGGGGTAAAAAGGTTGATTTCTCACATAATTCTAACCAATATTGAGTTTCATCAACTTCTTTAGCTGCAATTTTAAATTTATGAATAAAGTCTGCTGTACTTTCAGAATTCTGCGCTTCTCTTACATTAGCACCAATGGATGTACCACTTTTAAAAAGCTGTGAGGCCATTTCGAATTTTCTATCATTCCTTAATTCTTCCGTAAATGAAATTACTTTTAAAGAAAACTCAAAAGTCTTTTGAACAATAATGTTTTCCTTCTCATCTCTCAATTACCAAATTTTTAAATTAGCTAATTCTCAAATTATTATTTCTCACAGTTCTCTGCTCAATACGTCTTTCATAATTTTTACCCTGAAAAATACGTTGAACAAAAATTCCGGGAATGTGAATTTGATTTGGATCCAGTTCCCCGGGTTTGACCAATTCTTCAACTTCCACAACAGTTACATTAGCTGCACCACACATTAACGGATTAAAATTCCTAGCTGTTCCTTTGAAGATCAAATTTCCGGCCTCATCACCTTTCCAGGCTTTTACAAAAGCAAAATCGGCTTTATAAGCCTCTTCCAACACGTACATTTTACCATTGAAATCGCGGGTTTCTTTACCTATAGCTACTTCTGTTCCATAACCTGCGGGAGTATAAATAGCCGGGAAACCTTGTTGAGCTGCCTGACATTTTGCAGCCAGAGTTCCCTGAGGTGTAAGTTCTACGTCAAGTTCACCGCTGAGCATCTGGCGCTCAAATTCGGCGTTTTCCCCTACGTAGGAGGAAACCATTCTTTTAATTTGTTTTTTTTGAAGTAAAAGGCCCAGACCAAAATCGTCTACGCCAGCATTGTTGGATATACAAGTAAGATCTCTTAGGTTAAGTCTCACCAATTCTGAAATGGCATTTTCCGGAATTCCGCAAAGGCCAAAACCCCCTAGCATCAATGTCATTCCATCATGAATGCCGCTTAAGGCTTCCTGAACATTATTTACAGCTTTTTTGATCATTGAAATTTTCCTTTTGGGAAATTTACAAAAATCTTGATCTTACTACAACGATTTCAGCTAGCTAAATTAAAAATTTTAAGAATTTCGGAATTATTTAAAAATCCAATTCCTCTGAAGTGTTTTGGGAGTCTTCATTTTTCTTTCCATAATTTGCACAATCTATTTCAATGGAAAGATTTTCCGGTCTTGGGAAAGCTCCACTTGAAATCTCCAGATCTTTATCGGCATAGACCTTTTTCATATAAAGCCCCCAAATAGGAAGTGCCATAGTTGCTCCCTGTCCATAGGTTATACTGGGAAAATGGACCGCACGATCTTCCCCACCTACCCAAACTCCAGTCACTAAATTAGGAACCATCCCCATAAACCAACCATCACTCCCATTTTGAGTAGTACCCGTTTTACCTGCGATTGGATTCTTAAAATCGTATGGATAACCTGTCATCGCTTGTTTATAAAAATTATTATTTACTGCCCAATTCCCTCTTAATCTGGTACCCGTACCAAATTGAGTTACACCCTCCATTAGATTCACGGTAACATAAGCTGTTTCTTTGCTCAATACATCCCTGGTTTCTGGAACTTGTTGGTACAACAACGTTCCATTTTTGTCTTCAATCCGACTAACTATCAACGGTTTTACATACACTCCTTCATTCACAAAGGTGCTGTATGCCGAAACCATCTCAAAAACGCTCATATCTGCAGTTCCTAAAGCAATGGAAGGAACTGCAGGAATATTCCGGGTATCGACACCCAATTTATCCAGCATTTCAATAACGGGTTTTGGTCCAATTTTATCTATTAACCTGGCGGATATCGTATTCACAGAAAGTGCCAATGCATTTTTTAACGTCAGCATCCCCTCGTATTTGTTGTCACTGTTTTGTGGTGACCAGTCATTTTGATTTCCGTGTTTTCCAGCTTCCATGGTAAAATGGTTCCTTGGCAGCACATCGCAAGGTGAAAGCTTTAACTGGTCTATGGCTGTTGCGTATACAAAAGGTTTAAAAGTAGAGCCTACCTGTCGTTTCGCTTGTTTTACATGTTCGTATTTGAAATGCTTAAAATTGATCCCGCCTACCCAGGCTTTCACTTCTCCCGTCTGAGGTGTCATTGACATCATTCCTGCATTTAAAAACGATTTATAATAAAAGATGGAATCCCTTGGGGTCATTATAGTATCTTTTATTCCGCTCCAGCTAAAAACACTCATTTCGGTTTTTATGTCAAATGAGTCCTCGATTTCTTTTTTAGATTTTCCCTGAGCTTCCATTTTATGCCACCTAGCAGAAACACGCATCGCATTTCTAACAATATGAGCAATCTCCGATTCATTTATATCCCTGAAAGGAGCTGTTTTGTTATTTCTATTCTGCCAATCAATTTCTTTTTGAAGCTGAGCCATATGTGCGGCAACGGCTTCTTCGGCATATTTCTGCATTCTGGAATCTATGCTGGTATAAATTTTTAATCCATCGCGATAAAGGTTGTAGCTTCCTCCCTCGGGTTTTGGATTTTCTTTGATCCAATCTTTCATGAATCCTTGTAAATAAACCCTGAAATAGGTCGCAATTCCTTCGTCATGACCTTGAGGAGTGAAAATAATTTTCATAGGAATGGCTTGCAGGGAGTCTTTCTCCATGGAAGTCAAAAACCCGTTCTTCTCCATTTGTTTCAATACCTGGTTCCTTCGCTTTTCCACCATATCTGGCCTGCGCATTGGATTATATAAGGAAGCATTTTTTAACATGGCAACCAAAACTGCCGATTCTTCTATTTTAAGATCCTTGGCTTCCTTGTCAAAATAAATTTTTGAAGCAGAGCGTATCCCCACGGCCTGGTAAACAAAATCGTACTTATTAAAGTACATTGTGATAATTTCTTCTTTGGTGTATTGACGTTCCAATCGGACAGCGATAATATATTCCTTGAACTTTTGAATTACTCTTCCAACAAAGTTTTTTGAGACATCGTCTGTAAATAATAATTTTGCTAATTGCTGCGTAATTGTACTAGCGCCACCTTTAGAACCTAAAAATATTGCGGCTCTAAGTGTTCCTTTGGCATCAATACCGGAGTGATCATAATATCGCTCATCTTCAGTTGCTACAAGGGCCTGTATGAGATCAGTAGGTAAATCTTCATATTTTATGGGAGTTCGGTTTTCGCTATAATACTTACCCAGAGTTTCACCATCTGCAGAAAAAATCTCTGTAGCCAAATTGGATTCCGGATTTTCCAGTTCTTCAAACTCTGGCATTTTCCCGAAGGCACCCCAACCAGCCATAAGGAAAAGCAAAATAAGCAGCATTACACCAATTCCGAAGAGGGTCCAAAAGCCAACAATATATTTACGAAAACCTGTTGATTTTTTATCAGATTTTGAATTTGATTTCTTTGACGGATTTGCCATAAGTGCAATTACTAAATTTGGGTGTTTTCTATTCTAAATCCAATCTGGGTGATTCCTTCCAGATTTTCAATTCCTTGCTCGCTTCTGTTTTTTCTCATCGCCTGTTGGATGGAGACTTTAAATTCTCCGGCCTCATTAAACCGGAAGTTTTCTTTATACCAAAGTTTATTTTCCTTAATATCACCAAATCCTTCGCCAAGCCACTGGCCATGAGGAGTAGCCATTTGATATTCTAAAGTGTCCGTAATTACCTTTCCCTGAGGAAATTGAATTTGTGCGATCAAAAACAAATTACTAAAAGCAAAATCACTGTTATTCCTAACATTTATGAACAGATTGAAATCTTGAACAGAATCAATATTTTGAAGGTTAAAGGTGACTATTGAATCTTTATTCCATTTATTCGGAATTGATTGATACTCATCAAAAACCCGTTTTTCATCACAGGACATTAGACAGGCTAAGATAATTATCAAAATCCATAAGAAAGATTTATGCATTTTTAGATGGTTTTCCTTTTCTTCGATGATTTTTATTGCGCTTTTTGTTTGAGCTCTTTGGCTTGTCAAACCTGGTTAAGCTATCTTCTCCCACAACGTGGTTGAAATCAGGTGTGGAAGTATCATCCGGAACTGCTTGTACTTCATATTCTTCAAGGCTTGCGATAGGCTCCCTCTCAATATTCGCCTTGATTATTTTATTGGCCTGTTCTGCGGTCAGTTTATGCCAGTTCATCCAGTCTCCTTCGTAAGCATACCATAAATGTCCCTGAAAAATATCTATTTTTTGACAGTTGGCAACCCCTTTTTTAGTGTAAAGTTTGATTTCGATTTTAGGGAAATCTTTCAATGCATCCATATAGGAATCCAATTCGTAATTTAAACAGCATTTAAGCTTTCCGCACTGTCCGGCGAGTTTTTGCGGATTTAAAGATAGTTGTTGATATCTTGCCGCAGAAGTATTTACCGATCTGAAATCTGTCAGCCAGGTAGAACAGCACAATTCCCTTCCACAGGAACCTATTCCGCCCAATCTAGCGGCTTCCTGACGAAATCCAATTTGACGCATTTCTATACGGGTATTAAATTCCCTTGCAAATTCTTTAATAAGTTGCCGGAAATCAATTCGTTCTTCAGCAGTATAATAAAAAGTCGCTTTTGAACCATCTCCCTGAAATTCAATATCGCTGATTTTCATTCTCAGATCCAGTCTAATAGCTATCTCACGAGCCCTAACCTTCATTTTATCTTCACCATCTCTGGCTTCTTGCCAAACATCAATATCTCGCTGGGAAGCTTTTCGGTAAATCTTCAACACTTCCTCGCTATCTACACTTACCTTTTTCTTTTTCATTTGAACCCTTACCAATTCTCCTGTAAGAGTTACCATCCCCACATCATGACCGGGAGATGCCTCGGTGGCAACCGTATCCCCAATACTCAAACTTAGTTTTTCTGAGTTGGTAAAAAATTGCTTCCGCCCGTTTTTAAATCGAACTTCTACGCAATTAAAAGGTTCCATCCCATCCGGTAATGACATATTGGCAAGCCAATCAAAAACCGTCAGTTTATTACATCCATCGGTCCCGCAAGTTCCGTTATTTTTACATCCTTTTGGTTGCCCGTTTTTATCGTTACTACAGCTTGTACAGCCCATATTGTTTAGGTTCTTTGTGGTATTACCCCACTATTTGATCTGTTGTTTTTTAAAAGGTAAATATATCACTTTTTAAGTGAGGGTTAAAAATTTCCTTTTGTCTCTAAGTATTTAAACGAAAATATTGTTCCTATATTATTATGTATCCTTCAAGCCTTTAGTTTGTTTCTTTTACAGAAATGATCCTAACCGGACAGGCTTTTGAAGCGGCTTCACAAGCATCTAAAACTGAATAATTTTGAGACTTGAGAGTAAAAAAACCTTTACTGTCCATAGATCTTAACAATACGCTTTTTCCGTCTTTTTTAGACATTTGAAAGTATTGCGGAGCTACCTCAACACAATAATTGCATCCAATACATTTCTTCCTTTGTAAGGTTATTACAACCATCAGGATTGGGTAATTTTATATAATTTATCCGACATTCTCACCCTAAAAGGAAGTTTTAAGGTAATGTTGTCGCCTTTAATTGCTTTTTCGAATGGGAGATCATTCACGAACATATCTTCTATAATTAATTCTTCCACTCCTGTACTGGGTCCGGTTATTAATATTTTATCGCCCTTTTTGATATCGTAGGCATCAATTTTAAACTCTGCAACCCCGGCTTCAGGAAAATAATGAGTGCCTTTGCCTATGTAGATCTTTTTTTGAGTAGCTTCTGATCCATTGTGATCGCTCCATTCTCCCATTTTTTGTCCCAGGTAATACCCAGACCAAAATCCTCGATTGTAAACTGTGTTTAAGGCCTCCATCCACAGGCTTACTTTTTCCTTTGAATAGCTCTCACCATAAAAGGCATCAATAGCCTCGCGATATGTTTTTATAACAGTTGCAACATATTCCGGAGCTCTGCCACGACCTTCAATTTTTAGAACCTGTATACCGGAATCTATTACCTGATCCAAAATATCTATCGTACAAAGATCTTTAGGTGACATTAAATATTCGTTATCAAGTTCAATTTCAAAACCCGATTCCTGATCAGTTACAGTATATTTTTTTCGACAGTTTTGTTTGCATGCACCTCGATTTGCAGATGAATTATCCGAGTGCAAACTCAAATAACACTTTCCTGAAACCGCCATGCACAGAGCTCCATGACCAAATATTTCGATCTCAACCAAATTCCCGGAAGGTCCTTTTATTTGTTCCTTTTCAATTTTTCCGGTAATATACTTAACCTGCCGTAAACTCAATTCCCGGGAAAGCACCATCGTATCGGCAAAAAGACTGTAGAATTTTACAGTTTCAATATTAGTTACATTAAGTTGTGTAGAGATATGCACTTCCATTCCTATACCCCTGGCTGAAGAAATTACTGCTTGGTCCGAAGCTATCACAGCCGTGATTCCGGCTTCCTTTGCCTTGTTTAGCAATGTTTTTACTACTGAAAGATCGTGATCGTAAATAATGGTATTTAAGGTTAAATATGTGCGTATATTTTTTTCTTCACATCTTTTTACAATTTCCGATATATCATCCATTGTAAAATTGACAGAAGCACGTGCCCTCATGTTTAGCTGTTCCACTCCAAAATAAACCGAATCTGCTCCGTTTTGAATTGCTGCCTGAAGGGATTCAAAATTTCCCGCAGGAGCCATTAATTCAATTTTACCTTTTACCATCTTTCGCTATTGAATAATTTTAAACAATTTGTCCGAATTCCGTACCTTAAATGGCAAATTCAAGGTTATTTTATCCCCCGGATGTGCAATGTTTGCCAAACTTCCATTGACAAACATTTGCTCTAACACCAATTCCTGATTCCCGGTCGTTGGGCCGGAAACAAGAATTTTATCTCCAGCTTTTAATTCGTTTTGTTCAATTAAAAACAATGCGATCTTAGATTTGGTGTAATAGTGTTCCCCTTTTCCTATCAAAATCTTTTTTTCTGAAATGCGCTGACGGATATTTTTTGGCTTTTGAAATTCTGCCAAAGCCGTATCCGGAAGATCACCGGATTTTTTGTATTTCAGATCCTTTGATTTGCCTTTTTTGAAGACCATATTCCCCTTATCAAATCCTTTTCGCAATTTAATTTGATCTACCAGTGGCAAATTAATTATCTCCACACATTCGGAAGAACAACAACCCTCCATTGCATTACCACATTCATCACATTGAAGAAAGAGCAAATGGCAGGCATCATTAGCACAATTTGTATGATTATCACAGGCTTTTCCGCATTGATGGCATTGGGAAACTATATCATCTGTAATCCGTTCTCCGAGTCGATGGTCAAAAACAAAATTTTTACCAATAAACTTACTTTCTAATTTTTCGGCATTTATCTGACGTGTATATTCAATAATTCCGCCTTCAAGTTGATACACATTTTTGAAGCCTTTGTGTTTTAAAAATGCACTTGCTTTTTCACATCGAATTCCTCCGGTACAATACATCAAAAGATTTTTGCCTTCCTTATAAGCTGCAAGTTGGTTTTCTATAATGGGAAGCGATTCCCGGAAAGTATCAACATCAGGAGTAATGGCACCTTTAAAATGACCAATTTCACTTTCGTAATGATTTCTCATATCCACTACAATTGTATTTGGATCGTTTAGAAGACTGTTGAATTCTTCTGCCTTTAAGTGAACACCTATATCAGTTACGTCGAAGTTCTCATCCTTCAGTCCATCGGCAACAATTTTATTCCGAACTTTAATTGTTAATTTTAAAAAGGAATGATCGTCATGTTCCACAGCGATATTCAGTCGAATCCCCCGCATAAAAACATATGCCTCAATGACTTCTTTGAATTCGTAAAAATTATCCGCAGGTAGTGAGAGTTGAGCATTAATACCTTCTCTGGCAACATAAATTCTACCGAGGACCTCTAATGGATTCCAGGCTAAAAATAAGGCATTCCTGAAGGATTTAGGATCTTCAATTTTTGCATACGCATAAAAAGACAACGTAAGTCGTTGTTTACCTGCCTCATCAATAAGTCCGGCTCTTTCTTCTGCGCTTAAGGTGTTGTATAGTTGCATGCTATAAACGGTTTAAGTGAGAAAGTATATTCTGCCCTAAATGGAAGAACAGGCAACAAAAGTAAGGATTTTTTGATGTCAGGTCAACAAATAAGATTCAAATTAATGTTTTGATGCTTATTTTATCGAAAGCAAATTTGTTATTCTCATATGCTATACTTTGCGGAGGTTCATTCAAAGTAAAAAGAACTAAAAATAAATGATTGTAATCTAAGATGACACCAATAAAAAAAGCATCAAATTAGTTATTTGATGCTTTTTTTCGAACGGCTAATTCGTTATTTTTTATTTTAATTTTCTGTCTAAAAAAATTAAATAACGAATTAGCCCCCATCAAGTCTGCAGCTACAATTCAAAAGAATGGTAATTGCAGACCCGAATAAATTTAAAACCAAACTTATTTTTAGAAACTTCATAAATTAAGCTGTTTTTAATTAGATGCAGAAAGTTTAAAAAGGTTGCGTGTTAAAATTGTAGTGGTAGAAAAGTTATAGTATTTTAGCTGCACGCATTTAATAAGATATACAATATGAGCAACGATAAAGAAAAAGACGCCAAATTAAAAGCACTGCAACTTACCCTAGATAAGATGGACAAAACCTATGGTAAGGGAACTGTTATGAAGATGAGTGATAAGGCCGTAACTGATGTTGAAGCAATTTCTTCAGGATCTTTAGGTTTGGATATAGCAACAGGTGTAGGCGGATATCCTCGTGGAAGGGTTATTGAAATATATGGACCTGAATCTTCAGGAAAAACAACTCTTACATTACATGCAATTGCCCAGGCACAAAAAGCCGGTGGAATCGCAGCATTTATTGATGCTGAACATGCTTTTGATCGTTTTTACGCTGAAAATTTAGGAGTCGATCTTGAAAATTTAATTATTTCACAACCCGATAATGGAGAACAGGCACTTGAAATTACAGATAATCTAATCCGCTCTGGAGCAATTGATATTATTGTGATTGATTCGGTTGCTGCACTTACCCCAAAAAGTGAAATTGAAGGTGAAATGGGCGATTCAAAAATGGGTTTACACGCTCGTCTAATGTCACAAGCGTTGAGAAAACTCACCGCCAGCATAAGCAAAACCAATTGTACCGTAATATTCATTAACCAGCTTCGTGAAAAAATTGGGGTGATGTTTGGAAATCCGGAAACAACCACCGGTGGGAATGCATTAAAATTTTACGCATCGTTAAGGCTTGATATTAGAAGATCTACACAAATTAAGGACAGTAATGCGAATGTTTTAGGGAATAAAACCCGGGTTAAAGTTGTGAAAAACAAAGTCGCTCCTCCTTTTAAAGTAGCTGAATTTGATATTATGTATGGAGAGGGGATTTCAAAAATTGGAGAAATAATTGACATAGGAGTAGATTTTGAAATAATCAAGAAAAGTGGTTCATGGTTCAGCTATGAAGACACCAAACTTGGTCAGGGTCGTGATGCTGTTAAGGCAATTCTCAAGGATAATCCTGAACTCATGGATGAGTTGGAAGAGAAAATTAAGAAGGCTTTAAAGGAGTCCAAAGAATAACAAAAAAAATCCCGATTTATCGGGATTTTTTCATTTAACAACGCAACCATTTATGTGTATTTGCATCTGATAAATGAACGGGCCATGGCGATGTAATTTATTGGGAATGAAAAAATTAATATTAATGTTGTTTTCATTCACTTATCTTACAAGTTGCACGAGTGACAATGATGCGGGAAGCATAACACCAAATTTGGCGGCTGTCAAATCCGTAACACTTCCTGATAGTTTTATTCAAGCTGAGGAATATGGGATTGAGATAATTTATATACGCCCTACAAGTTGTGATCGTTTTTCGGGATTTGACATTTCCAAAAAGGAGAATGAAATTTTTATTGGAGTTGTGTGCAGTCATCATACAAGTAACACTGACTGCCTAATCAGTGGCAATTTACAAGATAGTGTCACATTAAATTTTGTTGCAGAACGAGATGATTTTTATATCTTTAATTTCTGGCAAGGAAAAAACGAATTGGGAGAAGATGAGTTTTTACGCATTAAAATCCCCGTTATCCAGCCATAATTGAATAATTAACGAAATATTCCCGGCATTTGGGTTTAAACCAGCTCATACAAAATTGTAAAAAACAGGATATTAAGGCCCAGGAACAATTGTACCGGCTATTTGCCAACAAATTATTTGCTGTGTGTCTAAAATATTCCAATGGCCATCAACAGGCGGAGGATAACTTGCAGGATGGCTTTATCAAAATATTTAGCAAAATTAACCAATATCAGGACAAAGGTTCTTTTGAAGGCTGGATGAAAAGAATTATGATCAATACTACCCTTCAGAAGTATAGAAAAGAAAGGGTTTTTGATATCATAAATGAAGAGCAATTAAGAGAGCCGGAGGTAGAGATTGATGATGAACTTTTATCTGTAGATTATTTGTTGTCTATCATTCAGGAATTGCCAGAGAGATATAGACAGGTTTTCAATTTGTATGCATTAGATGGATACTCACATAAAGAAATTGCCGAAATGCTAGAGATTTCAACCGGCACATCTAAATCAAATCTGTCTAGAGCACGTCTTATATTAAAAGAAAAAATTGACGCTAATAAAATGAAAACGGCTAAGTATTCAATATAACAATGAAAGATAGAAAGCATATAGACAGACTTTATCAGGAGAAATTTAAGGATTTCGAATCCACTCCACGCGAAGCTGTTTGGAAAAACATATCTGACCGTTTACAGAAAGATGAACGAAAAAGGAAAATTCTTCCCATTTGGTATAAAATTGCCGGAATTGCAGCCATTCTTGCTCTGATTATCAGTTTTTCAAATAAATTTTTTAATATAAAGAGTAGCAATAATAATGATGCAGGCTTCGTAACATTGGCAGATGAGAATTTTGGAGAGAATAGGATTGCTTCCTCCAACTATACACAAAATATGGTTCAATCTTCCATTGTACTTCAAACCTTAATTGAACAGACTAAAAAACTTGAGGCCCAGGAAGCATTGAAAGCTGAATATCAAAGGAAAAATAACAAAACAAATTCATTTAACAACAGTCGCAATATATCAAGTCTTAGAATTATTTCTCTAGATTCCACTAAAACGTTTTCAGAGATTAACGATTCGGAAGTAAAAATTGCATCGATTGATCAGGAGATTAAACCTGAAATCAAGTTGCGCGACCTGCCTGTACCTAATTCTGAAAATCAAGAAAATCAAACTGATATTACCGAAAAAACCGGTCCATTAAAAAGGCTCATTGTTTCTACAATGGCAGCTCCCATTTATTATGACAACTTTGGGAATGGAAATACAATAGATGAACAATTTGCAAACAACCAAAATAGAAGCGAAATAACAATTTCCTACGGAATAAATTTTGCCTACCAAATTTCGGAAAAGATCAGGATTCGTTCCGGAATCAGTAAAGTGGATTTGAGTTATAATACCAATGATATTGCATTTACTGCAGCAGTGAATCCTTCTACACTAAGCGGGATTAACTATCATGGAAATATCCCAAATTACCGAATAGAAAACAGAAGCGTGCGGCCATTCAGCAATTTGAATGCATCTACTGAATTTCACAGGGCAAGCCTTGCCTCACCAACCTCGGGATATCTCAACCAAAAATTAGGCTTTATTGAGGTGCCTTTGGAAATTGAATATATCATTATAGATAAAAAAATTGGCTTGAATTTTATTGGAGGTGGAAGTACGCTATTCTTAGATAAAAATATGATTTCTCTTAAATCCTCAGATTTTTCAACTAATTTGGGAGAAGGCAACAATTTAAATAACGTTAGTTTTAGTACAAATATTGGAATTGGTTTAGACTACGATATTTTTCCACAATTTCAGTTAAATCTGGAACCCATATTTAAGTATCAACTCAATACTTTCAATAATGGGAGTGGAGACGTAAAACCTTATTATTTCGGGGTTTATTCAGGATTCAGCTTCAAATTCTAAATTTCACAAAGAAGGTCTTCGAAGTTCTTCAAGAATTACATCAAAGGTTTGTTGTTTCAACATTCGCTTATCTGCCTGGGTTTTGTTGATGGTAGGAAGAGTTTTATGCACTTTTGCTCTCATAATTCCTGGACTGCCGGAGAAAAAGGAATACGAAAATCGTTTTTTATTATCGTGAAAAGTAATAGGTACAATTGCAATTTCATGATCTATTGCCAGACGAAAGGCTCCATCTTTAAAAAAAGCCAATTCAATTGTTTTATCTTCAGGAACACCGCCCTCAGGGAAAATACAAATGCTGTTTCCCAATTTTAACATTCTTTGTGCCTCACCAAAAACCCGAAGCCTGCTTTTTTGGTCACCTCTGTCCACTACTATACAAGTACGCTTATAAAAAAATCCGAACAGTGGAATTTTGGTAAGTTCCTTTTTTCCCACAAACACAAAAGGATGATCAATGACTGCCAACATCATCATAATATCAATTATTGACGAATGATTGGCCACAAACATATAACTCTTGCCTTTAATAAGATTTGCTGAAGAAATTTTCTTCGGAAAAAATCCCATTCCGTACAGAATGGTTTTGGCCCAAATGCGGGTACAATAAAAATACTGAGTGTAGAATTTTTCTGAAGAAGAAAATATTAATAAAAATGGCAACATTACAATTATAGGCAGACCCATAAGAACGTAAAACCAAATTCGCCAAATAAAAATTAAAACAGACTTGAATATCTTCATAGAAGGCAAAAATACTAAAATGAATTAAGCCAATTCTATAAAAGAAGTACCTTTGTGAAAATTTAAAAAGTCAATGGCCAGAATTCTTACCGGCGTACAAAGTACCGGAACCCCACATTTAGGAAATTTACTTGGAGCAATAATCCCAGCGATAGAAATGGCCAACCGGCCCGAAAACGAATCATTCTTATTTATCGCTAATCTGCATTCACTTACCCAGATAAAAAATGCTAAAGAATTACGTGAAAACACATATTCTACTGCAGCAACCTGGCTTGCCTTTGGATTGGACATCGAAAAGACCGTTTTTTATAGGCAAAGCGATATTCCACAGGTAACTGAGTTATCCTGGTATTTAAGCTGTTTTTATCCTTATCAGCGTCTAACTTTGGCGCATTCCTTTAAGGATAAAGCTGATAGACTTGAAGATGTGAACTCCGGACTATTTTCTTATCCCATGCTTATGGCTGCTGATATTCTTCTATATGACGCCGAAATTGTACCTGTAGGAAAGGACCAACTACAACATGTGGAAATGACCCGCGATGTAGCTTCGAGGTTTCACGCCCAAATGGGAGAAACCTTTGTAATTCCTGAAGCCAAAGTCCAGGAAGAAACAAAATATATCCCCGGGACGGATGGAGATAAAATGAGTAAATCAAAAGGGAATACCATAAATCTATTTTTGCCGGATAAAAAGCTTCGAAAACAAATCATGGGGATTGAAACAGATAGCACTCCACTTGAAGAACCGAAGGATCCTGATACTTGCAACGTATTTGCCCTCTATAAATTATTGGGAGATAAAAAGCAGATCGAGCAATTGCGCGCCAACTACCTCGCCGGAAATTATGGTTATGGACACGCAAAACAAGACCTGTTTGAGTTGATCGTTCAAAAATTTGAGAAGCAACGGGAACTTTACAATTATTTTATGGATCATCCTGAGGAAATAGATGCGGCTTTAAAAATTGGTGCCCAGAAAGCTTCAAAATTTGCGAACGAAGTTTTAGAAAGAGTAAGGACAAAACTTGGCTATTAAATAGCCTCAAATAGTTTTCCGGGAAGTGGCCTTATGGCTCCTTTTAATTCCATTTCCAATAAAACTCCTGCCGCTTCATAGGTAGGCATATTGCATTTCAAGGCAATTAAGTCCAGCTGTTGTTTTCCTCCATTATTTAAATAATCATATACCAATTGCTCTCTTGGTTCCAATTCTATAAACAATTGTTTTTGTACGAAACCTTTTGAAGTGTTTAAATCCCAATTCAATAAATAGATCATATCAGCAGCGCAAGTTAGTAAATGAGCCTTTTGCCATTTAATTAAGTTATTACAGCCTTTGCTTTGGCTATCGGTTGGCCTTCCCGGAACTGCAAAAACCTCTCGATTGTAAGAATTTGCAATATCGGCAGTCACCAGTGAACCGCCCTTTTCGGCACTTTCAATTACTATTGTAGCTTCACTTAATCCAGCTATGATCCGATTTCGTTTTAAAAAATTATTGCGGTCAAATTCCTGACTGCTCCAGAAATCTGTAAAAAAACCACCGTTTTCCTCAATTTCGGAAACGTATCTTTCATGAACTTTAGGATAGATTTGATTTAATCCATGAGCCAGGCAGCCCACTGTTTGAAGTCCATATTTCACTGCTGCTTTTTGAGCGGTAATATCCACACCATAGGCAAAGCCAGATATTATTACCGGATTGAGCGGCGCCAGTTCTTCAATAAATTTCTCACAAAAGGCAATTCCCTGAGTGGTCACCCTTCTGGTACCAACAATACTGATAATTTTTTTGTTTTGAAGATCTATATTGCCCCTGTAAAATAGCAGGATAGGACCATCCAAACAATGTTTAAGCTTTTCAGGATATTTATCCTCCTGGTAATAACTTATTCCAATGTCGTTCTTTTCAATAAAGTGCAATTCTGCCTCTGCAGCTAGCAACCTCTCCCTAATGTTTAGGCCTTTTAATTTTATATTTCCTATCCCATCAATTTTTAAAAGTGTATCCTTTTTGGCTTCAAATACTGCCTTGGCAGAACCTAATTTCCGAATCAGCTTTTTTGCAGTGCTATCCCCTAAATTTGGAACACTTTGCAAGGCTAAAATGTATAATAAATCAGACTGGTCCATAAGTTTGCAGTTCTTCAAAAGAATTAAAAATCGCGAATATCAAATAGAATAATTATCAACTAATGTGCTAATAACTAATTTTTAGATTTTCATTTAATAAGAATTCCTCCCGATAATTAAGATTAAAAATAGCACTATTCCTTCGTTAAACATTCATTTTCAACAAATAAGAAAACCATTATTATATGGAAAATACTGATGCAAACATTTGTTAATAACAAATGTTTGGCTAAATTTATGCCTGCACTTTTAATCTTACATTTGTTTTAATGACTCTACCTAAATATATATCCGATTTACTGTACCGATACGAATGTGTAATCTTGCCCGGTTTTGGAGCATTTTTAACTCAAAAGGTTTCAGCTCAGTTTGATGAAAAGTCACAAGCTTTTTATCCTCCCAAAAAACTAATTTCATTTAATTCCCAGTTGAAGAAAAATGACGGTTTATTGGCAAATTATATTGCTGGTGCCGAAGACATTACATATCCAGCATCAGTATATAAAATAGAAGAGTTTGTACAAAAATTAAACCTTCAATTAGAGAAGGAAGGGCAGTTTCATCTTGAAAATATCGGTAGTTTTTCACTTTCTTCGGAAGACACATTACAATTTGAACCTCTTGAGAACATCAATTACCTTTCAGAAGCTTTTGGTTTGGGGAATATTCCAGCAACTTCCATAAAACGGGAAGTACTCAAAAAACAAGTAGAGGAACTTGAGGAGAAAGCTCCAATAATATTCACTCCTGAAAGAAGAACTAGCAAATCTTACTTAAGATATGCTGCCATCGGATTAATTGCTTTTGGACTCGCAGGATTTACAGGACTGAACATTTATAGCAATCAGGTAACCCAACACAATGTCGCTGAATACCAGGCGGCAGAGTCACAATTACAACAAAAAATACAAAAGGCCACTTTCGTCATTGACAATCCTTTACCCGAAATTACTTTTACCGTTATAAATCAAATTGGCAATTACCATATTGTTGCCGGCGCATTCCGGGTGGAAGAAAATGCACATCTAAAAGTCGATGAGCTTAAAAAGGAAGGCTTTAATGCCCGATATATTGGTGTGAATAAATATAAGCTTCATCAGGTGGTTTATGGAAGTTTCCAAACCAAAAAGGAAGGAATGGAGATGTTGAGAAAAGCGAAAAAGTCTAATGAAGGCGCCTGGATGCTCATCCAGGAACTTTAATAGTTTATTAACTTGTAAAAAATCAAGTCTCGCTGTACCTTTGCCCAAATGCAAGTAAAAACACCCAACGATTCCCGTACTATCCTAACAGATCTGGTTTTACCCAGCGAAACCAATCCCCTGAATAATTTATTTGGAGGCGAATTACTAGCCAGAATGGATCGCGCTGCAAGTATTGCTGCCAGACGTCACAGCCGTAGAATTGTGGTGACTGCTTCAGTAAACCATGTAGCCTTTAATAAAGCTATTCCACTAGGCAGCGTAGTAACTGTAGAAGCAGCAGTTTCACGTGCGTTTAAAACATCTATGGAAATTTTTATTGATGTTTGGGT
>Ga0307487_1000068_pt1 | contig 84856 bp, 74 predicted proteins | sample CBIW12metaG_FD_203665 | JGI IMG/M metagenome (GOLD analysis project Ga0307487, IMG submission 203665) | Sea-ice brine microbial communities from Beaufort Sea near Barrow, Alaska, United States - CBIW 1.2 | ecosystem: Environmental > Aquatic > Marine > Coastal | place: USA: Alaska | collected... | reverse complement strand
ACTTTATCAATAGAAGTACAAACGCATCAGCAGAATCCTTCAATGCAAAAATAAAAGCGTTTAGGGCTCAGTTTAGAGGAGTGAAAAATGTAGAATTCTTTCTGTACAGATTAACTACAATTTTTGCTTAAACACAACAATTAGGCTTGATCCAATATTATTGCTAATATTCAAAAACCAAAAAAAACCTTGAAAATCAATAGATTAACAAGGTTTTTTTGATTCTTTTAGATAATCTCAGTCGGGGTGGCAGGATTCGAACCTGCGGCCTCCTGCTCCCAAAGCAGGCGCGATAACCGGGCTACGCTACACCCCGTAGCTGATAGCTTGCGCTATCGTTTAAAGTTTCAAATTCGTGGTTCAAAGTTACTTTTAAAAGTAGACCGGGAACCGGGCGGAATCTATCCTGAGTAAATCTAGATAAAGATTTATGGAAGGGCTACACCCCAAGTAATTTTTTAATCGCGCTCGGCGCGATAAGTGGGCAAAGTTTATCCCGAAATATGCCAGAGCAAAATTCCTTAACTTGATAGCTCATGCTATCGTTTAAACCTCAAAATGTCAATCGGCAGTATTTAATATCCTGCAAAGCAGGTGCAAATATAAGAAAACTTATCAGTCTACAAGAAAAACTTTAGATTTTTTATATCTTAGTTGAATCTTGCTGATAATGCAGGATAAGCTAATCAAAAAAAAGAAATATTATGAAGCGTATTTTATTATTATTAGGCCTGATTTTTACATTTTCGGCTTGTGGAGAAAACCAAAAATCAGAAGAAAAAGCTGAAGCTGAAGACCAAACAGAAACCAGCGAGCAGGATACAGAAAACCCAGTACCAAAAGAACAGCCTGAAACTATTTCGCCGGATAGAGAGTATGAGCACGAGGTAGTTGTCCCGAATATGTCAATTCCGTGGGGATTTGATTTCCTTCCTGATGGCAGTATGCTCGTTACCGAAAAAGGCGGAGATATTTTCCATTTTAAAGATGGAAAAAAAGTAAGTATTTCTGGTGGGCCTGAAATTTACAATCAGGGACAGGGCGGTTTACTGGATATCGCACTTCACCCAGATTTTGAAAACAACAATTGGGTGTATATAACCTATTCATCTGATGAAGGTGAAGGCGAAGGAGGAAATACTGCCTTAATGCGAGCCAAATTTGAAAATAATGAATTAACAAATCGTGAAGATCTTTACAAAGCTGAACCCAACTCTACCAGAGGTCAGCATTTCGGTTCTAGAATAGTATTCGATGGTGATGGACATCTATTTTTCAGTATAGGAGATCGCGGAAACAGAGATGTTAATCCGCAGGATATCACAAGAGACGGTGGGAAGATTTACCGACTTAACCTAGACGGAAGTATCCCATCAGACAATCCTTTTGTAGGGGAAGAGAATGCCAAGGAAGCTATTTATTCTTACGGCCATAGAAATCCACAGGGAATGATTTTCAACGAAGAAACCGGTGAAGTTTGGGTTAACGAGCACGGCCCAAAAGGTGGTGATGAAATCAATGTTATTAAGCCCGGAAAAAATTATGGTTGGCCTGTAGTAACTTATGGTGAAAACTATGACGGTACTACAATTACCGATGATAGAACCGGACCAGAATTTTATAACCCACTTACCTACTGGGTACCTTCCATTGCACCTAGTGGATTCGAAAAAGTAACTTCAGATAAATATCCTGAACTAAACGGAAATCTATTAGTAGGTTCGCTAAAATTCCAGTATTTGGAACATTTAGCTATAGAGAATGGAGAAGTAACCAAAAGAGAAAAATTATTAGAAGGACTGGGAAGGTTGAGAGATGTTCAACAAGGTCCAGACGGTTTTATCTACGCAGCTGTAGAAGGAACGGGAATAGTAAAGTTATTACCACTTGAAGAAACTGAATAATTAAGTATTCAAACTCACTAAGTGAGTAATAAAACATCATATTTATTTCTAATTTGGGGCAAATGTTTAAATTTGCCCCAAATTTTTTAGATGCTTATTATAGGAATTACAGGTGGAACCGGAAGTGGAAAGACTACGGTAGTAAGGCAAATTATAGACGAATTAAAGAATGAAGAAGTAGATGTTATTTCCCAGGATTCCTATTACAAAGATCTAAGTCATTTATCTAAAGAAGAACGGGTTAAAACCAATTTCGACCATCCAAAATCCATAGATTTCGATCTATTGGTAGAACATTTAAAAGAACTTAAAGCGGGCAATACCATTGAGCAGCCTGTTTATTCCTTTACAGATCATAACCGCACCAAGCAAACCATTGAAACCCAACCCAGGAAAGTGGTGATCGTAGAGGGTATTCTGATTTTTGCCCATCCTGATATCAGGGAAATGTTTGATATTAAAATTTATGTTCACGCCGATAGCGATGAGCGTTTAATTCGCCGACTTAAAAGGGATATTTCGGAACGTGGCCGGGATTTAAACGAAGTCTTGTGGCGATATCAAACAACACTTAAACCCATGCACCAGCAATTTATAGAACCTACCAAGGAATTTGCCGATCTAATAATCCCCACCAACCGATACAATACCGTAGCTGTTGATATTGTACAAACCATAATCAAAGACCGCTTGGCCTAATTTTGTATCTTTAAGCCAAATAGCCGCTTAATATCTAAGATTTTCGGCTTAACCAACATAATCTTAATTATTTACTGAAGATAGAAGGTGTGAAATTAAAAGAATTAAGAAACAAAAAATGGTTCAAAATTATGAGCAACAAATATGTGTTGCTCATAATTATCTTTGGAGGCTGGATGCTTTTTTTAGACAGCAACTCCTGGTTAGTTCACAATGAACTAAATCAGGAAATAGACGAGCTTGAAGAAAACAGACAGTATTATGAAAATGAAATTTCTAAAGATAAAGCTACCATAGAACAGCTTCAGGATTCAGTAGAAATGGAAAAATTTGCCCGTCAGCAGTATTATATGAAGCGACCTAATGAGGAAATATTCATAATTGAATATGACACTATTCAGGATTAATTTTTCAGATAAACCACACAATGAAACCAGTATGATGCTGAACCCAAAAATTGGCGACAAACAGGTTTATGATTATAAGCCTTTGAGTAATTTCTTGATTGGGATAAAAATTATAAAAAGATGAAGGAATCATTATTTCAGGAATTTGAAGAAGTTTCTGCAAAAGAATGGAAACAAAAAATACAATTTGACCTTAAGGGAGCTGATTATAACGAAAAACTAGTCTATAAATCCCTGGACGGAATCAACATCAAACCTTTTTATAATGCTGAGGATGTTGAAGACAGCATAAAAACACCCTCTCCAAAAAGCTGGAACATTTGTGAACGTTTATATGTCGCTTCTGCGGAAAAAACCAATAAACGAGCCCTGGAAGTTTTAACAAAAGGAACAGAAAGCCTTTGGTTTATTATTCCGAAGGAAGAAATTTCTATCGAAGACTTACTGAAAGGTTTAGACCTTGAAAAAACTATTATTTACTTCAGTTTCAACTTTTTTTCTGAAGAATATTTCAAACGTTTTCGAGAGATTTTAAAAGGGAAAGAAAGCAATATTTTTCTTCAATTTGATATTGTAGGAAACCTTGCTCGTTCAGGGAATTGGTTTCACAATCTCCAAAAAGATCACGAAATCCTGGATTCTATTTTTTCAAATTCCGAAAATTTTAAGTCGATAATTAGCATCGATGCTAATTTATATCAAAATGCCGGTGCTACTATTCCGCAGCAATTGGCTTACGCACTGGCGCACGTAAACGAATATTTAAATCACTTTCAGGAAAAACTGAATTTCGAGAAATTTCAGCCGCAATTTCTAATAGCCTCCGGGCCGAATTATTTCTTCGAAATTGCAAAAATCAAAGCCTTAAGATGGCTTTACGCAACTTTAGCTTCCGAATATAAAATTCCGGAAAGCTGTCATATTCTCGCTCAACCCACCAAAAGAAATAAGACACTTTACGATTTCAACGTAAACCTGCTAAGAACCACAACCGAAAGTATGAGTGCGGTTTTAGGCGGTGCTAATACGGTTTACAATATGCCCTACGACGCGATTTATCATAAAAATAACGAATTTGGAGATAGAATTGCCCGCAATCAATTGTTGGTAATGAAACATGAAGCCTATCTTGATAAAGTTGCCAATGCGGCTGAAGGTGCTTATTATATTGAAAGTCTTACCAAACAATTTGCAGAAATGGCTTTGGATATTTTTAAAGAAATTGAAAAAGGCGGCGGACTACTTAAGCAGTTAAAAGAAGGTGTAATTCAACGAAAAATTAAGGAAAGCGCTAAAAAAGAACAGGAACAATTTGATAGTGGCGAATTAGTTTTAATCGGCACGAATAAATTCGAGAATCCGCAGGATAAAATGAAAGACGAATTGGAATTGTACCCGTTTTTAAAGCAAAATCCGCGTAAAACTTTAATTGAGCCCATCCTGGAAAGACGTTTAAGTGAGCAGTTGGAACAGGAACGTTTAAAACAGGAAAAGGCCGATTAATTTAAAATTAAGTAATGCAAAGAAAAGAACTTCAACATATAAAATTACAGCAGCCGGAACTTGGAAAAAGGCAAAAAGAAGGAGAAAACAACACTTTTGAAACTCCAGAAGAAATAGATTTGCAGCCTTCTTATTCCAAAGCCGATATTCAGAATATACAACATTTAAATTTTGCAGCGGGAATTCCTCCTTATTTACGTGGCCCATACAGCACCATGTATGTTAGTCGACCGTGGACCATTCGCCAATATGCCGGATTTTCTACTGCCGAAGAAAGCAATGCTTTTTACCGAAGAAACCTCGCGGCCGGCCAGAAAGGGCTTTCAGTAGCTTTTGACCTTCCCACCCATCGCGGTTACGACAGCGATCACGAGCGTGTGGTTGGTGATGTGGGAAAAGCAGGCGTGGCTATCGACTCGGTTGAGGATATGAAAATCCTTTTTGACCAGATTCCACTCGACAAAATGTCGGTTTCCATGACGATGAATGGCGCGGTTTTACCGGTTTTAGCTTTCTATATCGTGGCTGCCGAAGAACAGGGCGTGAAACCTGAACAACTTTCAGGAACTATTCAGAACGATATTTTAAAGGAGTTTATGGTGCGAAATACCTACATCTACCCTCCTACTCCTTCAATGAAGATTATTTCAGATATTTTTGAATATTCTTCTCAAAATATGCCCAAATTCAATAGCATAAGTATTTCGGGTTACCATATGCAGGAAGCCGGCGCTACCTGCGATATTGAACTCGCTTATACTTTAGCCGACGGACTGGAATATATCAGAAAAGGTTTAGACGCCGGGATGGATATTGATAGTTTTGCACCCCGACTTTCGTTTTTCTGGGGAATTGGGATGAACCATTTTATGGAAATCGCAAAAATGCGTGCGGCCCGTATGTTGTGGGCAAAACTTGTGAAACAATTTAATCCAAAAGATCCAAAATCACTATCGCTTAGAACACATTCTCAAACCAGTGGATGGAGTTTAACCGAGCAGGATCCATTTAATAATGTAGCCCGAACCTGTATTGAAGCGGCAGCGGCAGCATTTGGCGGGACCCAAAGTTTACACACCAATGCTTTAGATGAAGCCATTGCTTTGCCTACAGATTTTTCTGCAAGAATTGCCAGGAATACTCAATTACATCTTCAGCAGGAAACAAAAATCACCAAAACGGTAGATCCGTGGGCCGGTAGCTATTATGTAGAAAAACTTACCGATGAAATTGCTGAAAAAGCCTGGGAATTAATTGAGGAAGTTGAAGAACTTGGCGGAATGACCAAAGCCATCGAGGAAGGAATTCCAAAGATGCGTATTGAAGAAGCCGCTGCGAAAAAACAAGCCAGAATTGATAGTGAAACTGATATTATAGTAGGCACAAACAAATACCGCCTCGAAAAAGAGGACGAACTGGTTACTTTAGAAGTAGATAACCAAACCGTTAGAAAACAACAGGTAGAACGTCTGGAAAAGATAAAAGCTGAAAGAAATTCAGAAAAAGTTCAAAAAGCACTTAAAAATCTCACCGAATGTGCTAAAAGAGAAAATGGAAATTTGCTTAGCTTAGCAGTTGAAGCCGCGCGACATCGCGCTACTTTAGGTGAAATTAGCGATGCGCTTGAAGAAGTTTACGGTAGGCATAAAGCCAAAGTTCAAACCTTTAGCGGTGTATATTCCAAAGAAATGAAAGACAATACTTCATTTAAGAAAGCCCGGGAACTGGCTGATAAATTTGCAGAACAAGACGGAAGAAGACCTCGAATTATGATCGCCAAAATGGGACAGGATGGTCACGATCGTGGTGCCAAAGTAGTAGCCACCGGTTACGCCGATCTTGGTTTTGATGTAGATATTGGTCCGCTTTTTCAAACTCCCAAAGAAGCAGCAAAACAAGCCGTGGAAAACGATGTGCACATTCTTGGGGTTTCTTCGTTAGCAGCGGGACATAAAACTTTAGTTCCGCAGGTCTTAGAAGAATTAGAAAAACTGGGACGGGAAGATATTATGGTAATTGTGGGCGGGGTAATTCCATCGCAGGATTATCAATATTTATTTGATGCCGGTGCAGTCGCTGTTTTTGGGCCGGGAACTAAAATTAGCGATGCAGCCATTCAGCTTTTGGAGATTTTGATAGAAGAAGAATAGATTACAACCAACTAAAAAATATATTATGGATTTTACTAAAAAAATGCTTCGTGATGATGCTTTAAAGGGCAAAACCATTATCGTCACCGGTGGTGGCAGCGGACTCGGGAAAGCAATGACCAAATACTTCATGGAACTTGGCGCCAAGGTTGCCATTACTTCAAGAAATTTAGAAAAACTTCAAAAGACGGCCAAAGAACTTGAAGGTGAAACCGGAGGTAAATGTTTTGCGGTACAATGCGATGTTCGGTATTATGAGCAGGTAGAAAATATGCGCGACGAGGTTCTTAAAGAATTTGGAAGCGTTGACGTTTTACTAAATAACGCCGCCGGAAATTTCATCTCTCCCACCGAAAGATTAAGTACCAATGCTTTTGATACTATTATTGATATTGTATTAAAAGGAAGTAAAAATTGCACAATGGCGCTTGGAAAACATTGGATAGACGAAAAACAAAAAGACAAAACCGTATTAAATATTGTGACCACTTACGCCTGGACAGGTTCGGCTTATGTAGTGCCAAGTGCCACGGCAAAAGCCGGGGTTTTAGCAATGACAAGATCTTTGGCTGTAGAATGGGCAAAATATGGAATAAGGTTTAACGCGATTGCACCCGGCCCCTTCCCTACCAAAGGTGCCTGGGACAGATTATTGCCGGGCGATCTCAAAGATAAGTTCGATCTCGCGCAGAAAGTACCCCTAAAAAGAGTTGGTGAACATCAGGAGCTGGCAAATCTTGCAGCTTATTTGGTTTCAGACTTTTCAGCTTATGTAAACGGTGAAGTAATTACCATAGATGGCGGCGAATGGCTTAAGGGCGCGGGTCAATTCAATATGCTGGAAGCTATTCCAGAGGAAATGTGGGATAAATTAGAAGCGATGATTAAAGCGAAGAAAAGCAGTTAAAACTAGCTAAATCTGAAGTTATTCCTATTGGTTTTTTCAGATTAAAACCTATTGTTAAGCATTTATGGCAACAATCGGTTTTTTATGTATAAGCTGTTAACAAAATCATTTTATAAACCTGTAATAAATTGTATTTTTACCCTTCAAAAATAATAGAGACTTAATGGGTAAAATCATTGCTATTGCAAACCAAAAGGGAGGAGTGGGAAAAACCACTACCTCGGTAAACCTGGCCGCTTCGCTTGGAGTACTTGAAAAGAAAGTATTGTTAATAGATGCAGACCCGCAGGCCAACGCCACTTCCGGACTCGGAATTGACGTGGAAGAGGTTGAGTTAGGCACTTATCAGCTTTTTGAAGACTCAATAGCGCCAGAGGATTGTATTCAAAAAACAAGCTCTCCGAATTTAGATATTATCCCGGCCCATATTGACCTGGTTGCGATAGAAATCGAGTTAGTAGACCAGGATCAAAGGGAGTCTATGCTAAAAAAGGCGATCACGCCATTAAAGGAACTGTATGATTTTATTCTGATTGATTGCGCTCCTTCCCTCGGTTTATTAACATTAAATGCCTTAACAGCATCAGATTCTGTGGTTATTCCAATTCAGTGTGAATATTTTGCGCTGGAAGGTTTAGGGAAATTATTGAATACCATAAAAAGCGTTCAAAAAATTCATAATAATAAATTAGACATAGAAGGTTTACTGCTAACTATGTACGATTCCCGTCTAAGGCTTTCGAACCAGGTGGTAGAAGAAGTTCAGAAGCATTTTGGCGAGATGGTTTTTGATACAATCATTCAAAGAAATGTGCGTTTAAGTGAAGCCCCTAGTTATGGTGAAAGTATTATTAACTATGACGCTGGCAGTAAAGGAGCCAGCAATTATCTGAGCCTGGCAAACGAAATTATAAAGAAAAACCCTTAGAAGATGGCGAAAGCGACCAAAAAACAAGCTTTAGGACGAGGACTTTCGGCTTTATTGAAAGACCCGCAAAACGATATACAATCTGCTGAAGATAAAAATGCCGATAAACTGGTTGGGCATATTGTAGAACTGGATTTAGATTCTGTTGAAGTAAATCCGTTTCAGCCAAGAACCAGTTTTAATGAAGACAGTCTTAAAGAACTAGCCTCTTCTATTAAAGAACTTGGAGTAATTCAGCCAATTACCGTTAGAAAACTCGATTTCGATAAATATCAACTGGTTTCAGGGGAACGTCGCTATCGGGCTTCCAGATTGATTGGTTTAGAAACCATTCCTGCTTACATTAGGATTGCAAACGATCAGGAGTCTTTAGAGATGGCTTTGGTTGAAAACATTCAACGTCAGGATCTAGATCCCATAGAAATCTCACTTTCTTATCAGCGTTTAATAGATGAAATAAACCTAACACAGGAACAACTTAGCGAGCGCATTGGTAAAAACCGGTCGACTATAGCCAACTATTTACGCCTTTTAAAACTGGATCCTATTATTCAAACAGGAATGCGGGATGGCTTTATGAGTATGGGCCATGGCCGCGCGCTTATCAACATAAATGATCCGCAACAACAACTGGAAATTTACGAGAAAATACTTCAAAAATCTCTATCGGTTAGAGAGACCGAACAATTGGTGCGTGAAGTAAACGAAGGCGCAAAATCTTCAAAAACCATAAAGAAATCAGCTTCGGTCCCTACCTCTTATAAAAAAGGAATCAAGGAATTTTCAGAATACCTTGGGACAAAAGTAGATGTAAAAGTCACCAAAAAGGGTTCAGGAAAACTCAGTATTCCTTTTTCTTCCGAAGAAGATTTTATTCGGTTAAAAAAACTTATTCAGGGTGAAGATTAATAAGGTTTTATCAATTCTTTGTTTTCTGTTGTTTGTTACTACAATAATGGCCCAGGAAGATTCTTTAATGCTTGAAAGGCCTGCGGTGCAGGATACGATTTCTGATGAAGAAGAAAAGGATTATAAACCTTATAACGCGCTCGCACCTGCCAAAGCCGCATTCTACTCAGCAGTTTTACCAGGTTTGGGTCAGGCCTATAACGGTCGATACTGGAAAATTCCTATCGCTTATGCAGGTCTTGGAATTGGAGTTTATTTTTATATCAGTAATGATAATCAATGGAATCGCTACAGGGATGCTTATAAGAACAGGCTTGCCGGCAGAAAAGATGAATTTGAAGGCAGGATTACTAACGATGGACTAATAAGAGCGCAGCAATTTTATCGAAGAAATAAAGAAATTTCGATTTTAGTAACCGCAGGTATTTATGTTTTAAACATAATCGATGCCAACGTAGATGCGCATTTACAGCAATTTAATGTGAGTGAAGACCTTTCGGTAAAACCAAATATGGATTTTGATAATTTTACAGGAAAATCCCGCTACGGCCTATCTTTAAATTATAGGTTTTAGAATATAGCATATATAACTATTGGTTATATTTTGCAATCGTTAACATAATACAATAGAGATGAAAATAGCACTTTTAGGATACGGAAAAATGGGAAAGACAATCGAGGAGATTGCACTAAATCGTGGTCACGAAATTGTTCTTAAGCTCGAAGAAGATATTGATACTTGTGAGATTGATAAAATGGAAATTGATGTTGCTATAGATTTTAGCGTCCCCAAAGCAGCGTTTAAAAATATTACCACCTGTTTTAAAAATAAAATCCCAGTAGTTTGTGGCACTACAGGTTGGTTAGACAATTATGAGAAAGCTATTGAAATCTGTAAGAAGGAAGATAGTGCTTTTATATATGCTTCAAATTTTAGTGTGGGTGTAAATCTATTCTTTGAGCTAAATAAGAAACTGGCTAAAATGATGAACGGTATGGATGATTATGCCGTTGAAATTGAAGAAATTCACCATACTCAAAAACAAGATGCGCCAAGTGGAACCGCCATAAGCCTTGCGCAACAAATTATTTCTGAAAACGATAAAAAGAAAAACTGGCAACTGGATCATGCTGAAGAAGATGAAATCCCGGTTAAGGCGAAAAGAATTGATGACGTTCCCGGAACACATACCGTTTCTTATAATTCTAAGATAGATTCTATAGAAATTGTACATACTGCGAAATCCAGACAGGGATTCGCCTTAGGAGCTGTTATTGCCGCCGAATTTCTTAAGGACAAGAAAGGTATTTTTACTATGAAAGACGTGCTATCCAGCCAATTTTAAATAAAATAAAGTAACAAAGACTGTATTTTGTTACTAATAAGCAAAGAATAAAAATATGACGTTTACACAATGGTTTCTGTTTTTTCTGCTGGTTCAGGTTATTCACTTTGCAGGTACCTGGAAACTTTATCAAAAAGCAGGAAGACAAGCCTGGGAAGCCGCAATTCCTATTTATAATGCCGTAATTTTAATGAAGATCATAAACCGCCCATGGTGGTGGGTGATTCTTCTGTTTATTCCTATAGTGAACCTGATTATGTTTCCGGTAATTTGGGTAGAAACCATTAGAAGTTATGGTCGGCATAGTACCACAGATACTATTTTAGCCATTGTAACACTGGGATTTTACATTTACTACATAAATTTTGCGACCGATGTAAAATATATTGAAGATCGAAGCTTAAAACCTAGAACTGCCGCAGGAGAATGGATAAGCTCTATTCTTTTTGCCGTGATTGCCGCAACTATAGTGCATACCTATGTAATGCAGCCCTTTACTATCCCTACTTCCTCCTTAGAAAAGACCCTATTGGTTGGGGATTTTCTATTTGTGAGCAAGTTTCATTATGGAGCAAGACTGCCCAGAACTGCTGTAGCTTTTCCTATGGTTCACGATACCATTCCTGTTTTGGGAGTTAAATCTTACCTTACCGAGCCTCAAATTCCCTACCTAAGATTACCGGGATTTGAAAATATTGAGCGTAATGATATTGTGGTCTTTAACTGGCCGGTAGATACGGTTAATGCTTTTCAGCAATATGGCGACGGAAAATATTATTACAAACCCATAGATAAAAAATCTAATTACGTAAAACGTGCGGTTGGTCTTCCCGGAGATTCGCTGGAAGTAAGCCAAGGAAAAGTAATTGTAAACAATGAGCCTCTTCAGCTTCCAGGTCGGGCTAAAACACAATTTACCTACTATGGCACCACCAACGGGCAGGGGTTCAATCCAAGGTATTTATATGAAGAATATGATATTACCGATGGTTATTATCACGATCCTAACACCAATCAATTCTATATAAAAGCTTTAACTGAAGCTGCATATAACCGAATTAAAAACCATCCCAACGTAAGCAGCATTCAAAGGTACTCTGATTCTCTGGGTTCTAAAGATCGAAGCATTTTCCCGAACAATGGAAAATTAAGCTGGAACAACGATCATATGGGACCTATTTACATTCCTAAGGAAGGTGTAACTGTAGACCTTACTTCTGAATCGATGCCTTTCTATAAACGAATTATCGAGACTTACGAAGGCAGTGAGATGGGTATAAACAATAAGCTAAGCCTTAACGGAACCCAGGTTTTATTGAATGGTCAACCCACAAATTCTTATACTTTCAAGCAGAATTATTACTGGATGATGGGTGATAATCGCCATAATAGTGAGGACAGCCGTACCTGGGGATTTGTACCTGAAAATCACGTTGTAGGAAAACCTGTTTTTGTCTGGATGAGCTGGGATACAAATGCCCAGGGTTTCTTTAATAAAATTAGATGGGACCGTGTTTTCACTACGGTAAAGGGAGATGCCACGCCCACTTCTTACCTGCCCTATTTCTTAATTGTGGTAGTGATTATTATAGCCTTCAATTACTTTAAGAAACGCAGGAAAAACGCTTAATGGAAGAAATCTTAATACATCCGGCCTATTTTGGGCCGGTTTCTCAATTTGTAGCGCTGGGAAAAGCTGAAAAAGTCTTTTTTGAAAATGAAGACAATTATCAGAAACAAACCTATAGAAACCGGATGTATATCTATGATTCCAACGGGAAATTATTACTGAATATTCCTATTAAACATCGCTCTGCTTTAACGGGAGAGCCTAAAGAGGCCGGGAAGCATCAGTTATACAAAGAAGTAAAAATTGAAAACGATTTTGAATGGCAAAAGCAACACTGGCGTGCTTTAAAAGCATCATATCAAACTTCCCCGTTTTTTGAATTTTATGAAGATGAAATTCACCCACTCTATCATAAGAAATTTGATTACCTGATCGATTTTAATTACGCCTGCTTAGAATTTGTAACCGACACCCTTCAGGTAAATCTGGATTTTCAGAAAACTTCAGAATTCATTCTTAACCCTAACGATAAAAAAGACTTAAGATTTTTGATTAATGCCAAAACTAAATTCAATTTTGTACACGAAGAATATACTCAGGTTTTTAAGGAGAAACACGGTTTTATACCGAATTTGAGCATCCTGGACCTTATTTTTAACGAAGGTCCAAATAGTTTAAACTACCTGGAAGAACAGGAGTTTAAATTTTAATTCGGGTTAGAATTGCATAGTGGTCGGAGAATTCATTTTTAAAACGCTCATAACCATTAATTTGAAGACTGGAATCAATCAGCATAAAATCTATTCGTAAAGGGAAATAGTTCAATTTAAAGGTTTGTCCAAAACCTTCCCCCGAATGTAAGAAAGCATCGGTAAAGCGATCTTCACCATTTATAATTTCATATATATATGAAAATGCGGTGTTATTAAAGTCACCGGCAATAATTGATTTATAAGGCGTTTCATTTACCTTTTTCATCAACATTTCGGCCTGTTCCTGTTGCAATCCAAAGCCGTAGCCTATTCTACCCAGCAATTTCTTGGAATCTCCCTTCCGAAGTGCCTCTAGGTCTGGCTTAATATTAAGAGATTGAAAATGCACATTAAAAATGCGTATTGTATCTTCTTTTACCAAAAGATCTGTGTAAATCGCATTATTATTCCCATCGTGAGGAAAGTCTAAAGAAATTCTTTCTAAAATTGGATACTTAGAGAAAATCGCTGAACCAAATTCAGAATTTCTGCCCTTTCTATGTACAAAATAATAAGGATAAATTTCCTTTAAAGTGGTTTCATCTACGGTGTGCTCCTGGGTGAGCAAAATATCGGGATCTTTTTCTTTTATAAAATTTGTGATTTTTTCAGGAATATTCTTCTCATCGGTCCAGCCATAAGTATTGAACATTCTAACATTGTAACTCATAATGCTTAATTCTTCTTCAGAAGTTTGCGTATTAGAGCTAAACTGGTAAAGGCTTGTTACATAATTGTAACCGGCTAGCAAAATTATAAAAGACAGCAAAAATTGCCGCTTAAACTTTACGATCCAGTAAACCAGAAAAACCAGGTTTACAAGAATTAAAACAGGAACCCCAAGACTTAAAACAGAAAGTAAGGGAAAAGACTTTGGAGGGATAAAAGCAAGTAAATACGAGAGTAAAAGTGCCGTTGCGGCAAGTGAATTAAAGATAAAAATAATCTTATCTAAAAGTCCGAGTTTTTTCATCTAATCTTCTTTACCTGCTTTAAACAGAAAATCCTTCTCGCTTTTGCTCAAACTATCATAACCGCTTTTGCTTATCTTATCTAAAATACTGTCAATTTGTTTTTGCTTTTCATCTTTATCCAGTTTTCTGGAAAAAGTAGATTTACGTTGGGTAGAATTTGATTTTTCATTATTGGTTTTTCGGTATACAGTTTTCATTTTGGCTTTGCGCTCGCTGGGTTTAAATAAGGCGGCGAAGCTATCCATTATCTTCTCAAACCAGGAACCAATATCATTACCCTTTTGTAATTGTTTAGTGTAAACATAACCAAGTGCAGCGCCACCGAGATGCGCTAAATGTCCACCAGCATTACTCATGGGAATTTGAATTATATCTAGTGCCACCAAAAAAGCAGCGATATACCAGAATTTGATGCTTCCTATTAAAAGAAGCCTAACCTTCATATTTGGAATATAAGTGGCTATCCCCACTAAAACAGCCATCACCCCTGCCGAAGCTCCTATTAGGTAAGAACGCCCCGTAGATTGAAAAGCAGGAAATAAATTATAGCTTAACATATATACCAACGCCCCCATAATCACCCCTAAAAAGAAATAATTAAGCAATCGTTTTGGTGAAAAATAATTCAGAAAATACATTCCTGAAAAATATAAGATCAGCATATTAGAGAGAATGTGCCAAATCCCACCGTGTAAAAAAGAGTAAGTGATAATAGACCAGGGCTTAAAAATAAATTCTCCAATTTCTTTAGGAAAAACAAACCATTCCAATAAAAAATCTGATGGTAACTGAAACAAATAAGCGATAGTCCTGAACAAAAAGAACAGTAAGAAAACCAATACGTTAATAGCGATTAGTTTTTCAACTACCGTGGCGGTTTGCAGTTTATATTTTAATTTATTAGATCCTTTCATCAATCCCAGCGATTTTGGTTAAACTGGTTCTTCTTCCAGTACCACATCATAATAAAGCCAAACAAGGCTCCTCCAATATGGGCAAAGTGCGCTATACCTCCACCAAATAACGAATATCCTGTTAATCCTGAAAACAAATCCAGTAAAATAAGTGCAGGAATAAAGAATTTCGCTTTAATAGGAACCGGCACAAATAAAAGGAATAACTCTACATTGGGAAACATCATCCCAAAAGCAACAAGAATTCCGTAGATAGCACCAGAGGCTCCCACTGCTGGGGTATTTACACTTTGATACAAGTCCTGCAAAGTTTCCTTCGGCACCGACTCCAGTATAGCGGTAGAGTATTCTCCCGTTTTAATCAATTGCTCTATATTGCCCATAGTCATACCCGCATCCAACAACACGTTATAACCGGTCTTAAATTCAATATAATTTACCAGGGTATGTAAAAATGCCGCTCCAAGTCCGGCAGAAAAGTAGAAGAAAACAAAGCGCTTTTGCCCAAGCATTTGCTCTATAGGACCACCAAAAGCCCAAAGTGCATACATATTAAAAATAATATGCATCAAGCTGCCATGCATAAACATGTGGGTTACAAACTGCCACACCATAAAATTTTCGTTCTCAAAAAACCAAAGTGCAAATAATTGATAAGCGAAATCGCCCAAAAACTGGCTACCAACAAAAAAGATAATATTGATTATTAAAAGTACTTTTACAGTGTCGGTAATTCTTCCCATTTACATAAATTTTTTATCCAGCTCGTCTACCGTTAAAGTAACGAAAATCGATCTGTTAGACGGGCTAAACCCGGGTTCTTTACAAGCAAACAACCTGTTAACGATATGTTGCTGCTCGGTATTGTTTAATAAGGTTCCAGATTTTACCGCCATTCCCTTTGCAAGCGATTTTGCCAGTAAATCGGTTTGTGAAAAACCATTATCAGGTACATCGTTTTCAAAATCGGCAATAAGTTGTTCTAGTAATATTTCTACTTCACTTTCTGAAATAAGCGTTGGAATTCCCACAATTTCTACGAAATCACTTTCAACTTCGGAAAATACAAATCCCGTTTGTTCCAGTGAATCCTGTAGTTGTTTTATTATTTCAATTTCGTGCGTATTAAACTGAAGATTTAAAGGAAACAACAACTGCTGGCTCACTGCCGCTGAAACTGTTATATTTTTCAGCATTTCCTCATATAAAATTCGAGTGTGCGCACGATGCTGATCTATCACTAAAATCCCGCTTTTCAACGTACTTACAATATATTTTTTATGAAGCTGAAAGGTAGATTTTTCCTGTAAATCTTCAGAAGATTGAAATAAATTCCCGGTTACTTCCTCACTTTCAAATTCTATTTCCCTAAAATCAGTATCCGGTTTGTGGTCTTCTTCGGTTTGTAAACCGGTGTATAAACTCTCCCAGCTTTCTCCCCGCTCTTTTTTAAAGTTTGAAGAAAACGAATTTGAAGAGCTTTTGTGAGTTCTTGCATTTTCTTCCTGAAAAGGATTAAAATTCCGGTCTACTTCCACCTGTGGAACTTCAGCCGACTTATTTTTGTATTCGTAAGGCGTATCAAGATTCGAATCCCGTTCAAAATCAAGAACCGGAGCTACATTAAATTGCCCCAAACTATGTTTTATCGCACTTCGTAAAATTGCATAAAGGGCATGTTCATCGTCAAACTTTATTTCAGTTTTAGTGGGATGAATATTTATATCTATACTTTTCGGATCAACTTTTAAGAACAGAAAGTAACTGGGATAAGATTTATCCTTAAGCAAACCTTCAAAGGCAGCTACTACCGCGTGATTTAAATAAGGGCTTTTTATAAATCTATTATTCACGAAAAAGAATTGCTCCCCCCTTGATTTCTTTGCGAATTCAGGTTTACCTACAAATCCTGAAATTTCAACAATTTCGGTTTCTTCGGTTACCGGAACCAGCTTTTCGTTGGTTTTTCCGCCGAAGATATTGGTGATTCGTTGCCTGTGGTTGGTTTCCGGTAATTGAAACAATTCGCTCCCATTATGAAATAAAGAAAAAGCAATCTGTGGATGCGCCAAAGCCACTCTCTGAAATTCATCTATGATATGCCGTGTCTCCACTGTATCTGATTTCAAGAAATTTCTTCTGGCAGGAATATTATAAAACAGGTTCTTTACACTTACCGAGGTTCCTTTTGGGCATACACAAACATCCTGGTTAACAACTTTACTCCCTTCAACCTTAATTTGCGTGCCTACTTCCTCATCTTCCTGTTTTGTTTTTAATTCTACGTGGGCAATCGCAGCGATAGAAGCAAGCGCTTCCCCCCTAAAGCCTTTAGTTTGTAGACTAAAAAGATCTTCAGCAGATTTAATTTTTGAAGTAGCGTGGCGTTCAAAACACATTCGGGCATCAGTAAGGCTCATTCCTTTTCCGTCATCGACAACCTGAATTAAGGTTTTCCCAGCGTCTTTAATCACCACCTGAATATTTTCAGAACCTGCATCAATAGCGTTTTCAACCAATTCTTTGACCACCGAAGCAGGGCGTTGCACCACTTCCCCGGCAGCAATCTGGTTCGCTACATGGTCTGGTAAAAGTTGAATTATATCTGTCATTTAAGGCTGATTGGAAAAGATGGACAGATCAAAGTCAATTATCCATAGAAAAATAAAAACCAGCACCATAATGATAATAAGTAATCGCTTATTGATTTCCCGGTTACCGCGAGTTCTGCTGGATTTACGCACTTCGGCCCATTGTGAGCCAAAATCTATGGCATTTGTAGTTTCCTTGTATTTATTGAATTTAGAATCAAAACTATAAATATTACCCGCATCCTTGCCCTTATAATAACGTGGGGTATAATTATAACGGGCATTCTTTCTGGGTTTATAAATTTTGAGTCTCAAAATATGCTGATTTTTCGTAGTAGTTCAAATTTACTCAAATTGCTTCAAAAAAACGAAGCGATCAAGCTTAAAAAGAAATCAACAAGAATAATGCCGATGTATAGGCAAAGATTAGTACCTGGCGTCCTGGCGTAGTTTTGCCATTTTTATTGCAGCTATGGCAGCTTCAGTACCTTTATTTCCATGTTTACCACCGCTTCTATCTATAGCTTGTTGCATGTTTTGATCGGTTAATACACAAAAGATAATTGGAGTATCGTTTTCCACATTAAGATCTTTTATACCCTGGGTAACTCCCTGACAAACAAAATCAAAATGTTTTGTTTCGCCTTCTATTACACTTCCAATTGCAATAATAGCATCGAGCATATCAAAGCTTTCCTGCATTTTCTTGCAACCGTAAATAAGTTCAAAACTGCCTGGAACATTCCACCGGACAATTCTCTTTTCCTGCACCTTATTTTCTATAAGTGTATTATAGGCGCCATCATAAAGGCCTTCGGTAATTTTGTCGTTCCATTCTGAAACAACAATCCCGATGCGAAAATCACTCGCATCGGGAAGTTTATCTTTATCGTAATCTGAAAGGTTATTTCCTTCTGTAGCCATAATTATTGTTTTGCAGCACGAGCCTGCCCCATATAGATTGGTACCTGCTCAGCTTCTGGAGCGTCAGAGTACTCATCTTTTATTTTTTGAAGGTGTTCTTCAGCTTCAGCCGGTTGCCCTACTTCTAAAGCGGTAATTGCTGCTTTAAGTAAAAATTTTGGGGTTGTAAATTCGTTAGAACGCATAGAAGCGGCTTTTTCATAATAACCTAAAGCTTCTTCCGGTTGTTCCAATTGCATAAAAGCATCTCCAATTCCTCCGGTAGCCAAAGCTGCTAATACTTCGTCGTCACTATTGAAGTCTTCAAGGTAATTGATAGCTTCCTGGTAGTTTCCTGTATTCAAATATGCAAAACCGGCGTTGTAAGTTGCAAGGTTTGCTGCATCGGTACTTCCGTAGTTATCTATAATATCAAGAAATCCGTATTTTCCCTCACCACCATTTAAAGACATGGTGAAAAGTGAATCACGCTCAGCGCCGGAAGCGTTTAAAGCAGAAGCAAAATAATTTTGCGCCTGTGCCATTTCATTGGCCGCTTCTTCCTGTTTTGGTTCACTTACAAAACGTTCGTAACCAAGGTAACCTAGAACGGCTACGATTGCTACTGCAACAATGATATAAATATACTTTTGATTCTCTGCTACCCAGGTTTCGGTCCTGCCAGCACCTTCGTCAAGAGTGTTAAATACTTCAGCAGTTGTAGATTCGTCTTCTACCTGTTTCTGCTGTTCTTCCTTATTAGATGGTTTATATCCTTTTTTCTTGTAAGTTGCCATAAAAACTGTTTAATGCGTGGCAAAAATATGATTTTTATTCAAAATTAAAAGGGAAATTATTTGTATTTTTTTAATATTTTCGGGTCATTCGCTTTACTTTCAGAATTCTATTATACAAATATCAAAAAGCTGAATAACAGCATTTTATGTTTTTAAAACAACTCTCTTTAGTTAATTATAAAAACCTGGATTCGGCTTCTTTCGAGTTTGATACAAAAATAAACTGTTTTGTGGGCAATAATGGCGTTGGTAAAACCAACGTTTTAGACAGTATTTATCACCTGGCTTTTGGGAAAAGTTATTTTAACCCAATTACCAGCCAGAATATTAATCACGAGGCTGACTTTTTTGTGGTTGAAGGGCATTTTGAAAAATCTGAAAAAGACGAGCATATCTTAGTCAGCGCCAAACGCGGACAAAAAAAAGTGATTAAAAGGAATAACAAAGCTTACGAGAAATTCAGTGAGCACATTGGGTTTATTCCTACCGTAATTATATCACCCGCCGATCGTGACCTTATTATAGAAGGCAGTGAAACCAGACGGAAATTTATGGACGGGGTGATATCCCAAAGTGATAATGTTTACCTCAATAAACTTATCCATTACGGAAAAATAAATGCACAGCGGAATTCCCTTCTGAAATATTTCGCAGCCAATCATAGTTTTGATCGCGATACATTAGATGTCTATAATCTTCAGCTTAGTGAACTGGGGCAGTATATTTTTGAAAAGCGGAAAGACTTTTTAGAAGACTTCATTCCTATTTTTAATAAACGCTATGGCGATATCACCAAAAATAAGGAGCAGGTCGATATTAGTTATAAAAGTCAGCTGTTTGACAGCAACTTAGCCTCTTTGCTTGAAGCAAACCTACAAAAGGATATGGCTTTACAATATACCAGTGTAGGAACACATAAAGACGATTTAAGTTTTGAAATTGAAGGACATCCCATAAAGAAATTCGGCTCTCAGGGTCAGCAAAAATCTTTTTTGGTGGCATTAAAATTAGCGCAATTTGATTTTATAAAAGCTATAAGTAAAGTCAACCCCATTTTGCTGCTCGATGATATTTTCGACAAATTAGATGAACAACGTGTGGCACATATTGTAGCTTTGGTGGCTACAAATCAGCTAGGGCAAATCTTTATCAGCGATACCCATGCTGACCGCACCGAGGCAGTGGTAAAAAGCAGTAATCAATCTTATAAACTCTTTAAATTGTGAATAAAAAAATTCTTTTTTTCCTATTCGGAATTGTACTTTTAGGATGTCAGGAAAATAATCCTGAAGAACAATTAGAACACCTTACAGGGTACTGGGAAATTGACCGTGTAGAAGTTGCTGAAGATTCAGTAATTAACTACAAGGTAAACGCCACAGTAGATTATATTGAATTTGATGGCGAAGAAGGTTTTCGTAAAAAAGTTAAGCCACAATTTGATGGCAGTTACAAAACCAGTGAAGATGTAGAAGAAATTTCGGCAAAAATAGAGAACGATAGTTTGCGTCTCCACTATAAAACCCCATTTGATGAATGGACTGAAACCGTAATTTCTGCTGAAGAAAATAAGTTTAGCGTGCTTAACCGGGATGGTAAAATATATTATTACACAAAATTCACCTCCTTATTAGATGAAGATGAAGAAGAGAAATAGTGAAAATCAAAGTTTAAGCGAAGTTTTAAAAGAATTTGTAGACCATAACAAACTTCAGGGCGGCCTGGATAAGGTTAGCGTTAAAGATGTCTGGTACCGGGAAATGGGGCCTGCGATCGAAAAATATACTACAGCCATAAAACTTCAAAATGAAACACTTTTCGTACAATTAAGCTCTTCGGTTTTAAGGGAAGAACTTAGTTATGGTAAGGAAAAGATTATCAATATGCTAAACCGGGAATTGGGAAAAGACCTGATTAAAAAATTGGTTTTACGCTAAAAATATTCTCGTGCACCGCCATTTCAAAATTTATAAACCTTACGGATATTTAAGTCAATTTATCACCAATGAACGTCCCCGGAAGAAAAAGAAACTTTTGGGAGATTTAGGTGATTTTCCTGCGGAAACTATGTCGGTAGGTCGATTGGACCAGGATTCTGAAGGCTTGCTTTTTCTTACTACAAATGGGAAAATTAGCGCTGAAGTTAACAGGAATAAAATTGAAAAAGAATACTACGTACAGGTTGACGGGCAAATCACTCCTGAAGCTGTTGAAGAACTAAGAAGCGGAGTGGAAATAGGTATTCATGGTAAAAGCTATGAAACGCTTTCGTGCAAAGCTTTTATCTTGGAAAATAGGCCCACTTTTCCAGAAAGAGCAAAGAAAATTAGAGATGAACGTCACGGGCCAACCAGCTGGATTTCAGTAACGCTTATTGAAGGTAAATTCCGGCAGGTCAAAAAGATGACTGCCGCCGTGGGCTTCCCTACTTTAAGACTGGTTCGCGTAAGGATTGGCAACGAAAAACTTGATGGTATGGATGCCGGGGAAGTTATAGAACTTTCAGAATTCTCTTATTGATCAGCGTTCTTTTTTAGCATTTTTCCATTTCTCTCTTTAGAAAAATCCTCTCCTTGTTTTGCCGGTTTTCCATTTACAAAAACATATTTAAAACCCTTTGCTAATTGGTGTGGCTCTTCATAGGTCGCTGTTTCCTTAATTTCTTCAGTATTAAAAATCAAAAAATCGGCTTTAAAACCTTCTTTGATCAATCCACGATCTTGTATTCCTATAATTTCTGCAGGTAGCCCTGTCATTTTATAAATCGCTTCTTCCAAAGAAAATAATTGTTTTTGTAAAACATAAGTCTCTATCACCTTCGGGAAACTGCCATAACCACGCGGGTGCCTCATTCCGGGACTTCCATCGCTACAAATATTTATAAATTCATTTTGCACCAATCTTTCCTGCAGCGCTCCATCCATAATAAAATAAGCTCCCCCGGCACCGTAAGGACTTATGTCGTCTATAAGCACATCTTCAAAAGGCTTATTTAATTCTTCTGAAATTTCCTTTAAATTTTTTCCTTTAAACTTTCCAGAACCAATTAAAGTTGCTTCCGGACCATTGCGCTGCGCTATTTTATTCCGAAGAAATTCCTGCAATTCTTCTCTTCTGTTTTTCACCACTTCTTCGAAATCGTTCGGTTTCTTAGCCCATTCCGGAAAAACTATGGCAATCCCAGTGTAACTGGCGTTATAAGGATAAATATCTGCTGTTACTTTGATTCCGGATGTTCTTGCACTATCCAGTAATTTCAGGATCCCTTCGGCCCGCTTCGCCCCTTTTCCATAAACCGATTTTATATGTGAAACGTGAACTGGACAATATTCACCTTGCGCAAGCAATTCGCTAATGGAGTTTTCTACTTCTGCGTCATCTTCATTCCGCATATGGCTCATAATCAATCCATCGTTCTCCCCAACTATTTTCGCCATTCTTTGTAATTCCTTCTTTTTTGAAAAATTACCCGGATTATATTCGAGTCCGGTGGTCATTCCAAAAACCCCAGCATCAAAAGCATTTGCTAAAAGTTCTTCCATAGCTAAAAGACCCTTTTCATCAGGTAAAGTATCGTAATTCACACCTGAAAGTTGCCGTAGCGTATTGTGCCCCGCGAACATCGCGATATTGGTAGCCGGGCTTATTTCCTCAACCTTTTGAAACCAGCTTTTCAAATCTTTTTCTTTAGGACTATAACCGTCCTGCCCAAGAGCAATAGTGGTAACACCCATTGCCAGAAAATTTTTAAATTCGGGGGTTTCCAGGGGATTACCGTGAGCGTGGGAATCTATAAACCCCGGACTTAAAACCAAACCCGAAGCATCAATCACTTCCTTTGCAGTAAAGTTTTTGTGTAGCTCTTTTTCAATTTTGGCAATTTCATCGCCCAGAATTAAAATATGTGCTTTATAACTTTTGCTCCCGGAACCGTCAAAAACAGTGGTATTTTCTATCAAGAGATCATATTCTGTTTTATCATTATTCTGAGAGAAAAGTAGAAAAGGAAGTATTAAAAATAGATAAAGAGTTAGTTTCATAAAGTTTAAAATTCATTCAGATATCCAATTTATAAAAATGCAGCGCTATTCTTAAGGTTTATTTCTGAATAAGCTCATAAACCTTAACTTTGAGGTTTGATAACAACCTATGCAGAAAGCAGAATTAAGAATGGTAACGGTTACCAGATATATTACGCCGCTTAGGGAAGGTGGCTCATTGCCCGCTCTCACTGAAGCCGATGATGACTTTAAATATGTACTAAAATTTAAAGGTGCCGGTCACGGTGTAAAAGCATTGATCGCCGAACTTTTGGGATGCGAAATTGCCCGTGCCTTAGGTTTTAAAGTACCTGAACTCGTTTTTGCCCACTTAGATGAAGCTTTTGGCAGGACAGAAGGCGATGAGGAAATTCAGGATTTATTGCAGGCCAGTCAGGGGTTAAACCTGGCGCTTCATTTTCTATCGGGCGCAATAAATTTTGACCCGTTGGTGATTGAAGTTGATGAGTTTGAAGCTTCAAAAATAGTCTGGTTAGATGCTTTTATCACCAACGTAGACCGTACTTACAGAAATACCAATATGCTCATCTGGCACAAGGAATTATGGCTTATAGATCACGGCGCATCTTTCTATTTTCATCATTCCTGGACGAACGTAGAAGAAAAAGCGAAAACACCTTTTAATTTTATAAAAGATCACGTTTTACTTCCGCGGGCTACTAAACTAAAGGAGGCTGAAGATTTTTGTAAAAAATTGATTACACCCGAAAAGATAAAAGAAATTGTATCCTTAATTCCTTCCGAATGGTTACAGTGGGAAGATACTGAGGAAACAGAAGAAGAAATTAAAAACGTATATACACAGTTTTTGACTACACGACTCGAGCATTCAAAAATTTTTATAAAAGAAGCAGAAAATGCAAGAAAAGCACTTATATGAATATGCTGTAATTAGGCTCGTACCTAAGGTTGAACGCGAAGAATTTCTTAACGTAGGGATTATTCTGTTCAGTAAGCAAGGGAAATATTTAAAAGCTTTATTTGAAGTTGATGAAGCACGGTTGCGTGTTTTCTGTAAAGATCCGGACAAAGATGAACTTTGCACAAATCTTAATTCTTTTAAAAAGATTTGCGAAGGAAGTAAAAATGGCGGCCCAATTGCTCAGTTGGATCTAGCTTCCCGGTTTAGATGGCTTACCGCTGTACGTAGCTCTATAATCCAAACATCGAGACCACATCCCGGAATGACCAATGACCTGGATAAAACGCTGAACCGGCTGTTTACTGAACTTGTGTTATGAAAAAAGAGATTATTTGAGGACTTGAAATTGTTATCCTGAACTTGTTTCAGGATCTAAGTAGTTATCAAACTAGAAGCTGAAACAAGTTCAGCTTGACGACTCAACGTTCTCAAATAATCCCTATTTAAGATTTATTTTCTAACTCTTAAACTTCGCAGCCATTTCTACAGTCCTTTTAACCTGGTGGGTGACTGCTTTTTTAATATTGTCTCCCGGTGCATTTCCATCGGCGGTTACGCTAATTCCATAAGGATTTCCTCCGGCTTCAAATAAACAAGGATCTGTATAGCCAGGAGCTACAATTATAGAGCCCCAGTGCATCACAGTTTTATAGAGAGAAAGCAAAGTGGCTTCCTGGCCGCCGTGTGGGTTTGCCGCACTGGTCATTCCACTCACAATTTTATTGGCTAATTTTCCGCTGGACCATAGTCCGCCGGTGGTATCAAAAAATGCCTGTAATTGTGACGGTAAGTTCCCGTACCGAGTTGGTGCACTGAAAATAATGGCATCTGCCCATTCAAGATCATCTAAATTTGCGGTGGGAAAATCTTTATTTTCAGCTGCATATTTCTTCCAGGATTCATTTTGGTTTATCGCTTCCTGTGGAGCGGTTTCCTGGATTTTTTTAACCCTTACTTCTGCGGTTCCAGCTTGTTTTGCCGCTTCTCCGGCCCATTGTGCTAATTGGTGATTTGTGCCTGTGGCACTATAAAATATCACTGCTACTTTTGGTTCACTCATAATTTATTTTTTAAAATTGACTAATCTTTATAGCTAAATATAAAACAAAATAAAGCCAATAGTTTTAAGGTTTTTATAAAATTGAATTAAAACCCTTCAGATTTTCGATCATAACTACGGGAATCCGCAGCTCCATAATAAGATTATTTTCCCAATCTATATAAATTCCCATTGCCTGCCCCCTGGTTGCCACCCTCATAAACTTCGTTCCCATTTCTTCATAAATCCATTTAGTATCAGGGGAAATTCCCCAGTCTTCAAATCGGGTGCAAACGGGAAGAGATTGGTGATGAATCCTAAACGATTCAATAGCTTTGGCAATATTTATTTTATGATCTATGGTATTTACAATTACCTGTAAAACGGTATTGATAATAGTTCTCCCCAGGGCTGCCACTTACCTAAAGTGGTTTTCCGTTCCTAGCTACAATAGTTGGGGGCATACTGGAAAGCATACGTTTTTCAGGAGCTACTAAATTTGGCGATGTCCCAAATTAATGCTTGTATCGGTATAGCCGGGAATAGGATTAAAATAGCCCATTTCGTTATTCAGCAGAAAACCTGCGCCTTCTACCACGATTTTAGAACCATAACTTCGTTCCAGAGTGTAGATGAGCGAAACCGCATTTCCATTTTTATCAACTACGGCGATATTTGTGGTTTGCGAACTTTCATATTGTGCATGTTCATTATTGAAATTTGCAGAATCACTTACTGAAGCTTTTTTAAGTTCTATGCCCTCCCGAAGTTCAGCTGCATATTCTTTTGAAATTATTTTTTCAATCGGCATTTCAGCATTAAAATTAGGATCCCCTAAATGCAAAATCCTGCCCGCATAAGCTCCTCGCATTGCCTCAGTAAGACAAAAACATTAAACTAGGTAACTCGAAAAGGAGGAGTAAACTACCTCGCGGCAAGCCCACATGACATTATTGGAAAATATAATTTGATTTCGAGATAGGTCTCAGAGCTCCCGATAATTGTCGGGATAAATCTCGATTATCGAGTAAATGCAAATTGCAAGTTGCTTTTATAGATGAAAGAAAAATATACTGCCTTCTACAGACTCACTTTCTTCTCAAGTTTGTCCATTATGTTTTTCTAAAACCCTGTCTACTATACCCAATCCAAAGTCTGCACCTTTAAAAATATTTTTAAAACCCAGGAAAACACCTCAAATTTTATCTTATTTTTTCGGCTTCTTATTTTATTTCGTATGGTATACCCGTATGTAATCTATTTCCATGCTAGTGGGGAATAAGGAATCATCGACTCCCTCGACTCCTCCATACTTACCCCCTATTACCATATCGACTAAAAGATAAAAGGACTTATCAAATGGCCAGTTTTCTTCAGTAGGCGAAGAGGGGCGGTTTAGAGTGTAAATGATATTATCGGGATCATCTATATAAAACTTAATATACTTATCTGTCCATAATATGCCATAAGCGTGAAATTCTTCTTCGACGGATTCAAGATAATTATTTGCACTTATTAGTGTCCCGTTCCTGGCATTGTTAGCACTACTATGAAGGTTAATGTAGGTTTCATTCGGTTTATGACTAAAATACTCCATAAAATCAATTTCCCCACATTGCGGCCATCCTACTAAATCTTCATTATTACCAATTAGCGCTAGTTTGGCCCAAATACCTGCTTTTTCCTGTTCGGGAAGTTTTGCACTAATTTCAATTCGGCCATATTTAAAGGCATACTTACTACTTAAGCGAGCAGTAGAATAAACCCCGGCTTTCTTTTTCGCATAAATCTTTAAAGTCCCTCCGCTCAAACTCACGTTCTCTTCCCGGTAAATTTGCAATTGGTCTGCAACATCAGGATTAGTCATATTTTTAGGTTCAAAAACCCAAATTTCGTCTAATATTGTTGACTCATTAAATTCTTCACTCCATACCAGGTTAACGTCACTCCAATCAATATCGCTATTGCCCGGGGTCTCCATTGTTATTTTAGTTCTTTCTTGAACGGGTTCGGGATCGCTGGAATCGTCAGTGGAGCTACACCCTAAAAGAAATAAATTAAGGATTATAACTACAACAATTTCATTGAAATAAAAGTAACTTTTTTTCATATTTATTATATTAAATGGTTCAAATGAAATTTCAATACTTTGTTACTCCAAAACTATTTAAGTGTCAGTAAAATCATACTAAAAGATAATAAAAATAATTGAATTTCAGGCTACTATATTAGTTGTTTAGCGTCAAAAAAAATTACTCCTATAGATTTCCGCAGTTTCACAGTATACAGCCACAATTGCATACTTTAAAATTTGAATTTAAAAAAGACTTCAAATGCGGTATATACAAACCCTCCATTATTAGTATCTCTGGGTTTCTATTTTAGAAATTTCTCGTTTGTTAATAACAGCATCAATTTCTTGAGGTTAATTGAGTTATATTATCTGCTATATTTATACAAAAAAGACTAAAGGAAGTAATGCGAATAGAAGAGAATCACACCTATTTAGTACCAATCTTAAACACTAAAAACTTTTTACCAAGCTCCTTTAATTTTTTTCCAAATGCTGTTTTACCACTTAATTTTCAAATAAATCCCCTAAACCGAATCTGGAAGAATTCCAAGGTATTTTCACTTACTTAGATAATCCTAAAAGTTTACGGATCTACCGCGATAATAACCCCGTGAGGCTAGGCTTTTGAAATTAAATGAATTTGTTCTTTTTCACAATTTCTAATATCCACCGTATATGGATAATAAAGCTGGTAAGCCTATGCTTTTAATTTAAAATAAAAAGTACTACCTACCCCAACCTGGCTTTCTAACCATATTGTTCCTTCGTGAAGTTTAACGATTTTCTCTACGTGAGCAAGCCCAACTCCGGTACCTTCATTTTCATCGGTTTCTTTCACACGGTTAAAGATGGTAAAAATATTCTTTTTATCTTCTTCTGAAATCCCGTAACCATTATCGGTTACTGAAAAAACCCAGTGTGCTCCTTCCCTATAAGATGCTATACGAACATCGGGATTTCTATCTTTTGGCGTGTATTTTATAGCGTTACTTATAAGGTTTTGAAAAAGTAAACGCAATTCTACCTCGTGCCCCATAATTTTAGGAAGCGTCCCGGCATTTACTTTTGCATTGGTGTCCTTAATTCTCTTACCAAGATCATATTTTACAACCTCTACAATTTCTTTAATATTCACCAGGCTTTTTTCCCCGTGGCGCCCAATTCTGGAATGTTCCAGCAAGGCTTTAATTTGTTCGGAAAGTCGGGTTGATGCATCTTTAATATATTTGATGTAGTTTTTTCCTTTTTCATCTAATTGGGCTGTATACATTTTACCCAGCACATCACTACCAAATTTAATTGTAGAAAGCGGTTCCTGAAGATCGTGTGAACAAATAGAAACAAATTGTTCAAGGTCTTTATTAGCCCGCTCTAAATCGTCATGTTGTTGCTTTAACTGTATTTCAGCAAGTTTTAGTGCTGAAATATCAACGCAGGTGTACCTAATTGTAACAAGCTTACCATCTAAATCTTTTTCTGCAGTGGCATTTAGAATTACCGGTAGCAAATCACCATTAGACATAAGCATTTCCTGCTCCATATTAACTATAGCGCCGGTATCCTTAAATTCTTTATTCGACTTTAATGCCCTTAATTGTGATTCTTCGTCATAAAGATCAAAGATAGGTTTGTCTATAAGATCCTCTTTAGATTCATAGCCCAGTTTGGTAACCGCCATTTGATTGCATTGTACAATAAGTTGCGTTTGAGGATCTACACTTATATGAATTACCGGATCTTCTTCGTAAAATGATTTAAAACGTTTTTCACTGGCAACCAGTCTCTCCTTAGATCGTTGTAACAAACCAACGTCTATAAAAGTAATTACCACCCCGTTAATTTCATCATTAGAATTGATATATGGAGCAATTCTTCTTAAATAATAAGAACCATCTTTGGTCATTACCTGTTTTTCCAGAATCTTACCAGTTCTAAGCACTCTTTTACAACGTGTAATAAGGTTACTTTTCCCCATACTTGAAGTAAAATGCTCTATTGGCCTGCCTTCATCAGAATCAATTAAATTGAAATGCCTCTGAATTGCAGGTGTAAATTTCCTGATTTTTAGATCTTCATCCAGGAAAATCACACCAATTTCGGTGCTTTCCAGCATATTGTTCATATCGGCATTTAATGCTGCCAGATCTTCTACCTTTTGAAGATTTTCAGCATTTACCGTATTAATCTCTTCGTTAACACTTTGCAACTCCTCATTGGTACTTTGAAGTTCCTCATTAGAAGCCAATAATTCTTCATTCGCCGCCTGTAGTTCTTCATTACTGGTTTCAATCTCTTCTATTGAAGTTTGCAGCTCTTCTTTGGTCTCCTTTAGCTCTTCTTCAAGATCTGCAACATATTCTTTAGTCCGATCGGTAAGTGAGATTTTATCAAGGGTTTTAACCGTTTCAAGATTTACTTCTTTTTCAATAAAAGTAATTACAAAACTCGCGTTAGATTCTTCAATTTTTTGATGATATGGCTTTACGATAATGTCTACCCATTTTTGCTCTCCATGATGTTCAAACGCGGCATCCTGATACCTAAGTTTTTCATTATTCCTTTTTGCCTTTTTCAAGGTGCTTTGAATAATATATTTTAGATCAGCTCCCAGCATTTCCAGTAGGTTTACTGAAAACCCATTAGCAGGTAAGTTTGCATATCTCCTAAACTCTCCTACCGCGTGTAAAATATTAAATTCGTTATCTATAAACACACTGGCGCCGCCAAAAGTATCCAGAATGCTTTCATTAAGTTCTTCGGTAAGTTTATTCTTAACAGGGCTTGAAGATTTTCTATAGGAAGGGCGTTGCACTTCCCGTATTCCGGCTGGTAAATTACTGGTAGTAGTCGCTTGTGAAATATTTGAATTTAAACGCTTATTGGCATTTTCGTTTTGAAATATTTTCGCAGCACGATCTATCACTTTAAAATTATCTTTCTGGGATGACACATTTTCACTGGTTCCCAGGACTAAAACCCCTCCTACTTTCAAGGCATATTGCAAAAAGTTTAATGCTTTGTTCTGAATTCCCGGTTGAAAGTAAATCAATAAATTTCTACAAGCCACCATATCCATATTGCTGAATGGTGGATTCTTAATAATATTATGCCTTGAGAAAACCACCTTTCGGCGCATTTTATCAATTACCTTATAGCCATCGGGTTTACTGATGAAATATTTCAGCAACAATTCTGAATCAATATCGGCAACGATACTTTCAGGATAAAATGCTTCAATACCAATTTCAAGATGTTTTTGTGAAATATCTGTGGCGAAAATCTTTAAGTCTACATTTTTTTTCTGACGTTCAATTTCCTCATTGATAATCATCGCAAAAGAATAGGCTTCTTCACCACTACTACAGGCAACATCCCATAGTTTTATTACTTCCCCATCTTTTTTCTTTTCTACCAGTTTCGGAATCACTTCTTTCCTTAATACTTTCCAAACTTTTTCATCTCTAAAAAAATTGGTAACTCCAATTAGAAATTCACGATGCAGTATTTCTGCTTCTTCCTCGTTCTTCAATAAAAACTGATGATAATCTGAAAGACTAGCACATTTACATACGTTCACTCTTCTGGCTATTCGCCGGGCAAGGGTTGCGTGCTTATATTCCCTGAAATCAATCCCGGTCTTTTCGTCTATAAAGCGAAGAATTTTCATTAATTCGCTTTCGTTATAATTGATATCCCCATCTTTGAAATGAAAAACCGAAGGGGATTCTATAAAATTCCTTAGTTCCTTAGCCATATTAGAAACCGGTAAAACATAATCTACCAGCCCTGTATTAATAGCACTCTGCGGCATTCCATCAAATTTAGCTTCCTCTGGATCCTGAACCATGATCATTCCGTCCCGTTCTTTTATAGCCCTTACCCCTCGTGTACCATCACTTCCGGTACCGCTTAAAATAATACCAATAGCCTTTTCTTTTCGCTCTCTGGAGAGTGCTTCAAAAAACATATCTATTGGAAGGTTTAAACTTTGTCCCTTTGGTTTATCTACCAGGTGAAGTTGATTATCTTCAAATGTTAAATTGTTGACCGGTGGAATTAAATAAATATGACCCTGATTTATTTTCATGCGATCTTTAATCTCACGTATTGGTAGGTTGGTGTTCTTTTTAAGTAGCTCAGCCATCATACTCTTATAATCTGGAGATAGATGCTGAATAACTATATAAGCATTTTTATCGGTTTCGTCTATGCCTTCAAAAAAAGCCTTGAGCGCTTCCAGCCCACCGGCGCTTGCACCAACGGCAATCACGCGAGTTTCTTCAGTTTTAAGCTTAGTTTCCAACTCCGATTTGGAAGGGTAATTATTTACTTTTGTCATTTAGAAATGATTAAGTCAGTCTTAAAGAATATTAAAAAGGCAAGCACCAAAAATATAGGTTAAATCTTAACATTATGAACTCATTTGCCATTTATAATAACAGAATCTCCATAAATAAGGGGGAATCGCGGTTTAAGGATTTTTAAATTTTGATTTTACAACTGTTAAACTTAAACTTCTTTTAAAGGAGTTTTATTAAAATACCTCTTCGAACAATTTTAACCTCAATTTTCCTCGATCTAATTTCTAATTACCAGCTTCAAATAAAATGATATATATCATTTCTATTAAAGACTTCTAAACCTAAATTTACCTGCAAAGCGAGATTTAAAATGCTTCAAAATTACAACGGAGTATTTTTTATGCTTTCAGGGCTAAGAGCTGTTATAGTTTACTGGAATATTTCATATGAAATTTTTATCCTCATATCAATCGGGTTTTAATTCCTTTTTCATTGAAATTGGGGAAATGGGGGTTTTTATAGGAAGATATTTTCGGGAACTTTTCAGCAGGCCATTTGAGTTCAGGGAATTCCTTAATCAATGCTACCAAATGGGCAATAAAAGTTTGCTTTTGGTTAGCGTTACCGGATTTATTTTGGGACTGGTATTTACGCTTCAGTCCCGCCCTACTTTAATGGAATTTGGTGCGGTTTCCTGGATGCCTTCTATGATAAGTATTTCTATTGTTCGGGAAATTGGGCCGGTAATGATAGCACTTATTTGTGCCGGCCGAATTGGTTCCAGTATAGGTGCCGAATTAGGTTCTATGAAAGTTACCGAACAAATAGATGCTATGGAAGTCTCAGGGACGAATCCGTTTAAATTCTTGGTGGTTACCAGGATTCTTGCAGCAACCTGTATGCTACCAATTCTGGTGATAATTGGCGATTTTGTAGCATTAATTGGTTCGGCACTTATAGAAAATGCAAAAGGTAATGTTTCCTTTACGCTCTATTTTAACCAGGTTTTTGAGGCTTTAGAGTTTACTGATCTCATTCCAGCAACGGTAAAAACTTTTTTCTTTGGTTTTGCTATTGGCCTGGTGGGTTGCTTTAAAGGTTACAACAGTAAAAAAGGAACTGCAGGCGTTGGAAAAGCCTCAAATTCAGCAGTGGTTTTTACCTCTATGCTGATATTCGTCCTAGATTTTATCGCGGTTTTTATAACTGATATTTTTTACAACTAAAGATGGAGAACAAGGCGGTAATAGAGATAAAGAATTTATATAAAAGTTTTGGGGACCTTGAAGTGCTAAAGGATTTCAATTTAAATCTTTTTGAAGGAGAAAACCTGGTTTTAATGGGAAGGTCAGGTTCCGGAAAATCTGTCATGATAAAATGCCTGGTTGGTTTAATGGCTTTGGATAAAGGCAGTATTAAAGTTTTAGGGAAAGATATCTCTAAGATGAAGCAAAATGAACTGGATGAATTACGAACAGATATAGGTTTTTTGTTTCAGGGTAGCGCTCTATATGATTCTATGACGGTGAGGGAAAACTTAGAGTTTCCGCTAAGAAGACATCGAAACGATTCTGAAACCAAAACCGAAGCGCTCGTAAAAGAAGCCCTTGAAAATGTAGGTTTACCAAAAGCTATAGATCTAATGCCTGCTGAACTTTCCGGAGGAATGCAACGCAGGATTGCTTTAGCGAGAGCGCTTATTCTAAAACCGAAAATCATAATTTATGACGAACCTACTACAGGCTTGGACCCTATAACAGCAAAAGAGATTATTTTATTAATGATGAATATTCAGAAAAAATATGCAACGTCATCCTTGATAATTACCCACGATGTAGATTGTGCGCGGGTAATTTCAAACAGAATAATTTTACTGCTGGACGAAACAGACTATGCCGAGGGAACTTTTAACGACCTGGCGGCATCTGGTGATCCTAAAATTAAGGCATTCTTTAAATAAATAATTATGAAATCAAATTCCGGACAAAATCTAAAACTGGGAATTCTCATTGTTTCTGGGCTCATCATTTTTACGTTGGGGGTATATTTCATTGGCAATAAGCAAAACCTGTTTGGAGATTCAATTTTGGTAAGTTCTGTTTTTAAAAATGTAAACGGTCTGCAACCCGGCAACAACGTGCGCTATTCCGGTGTAAACGTAGGAACCGTAAAAGAGATTAAATTTTTGAACGACACCGCCATTTGCGTAGATATGCTTATAAGTCGGGAGTCTGGAAATCTTATAAAATTCAGCTCCCTGGCAACTATAAATTCTGACGGACTGGTAGGAAGTATGGTTTTAAATATTCTGCCTACCAATGAAGTTCCCTCCAGGATCATAAAAGAAGGTGACACCCTTGAATCACTCAGCCAGGTTGCGACTGCCGATATGCTAAATACTTTAAACAAAACCAATGAAAATGCAGCGCTATTAACCGAAGATCTCTTAAAGATCACCAACAGTATAAATGCCGGGGAGGGCGTTTTGGGCGATTTGCTTAAAAATGAAACTCTGGCAAAAAACATACAGGAGAGTGCTGAAAATTTGAATCAAACTACCAATTCAGCCAAAACAGGGCTTGCAAAACTCAATGGTATTTTAAACGCTGTAGATTATGAAAACAGTATAGCTGGTCTATTACTCAGCGACACTACAGCTCAACAAAGCTTTAGCACCATTATTGAAGATTTACAGGCTACTTCCTCTCAAATAAAGGATATAAGTACAGATTTAGGCGAATTTTCCAACAATCTCAATTCGGAAAAAGGCGCGCTTAATTATGTGGTAAAAGACAGCAGTTTTGTAAATCATCTCGACCAAAGTATGCAAAATATTGAAGAGGCTACACATCGCTTTAATGAAAATATGGAAGCTTTAAAGCATAATATTTTATTCCGCGGCTATTTTAGAAAACTGGAACGCCAAAAGGCCAGGCAGGAAAAAAGAGATCAATAATTTTTAAGACGTTTACTATGAAACTGGAACATCTTGAAGAGCGCATCAATGAATATAAAAGTTCGATTAAAACTGTGGTAAGCAAACGCATTACCTGGGAAAATAACACCAAAGAACTTATTGTCACGATGCTTAAAAAAGCTGAAGCTACCTACCCTGTGGGATGGAAAGTTCAGGAACTAAAATGGATACACACCAACGAAGCCGTGAACATTACTTTTGATTCCTTTCCTGTCGAGCTCATGGAAGCTACAAATAGAATCCCAACTTATCAATTTCTGCAGGGTGGCGCGCTCGTTTTTTCGCAATTACACAATGGAGATATCGAGATATTTATCACTTTTCCTATTCTGGAAAACTGGATGCTGCCAGAAAAAGAAATTGTTGAGTTAGGGGTTTTTTCACCCAAAGATATTAACGAAAAACTGATCGTAGAAAAGATTGATGAATTTCTGAAAGAAATGATTAAATGGGAGATTCCAATTTTAAAAAATAAGCTTGGCTTTAAAGCTCAATAAAATGTCTGGCTAACCCACCTACATTAAATTGAAAAAAAATTGACACAAGGCGCGGGATTACTATTAATATGATGAGTAAACTTCCTCGGGGCAAACCCCAAGAAGCATTATTGGAAAATATATCTTGATTTCGAGCCAAGCCTGCCTGAATGATTCGGGCAGGTCTAGCAGTTCCCGATATTTATCGGGATAAACTAAATATGATCCATTCTCCATCTTTTTAATTCGGGAAGTTTTTTTATGAGTTGCTGAGCTTCTTCCAGGCTAATATCATCGTGCACTTCGGCCATTTCCAATAATTTCACCTCTAATTGATGTAAGTTAAGCGATTTATCGGTGAAAGCACCGTCCTCATAGCAGTCCCGGCAATAATCAGTATTAACCGATCTATCTCGATTTGTGCCGGCGGTGGCTGGGGTAAATGGCCATCCACAACTCTGGCAAATTAGCGTTTCCATATTCTGATTTTATAAAAATTTATGAAGAAATTTTAATTAGTTATATCAATTTATTTCATTTAGTGAACAATATCTTCAATTTTGAAAGCATAATAACCTCAGATTTATTTTTACCCGAGAATGATGCCGCGATAGCATCTGCGGTCTCCCAAATCAACTGATTAATTTTTAAAGTGAATAATTTTTCATTGTCTTTTTTATACTCCTTAAATTCATTAAATGCCCAATCTGCTTCCGGAGCATTTTCTTCCAACCAATCAAAGATCATTTCAATTTTATAGGCTTCATCGGTTCCAAATTCATCTGTCACATTATCTATTGGCACCCATTTTTTCTGAACAAGTTCTTTTAAAGTTCTTATTTCTTCGGTTCGCACCACTTTATCTGATGCCGCAATGGCGTAGAAAAGCATCCCAATACTTTGATAGAATTCTTCGGTGAGGACCTGTTTGTTAGAAAGTTCCATAATTAAATTTTTACTTTTTAAAGATAAGTCTATGACAATTAGTTAAAAATGATAAAAATCACTTTTCAGGAAGAATTATAACTTGATTAAACCTTCAATAAAATTTTATATTTTTGATTTACAGTATTTTATGGAACAATGGATTCTAATAATTACTTTGTATATTTAGGTAATTGTTTATGACATTTCTCCCTCCACTTCCCCCCAATTGAAATGTAAAGCAATCCCCGACTCTTATTATAAATTTTTAAGTTCTCAAGGGATGAAGCATATTCTATATATTTCAGGAAAAAATTCCGGGCATCTACAACAAGATGAATTTCAGGGTTTACAAGGCTATGAATGGTTTCAAACCGATTGTTTCGAAAGCCTAAAAAATCTTATAGCTGAAAAAAAACCTGATTTGCTTATTTGGGGAAATAATACGGAAATTTCTTCTGAAATTTTTAATCGTAATCCTGAATTCTATAAAATTCCAATACTTTCTATAATTGCTGAAGATAAGATCGGGGCCTGGAAAGCATTTCATGCTAAGCATCAATATTTGGTAAGCTCATTTTCACAGGCTGAACTGTTGCAAAAAATAGAATTTTTGGTAAAACAGAAAAATGTTAATGAAATAGAAAATAAAAAAATTAATAGAACAGCTATTCCAAGTATTGAGGCTTTAAAAATTTATATAGAAGAAAAAGGAGAACCGATAAACCTGGATAAACACAAAATAATATTCAGAGAAAACAGGCATTCCAGCTTTATCTATCTCATAAGCAAAGGCCTGGTAAAAACTTCCAGGATGGATCAGTTGGGAAAAGAATTAATTACCGGGATCTATCGTGAAAAGGAATTGCTGGGCCTTTATGGTTTTCATGAAAATCCTACATGTCCTGAAATGGCTACAACTTTAGAGCCTTCCAGGTTATATCGTATTCTGCATAAAGAATTTAGGGAAATACTCCAGGAAAACCAGGCATTAAGCCTGGATATCGCTCAATATTTAACTGATACTGTTTTGAGACTTAAATCACAGCTACTTGAAATGGCGTATGCTTCAGTATTAAAGAAAACTTCTAATACTATTCTTCAATTTGCCGATGAATTACAAAGTCCCGATTTCCAGGGAATAAGAATTTCCAGAACCGACTTAGCCAGTATTGCTGGCATTTCTCCGGAAAGTTTTATCAGAAGCCTTTCCAGTCTTAAGAAAGAAGGCATCATTGACATAAAAGGAAGAAAAATAAACATTTTAAAACCTGAAAGATTACACGAAATCACATAATCTTAATTTTTTGTTAAACATTGATTTCTTGATATTTGTCATTTTTACAGAAGATGTATTGAGCTACTTTTAACTTAAGAATCAGCATAACATATCACATAGATAATTTGATTTCTATGTACTTATTAGAGTTTGGAAATCAAATTTAGAAGGTATCAAAGGTATTTTTTAACCTGATGTACATATTTTACTTCGTGTAAGATCACTGATATCAACCAAGTGTTAAAGAGTAAACTTAATATCTTCTTAGGAAACAGGAGGCAATGGTCTCCTGTTTCTGTGTTTTATAACCTTCCCTCTTTATTAAAAAAACTTTTAAATAATTGATTTTTATCATATTAAATCTCACTTTTTAGTTTTTAAATTAGTGTACTTAAAAAGTAAATTATTAACCATTTAAATTTTTAATATTATGTCAATTACTAAATCTAGCAATCGAAGAACTCCCGCATTAGGAAGTTCATTTTTGGCCAATGATCCATTCTTTTCAGACTTAATGAACACCAAAAGAGGAATCTTTAACCTTAATCGGTTCTTTAATGGAGATTCTGACCAAGATCTGTTTCCTGCATTAAATGTAAAGGAAAAAAACAACGAGTTTGAAATTGAACTTGCAGTACCTGGCCTTTCAAAAGAAGATTTTAAAATTTCTATTGAGGATGGGATATTATCCATCTCGGCAGAGAAAGAAAATAAAATCGAAGAAGAAAAAGAAGGTTACGTAAGAAAAGAATTTAGCTACAACAGTTTTTCCAGAAATATTGCGCTGCCCGAAGAGGTAGATGTGGATAAAGAAATTGAAGCGAAATACAAAGAAGGCATCTTAAAAATGAGCCTTAAAAAAAGAAAAACAGATAAGTCTAAAAAGACCAAAACTGTAAATGTATCTTAGAAAAAATGAAACAATCCCGAAAATTTTTGGGATTGTTTCATTTTATATCTGCAGGAAAATACTAACAACTTAGATCTTTGAACAAATTAGGTGCAGGCTTTGAAACGAGTACAAGATGATGCCAATAAGAACTTGACAGCCTAATCAGTTTTAAAGTTTATGAACCCTCCATTTTTTATTGGGCCCTTTTACACTCAATACACTTTCACCCAACCATTTCGCATTAATTTCAGGTGCTTCTCTTAATTTTTGTTTGGAAACCGAAACCGGAAATGGCCCTTCTAAATATTTCAGTACCTCCCCGGTTTTATCAATAACAACCACATCATATTTATAAGAAAGTACATTCTTTCCCAGAAGGGGGTTTTCTCCAAGCCTTTCTTCTTCTAGTTTTAGTGCCAGGGCTTTTCCATTATGGAAGTTGGTCACGTTCAGGAATTCGGGTTCAATAATTGTTTTTCCTTCGGCATTTATAAATCCGTAATAATTTATGCCATCCTGCTGTTCTCTTATAATGGCTCGTTCATCTTTTAATTGCGGGTATTTCATCCCCTCAACACCAATAATTCCACTTTTCGGGTTTTCATTTGCAATTAGATCTTTCCTAAGTCCAAATACCAGCTCGCCACTAGCATTTAAAAAGCCCCATTTATCACCTTGTTTTACTGCGGTGAATCCATTTTCCTGATTGGCTACAAAATCAAATTCTTTCGGCTCTTGTGCTAATAACACAAGCGGAATACTCATTAAGATTCCCATTATTAAATTTTTCATTGTTAGAAATTTTAAAATTAAATTTAAATATAGTACAAAGTGCTGGGAATAAATATGATAGACATCATACAAAGTAAAAGCTGTTATAGAATTTAAATGCTTAAAAATCAAACACAAACTGATTTCCCTCATAGTTTAAACTTACCTCTTCGGTTAACTTTATAATTCAAAGTTCCAGAAGATGAGAAAGATAATAATACCCACCGACTTTTCAGAAAATGCAAGTAACGCGTTACGGTTTGCCTGCCAGCTCTTAAAGTACGAAAAAAGTGAAGTCATTCTTTTAAATGCTTATGCAGACAAGGTTTATACCGATGAAAGTTTGCTGAGCGACGAATTAATGGAAGAACTTAAAGCGGTTACCAGGAAAAAAACCGAAAATGCCTTAACTGAAATATGTTCCAGAACTCATGATGAATTTTGTAATCCAAGGCATAGTATTAAACCTGTTGCCGCCTTTGGTGATCTGGTAGACGAGGTAAATAACCTGGTAAATACAGAAAATGCCGACCTGGTTATCATGGGAACCCGTGGTGCCACTAACGACAGGAACCTGGGTTTTGGAAGTAACACTTTGCTCGTCTTAAAATATGTGCAGTGTCCGGTTCTGGCGATTCCTTCGAATTTTAAATACCAGGAACCTAAAAAGATCCTCTTCCCTACCAATTTTTTAATTCCATATCAAAAAAGGGAACTAAAAATCGTGGGGGAACTTGCCCGCGATTTTAAATCGGAAATTCACTTTCTCTATTTATCTAAACATAAAGCCACTTCTGCCAGACAAAAGGATAATCTGGAATTTTTAAAACACCAGTTTTACAATATTAAAATAGAAGAACACCAAAGCGATGAATTACAAAAAGAAAAAGTTATAGAAGAATTTATAGCTGCTAATAAAATAGACCTTTTAGTGATGGTTAATTCCCGTCATACTTATTTAGAAGACATGCTACTTACTTCTACTATAGATAAAGTGGGTTTACACCCAAAAGTTCCCCTCCTTGCTTTGCAAAATTTTAACCGGGAATTAATTTAATAATCAGAAATCATGAAAAAAATACTCTTACCCACAGACTTTTCAGAAAACGCGTATAATGCGATCACTTATGCAGTTAAAGCCTTTCAAGATGAGGATTGTACTTTTTATCTTCTAAACACTTATACACCGGTTTTATATGATTCGGAATATATTTTATACAACAGCACGCAACCTACTCTTGCTGAAGCCTACAAGAAAAATTCCCAGGCGGGCTTAAGGAAAGTAGAACGTAAAATAAATCGAGATTTTAAAAATCCTAAACATAAATTTGAGAAAATTTCAGCTTTCAATCTTCTCATAGATGAAATGAAAGAACAAGTAAAATCTAAAGAAATAGACCTGGTGGTTATGGGAACCCAGGGAGCTACCGGCGCCGAAGAAATTCTAATCGGCACTAATACAGTTCACGCAATAAACAAGCTAAAGGTTCCACTATTAATGATTCCTTCAGGATATGAATATCAACCTCCCGTAAACATTTTATTTCCTACAGATTTTGAATTACAATTTAGTGCTCCACAGCTGGAACCAATATTGAATTTGGTAAATAACCATGCTGCCAAGCTTAATATTTTACATGTTTTCTTCGGAAAGGATCTGGACGACAAGCAGGAAGCGAATAAGAAAAACCTGAAAAATATTTTGAAAGATACTCCGCATCATTTCTATACTCGTGAAGATAAAAGTGTGACTAAGGCAATTAAAAAATACCAGGAGCAAAACGCGGTAGATTTACTATTTATGGTGAATAACAAACATAGTTTTTTTGAAAACCTACTATTTAGGCCGGTAGTGAACAAAATTGGTTTTCATATTAAAGTTCCTTTTATGGTAATTCCTTCGGGGAAATTCAACTAGTTATGAAAAATATACTCATCCCCACCGATTTTTCAGTCAACGCCTGGAAGGCTACAGTTTACGCCTTTAGCCTATTTCAAAACGAGCTGTGTAACTTCTATTTTTTAAATGCCTGTAAACCGGAATTTTATACTCCAGATATTAATGGAGACAGTTTACAGCAGGCTAAAACTGAAAATAAAATCTTGATGCATAAGCTGCTGAAAGAAGTGGCTGTAGTAAACCAAAACCAGAATCATAGGTTTAAATCTTTACTTCTAGAATCCTGGTTAAAAGATGCCGTAGTAGAAATTCAAAAAGAAATAATTTTTGATCTTATCGTGATGGGCACAAAGGGCGAAACCGAACCCGATGACAGAATTTTTGGAACTAATAGTATGAATGTGATAGAGACCGTAGACCATATGCCGGTTTTATTAATTCCCGATAAAAGCGTTTTTGTGCCTGAAGTGAAAAAAGAAATGGTTTTTGCCACCCGATTTGATAAATCTTTTTCTATCGCTGAGATCAATTTTTTAATTGATATGGCTAAAAAATTCAAAGCCAGCATTAGGATTCTATATATTCAGGATACTGAAAAACTTACGGAAGATCAGGAAACTAAAAAAGAAGAATTACACGAATATTTCCAGGAGGTTTCTCATAGCTTTCACACCCTCACCAATATAGAGGTTACCAAAGGGATTCATAGTTTTATTCAAAGTAGAAACAGCGATGTTCTGGTTTTAAACCATAAGAAAAGAGGATTTTTTAGAAACCTTTTTTCTAAATCTCTGCTTAAAGAATTAGGGAAAAAACCGCAAATCCCGCTACTTTTTATGCCTGCAGATTTATAATTTCAGAAATTATTGTTCCCAAAAAACCGTCGAAATGGCTATCTCCAATCTAAAAGTTATAAAAGCTTCAGGTGAAAAAGCTCAATTTTCCATTGACCGAGTTGCAGAGTCTTTAAGACGATCTGGTGCTAATGAAGAATTGATCCAAAAAACGCTTAAGAGACTAAAAGCCGAGCTTTATGATGGAATTTCTACTAAAGAAATTTATAATCGTGCTTTTAGTTTGCTCAAAGAAGGCAATAAAACCAGCGCCTCAAAATATAAATTAAAGACTGCAATTTACGAATTGGGACCGACGGGATTTCCGTTTGAAAAATTTATCGCAGCGCTTTTAAGTCATAGCGGATATAAAACCGCCACCGGAAAAGTCTATCAAGGAAAATGTGTAACCCACGAAATTGATGTTGAGGCAAAAAGCAATGATAAACTAATTTTGATAGAATGTAAATTTCATAATGCAGGTAGAAATTGTGATGTGAAAATTCCACTTTATATAGATTCCAGATTTCGCGATATTAAAAATTTCAGAAATAATGGGGATAATAAACTGGATTTTGAAGAAGGTTGGGTGGTTACCAACACCAGGTTTACCTCAGATGCGATAAAATATGGTAAATGTGCCAACCTCAAATTGTTAAGCTGGGATTACCCAAAGGGTAATGGTATTAAGGATAGAATAGACCAATTAGGCTTGTACCCAATAACAGTTTCCACTTTACTTTCAGAAAGGGAAAAGAACTTTTTATTAAGTCGCGATGTGGTTTTATGCCAGGAGCTTATAAATGACACTTTTTTTCTGGATCATTTAGGAATTAATAATCCGCGTAAAAAGAGGATTCTTGATGAGATGAAAGAACTCTGTAAACACTAATAAAATGGAAAATAAAGTAAAAGTTCATTTTCTTGGCGCATCGGGTACAGTTACCGGCTCAAAATTTCTCCTGGAAACACCCGAAATAAATATTTTAATAGATTGCGGACTTTTTCAGGGAGTTAAAAGTTTACGTGAACTCAACTGGAAGGATTTTCCTTTTGATCCTACAAACATAGATTTAATTTTACTTACCCACGGACACCTGGATCACACCGGATATTTACCACGTTTGGTGCAACAAGGTTATAAAAACCCGATTTTGGGAACACCACCTTCCCTGGGAATTGCCGGGGTGATCCTAAAAGATAGTGCGAAGATTCAGGAAGAAGCTGCCGAAAGAGCCAATAAAGAGGAATATAGTAAGCACCAACCCGCATTACCATTATATACAACAAATGATGCCGAGAAAACCATCGGTTTATTTGAAAGTATTGAGCTGAATGAGTGGTACCAGGTTTCAGAAAATATTAAATACCGCTATCAAACTAACGGACATATATTGGGTTCGGCTTTTATTGAACTGGATATTTTTGAAAAGCGTTTTGTATTTTCCGGGGATGTTGGAAGGGAAAAAGATTTGCTGCTGGAAGCACCAAAAAAACCGGAATGGGCCGATTTCCTGTTTCTGGAAAGCACCTACGGCGACAGACTTCACCCCGAAGATAATTCAGATGAAATTCTTACTGAGGCCATAAAAGATACGCTCAATAAAAAAGGAAATCTTATTATTCCGAGCTTTGCCGTAGAGCGTTTACAGGGAATTATGTACAGACTTTACCTTTTAATCAAAAAAAATAAAATTCCTGAAATTCCTATTTATATAGACAGTCCAATGGGAAATGAAGTACTGGGCTTATTTGAAGGCTTTAGCAAATGGCACAAATTAGAGCCTGAGGAATTTAGAAAAATGCTTTCCTATTTTAATATCATCACCTCTTATCGAGATACCTGGAAAACCTTAGATGAAAACAGACCAAAAGTAGTCATCGCCGGTAGTGGCATGGTTACTGGTGGCCGGGTACTCACCTACCTACGATATTTAATTCATAAACCTGAAACCACTGTTTTATTAGTGGGCTACCAGGCAGAAGGTACAAGAGGAAGACAACTGGAAAACGGAGCTTCAGAAATAAAAATATTCGGAAAGTATTGCCCGGTGAAGGCAAAAATACTAAAAATTGAAAGTCTCTCTGCTCACGCAGATCAGCAGGAACTCCTGGATTGGGTTTCAGCAATTAAGAATATTCCAGAACAGGTATTTTTAATTCATGGGGAACCTACAGCTTTAGATTCTTTAAGGGTCAAAATCAAAGATCTGTATAAATGCGAAGTTATAATTCCCGCCCTTAATGATATTACAAGCCTGAAGCCTTAAATTCCCGATGTCTTAACGAAAACCTTTTCGCTGTATTTAGCCTGCTTACTCCTGCAATAATGGCAGCAAACTGTCAGTTTTATAATAGAATCAATCTAAATTATTGATGATAGTTATTTCTTATAAGTAAGGTTTTATAAAGATAGTTTCTCTGTATTTCATGCTTATTAACGTTATTAATATTTATAATTATACCAAAAGCTAAACTCTAAACAGCTTTTAACTTCCTACCTGTAAGGTCTAAGCTTTATATTTCAACTATTTCAAAAGGAGTTGCTCAAAGTGTTTTTAGATTAGTTTAACCTTATATTTTGTTAATTACGCTAAAATTAAATTAATTTACTCTCGGCTTTTGACCGGTAAAAATGATTTGGCATTAAACATTGCATGGTCTTTGTTCTTTATTGCCCGGAATTAATAATCCAAAAGTCAAAACGAATTAATTAACCAAAAAATATAGAATGAAAGTATTAGTTATTGGAGCAGGAAATATGGGACTTACTTACGCCGAAGGAATGGCTAAGTCTAATTTGCTTAATCACCGAAATCTTATGATTTTCGATAAATCGGCAGAGGTGATTACTACACTTAGTAAAGTAGACCATTTTGATGTATATGATGACATAGAAGAATGTCTTCCAAAGGCAGACATCGTATTCCTGGCTGTAAAACCATATCACTGTGATTCTTTATTTGAAGAAATAAAACCTTTAGTAACCGATCAACAAATCTTTGTTTCATTGATGGCCGGAGTAACCATCGATAAAATACAACAGGGATTAGGCGTTAAAAAAGTGGTTCGTTCCATGCCTAACCTTCCTGCACAGGTAGGAAAAGGAGTTACATCCTTTACGGAAGCTAAAGAAATATCAAGAGTTGAACTTTTAATGGTAAGAAACTTATTGGATACAACAGGAGCTTCCATCCATGTAGAAACTGAAAACTTTATTGATGCTTCGACAGGAATTTCAGGAAGCGGACCTGCTTACGTATTCTACTTTATGAACTCTATGATGGAGGCAGCCTTAAAAATGGGCTTTTCAAAAAACGATTCAAAAGTATTGGTAAGTCAGACATTTGAAGGTGCCGTTAAACTTTTTAACGAATCAGATCTTTCGGCTAGTACCTGGATGGAGCGCGTTGCTTCTAAAGGTGGTACAACCCGCGCTGCTTTAGATTCTATGGACGATAATAACGTAGAAGAGCTAATTAAAGATGCAGCTTATGCAGCCTTTGACAGAGCGGTAGAACTAGGGAAAGAATAATCTAAGTCTAAAAAGGAAGTTTAAATATAACTTTATAAAATGGAAAAAAAGAGAATTGTAGTTAAGGTCGGAACCAATGTAATGACCAATAAAGATAACAGGATTTTAGGCCCTGTTCTAAAACATCTTGTAGAGCAAATAGCTACACTATATGAAGAGGATATCATGGTAGTTCTCGTTTCTTCGGGATCGGCAATTGCCGGGAAAGAAGTTCTTGGAGATGTGGATATTGAAGATGCTTCAAAGAGAAGACAGGTATTTTCTGCCGTAGGACAACCACGTATGATGCGCCACTATTATAGTATTTTTCACGATTTCGGAATGCGTTGTGCGCAGGTATTGGCTACCAAAAGAGATTTTAGCCCGGGAATTCACCGCGAAAATATGATTAACTGCTATGAATCTTTATTATCGGAAGGAATTATCCCAATTGCTAATGAAGATGATGCAGTTTCGGTAACCATGTCTATGTTCTCCGATAACGACGAACTTGCCAGCCTTGTTGCTGAATTGATCAAAGCGGATTCCCTTATCATTTTAAGTGATACCGATGGTCTTTATACTGGGCATCCGGGAGATGACGAATCGGAAAAACTGAATAAAGTACAGGTTGATGAAAACGTTGAAAAATACGTTCAGGAATCTGGAAAAGGCGAAGGAGAAGGCCGTGGTGGTATGGAATCTAAAATAAAGATTGCCAAAAGTACTGCTGCTAAAAATATTACCACTTATATCGCAAATGGTAAACAAAAAAATGTGATTCTGGATATCGTTGCCGGTAAACCGGTAGGCACCAAATTTACCGCTTAAAAGGCGAAAAAAATTGAAGTTTAATTAAACTAAAATATAATGAAATTATTAGATTCTAAAACCAAAAATAATGTCTTGCAATCCATGATCAATATCCTGGATAAAAGACGTGAAGAAATTGTAGCCGCAAATAAAAAAGATCTCGATTCTTTTGGCGAAGGAGATCAAGCGATGCGTGATAGATTGGTAGTTGATAATGCCAAAGTAGACGATATGATACGTTCTGTAAAAGAGGTTATGGCACAGGAAGATCCTGTTGGCCAAACTATAGAGCATAGAAAATTGGATACCGGTTTAGATATTACCAATAAAACTGCGCCATTCGGAACGATTATGATCATTTATGAATCCCGTCCCGATGTAACTATAGAAGCTGCGGTACTTGCTTTTAAAGCAAATAATAAGATCTATCTGAAAGGTGGTAAGGAAGCCAACTATTCCAATAGAATTCTTGAGGAATGCTGGCATGAAGCACTGCAAGAAAACAATCTTGAAAAAGACTGGATCGAGCTATTACAATTGAACAGAACCGAAACCCAGGAATTCCTTAAAAATCCACCACAGCATATTGACTTAGTGGTGCCAAGAGGAGGAGAGAAACTTATTGCATTTGTAAAAGAACATTCCACCGGTGCTGTACTGGTAAGCGGACGAGGAAATAACTTCCTTTATGTTTCTAAGAATGCTGACTTTGATACCGCTAAAAAAGTAATGCTGAATGCAAAAATCGACAAGATTTCAGGATGTAATGCTTTAGATAAGGTATTGGTCGATAAAAACCTGCCAGACTTTGAAAAAAGAGTGAAAGAACTTTACGATATGTTTACTGAGAATAAAGTACATATCCAAGTAGATGATGATATCGCCAAAGTACTTCCTAATGAAGAAAAAATACCTTCAGAAGATACGTGGTATGAAGAATTCCTGGCAATGAAAATTGTACTAGGCGCTGTAGACGGGCTTGATGCCGCAATGGATAAGATCAATAAATATTCGGGTGGCCACTCTGCCGTGATCATCACTAAAGATAAAGACGAAGCTGCCAACTTTATGGAACAGGTAGATACTGCTGCAGTTTATCATAACGCTTCTACTCGATTTACAGATGGTGGCCAGATGGGAGTTGGAGCAGAGCTCGCCATTAGTACCGATAAACTTCACCACCGTGGACCACTTGGTTTAAAACAATTGGTTACCAACAAATATTATGTTTTAGGTGAAGGCCATATTAGAGAGTAGCTCTTTTTAGTACAAAACTGATAAGTTTTAAAAACCGTCATCCCTAAACCTGCCCGTCCGTTCAGACGGGTTTATTTCAGGATCTAAAATCTTTATAACTCACAACATCTTAGAACTGAAACAAGTTCAGCTTGACGATAGATAGCTTTAAAAACCGCTGAGTTCATCAGCGGTTTTTTTTATTCCTTATTTGAACTCCTGAATAAAAATTGAAAAAGTAATTATTATACCTAGCTCTAATTTCAGCGTTCAATTTTATAAAAATCACAATTCTACCCTATATAAATGTAACTTTTACGCATTTTTGAAGTCTTATTAATAAAGAAACGTTTATCAATGAAAAAAGCAATTTATACGCTAGCCTTTATTGGCGCACTTTACAGCTGTAAAACCACACAAACCTCAAAGAAAGATCAACCGGTAGTTGCAAGCATAGACCTTGTAAATGTTGTAGAAGACAAAGTTTCGGTAACAGTAGATCCCGATAGATTCACTACTGAAAATACCACTTTTTATATTCCTAAAACCGTTCCCGGCACCTACTCTACCGATAACTACGGAAAATTTATAGAAAATTTTAAGGCTCTTGATTATGATGGAAATGAACTGGAGTTTGAAAAAAAAGACGATAACACCTGGATAATTCCAAATGCCGAAAACTTAGACAAAGTAAGTTACCAGGTTAATGATACTTATGATATTGAAGGCGAAGAAGGTGTTTTCTCACCCTCGGGGACTAATATTGAAGCAGGTGAAAATTTTATGCTGAATCTTCACGGTTTTGTTGGCTATTTTGAAAATGAACAAGAAGAACCGTACCGTTTGGAAATTAAAAGACCCCAGGGTCTTATTCCCGGTACGGCATTAAGTAAAACGGTTGCAGCTTCAGAAAATATAGAATTTAAAGAAGATATTTTTTCTTTAAGTCGCTATTTTGAAGTAATAGATAACCCGATTATGTACGCCAAACCAGATACTACCAGTTTTATGGTAGAAGGAATGGAAGTACTTATTAATGTATATTCTCCTAATGAAAAATATACTTCAGAAAGTATAAAGCCGGGGATTCAGGAAATGATTAGCGCCCAGAAAAACTTTTTGGGAGAAGTAGACAACACCGGAAAATATGCCATTCTTTTATATCTTTCAGATAGTGAAACCCTGGATGCCCGTGGTTTTGGGGCTTTAGAGCACCATACTTCTACTGTGGTGGTACTTCCGGAGTCTATGCAACCTGGACAACTACAAAAAACAATGACCGATGTGGTTTCACACGAATTTTTCCACATTCTTACTCCGTTAAACGTTCATTCAGAAGAAGTTCATTATTTCGATTATAACGATCCTAAAATGTCTCAGCATTTATGGATGTATGAAGGAGTAACCGAATATTTTGCGAACCTTTTTCAAATTAACCAGGAGCTGATAGAAAAACAAGATTTTTATGATAGGGTTTCCGATAAAATAAAAACTGCCCAACAGTTTGACGATACTATGCCTTTTACTGAAATGAGCAAAAATATCCTTGAAGATCCATATAAAGACAGTTATTACAACGTTTACCAAAAAGGAGCTCTAATTGGAATGGCGCTGGATATTCGCTTACGGGAATTAAGCGATGGAGAAATGGGAATTCTTGATCTTATGAAATCACTTAGCCAAAAATATGGAATGGACAAACCATTTAAAGATGATGAATTATTTGATGATATCGTTGAACTGACTTATCCTGAAATAAGAACTTTCATGGAGACTTATGTTAGCGGTTCTACTCCAATTCCTTACGATGAATTTTTCGCCAAAGTAGGTCTTGAAGAATCTGAAACTGAAATAAATACGGGCTATTTTATAAAAGGACAAACTCCTTATATAGATGGCGATCCTGCCAAAGGTGAGTTATTTTTCAGGGAAAATATTCAATTTAATTCTTTTCTTCAGGAGCTTGGAGTAAAAGGCGGTGATGTAATTAAATCTGTGAACGGAGAAGAATATAATATTCAAAATGTTTATAATTTAATAATGACAGCCGAATCCTGGGAAGAAGGAGAAGAAGTTAGTTTTGTGGTATTAAGAGACGAGGAAGAATTGGAACTCACTGCAACAACTGCACAGCCCACAGATACCGATACTACGATTACAGAAAAAAGCCTGCCTGAAAGCAGCAAAGAAGTTAATCTTAGAAATGCTTGGTTAAAAGGTTAATAGATTTTAATTTAAGTGTTTTAAGCGGCGGGAATTCCCGCCGTTTTTTATTTCCATAATCGGGTTATATCTGCTAAATTAGGGCGCCGAACCAACTGAAGAATAGTTTATGGAAATTCCTATCTTACAGGATATTGTTATTATTCTGGGACTCTCAATATTGATTATCCTGATATTCCAAAAGATAAAGGTCCCTTCTATCCTAGGATTCCTTCTGGCGGGAATTATTGCAGGCCCACACGCTTTCAATCTTATTAGTTCTTCACACGAAGTAGAACTCCTTTCTGAAATTGGTATTATTTTCCTGCTTTTTGTTATTGGAATTGAGCTCTCGATAAAAGAACTTATTTCTATGAAAAACACCGTCTTAATTGGCGGGGGCCTTCAGGTTGGGGGTACTATTCTTTTTACCACCATAGTTGCCTATTTTTTTGGTTTACCTTTAAATTCGGCAGTTTTCCTCGGATTTCTATTCTCTTTAAGTAGTACGGCAATTGTCTTAAAACTTATTCAGGAACGTGGTGAAATTACCGCGCCGCACGGCCGGGTGGCGCTTGGTATTTTGATTTTTCAGGATATAATCGTAGTTCCTATGATGCTGCTCACCCCTATTTTGGCGGGTGATGGTGGCGATCTTCTTACCACCGTATTTTTTCTTATCCTTAAGATTGTTGGTGTTGGGGTGGTAATCTATTTATTAGCCAAGTATATTGTACCTCGTATTTTTAGTATGGTGGTTAAAACAAAAAATAAGGAACTTTTTATATTAACAACAGTAGTTTTCTGTTTCGCCATCGCCTGGCTTACTTCTTCGGTAGGATTATCTTTGGCTTTAGGTGCTTTTTTCGCTGGACTCATTATTTCTGAATCGGAATACAGCCACCAGGCTACCGTAAATGTCTTGCCGTTTAGAGAGATCTTTATCAGTTTCTTTTTTATCTCGGTAGGAACACTACTGAATTTAGAGTTTTTCATCCAAAACATTTTAATGATCCTGGTCCTGGTCATTGGAGTTGTATTTTTAAAAATGTTGGTAGTGGGTTTAACGGTTATGTTGCTGAAATACCCTCCAAGAACAGTCTTTTTAAGTTTATTTAGCTTATTCCAGGTAGGAGAATTTTCCTTATTACTTTCCAGAGTTGGATTGGATAATAATATTATTCCAGATAGTATTTACCAGTATTTCCTGGCAATTTCAATTATTACTATGGGTTTAACACCCTTTCTAATTGCAGCAGCTCCAAAAATCACTTATTCAATTTTAAAGGCCAGAGTTCCGGCTTCTGTAAGGCATAGGTTGGAAAGTCTTAATAAACATAAAACTATCGATGAGACTGATGCCCCAAAGGAATTAGATGACCATTTAATTATTATTGGCTACGGAATTAACGGTGAAAATATCGCGAAAGCAGCCCGAAATGCTGAAATTCCCTATGTTATTTTAGATACCGATCCTGTAACTTTTAAAAAGGCTAAAAATAATAATGAACCTATCATTTTTGGGGATGCTACAAACTCCTTAATTTTAAAACACCTTCACGTTCAGGATTCTCGTGTTGTGGTAATTGCCATTTCAGATCCTGGGGCTACTAAGAAGATTATCAGCAATGTGCGTTTATATTCTAAAACCGCGTTTATCATTGTAAGAACACGCTATGTTAGGGAAATTGAAGAAAATATTAAATTGGGTGCCGATGAAGTTATCCCTGAAGAATTTGAAACTTCTATAGAAATTTTTAACCGCGTGCTTAAAAAATACCTGGTTCCGTATAATGAAATCATGGATTTCACCGCCAGCATACGTTCTTCAGATTATGAGATGTTAACTTCGGTAAAAGGCAAGCCACATAAACCATCCTTGCAACATTTGCATATTCCAAACCGGGAAATTGTGACTTTAAGCGTTCAACATAATAACAGGGATATAGTGGGTAAAAGTATTCAGACTTCAGGAATTGGCAAGAACTTTCGTGTTACAGTTCTGGCCATAAAAAGGGATACCCAATACATTACTGAAATCCTTCCTGACACGAAAATAAAGCAGGGTGATTTGCTATATATTTTCGGGAACCCTGTGAATATAAATAAACTAAATGAAGCACTTTCGTATTAAGAAACACTTGCGAGATCATACAATTCAGAAAACTCAATTTTTCCGTTTTCTCGATGGAAAAATGCAGTGGCCAGCCCTATTTTGCCTTGGGTAATTCTTTGGTTCAGATATGGGCTTTGTTTCATTATGCGTCGTTGCGATTCTTTTAGGCTCCAACGTGTAACGAGATCAGCATAAGTGAGCAAATCTTTATCTTCGAATTTTTCAGGAATTTGCTTTGCTTTTAAAGCATCGGCAATAAGAAAATCGGGTTCCTTATATCCATTTGCTTTATATTCTTTTAGGGCTTCTAAATAAATCTTATTTGATGAATTTCCCATAATCAAAATAAATCGAGCTCCTTGCTGTTTACAGGCAATTTCTATGCTTTTTATTATATGGCTATCTATCAGGTTTCCGGCAGCCCTAATAGGAATTAAATCTCCAATCCCGGTATTCATCATTACATTTAGAGGCTCCCTTAAATCTATACAATTAACCACCGTAGCCAGTGGTGGAGAGTTAATAAAATCCATCAACTCCTTATTCCGAAGACGCCTGGAAACAAGTTGTCCGTCTACGTAGCGGGAATTTCCATCTTTTAAATATTCCAGAATTTCCTTCGGCGTAGATTTTTCTTTAGACTCCTCTATATCTTCCCGCACAAAATCCAATTCTTTTCCCGCGGAATACTTGTCTTTAAGCCCAATGATGCTCACGTTAATATTATTCTCTTCAGCAAAAGTTGTTTTAAAATCTTCAAAAATCTCCAAAATATCGTGATCTATATAGCTGGAAAAAGTGGCATCAATGATCACGTTAGAATTTTTTGGAACGTTCCAAAGACTATTTTTAATCGAAGCTTTATTGAAAAATGAAACTTCATTGGAAAGTTCCAGCCTTATGGTTTCTCCTCTAAAAATTCTAGTGTTTTCAATAAAAAAGGCATTATGATAATTACTACGGAGTAAAAAGAAAATACTCACCAGCGAGCCTATGAATATACCAATTAGTAGATCGGTTAATATAATTGCTACAACCGTTACCACAAAAGGAATAAATTGGTTCCATCCTTTTTTGTACATCGTACTAATCACGTCCCAGGACGCAAGTTTGTAACCAACTACCAGTAAAATCACAGCCAGGCTGGAAAGTGGGATAAGATTTAGTATTGTACTTAAAAACAACACACTTAAAAGCAGAAAAATTCCGTGTAAAATTGTGGAAAGTTTAGTTTCGGCTCCAGCATTAATATTAACCGAGCTTCTAACAATCACAGAAGTCAACGGAATACCTCCTACCAGGCCTGCTATAGTATTTCCAACGCCTTGGGCAACCAATTCCCGGTTGGGTGGGGTTTTTCGTTTATGAGGGTCTATTTCATCTGCAGCTTCAATGGCCAGTAAACTGGCAATAGATGCGATTAAGGTAATAGTTATCGCCACACCCCAAACTTCAGGATTGGTTATTGAAGAGAAATCTGGAAACGTAATTAACTCGGTTACCCTGTCTATCTTCGGAATATTCACCAAATGAGCCTCTCCCAAATGAAGTATCGGTGCTATATACTTAAAAAGCAGGTTTAGAAAAACTCCAAGTATTACCACAATTAAAGATGGAGGCAAAAGTTTAAAATTTTTAAGCGGACTTTTCTCCCAGAATATAATTATAGCCAGTGAAATAATAGATAATACTACCGCCCCGGGATGAAGCGAATAAAAGAAACCTTTAAACATTCCTGAAGTCTGATCAATTATATCACCCCGGGTTGAAAAATATCCTGCAGGATTTTCTACAAAACCAACAGCGTAAGGTAACTGAGCGATTATTAAGATAATTCCTATTGCCGCCAGTAAACCTTTAATAATGTTTGAAGGCATATAATCGGCGATAAGACCGGCTTTTAGAATTCCCAGGATAAACTGAAAAATTCCCCCAAGTACCACGGCCATCAAAAAAACGTCAAAACTCCCAAGCGAAGCTATAGAGGCTAAAACCACTGCAGTTAAACTGGCTGCGGGACCACTAACACTTACCGAAGAATGACTCACACTTCCTATTACAATTCCCCCGATAATTCCCGAGATTAGCCCAGAAACTAAAGGCGCACCACTGGCCAGGGCTATACCCAGGCATAAGGGTAGGGCAACAAGAAATACCACTATACTCGCGGGTATATCTTTATCCATTCTCGAGAACAATGGTTTACGAAGGCTGGATTGATCTACCTTTTCCTTAAAACTAAAGTTGCCATTTTTGCTCACTAAAAACAGGTATCAGAGGTGAATAAAATAAAAGTTTAAAATAGAAAATTTACCGGGTAAAATCCTAATTTCTGTAAAACATTCAAAAGGTTTCTTAAATAATACCAAAAAAACGTGATGCAATTCTACTCTTATTGGTGGTATAACTATAAATAGATATCTTTAAAACTAAATAACCTAACAACCAATAAACATATGTCTGTACTTCCCGACGATCTTTTGCGTTACCAGAAATTTATAGGCTTCATGTTAAAATACTGGAACAGCGATTTATTTGCAAATACAGCATCCCAGGCAATGGATGAAACTCCAGATGAAGATAATTCCCAAAATACTTACGATCAAACTCCCGATGAGTTGGTAGAAGACCTGAAAAATATGGGGCCTACCTATATAAAAATGGGACAATTGCTTTCAACACGGCCAGATTTACTCCCCGACGCTTATTTAGAAGCTTTGGCGACATTACAGGATGATGTGCCCGCAATCCCTTACACAGAAGTGCATCGTATTGTTGAAGAAGAAATAGGTACAAGGATTTCTAAAGCTTTTGAGAGTTTTGATGAAAAACCCCTGGCAAGTGCTTCTATTGGGCAAGTACATAAAGCTACCCTGAGGTCTGGTAAACCTGTGGCGGTTAAAATTCAAAGGCCCGGAATTAAAAAACAATTCCTTTCAGATTTAGATACATTAAAAGAGTTAGCTGAACTTGCTGTAAAACACAGCGCCACGGCTAAAAAATATGCTTTTGACGATGTTTTAACTGAACTGAGGCGTATTTTGTTACAGGAATTGGATTATCACAGGGAAGCACAAAATTTAATCACCCTTGGCGATAATTTAAAGGGTTTCAAGGATCTTATCGTTCCGCAGCCTATTCAGGATTATTCTTCTGCCAAGGTGCTCACCATGGAGTATATTGAAGGTAAAAAGATCACTTCAATTTCTCCACTCAAACAAATTGAAGTAGATTATTCGCCACTGGTAGATCAGCTTGTAAAAGCCTATTTACAACAGGTAATCAATGATGGATTTGTACACGCCGATCCGCATCCGGGGAATATTCAGTTTACAAAAGATGACAAAATTGCACTTATAGATCTTGGAATGGTCGCCAAGTTTAGCCCGGCCATTAAAGAATATATTTTAGAGCTTTTAATGGCTATTAGCAACAATAATGGCGAAGATACCGCTCGTGTATTGTTAAGTATGAGTGAAGTGAATGAGGATGCTAAACTTAAATTCTTCAAAAAGACTATCAGTGATATTATCATGGATAGTGAACATGGCAGGGCAAAAGATATGCAAACCGGCCGCCTGCTTATCCAATTAAACAGGCTCGCAGCTGAAAGTGGAATTCACCTTCCAGTAGAAGTGAATATCCTTGGTAAAATCCTTCTAAACCTGGATCAGATAATCGCTGTTCTAGATCCGGATTTTGATCTTAGAGATGCCATAAAACGTCACTCTAATAAAATGATGCGCGATAAGATGTATGAGGAATTAAAACCTGAAAACTTTTTCTCATCCATCCTGGCATCAAAGAAATTCCTGGAATATTTACCCGATCGTTTAAATATTATTTCAAAAAACCTCGCAGAAAACGAGTTTAAAATAAAGATTGATGCCATAGATGAAAAAAGGGTTACCGATGGTTTTCAAAAAGTTGCCAACCGTATTACCTTAGGTTTAATTATAGCAGCAATGATTATAGGTGCGTCAATGTTAATGCAAGTACCTTCAGATTTTACCATTTTTGGGTATCCCGGTCTTGCTATGCTCTTCTTCTTACTTGCAGCGATTGGTGGGATTATTCTTAGTTATATTATAATATTTAGAGATGAAAATTTGAATAATAAAGATTAGTGAATTTGGGGATTCGCCTATTTCAGTGTATTTTTCAGTTCTAAAAAACTAGATCCACATGAATAAAATCTTTACCCCACTATTTTTACTTGTTTTTATAACCACAGCCTGGAGCCAAAAAGTTGAAATTCCAGTAGATACCACGGTTACCACAAATCATTCGGTAACTATTAATTCAAAAAACATCAATTATACCGCCACTACGGGAATGCAACCGCTTTGGAACAACGACGGTGAACCTATTGCCAGTTTATTTTACACTTATTATAAGCGAAGTAATGTTAACGATACTGAAAACCGCCCTTTAGTTATTTCTTTTAATGGTGGACCAGGTTCGGCTTCGGTCTGGATGCACGTAGCTTATACCGGACCCAGGGTTTTAAAAATTGATGATGAAGGTTTTCCTATTCAGCCATACGGAATTAAAGAAAATCAGCATTCTATCTTAGACGTTGCCGATATCGTATACGTAAACCCAATAAACACCGGTTACTCCCGTCCTATTCCTGATGAAGAAGGGAAAGTAGATAGAGATAAATTCTTTGGTGTAAACGCCGATATTAAATATTTAGCAGAATGGCTAAATACCTTTATGAGCAGAAACGAACGCTGGTTATCACCAAAATATCTTATTGGAGAAAGCTACGGAACCACTCGTGTTTCAGGTTTGGCATTAGAACTGCAAAACAGCCAGTGGATGTATCTTAACGGAGTTATTTTAGTTTCTCCTACAGAAATTGGGATTGAACGCGACGGCCCGGTGGGCATCGCAAACAGATTGCCTTATTTCGCCGCTGCAGCCTGGTATCACGATGCTCTACCGGCAGAATTACAAAATAGGGAATTGGAAAATTTACTGGAAGAAGTAGAAAGTTATACTATAAATGAATTAACGCCGGTGCTGGTAAAAGGTGGTTTTACTAAAACTGCCAAGAAAGAAGAAGCAGCTGAAAAAATGGCTTATTATTCCGGAATTTCCAAGGAGGTAATTCTGCAAAATAACCTTGATGTAGATTACCGTTTTTTCTGGAAAGAATTAAAACGTAAAGATGGTTTAAGCATTGGCCGACTTGACTCAAGATATCTTGGGATAGATGCAAAAGAATCTGGAGATTCCCCAGATTATAATGCCGAGCTCACTTCCTGGTTACACTCGTTTACTCCTGCAATAAATCATTACTTGAGGCAAGACCTTAATTTTAAGACCGACTTAAAATACTATATGTTTGGCCCTGTGCATCCCTGGGATCGTAGTGGTAACAATACCGGTGAAAACTTAAGGCAGGCAATGGCTCAAAACCCAAATTTAGATGTGATGATACAATCTGGGTATTTTGATGGAGCAACTACCTATTTCAATGCGAAGTACACGATGTGGCAATTAGACCCAAGCGGAAAAATGAAAGACCGTTTGAGTTTTAAAGGTTACGAAAGCGGCCATATGATGTACTTAAGAGCTGAAGATCTTAAAAATGCAAATGACGATATTCGGGAGTTTATAGAAAATAGCCTTCCAGAAGAAGGGGCTCCTGCTAAGTATTAATAGAGATAATTTGTTTGGGAGGCTCGGTCTCTGCTGCCGTCACCCTGAATTTATTTCAGGGTCTAAGTTAATAAGAAGTTAGTATCAACTTAGATTCTGAAACAAGTTCAGAATGACGATGACCAAAGCAAGCTTCCCAAACAATTTTATATCAAAACTACTGCATCAAATACTCTTTCAATTCAGAGTAATCTGAAATTTCAATGGATTTCTTCTCTTTATCCATCGCTTCTTTTATTGAAGCAGGAATTTCTACCTTTTCTCCTATCACCTCTTCTACAGTTTCTAAAAACTTAACCGGATGTGCGGTTTCCAAAAATGTACCGTAGTAATCAGGATTTCCAACTAGAAATTCCTGCAGGCCAAGATAGCCAACAGCTCCGTGCGGATCCATTACATAATTATACTTTTGCTTTACCTCTTTAATAGCTTTTCTGGTTTCTTCATCAGAATAACTAAAAGAAGAAAGTTGTTTTGACAGCGGCTTAAATTCATTGTTGAACAATTCCAGGATTCGCACAAAATTACTTGGGTTTCCAACATCCATTGCGTTAGAAATAGTTTGCACACTAGGCTTTGGACTATATTCCTGCGATTGCAAATAACGGGTCACTACATTATTTTCATTGTTTGACGCGATAAAATGATCAATAGGCAGCCCCATCTTTTTCGCCAACATCCCGGCGCAAATATTTCCGAAATTCCCGCTAGGAACTGAAAAAGCCAGTTTTTGGGATTTTTCTGACAATTGTTTATAAGCAAAAAAGTAATAAAACATTTGCGGCAACCAGCGCGCTACATTAATGGAATTGGCCGAAGTAAGCTGGCGTTTCTCACTAATTTCTGAATCGGAAAATGCTTTTTTCACCATATCCTGGCAATCGTCAAAATTACCATTTACTTCCAGTGCCGTAATATTCTGACCTAAAGTAGTAAGCTGCTTTTCCTGAATTTCACTCACTTTCCCTTTAGGATATAAGATTACTACATCTATACCTTCAACTCCTAAAAATCCGTTGGCCACTGCGCCGCCGGTATCCCCGGAAGTAGCTACCAATACCGTTATTTTTCCCAGATTCCCTTTCTTTACAAAATGGCCGAGGCAACCTGCCATAAACCCAGCACCAACATCTTTAAAAGCAAGTGTAGGCCCGTGAAATAATTCCAGCGTCCCAATATTTTCTGAAATCGGTACTACCGGAAATTCGAAATCCAATGTTTTTTTCAGAATTTCCTGAAGCCCGTTTTTATCAATTTCGTCACCAACAAATTGCTTTATGGCTTCAAAAGCGATTTCCTCTTTGGAGAGTTTATCCAGGTTTTTAAAAAATTCTTTGGATAAAGCCGGAATTTCTTCAGGAAAATAGAGTGCTTTTCCCGGTGCAAGTCCGCGAACAACCGCATCTTCAAAGGAAACTTTATGATTTTTATCGTTTAAACTAATGTATTTCATCTGTTTATAATTTTATCCCTATTTGGGGATTAAGCACAAACTTATAATTATACTTCTGTTTGGTGCTAATTTTAGGGTCCAGCATCATGCTGGTCTCATTAGGCTATTATTTTTATTCCTTCGCTATTTATTTTAGACAAATGCAGGTCAAAATCTATATTTTTATCCTGGTAAAATTCCTGAAATTCGGCTTTCACTTTTTCGGCAACGGTATCACCTTTACACAAAGCAAAAACAGAAGGTCCAGATCCCGAAATCCCGAAACCAAGCGCGCCGTTAGCGGAAGCCAAAGCCTTTAGGTCGTCGAAATATGGAATTAAAATAGAACGCACCGGCTCTATAATTTCATCTTTTAAACTTCTTCCTAAAAGCTCGTAATCTTGAGTGTACAATGCACTTACCAAAGCGGCTAAATTACCCCATTGACTAATTGCTTTTTTAAGTTCAACATTTTGCCTAATTACCGACCGGGAATCCCGGGTTTTAAGTTCGATTAGCGGATGCAGCACTAGCATTCGCAATTCCGGCAGACTGGGTAAACTTATAATTTCCAGGGGCTCGTAGCTTTTTACCAGGCTAAACCCGCCTAGAAGGGCCGGTGCCACATTATCGGCGTGGGCATTCCCACTGGCCAGGCGTTCACCTTCCATCGCAAATTTTATTAATTGATTTGCCGAAAAAGGTTCTCCTAATAATTTATTGATCCCAAAAACAGCTCCTGCGGAACTGGCGGCGCTGCTGCCTATTCCGCTGCCGGCTTTGATATTTTTCTTTATTTCAATATCAAAACCCTGATTTTCTCCTAGATCAGCTAACATCACTTTTGCTGAAACCCCGGCCACGTTTTCATCTACATCCAAAGGCAAATCCTGACCGGTTATTTTGGTGATCCTAAGTTTTTGTTCTGAATTTTTAGAAATGATCATCTCATCACCAACGCCATCTAAACAACAACCTAAAACGTCGAAACCGCAGGATAGGTTGGCTACAGTTGCCGGTGCAAAAAGTTTTATTTTATCCATAGCCTACTACTTCTTACCTATTCTTATTACATCGGCAAAAATTCCCGAAGCAGTTACTTCGGCTCCTGCACCGGCACCTTTTACAATTAAAGGTTGTTCAGGATAACGCTCGGTAAAGAACAAGACTATATTATCGCTACCGCTAAGGTTATAAAACGGGTGTTGGGAATCTACAGCCTGCAGTCCAACTACAGCTTTTCCATCTTCCAGCTGCGCTACGTACTTTAATTGAGCACCTTTAGCTTCAGCCGATTTATAGATTTCCTGAAATTTAGGTTCGTCTTTCTTCAACAGTTCGAAAAAGTCTTCATTATTGGTGGTCGCCAAACTTTCTTTTGATAGGAAATCTTCACTTTCAATATCTTCCAGTTCCATTTCATATCCACTTTCGCGAGCAAGGATTAGTATTTTCCGTGCCACATCTACCCCACTCAAATCTATTTTAGGATCAGGTTCGGTATAACCTTCCTCCATCGCCATTTCTACAGTCTTATAGAAAGGATCTTCTCCTTTATAAGTATTGAAAACGAAATTCAAACTTCCGGAAAGCACCGCCTGAATTTTCTTAATTCTATCTCCTGAAGCAATTAGGTTTTTAAGGGTATCTATAATTGGAAGACCCGCACCCACATTGGTTTCGTATAAAAAGGATGCTCCATATTCCCGGGCCAGGTTTTGTAATTCCTGGTAGTTTTCAAAACTATCGGCGCAGGCAATTTTATTACAGGTTACCACAGAAACGGAATTCGCCAAATACTCTTTATACCAGGCAGAAATTTCAGCACTTGCCGTATTATCTACAAAAATGCTATTTCGCAGGTTAAATGCGTCAACTTTTTTAAAGAATTCAGCTTTATCGGCTTTTTCTCCTTGTTCCAGGGCTTCTTCCCAATTTTGAAGATCAATACCGTTTTCATCAAAAAGCATTTTTCGGGAATTTGAGAGTCCGTGCACGCGAACCTTCAGTCTTAAATTTTCCAGAAGGAATTTTTCTTGCTTTTTTAATTGATTCAATAGTTTACTACCAACATTTCCAACCCCGGTGATAAATAAATTAATTTCTTTTGAAGGCACTTCGAAGAATTGCTCATGTAATGTATTGAGCGCTTTTTTTACATCTTTCTTAGCGATTACCGCAGAAATATTCCGCTCTGAAGATCCCTGTGCGATTGCCCGAATATTAATATTGTTATTACCTAATGCACTAAACATTTTTCCGCTTAAACCGTGATGGCTTTTCATCCTGTCTCCAACAAGCGCTACAATAGCCACATTATCTTCAATCTCTACCGGTTTTATTTTTTTATACTGAATTTCAACCTCAAAAGCTTCATCTAAAGCTTCTTTGGCGAGATCTGCTTCATCATCTTTAACCGCTATACAAATACTATGTTCTGAAGAAGCCTGGGTAATTAATACCACATTAATGTTTTCCTGAAAAAGAACCTCGAAAAAACGCTTAGAAAAGCCAGGGATGCCTACCATTCCACTGCCTTCAATATTCAGCAATTTTATGGAATCTATATGCGTAATTCCGGTAACCCAACGAAAGTTCTTTTCTGAAGATTTTGAAATCAGGGTACCATCTTCATCGGGTTTAAAGGTGTTTTTAATAAGTATATTAATTTGTTTATCCAGCAGAGGTTGAAGCGTTGGCGGATAAAGTACTTTTGCACCAAAGTGTGATAATTCCATCGCCTCCTGGTAAGAAATATCTTTAAGCGAATAAGCGTGTGGCACAATTTGCGGATTGGCAGTATACATTCCGTTAACATCGGTATAAATAAGCACTTCTTTTACATCTAAAGCGGCACCATATAATGCAGCCGTAAAATCTGAACCACCTCGGCCGAGCGTGCTTGGAACACCCTGTTCGTTTCGTGAAACAAAACCGGGAGCGATATATAAGGAAGCATCTTTTTCAGCGAAATACTTGTCGATATTTCTATTGGTTAGTTGATAATTTACCTGTACTTTTTCATTCGTATTTTTACAAACTATAAGCTCACGGGAATCAACATACTGAGAATTAATTCCTAAATTTTTAAAATATTCAGCAATAATTAATGAAGATAAAACTTCCCCAAAACCAGCTACCACGTGGCGTGTTTTGTTAGAAAGTTCATTAAGCAGGTAAACGCCTTCGTATAAAGTTTCAAGGCGATTTAATTCGGTTTTCACCTTGCTTAAGATACTGCTTTGAGAATTTACCGGAATTAATTCCCGAACCGCTTCAAGATGCCTTTTTTCGTTTTTTATAAGAATATCTTTATAGGCAAGATCTTCACGGGAAGCCAGGTCTGCCATTTCCAGTAAATCGTTGGTAACACCACCAAACGCGGAAAAAACCACGAGGGTTTTGTCTTCTTTTAAATGTTTTTGAACAGTTTTAGCTACGAGTTTTATACGCTCTGGAGATGCCAAAGAGGTACCTCCGAATTTTAGGACTTTCATAAGTCGATTGATTAGAATTAGAATGATTTTGTTTTAAAAAAACAGGTGTGTACAGAAGTGCTATGTAAAATTATACCCCAAAAGGGGTAATACGAATAATAGTCATGCCAGAAATGCCCCGGCCGAAAACGCTTTTTGAAGTAGTTAAATCAATATTTTCTGTAATCCTCATTTTTGACCTTATTCTGATGATAAAAGTATATAATTTTAGGGGTAATAAAAACAAAAATGAGGGTGTAAGGCAAGAATTATGAATTTCTTTTTTTTTACAAAAAAAAATACCCGATCAATAATATAACCGGGTATTTTTTCGTTTTATTTCAATTCTTACTTAAAGGTCACTTATATAACTCCCATAAAGGTCTTTAAATTGAACACCTTTGGCAAATCGATGTTTGCTCAACTTCTTATATTCTACTAATGCCCACAGTAAAAACTCTTTTAAAAAGTAAGAATCTTTCTCTGAAATTTTAGGCTGGTACTTTTTAACTAATTCGTTTAACGGCTTTATTGAGTCTAGCTTTTCCTTGTATTCGGTATCAGAAAGATCGTCGGGAAGTTCAAAACCGCTTTGTTCAAAAAACCATTCCACCAAATCGTCGTAAGGTGTTGTTTCATCTGGTCTTTGCAATTTTTCTATTTTGGGGAAATATTCAGGAAACAAAGTTTTTACCGAATCACCAATTAATTGAAGCGCCACACTGGCTGCTCCTTCTTCTTCCCCTTCGTAAACGAGTTCTACTTTTCCGGTAATGGAAGGAACCACACCAAGAAAGTCACCAAACCTCAACAAGGTTTGATCGTCCCCAGATTTTAAGGATCGTCTTTCTGCGGTACTCAACAAGTTTTCGTAAGCCGTGATACTCAACCTGGCGCTAATTCCGCTTTTTTCGTCTATAAATTCACTTTCACGGGCTTCAAAACTAATTTGCTCCAACAAATCTTTTGCAAGTTCCGGAACGTAAACCAAATCGCTTTGTCTCTTATCCAGTTTTGCTTCCTGTGCGGTAATTGCTTTAGCGACCTCAATACTATCTGGGTAATGTGTTAAAATTTGAGAGCCAATCCGGTCTTTTAACGGAGTTACAATACTACCACGGTTAGTATAATCTTCAGGGTTGGCCGTAAATACAAATTGAAGATCTAGCGGTAATCTTAATTTAAACCCGCGGATTTGGATATCCCCTTCCTGAAGAATATTAAATAAGGCTACCTGGATACGAGCTTGTAAATCGGGAAGTTCGTTTATCACAAAAATGCTTCGATTTGCTCGAGGAATCATTCCGAAGTGGATTACGCGATCATCAGCATAACTCAACTTTAAATTTGCAGCTTTAATCGGGTCTACATCTCCAATTAAATCGGCAACGGTAACATCTGGCGTGGCGAGTTTTTCAAAAAAGCGTTCACCTCTATGAACCCAATCAATTGGGGTTTCATCTCCCTTTTCCTTTAAAAGTTCTCTTGCGTAGCGAGAAATAGGATTCAACGGATCGTCGCTAATCTCTGAGCCCTGCACCACCGGCATATATTCATCAAGTAAATTAACCATTAAACGGGCAAGCCTGGTTTTCGCCTGACCTCTTAAACCAAGTAAATTAATATTATGTCGTGATAAAATTGCCCTTTCCAGTTCGGGGATTACGCTGTCTTCATAGCCATGAATTCCCGGAAAAGTAGGTTCATTTTTACGAATTTTTTCAATTAAATTCTCCCTGAGCTCCTCTTTAATCCCCCGACTTTTATATCCGGATTTCTTTAATTCGCCCAGTGTGCTTATATTTTCTATTTTCATATTTGTTGTTTTTTATTCTTGTTTTAACCCATCCTCTTGCTCAAACCCTCCGTCTGAATTTCTTCCGAAATTCAGACACCTCCCTTTTTAAAAGGGAGGAACTTTAATTAGTTTTAAAATTATCTGTGATTTCCTTTAATACTGAAGGTAAGAAATCAAACACCATTTTATTTTCAAAACGAATAATCTTAAATCCTAATCCTTGTAAATATTCAGTACGTTTTAAATCATTTTCTTCTGCGGCGCTATTTAAATGTACTTCTCCATCCAGCTCAATGATTAGTTTTTCTGAAGCACAGTAAAAATCTACTATATAATTTCCAATACTATGTTGTCTTGTAAACCGTTTTCCTTCAAGCTTTCTAGCTTTTAAAAAATTCCATAGGAAAGCTTCAGCTGGTGTCAAGTTTTCTCTAAGGGTTTTTCGATATCCTTTTAATTCCCGACGTGTATGAATCTTTCTCCTTATCAATTATTTTATTTTTTTAACTGCTCCCCTCTTTAGATAAAGAGGGGAAGTTTTGGTTGTTCAACCAAAACGGGGAGTTTGATTTCTTTAATTCCCCCTAATCCTCTTTTTCCTGTTAGTTTCGTAATCTTCAAAAATCATTTCCCCGAGACCTTTTAAGCCGGTATAAAAAGCTTTACCCTGATTGGCATAAGTAAACTCCCTTACAAACTGCATTAAATATGGGTCTTGCGCAATCATAAATGTGGTGATGGGAATATGTAGTTTTCGGGCCTGCCGAGCCATAGTGTAACATTTCCCCAAAATATAAGGATCCAGCCCCATACTGTTTTTATAATAAGAGCCGTCGCGTTCTCTTAAGCAACTTGGTTTTCCATCGGTAATCATAAAAATCTGACGGTTGGTACTTCTTTTCCTTCTAAGAATATCCATAGCCAGTTTTAAACCGGCAACAGTGTTAGTATGATATGGACCAACTTTAAGATAAGGTAGATCGGCGATAGAGACCGGCCAGGCATCGTCTCCAAAAACAATAATATCCAGGCTATCTTTTGGGTACCGGGTTGTAATTAGTTCGGCTAAAGCCATCGCAACTTTTTTCGCGGGAGTAATGCGATCTTCACCATATAAAATCATACTATGGCTAAGGTCTATCATTAAAACCGTGCTCATTCGGGATTTATAATGGGTTTCTTCTACCACCAAATCCTCTTCGGTCATATTGAAATTACCGATGCCGTGATTTATTTGAGCATTCCGTAGGCTTTCAGTCACCGAAATCTTATCGGGTGAATCTCCAAATTGGAATGCCCTGAAATCACCGGTGTGCTCATCTCCCCGGCCTACGTGATTTGTTCTATGACTTCCAGAGGCACTTTTTTTCAGCTTTCCGAAGATTTGATCTAAAGCCTGTTTTCTAATAGCACGTTCGGTTTTGGCTGTAATGGCCATTCCGCCGCCTTCTTCTTGGCTTTCTTCTTTTATGTAACCTTTCTTTTTAAGGTCTTCCACAAAATCATCCAACGTATAATCTTCAGTGCTTAATTTATATTCTTCGTCCAGCTGTTTCAGCCAGTCTAAAGCTTCATCTAAATCGCCAGAAGTATGGGTGATGAGCTCCTTAAAAACCTCGAATAACCTGTCAAATGGTGATTTATCGGGTTCTTCAAACTTATTAAAGACAAATCCGCTGCCCTGTCTGTAATCTTTCTTCTTCATATTCTAAAATTACGGTATTTTAGATAGAATTAGAAAATCTTTAGCCCCAACAGGGATTAAACTTATGTTAATCTATAAATTTGTTAGTATTGTAATTCAGCTTTATATTGTTATTCTTTTCTTAAATACTTCAACATTTACTCTAGAGTTTAGAGATTTGAAGATTGTTAAACTAACATTCTAGATTGATGAAACCAGCATGATGCTGGACCCAAAAATTGGCAAGCTACAGGGGAATAATTATAAGCCTGTGTCTAATTCCCATTTGGGAGAAAAAATAAACAGATGAAAAAAATACTACTTATACTTTTTAGTTTAGGTTTTGTTTACCATTCCTATTCACAAGATTCTCCTTATAAAACCAATACCTGGAAAGATGGGGCCTATATTGCCGGGGCCGTAGGCTTAAACGTATTAGGATTTACATTTATTCAGAATAAAGATGCACTTACTGAAGCAGAAGTAGCTGCTTTAGATAAAAATGATATTGCAGGAATTAACCGTTGGGCCGCAGGCTACTATTCTGAAAAAGCTGATGCTGCAAGTTATATTCCGTTTTATGCTGCATTAGGAATGCCTCTGGCTTTTTTGTCCGGTGAAGCAGAAAGAAAGAATTTTGGCCAAATTAGTGTCCTATTTGTTGAAACTATGGCTACTACTGGTGTTTTCTATACTATGACTGCCGGTTTAATCGATAAAAGCAGGCCCCTGGTTTATAATAAAGATCTGCCCTTCGGGGAGCGTGCTGAAGGCGGGGCTCAACGTTCATTTATTGCCGGCCATACCGCTGTTGCCGCCGCCGGTAGTTTTTTTGCCGCCAAGATTTTTAATGATTTTCATCCAGATTCTAAAGCCGTTCCCTATGTATGGGGAGGAGCAACAGGATTATCGGTATTAATGGGCTATTTAAGAACTAAAGCTGGTAAACATTTTCTAACCGATAATATTGCCGGTTTGGTAGTGGGTGCTGCAAGTGGTATCTTAATTCCTGAATTACATAAAAAAGGGAAAGAAAATATTGATGTTTATCCAACTGCCAGCTTTAATGTTCATGGCACTGGCATAAATACCAAAGGCCTTGCGCTTTCTTATAAGTTTTAAGCTAAATATTTATGGAAATTTCAGAAATTATAATGCTTGTGCTTTGTGGGTTGTTTTTAATCCCCAGCCTGGCATCTGCAACACGTTTTGATCAATGGTGGATACGTGCTTTTGATTTTCCGCGTATTCAAATTTCAATTCTTATTACTACAGTAATAATTGTAGCCATTATCGTTTTCGATTTTTCTAAAATAATACATTTCATAGCTATAGGTTTACTTATTCTGAGCCTGGTTTTCCAGCTTCATAAAATTTATCCTTACACTGTACTGGCGAAAAAAGAGGTGATGCAATTTGAAGATGGCGATCCCAGCGATGATATCTCTCTTTTGGTAAGCAATGTACTCGCCACAAACAGCAAATACCATAAGCTTCTTGAAATTATAAACAGGAGGCAGCCCGATATTCTACTTACCCTGGAATCTAATAAAAAATGGGAAGATGCCTTAAAAGAAATAGAAAAAGAATATAAATACACCGTAAAAGTACCCCAGGAGAACCTTTACGGAATGCATTTATATTCTAAACTAAAGTTAGAGGAAACTGAAGTCAGGTATTTAGTGAAGAATGATATTCCTTCTATTCATGGGTTTGTACGTTTGAATGATAATAGCAAAATTAGAATTCATTGTATGCACCCAAGACCTCCAAGCCCTTCTGAAGCCGATACTTCTACAAATCGTGATGCCGAATTACTAATGCTTGGAAGAGATGTAAAGGAACAGGATAAAAGCGTTTTGGTTTTTGGGGATTTAAATGATGTGGCCTGGTCCAGAACTACCCGGTTATTTCAGCAAATGAGCGGATTATTGGATCCTAGAATGGGTAGAGGCTTTTTTAATACCTTTCACGCCGATTATCGCTTTTTTAGATGGCCGCTTGATCACGTTTTTCATAGCAATGATTTTACACTAATAGAAATTGCCCGCGAAAAACCTATGGGTTCTGATCATTTTCCTATGTATATTAAATTGAATTTTGAACGCAAAGCGGAAGATCAACAAGACAAACCTGAAGCCGAAGATGAAGAAAAAGAATGGGCACAGGAAAAAATTGATGATGCTAAACCTCGAGAGAAAGAAGTCTAAACCCGCTGAAAAAAATGACTTATTTCTGAAATTTCTTTGATCTTTTCACAATCTGAAGCTGAGATTGGTTTTTCTATAAAAGAACGGACCGTGCTATATTTTTTTGCTTTCTTTTTGTCTTTACTATCAATCGAAGAGGTTACCATAATTACATGGTAATTAGCTTTTTCTTCGTGACTTTCTAAACAATTTAGAAAATCCCAACCATCCATCTTAGGCATGTTAATGTCTAAAAGAATTAAGAACTCTTTTTGCTGTTTGCGCTGCTCTTCAATTATATAATCTAAAGCAGCTGCAGCTTCGCGAAAGCTAACAGGGTTTGAGGCGATCTCGTGATTGGTTACCATTTTCTTTTGGATAAATAACACAATTTGATCGTCGTCTACGATAATTACTTCAAGCATCTTAAAAGATTTAGGGCAAGAGCTTAAAATTCTTCCTCTGTCTTATTCGTAATCTTTCTAATCACCTTATCAAGCTCTATAGACGAATTTAAGATATTATCTATGATTTCATCAATATTATCAAGGTTATTTCTTTGGTTTTTTAATAAATCTATTAAACCCATAATTCTTGCTAAAGGGGCCCTAACTACGTGAGATTGGGTCCAGGCAATTTCCCGTAGCCTTTCGTTACTGCTCTCTATGGCATTTATGTATTTTCTTCTTTCGGTAATGTCTTGTATAGAACCAATTATACGTGATGGTTGCCCGTTAACATCGGTAATTACATAACTACGATCCAGAACATATTTATAATCTCCGTTTGAACATTGGAAACGGTATTCAATATTCAATAATTTCTGCCCGTGTTCGTAAATTCCCTTGTTCGCCTTAATTACCCGTATTTGATCTTCAGGATGAATCTTCTCATGCCACCATTCTTTTGAGGTTTCTAATTCTTCCGGAGAATAACCTAAAATATCGTAGATAGCATTGTTATACTGAAAAACATCCTTTTCAATATTATAATCGGTTATAAGGTCACTGGTAGCTTTAGCCACTATATCATAGCGCTCCAGACTTTCTTTTAATTCCTTCTCCTGTACTTTAAATTTAGTAATATCCCTTGAATTTGCTACCAAACCATTTACAGCAGGATCATCTCTTAAATCACTAATTATGGTTTCCAGCCAGCGCCAACCTCCATTCCCGTCTTTATATCTATAAGATGGTAATTTATAAGATTTTTTCTGGCCTAAATACTTGATTTTATCTTTTATTCGCGCACGGTCTTCTATATGCATATATTGAAAAACGTTTTTCCCTTCCATCCCCACAGGATTTACCCCCAAAAAATTTTTTACACTAGGACTTATATAAGAGAAATTAAAGTTTTCATCTAAAATACTTATTAAATCACTGCCATCCTGCACCAGGGCTTTAAAACGCTGCTGACTATGTTTTAACTTTTCTTCAGCTTTAATTTTTTCAGTTATATTATGCGCGAGGCTAACCCGTGCTTCCCGGCCTCCAAATAAAATAGGATTGCTCTGCACATCTACATAAAGGATATCCCTGTTTTTTGTGAAATGCTTTACTTTAACAGTAAAAAAATCGTGGAAATTCTCATCCCTTATTTTCTCAATTCTATCATTATCTTCGGTCCACAGATCTCTCACCGTCATTTGCATAAACTCTTCATGGGAATACCCATAAAGTTCAATCGCGGCATAATTTACACTTAAAAATTCCAGGCTATGCCTGTCTAAAACCCACATAGGTAGCGGACTCGAATCAAAAAGGCTGCGGTATTTTTCTTCAGACTCGTAGAGTTGTCGCTGTACCATTTTACGTTCCATACTGTAATGGATACTTTTTGAAAGATTGGAAGCATTAATTTCATCTTTCAGCAAATAATCGGAAACACCCCAGGAAAGGGTTTTTACGCCATAGTCTTTGTTGGAATATCCTGTAAGCACTACCACCGGAGATCCATTGGATAATGCGAGGATTTCTTTTACAAGAATGTCGGTATCTTTTATATCTGGAAGCGATAAATCAAGTAATATAGTATCGAAATTTGAAGAAGCCTCAAGGATTTTTTTCGCCAATGTAAAGGTTTCGGCGCGCTGTAATTCAAGGGCATTATGTTCTTCAGAAAGATATTCTTCAATAAGAATAAAATCGCCCGGGTTATCCTCAATAACTAAAATTTTTATTTCCCCGGAATTTTTCCCCATTTAGATTAGTTTTAAAACGATATATTAGAGTTTTATTAGTTGAGTAAACTAGCTTAGGTCAAGCTTATAGGATATAAAGATGAAAAATTTAAGATTTCGAATCGCAACACTAAATTATACTTACTGAGTAAATATACTAAAATTGTTTTGGGATTGTGAAATAAAAGTTACTCCCTTTCCCAAATTCGGAATCTACCCATATTTCACCACCAAAATTGTCTATAATCTTTTTACAAATTGCCAAACCAATTCCTGTCCCCTCATATTCTTCACGCTGATGCAAGCGTTGGAAAATATCGAATATCTTTTCCCTGAATACTTCTTCGATTCCTATACCATTATCACTTATTTTAAACTCCCAGCATTTATCTTTTTCTAAAGCCGAAATTCTAATTTTTGGCGCCCGATCTTTTGAATGATATTTTAAAGCATTTCCTATTAAATTCGAAAATAGCTGTTTTAAAAGTGGTTCTTCAACTTTCAACTTTGGAAGCGGTTCGACCTCAATTTTAGCTTTTTTCTCTTCGATACATTTTTGCTGAAGCAATAAGACTTCTGAAACCAAATTTTCGAGATTCACCATAGTGGCCGTATGCTCCAGCCTGCCCACCCTGGAATAATCGAGTAGATCTAAAATTATCTGGCGCATTCGAGTGGCACCATCGTGTGCAAAATAGATATACTGCTGCGCTTTTTCGTCTAGTTTATCATTGTATTTTCTCTTGAGTTGCGTAAGAAAGCTAGTTACCATTCTAAGAGGCTCCTGGAGATCGTGGGAAGCGATATAGGCAAATTGTTCAAGTTCTTTATTAGATAAAGCCAGCTCTTCAGCGTGCTTTTGCAATTCGTTATTTAGTTCTTCCAGGGCTTTTTCCTTTTCCTTAATTTCAGTGATATTCCTTGAAATTCCTACCAGTCCTTTTTTATTATCATCGAATTTAATGGGAACTTTGGTTAATAGCGTATATTCCTGACCACCTCTAAAGTTCTTCACCATATGGCCACGATTTATCACAGGATTTCCCTGATTCATAACCTGCGCGTTATCCTGAATAATCTCCTGCGCTTCTTCCTTCGGAAAGTAATCTGCCGGGGTCAAGCCCAAACTTTTTTGTTCGTTTTCAACCCCGAGGTAATTCTTGTAGAAACTATAATTTGTTAAAATAGTTTCGTGCTCTTCATTGACTACAAAAATATGGTCAGGGATATAATCTATAATGGCCCGAAACATATTCCGCTCTTCCCTTAGCTTCTGCTTTATATTTAGTTGCTGAGTTATATCTTTGGCTATACCGTAAACCCCAGTTATTTTTTTATTTACATAAATGGGGAAATTGGTTACCTCTATAACCCTTTTCGTGCCCCTAAGGCTTTTAAAATTTGTTTGATAATGTTGTATCTCGCCAGAAACTGCTTTTGCAAAATGAGCCATTACCCGCGACTGATCTTTTGCGGGGATTAAAGGCAAAAAATTCATATCCAGTAATTCCTCCCGGGAACCTTCGCCTAGTTTTGTTGCACTATCATTAAGGCTTAAAAAATTCCCTTCTAAATCGAAAGAATACACCGCATCAGGATTATAATCGAATAGAGATTGAAAAGCCTGCTTGCTATTTTCAGCAATTAATTCCTGATGCTTTCTATCTGAAATATCTACAATTGCAGTACTGGTTCTTTTTTCGCCCTTATGAGTAGTAAAAATAACCGAATGCACTTCACAGGGAAAAGTCTCTCCATTCTTTTTTATTCCTGTTAATTCCCGCCTTAATTCACCGGATTCATTTCTCTGCTCTACCGCCTTTTCCAGGTTAATGTTTTTCTGCATTATATCTTCCCGGCTTAATTTCGTGAGCTCTTCAAAACTATAACCAAACATTCTGCAAGCCGCCTTATTAACATCTAGTATAGGCCCTTCGGGATCGGTTAGAAAAATTGCCAGGGAAGAATTTTCAAGGATATTTCTAAGCTGAATAATATTTTGCGGTGATGTGGGTTGGTTTTTTGAAGTTAACTTAAGACATATTGAAAAAGCTTCAACATTCCCATGATCATCCAAACAAGGGCTGCTAGATACTTCAAAATCCTTTATTTCTGTAAAAGGAAAAATATCATAAAAAACTCCTTCATTTTTTTGAAAATCACTTTTGATATTTTCTGAAAATTCCGGAGGAAATACCTGGTCTATTCGTAAACCTATCTTTAATTCGTTATTAAAATTTTCCCTAATGAATACTTCTGCAGAAGGGTTAAAGCTTATAATTTCAAGCTTATGATTGATTTTTAAAACGGGCGTAGCTATTTGCTTCATTGGGGCGAAGTTTAAAATTGCTGATATTTTTTTACAAAAATGATTTAGAAATAGATAAACCGGCACCAAAACTAGGGCCGTCAATTTCACTAAAATCAGTCCCCAACTGAAGATTTAGATTAACTATGTTCTGCAAAAGATTTAAGTCAAGATAGGTAGAAAGCACGTGTTGTCCATTTGTATTTCTACTACCTTTTCCACCATAGTTTTTTCTAAAACTCCCCAGAAATCTATAGGGAACTTTCTTAAAAGCCATCCCGCTCAAACCTATATGATGGGCAATTAATTTGTTGTTATTTATTCTAAGTCGATCTGGTCCCAATGTAATAAACGGCAGCCCAAGCACACGATTTTCGTAAGTCCAGCCAGAACGGTATAAATTATTGTTGAAGTAATTGTCTTCCCCATCGGTAGTTGGCGTGTTTTTACTTTGATTTTTAGTATAATAGAATTCATACATCACCGCCTGAACCCAGGAATTTACAGAAGCCGTAGGGTCTTCTACAAAAATCCCGTAGCGACCATCGGGTGTATTTCTAAGTAAACTCCCCGAGCCATCCTCGAATAAATGATTGTAAATAATTTCAACATTATAACCGGCCAGAATAGTTTTGATATTTATCTCGTAACTCCCCAGATGATTTCCAAGCCCATTGATCTCCTGTTCTGAAATTTCATCACTGGTATCTCCTCCAACTCCCCTACCAGTAACTACTCTTGTGTAAGCTTCAAAATCTGAAGGTAGGTCACCAAATTCGGGATGAGTGCCACCCCATTGCACAAAATGCCTTAAACCCGCTGAAATTTGAAAACGTGCTGAAGATTTATACACCAAATGGAAGCTTTTATGATGAAGCCGGGTGTTTTCTACAAATCGCTCATCGTCCATTAAATATTCTTCATAAGAAGCTTCAAATCCTAGTCCGCGGTTGTTTTTTAAAAATATTGGTCGTTTTGTAAAGAACCTAATTCCGGGTAGTGGCCTCGCATTCAAAGACCACAAAACACTTTGATTGGTGGCGCTTAAGCCCCTATACAATTCTTTGCGCTGTTTGCGTCCGGCTACAATTCCCAACCAGGAATTATTAAAAGCCAAATAGGCTTCATCTAACTGCAATTTATCAGCATAACCATCCTGGTAAAGTGTACCAACGCCCAATTCTAAACTTGCATTTTCGGAGAGGTTATAAATTCCGGAGGCATTTATAAGGCCGGAAAAATTGGTGAGTTCATCTATTCTACCCCTTTGATTGGTATGTAACCAAAAAGGAGAATTGTCTTCACTAAACAATAAGCCGGTTGTATTTATATTACCCCGAAAGTCTATTTGTTGAGCATTAACCGATAAGAAAAACGAAAAAAATAAAATTGTTAGTAAACTTTGTTTCATAAGTAGGCGTTAAGAATTTTCTGTATATCCGATAAGAGATCCAAAAGACAAAATCGATTAAAAGTTTCACTTCGAGCGCTTCCGATAATTATCGGAACCAGACGTTTATGTTTAACACGACTCTAGCCTGTCTTGAGCATAGTCAAAAGGCTCAGGGAGACAAAACTGCTTTTAGATTTTTTTAAACGGATAAGCATAAGACATTTTAAATATGCTTATTTCGATTTAAAAATATGTAATTTTATGTTTCTAAAACTTATAAATGCTATCCATTTTTCAGAAAAAGATATTTTTAGCCGATTTACTGGAAGGTTTCACCGATTTCCATAATCACTTATTGCCTGGGATAGACGATGGGGCTATTAGTGTTGAGGATTCTATAGCGATGATTAAGAGATTTAATGAATTTGGGGTAGCTAATTTTATAGCAAGTCCTCACGTTATGGGGGAATTCTACCCCAATACCCCAGAGACTATTCTTTCGGCCTTAGAACAGGTGAAAAAAAAATTACCTGACGGAAATTCAATTAAAGCTGCGGGGGAATATATGATGGATCAGTTTTTAATTGATCAACTGGAAAAAGAAAATGTTTTGAACGTGGTAGATAAATATGTTTTAGTTGAAATGTCTTATTTCCAGGCGCCGATTAATTTTGCTGAAATTCTTTTTAAAATTCAAAACAGAAACCTGAAACCGATTTTAGCCCATCCAGAGCGTTATGCGTTCTATCATGGAAGTAATCTTAATAAATATGAAGATTTAAAAGCAAGGGGCTGTAGTTTTCAACTGAATATGTTATCACTTACTCCGCATTATGGAATTAACATGCAAAAAACAGCATTACAACTCCTGGAAAACGGGATGATAGATTTTATTAGTAGCGATGCCCACCGTATGGAACACCTGGAGAAAATCGGGAATCTAAAACTAAAGAAAAAACAGCTCAGCTATCTTGAGCCTGTAATTGAAAGATCAAAAGCTTTGTTTGTTTGATCCTTCAACTTAACTTCGAATGGATCTCGATACTGCACTATTTTCGCTTGTACCTCAAATACCGCAACTCGACCTGACGGGCCGTCACTTCGAGTGCTTTAGGAAACCCTTGAGGTTTCCTAAAATGTATCGAGAAGTGGTGAGGTCAGGCTGTTCTCGATACGCTTTTTTTCATTCTCATTCTAAAAAGCTACTCCTGACGATTGACAAAAATTGTATGATTTTCTTTGAGGCTGTCTAAAAGTTTTTTAAATCGTCATTTTGAACTTGTTTCAGAATCTAAGATATGGATAATCAAAACATGTTAGAAGCTGAAACAAGTTCAGCTTGACGGCAAAATGATAAGAGATTATGATTTCTTCCCCGTCATTCTTTTCTTTACTCGCTGCCAACGAGACTCTTTATCTACTCCGTAGCCATAACCATAGCCGTAAGAATAACCGTATTTAGCTCCATAGGAGAATTTAGAATAATCTACATCGTTTAAAATAATAGCCGGGCTTTTAATCTTTCCTTGTTGCTTAAGTTCTTTAGGGAAATCGAGCATTTTCTTATCGGTTAGGTCTGCTCGCACTACATACAATGTCGTATCAGCCAACGGACTAATCAATAAAGTATCGGTAACGATCATTGTTGGTGCAGTATCTACCAGAACATAATCATAAATTTGTGAAGCATATTTTATAAGCTGTTCCATACGTTCGTTCATCAACAACTCAGCAGGATTGGGAGGAATTGGTCCTGAAAGCACCATATCAATCTTTATGCTACCACTTTGATCTTTAGAAATAATCTGGTCTTCAATTAATTCAAAATCATATAGATAGTCTGATAATCCTTTTTTTTCCATATTGACATCGGCATAACGATGCAACTTGGGGTTTCTAATATCGGCTCCTATTAAAAGAACCTTTTTCCCGGTACTGCCAAGGGTTCTGGCCATATTATAGGAAACAAAAGTTTTTCCTTCACCTTTTATAGTAGAGGTTATAAAAATAATTTCACCCCTACCCTTATCTTTATTTTGAATTAGATAAGCCAGATTGGTTCTTAGGATTCTAAAAGATTCAGCTAAGGGAGAGCGATCGTTAAGTTCAATTTGCTCACTTTGATCCCCGGTAATCCTGGGAATTTCACCTATAAAAGGTACATGTTTAATCAGCCCCTGCAATTCTCCTTTATGATGAACTTTGGTGTCCAGGAAATTTTTGATAAAAATAATAAGGATAGGGATGATTAAACCAATTACAAAACCTGCCACAAGTATCAACCAGGGTTTTGGATCAACGGGTTCCTTTATGGTATATGCCTGATCTACAATTCGGGCAACCGAAGCCGTAGCTGCAAAGCTGATAGCAGCCTCCTCCCTGCGCTGCAGTAGGAATAAATACAACTGCTCCTTAATCTGCTGTTGTCTTTCAATGCTGCGCATCCCCTTTTCCAGGCCCGGGAAATTACTGAATTGTCCCTGGGCCCTGTTTCCACGTTGATTCAGTTCATCGATCTGAACATTAATAGATCTACGCGTACTGTTTATACTTTTAAAAAGATTTCCTTTCAAACTATCCAGCTGATCAGTAATAACTTGTACCACTGGATTTTCGGGGGTGGAATTTTTCAGATAAAGATTTCGCTCCATCACTAGAGAGTTATAGGAAGCCGTTAAACCCGAAATCCCTCCTTCGCTAATACCCGCTTCGGGTAATAATTCATAATTTTCCTGATTCCGCAACAATTCTTCTACTGATTGGATTAAAGCTAATTGAGTTTCAAGATTAAAGATTTCCTGCTCGGCTGTCGTATACTGTGACTGGTACATCCCGGCCCTACTGGATACATTCATCAACCGGTTTTCCCGTTTAAAATCAGCAATCCCCCCTTCAACTGAATCAAGCTCTGTGGTTATCATTTCTAGCCTATCCTGAATAAATTTTGTAGTATTCTCAGCAACTTCCTGCTTATCCTTTACTCCTTCCTCATTAAATCTTTCCATCAATTTATTAAGGAAGTCCTCTGATTTCTTTTCAGATTCCTGAACTATTGATAAAACAAGCATATCACTGGCCTGCCCTTTTTTGGCAATCTGTAATCCAGCGGAATATCGTCTGGCAACTGCAGGAATAGAGGAAACCTTAATATTTACAGTATTGGTATTTTTAAAAGCCCCTTCTTCTTTCCCTGATCGCGGTAAAATAGTGAATTGAATGCCCCCCATTTCTATTACCTCTCCTATTTTATGATTTTCATCATACGACCTACTTTCCTCAACCAATCTAAATTCAGTATCTGAAACCGGGGTCACAAAAAGATTTGCAGACAAGTTATTTACCAAACTATCGTGAGTTATAAATTCAATTATTACTGGGCTAGACTTGTACGATTCTACGGTAATCACATTTCCTTCAACATAATAAGCAATATTATGATCCAGTTCATCAACCACACTTTCAATCAAACTTTTTGACCTCAACTTTTCTATTTGATTATCCAGACCATCATCACTTAAGGATAGAATAGAACCGCTGCCAGATCCCATAGCACTGAGCGCAGTTTTTTCCTCATCATTTACAATAACTAAAGTAGCCTCAGTACGATACTTCGGAATGGTATAGCGATTGTAGATATAAGCGACCAGACCTCCAATAAGCAGTCCGAGGACAATCCATTTCCAATGGGTCAGATATTTGAATATTTCTGCCTTAAGATCAAAATTAGATTCTTCCCGCACTTCCGTGAAGTCGTTTAGTTCTTCCATTTAAAGACTATTAATTAAAAAGTAAAGGCTGATTATTGTTGTACCCACTGAAATTATTCCCTGGTAACTGGTAAAAAATCCGGCCGATTTAACCGTTCTATAGGTAGGTTCTATATAAACAATATCGTTTTGTTTTAAATAATAATATGGATTTTTAAAAACATCATGAGCATTTGTGAGATCCACTCTTCCATAGGATTTTACTCCATTAGTCTCTCTAATCACTAAAATATTTTGTCTTCTCCCATCGTAAGAAATATCCCCAACCTCGGCTATCAATTCTGGTACAGTAATACGACCGTCACTAACCTCTACTCTCGAAGCTCCGGTTTCGCCCAATACAGTAACCTTAAAATTAACGATTCTAACATCCACCACTGCATCGGTAACAAAATTTCGGATCTTATTCTGTAGGCTCTTTTGGATCTCACTCCGTTTCATGCCAGCAACCTCTACAGCTCCTAAAACTGGAAACTGAATGTTCCCGTCAGGATCCACCAAATACCCGGTTAAAGACATATTTTGGCCTCCTCCACCTCCTCCTTGTTGGGTATTAGGCTGAAATGGCTTAACTACCTCCTCGTTTAATGAGGATACGTTTATTCTTAAAACATCATTCGGCTCTATAACTGGTTCATAGTCCATGATATTTTCATAACCTTCAAGCTCTTCGATATCATGAAAATAAACGATTTCTTTTTTGGTGGAACAACTAAAGATTAAAAAACTAACTAGTAGAAGTACTGGGTATTTTTTCATATAATTTGGGGTAGAATTTTATTTACTAATTGCATTTTCCTCTTTATTGTCTAAACGTTCAAAAGAGGAATTATTACTCTTAAATTCCGGAATAAGCATTTTTAGCTTTTTTACCATCTTATCGGCTTTTAACGAGTTAGCCGATTTAATTATACTTTCAATCCTGTCACTGATCATTTCATAATCCCTAACCACTTCCTGCCCTATCATTATTTTTTTATGATGTGTTGGTAATGTCTTACATTCATCATTCAATAATTCTTCATAAAGCTTCTCCCCGGGCCTTAGACCAGTAATCTTTACCTTAATATTTTTATTGGGATCATAACCCGCAAGTTTAATCATTTTTATGGCCAAATCCATAATTTTTACTGGTTCTCCCATATCAAAAACAAAGATCTCTCCGCCTTTGCCCATAGCACCGGCTTCCAAAACCAGCTGACAGGCCTCGGGAATGGTCATAAAATACCTGATAATATCAGGATGGGTTATAGTTACAGGTCCACCTTTTTCTATTTGCTTTTTAAATAATGGAACTACCGAACCATTTGAGCCGAGTACATTTCCAAAACGCGTGGTAATAAATTTTGTGGTATTTTCATCTTCTTTTATACTTGAATGGTAAAGAGACTGCACATACATTTCAGCCGCTCTTTTGGAGGCTCCCATGACATTACTTGGATTAACGGCTTTGTCTGTAGAAACCATTACAAAATGGGAAGCTTTATATTTTAGGGAGAGATCGGCCAGATTTTTTGTTCCCTGAATATTTACAAAAACGGCTTCATGTGGATTCTCCTCCATTAGAGGAACGTGCTTGTATGCGGCTGCATGATAAACCACGTTTATTTGCTGATTCTGAAACATGAGTTCCAGACGCTTCAAATTCCCTACATCACAAATAATAAATTTACAATTTAAATCGGGAAACTTCGCAGTTATTTCGAGGCTTAAGCTGTGTAAAGGTGTTTCCGCCTGATCGAGAATTATTAATTTCTTCGGATTATATTGAACAACCTGCCTTACAATTTCGCTACCAATAGAACCGGCCCCCCCGGTCACTAAAATTGTTTTTCCGGTTAGTTGTTCAATTTTATTCTCAGGATTCAGCCTGATGGGTTCCCGTTCTAGAAGATCTTCAATTTGAAGTGATTTTACTTTTTTCGCTATAGGTTGCGTATCGTCTCCCCAGGTAGAAACAATAGGTGCATTAAAAACTTTGATGTTATTTTCAAGGCAATCTTCTACAAAATTAAATTTTTCTTCAGCAGTAAAACTATTTTCAGAAAGAATAATGGCTTCCGCATTTACCGATTCAACGGCCTTATGGATTTTTGCTGAATAATTAATTACCGGCTTATCCAACAACCTGATACTTTTATTATGTTTTTCATTAGTTAGAAAACCAACTATTTTAAACCTTCTGGGAATTTCGATATCCAGGGCACCTGCAATAGAAATAGCATTTTCATCGGCTCCCAGAATAACCGTGTTCATAATATCCTCACCCCGACTTACTAATTTAAAATATTCATAAATCTGTTTTACTCCTAATCTGAAAAGAAAAAGTAAAGAAAAAGAAATACATAAATTTATTAATAAGCCTCCCACCAAAAATATCTTTTCATCTATAACAAAGAAAGTTATATAATTGATGAGCAGAAGTGTGATAAATGAACTAATGGTAGCCAGTAACAGCTTTAGGGCATCTATATTAGAAGAATACCTAATAATCCCGGCATAAGTTTTAAATACATAGAAGTAAAAAGTATGTACCACTATTACAATAAATGCTTTATCATAAAAACTAAGTACAGTGTAGTAATTTGGAGTAAGGTCTACAATAATTAAAACGGTAAACAAGGTAGAGATAGCCACCAAAGACAGGTCTATTAAATACACCGCCCATCTGGGAAGATATTTTATATTCCTTAAATCCAGGGCGTTATCAGTGCCCGAAAGTATGTTCCTTAATGCATTATTTACTTTATTTCCCATAATTCAATTTACTCGATAATCGAGACTTAATGCTCCGAAGGCTGGCCTCGAAATCAGGATATATTTTCCACTAATGCCTCGTAGGCTTGCCTCGTGATAGTTTACTTCTTAAAACAGGATAAAATTCCGGTTTTAATTCGGGCTTTTTCATCCTCGGTCAAATTAGAACCTGATGGCAAACAAAGTCCGTTTTCAAATAAACGCTCTGCAATCCCATTTCCATAAAAAGGCGCATCCTTAAAAACTGGCTGCATATGCATAGGCTTCCAAAGGGGTCTGCTTTCTATATTTAATTTTTCAAGGTGCAAATGCAAAGCTTCACGATTTATTCCCCCGGTCTTTTCTTCATCAAGGCTTATTATACTTAACCAATGATTGGAAAAATAGTCTTCGTTAGGTGCGCTATGAACCTTAACTCCATCTACATCAGAAAACAAATCTACATAAAAATCGTGCATTTGTCTTCTGGCGTTCACTCGATTTTCAAGCACTTCCATTTGTCCGCGGCCTATTCCTGCCGAAATATTACTCAAACGATAATTGTAACCTATTTCACTATGTTGATAGTGGGGTGCTTCATCACGTGCCTGAGTGGCTAAAAACACAGCCTTTTCTTTAGCATCCTGAGATTTGGTAACTAAAGCTCCCCCTCCAGAGGTCGTAATAATCTTGTTTCCGTTAAATGAAAGTACTGCATATTCGGCAAAAGTTCCACACTTCTCTCCTTTATAGGTACTTCCCAGAGCTTCAGCAGCATCTTCTACCACCGGAATTTCAAACTCCCGGGCTACTTGATTGATCTTATCTACCTGATACGGCATACCATATAAATGTACGGCTATTATTGCTTTTGGCTTTTTTCCTTTTGAAATTCTATCTTCAATAGCCTTTCTTAGCTGATCTGGACAAAGGTTTAAAGTATCATCTTCGCTATCTATAAAAACAGGAGTGGCTCCTAGGTAAGCTATAGGATTCGCTGAAGCAGCAAAAGTCATACTTTGGCAAATCACTTCGTCTCCGGCCTTAACACCCAACATTATTAAAGCCAAATGCAAGGCGGCTGTTCCCGAACTCAATGCAGCTACTGATCCCGAATCCCCCTCCGGGCCCCCGGAGGGGGAGGGAAAAAGGTAATTCTTAAGATCTTGTTCGAAGCCGTTTACATTGGGTCCTAATGGCGCTACCCAATTATGTTCAAAAGCTTCATTGACGAATTTTTGCTCATTCCCGCCCATATGGGGAGATGATAACCAAATTTTATCTTTATTCATTCAAGTATTTTATAATTTTTCCAGGATTGCCAACCACTACGGCAAAATCTGGTATATCTTCAATTATTACGGCACCCGCGCCAATAGAAGCCCATTTTCCTATTTTAACTCCAGGAATAATTGTAGCACCTGCACCAACCTGTGTACCTTCATCAACACTAACATTCCCGGTAAGCACAGCATTTGGTGCAATATGCACAAAATCTTCAAGGCGTACGTCGTGTTCAACAACTGCACCAGAATTTATAATGCAGTGATTTCCAATTTTGGATCCCGCGTTAATTATAGCTCCCGGCATTATAAGCGTACCGGGTTCAAGTTTAATGTCCTCCGAAATTATTGCTGAAGAATGACTTATTGCTTCCCCAATTAAACCGGTAAACCTACGGGCAACTTGCTTTCTAATCACATTGTTCCCTATAGCCAGAACTGAAGGAGTTTTAAGTTGAACTTCATTCGGTTCGTGAGTTACTTTAAAGCCAAGGAATTCTTCAATTTCAGTGTTATCATCAAATATTGAATCTATTTGAATATTCCTGCTTTTTAGAATATCAAAAACAACCTTTCCGTGACCGCTGGCTCCGTAAATATTCATCCTCAATTCTTTCCGTTAAAGGCTTCAGTAGTCGCCATATTTGCCGTATTTATTCCTTCAGAAATCATAACTTTTTTAATTGTTTTGAATATGATACTTAAGTCTAATCCAAAGGACAGGTTTTCAACATACCAAACATCATATTCAAACTTTTTGGTCCAGCTAATCGCGTTTCTCCCATTAACCTGGGCCCAACCGGTAATTCCCGGTTTTACCTCGTGCCGCTTTCGCTGTCTTTCAGAATATAAGGGCAAATATTGAGGCAATAATGGCCTTGGGCCAATTAAACTCATATCTCCCTTCAAAACATTTATTAACTGGGGAATCTCATCTATAGATGTTTTTCTTACAAATTTACCTACCGCGGTTAATCTTTCTTCATCCGGGAGCAAATTTCCATTTTCGTCCCTTTCGTCAGTCATTGTTTTAAACTTGATAATGCTGAAAATGCGCTCATCTTTCCCCGGTCTTTTCTGAAAGAAAAAGGGTTTTCCACGATTCGCCAAAGCTAGTAAAACTATGATTGGAATTAATAACGGACTAAGCACTAATAATGCCGTAAAAGCAATAAAAAAATCCAGAAAATCTTTAAAAAAGTGCTTGTACATAAGGTAATCTGGAACTTTAGTGAGGCCAAATTTGCTCGTGCAAAATTAAGATTTTATATATTCCCATTCTAAGCTTTTGTATTCCTTTAACAGAATTTCCCAAAATTCTTTGCGTTCATAGTATTTACAGATTTCCTCCCGGGCATTTGCCGAAATCCTATCTATATAATTCTCATTTTCAATAAATAATTCCATAGCGGTAAATAAGGCTGAAACTTCTTTAACGGGAATAATAAGCCCGTTAACACCTTCTACAATAATTTCATTGCATCCATTAATATCGCTAACTATGGCAGGGAGGTTCATGGCACCTGCCTGCATCACCACATTTGGAAAACCTTCGCGATAACTGGGAAATACCAACGCATTGGAAACGGCAAAATAAGGCCTAACATCTTCCTGGTATCCGGTAGTAAATATCTTTTCGTGTTGCTGAATAGTTTTGAAGGTCTCTTCTTTTAAAGGATCCAGTTCCTTTTCGAAAGGCCCCACCAAAAGCAGGGAAGTATTTTGATTTTGATTCTGTAACTTCTTAAAAGCCTCCACCAATTCGTTTATACCCTTTTCACTAACCAATCTTCCAATAAAAATAAAGACAAAATCATCGAGAGGGATGCCTAGCGACTGCCTTTTGTTTTTCTTTTGGGTGTCATCAAACTGGTAAGGGTCAAAATATTTAGTATCAATTCCATTAGAACTTCCTTTCCCCAGCACCTTTAGTTTATTTTCCTTTGCAAAGCCTTCATTCAGGATAATATCCCTTAAGCCCCTGGAGTTGGGATAAACTTTGGTCGCTAATTTATAAGTAAATTTCTCTACCTGATCTAAAACTTTTCGCTTCTTTCCTGTAGTTTCCATCAAAGGCAAACCCGCTACTGTGTGCAATCTTAGCGGCACTCCGGCCATCTTTGCCGCCAACATACCAACGATTCCGGCTTTCGGAGTATGCGTATGAACAATCTCTGGCTTTTCGTTTTTAAAGAAGTTGTAAAGTTTCCAAACCGCTTTTAAATCCTGTAACGGGGTAATAGCCCGGGTCATTTCCACCCAAAAGGTCTTTACTCCATTTTTTTCACCATATCTCTCCAACCGTTCTTTCTCTGCCGACACGGCGGTTACTTCATAAAATTGGTTCATATAAGTAAGCTGACCTTCCAGTAGTTTTTCCAGGGAAAGAGGGATGGTGGTAATGCGGATGAGTTTTTTAGGCATAGCATTAAATTACATAGCAAAACTAAACTTTTTTAATAGTATTTTCCTGAAAGGACTGTTAACGAAAAAGGTCACACTCCCGTATGACCTTTTTAAAATATTATTTCAGTCTTTTAATCAGGTACTATCCGTATGGTCAATTCAACCGAATCTGTGCACTCTCCAACCGCAATAGTATAAGTTGTGGTATAATCCCCTAAGGGATCCTCAGCATCATTAAAAGCATTGATTAAATTCCAAATTGATGGATCAAAACTTCCGTCACGAGCCACCCCTGGTGCTAATAAACTTAAATAAAGTTTCTTAATTTCGGGCTCTCCGGGAAGAGCCAGAGCCTTAGAAAGACTAATCGTCATGGAATTATCGGGTCCTGCAGTGAAATCCTCGCAGGGATCCTCCAGAGGATCTGAAACAACGATAATAGTTAACTCCACAGAAGCACTACATTCACCTTCTGTAATGGTGTAAGTGGTAGTATAATCCCCTAATGGATCCTCAGCATCATTAAAAGCATCGATTAAATTCCAAATTGATGGATCAAAACTTCCGTCACGAGCTACCCCTGGTGCTAATAAACTTAAATAAAGCTTCTTTATTTCAGGCTCTCCGGGAAGAGCTAAAGCCTCGGAAAGAGTAATAGTCATGGAATTATCGGACCCTGCAGTAAAATCCTCGCAGGGATCCTCCAGAACAGGATCTGAAACAACGATAATAGTCAGAACTACCGAATCAGAACATTCCCCCTCTAAAGTATAGGTAGTGGAATATTCTCCCAATGGATCTTCAGCTTCATTAAAAGCATCGATTAAATTCCAAATTGATGGATCAAAACTTCCGTCACGAGCCACCCCTGGTGCTAATAAACTTAAATAAAGTTTCTTAATTTCGGGCTCTCCGGGAAGAGCCAGAGCCTTAGAAAGACTAATCGTC
>Ga0307487_1000062_pt1 | contig 88369 bp, 86 predicted proteins | sample CBIW12metaG_FD_203665 | JGI IMG/M metagenome (GOLD analysis project Ga0307487, IMG submission 203665) | Sea-ice brine microbial communities from Beaufort Sea near Barrow, Alaska, United States - CBIW 1.2 | ecosystem: Environmental > Aquatic > Marine > Coastal | place: USA: Alaska | collected... | reverse complement strand
TCTCAATCGTTGCCGAGTTGATGCAACCGCTTACATCGACGGTTCGATGACGTAGCATTAAGCAATGACAGGCACAGTAATTTCAGACCCCGCGGTTATCGACTCCGCGACCGTGGGCAGCGAGTGGTGGCGCACCGCCGTGATCTACCAGATCTATCCGCGGTCCTTCGCGGACGGCAATGGCGACGGCATGGGCGACCTCGCGGGCATTCAGCAGCGCCTGCCGCAGCTGCGCGATCTCGGCATCGACGCCGTCTGGCTTTCGCCGTTCTACACGTCACCGCAGCGCGATGCCGGCTACGACGTCGCCGACTACTGCGACGTCGATCCTCTCTTCGGCACCCTTGACGATTTCGATGCCATGCAGAGCGCGGCGCATGAGCTCGGCATCCGCGTGATCATCGATATCGTGCCCAACCACTCATCCAGCGATCATGCCTGGTTCCAGGCCGCGCTCGACTCGGCTCCCGCCAGTCCCGAACGCGGCCGGTACATCTTCCGCGACGGAAAGGGCGAATCCGGTCGGCTACCCCCGAACAACTGGGAATCCGTCTTCGGCGGACGCGCGTGGACCCGCATCGATGAGGCCGACGGCACCCCCGGCCAGTGGTACCTGCACCTGTTCGACAGCACCCAGCCCGACCTGCACTGGGAGAACCCGTGGGTGCGCGAGCAGTTCCGATCGGTGCTGCGTTTCTGGCTCGACCGGGGCGTTGACGGTTTTCGGGTGGACGTTGCCCACGGCATGATCAAGGCAGCCGGTCTTCCCGACTACACGCCGCCCGCCGAGGGCGGCAGCATGGGGGGCGGCGGCACCCCGCTCGAGCCCGGCATCAGCGCCGAACCCGCCGAAACCCCGCCGTTCTGGGCACAGGACGGCGTGCACGAGATCTACCGCGACTGGCACACGGTGCTCGCCGAGTATCCGGGTGACCGTGTGCTCGCTGCGGAAGCCTGGGTCGATCCGCTCACCGAGGTGGCCAAGTGGGTGCGCCCCGACGAAATGCACCAGGCCTTCAACTTCGCGTACCTCGAAACCCCCTGGAACGCGCCCCGGTTGCGTCGCGTCATCGATGATTCCCTCGCGGCGTTCAGCGCCGTCGGAGCTCCGAGCACATGGGTACTTTCCAACCACGACGTCGTACGGCATGCGTCTCGTCTCGCCCTGGGAGCCGAGAACCTGCAGGGCCACGGCATTGGGCCCAACACGGTCGGACTGCCGGACACGGCCGTCGGCTTGCGCCGCGCTCGCGCCGCGTCTGCGCTCATGCTGGCCCTGCCCGGCTCAAGCTACATCTATCAGGGTGAAGAGCTCGGCCTGCCGGAGGTCATTGATCTCCCCGACGCCGCGCGCGAAGACCCCACCTGGTTCCGCACCGAGGGCGAACGGTACGGCCGCGACGGATGCCGTGTTCCCATCCCGTGGGAATCCGCCGCCCCCTCCTACGGTTTCGGCACGTCGAGCGCAAGCTGGTTGCCGCAGCCGGAGGAATGGGCAGAACTAGCGCGGGATCAGCAGCAGGGCGATCCCGAATCGACCCTGGAGCTCTACACGCTCGCACTTCGCCTGCGCCGCGAGCACGCGCTGGGTCTCGGCTCGGTGGAGTGGCTGCCCGGATTCCCGGACGATGTCGTGGCCTTCCGCTCCGGTGACGTCACCGTCGTTGCCAACACCGGTGCGACATCCGTGACGCTACCGGGCGGCGACGTCATTCTGGCGAGTGAACCCGTCACGGCCGGCACGCTGCCGGGAGACACCACCGTCTGGCTGCGGTGACGCACGCCAACCGCTCCCCGGGCCTCATCCGCCTGGGGAGCGCCCGGACGGCCCGGGACGGGCCGAACCGGGCCGGGCGCACTGGAACGGGTTGAAGCCGAGACGTGCCGAGCCCGCAACCGGGCCTGCGCCCGCGAACCGCCGGCCAGGCCGCGAGGCCCGGTGAGGGCGGCCGTTCTGCGCGTTAACCAGCGAGCCGAGCGCGGGTATGCCCTGCGTGTCGCGAGAGCCCCACGCCACGGGTGCGCCGGCCCGGTTTGGGTGTGGCTAGTTCGTGTGCGCGTACAGCCAGTTGAGCGGGTTCACCTTGGTGCCGTTTTTTCCGCCCTCGCGGATCTCGAAGTGCAGGTGCGGGCCGGTGGACATCCCGGTCGTGCCGGTCTTGCCGATGACCTGGCCCACCTTGACGACGTCGCCGGTCTCGAAGTTCATCGAGCCGTGGATCATGTGCGCGTACACGCTCGATACGAGCTTGCCGTCGATCATGTGGTCGATGACCATGTGCACCCCGAGGCTGCCTTCACCGTCCTGGGTGTAGCTGACCACGCCGTCCGCGATCGACTGGATGGGGGCGCCGACGCCCGGGTTGAAGTCCTGGCCCCCGTGGTTCGCGGAACAACCGGCACAGTTGCGCGGGCCCATCTCGTCACCGATGTGCACGCCAACGGCGAACGGCCACTGGATCGTGCCGTTGGGGTTGTTGGTGAACGTCGCTTCCATGCGAATACCGCTCGCGGCCGCGACCTCGGCGATGGTGCTCGACGAGTACCCGTCGCGCTCCACCGTGATGGTGCCACCGCTGGCGATATCCATCGTCTGTACGCCCTCAACACTGGTACGTGACGCGGCCTGAGCGGATGCCTGAACATCGGCCGTCGACAGCAGCGCCTGGGCGGGCAGCGAGGTTGAAACGGCCATCAGCGTGACGAAGGCCATGGCGGCGACGGTCATGCTCGTCGCCGCGAACTTGCGCATGCGATTGCTCACCGGCTGGGCGCGAGGCGCGGTGCGCGGACGCGTTGTGGCGGGAACGAAGCCGCCCACCGGGGCGAACGCGCCGGATGCAGCGCCGGTCTCCGCGTTGGTCTCCGAGTGGGCGCGCCTCGGGCGAGCCGCGCGTCCCTCGGCATTGCTGCGCCGTTCGGAGCGGGTGGGAATCGGGATCGACACCGTCGAGGTCGAGGCTTCGGGCAGGATTCGGCTCGCGTCCGATTCCGGTGTGCCCGCGGCAGTCGGCGTCGCGACAAGCCGATCGAACTCGCCGGAAGCAGGAGTGGGTTCGGCCTGTGCCTCCACGGTGACGGGGCCGGCCGGCACGGTCGGCAGCGCGTCGGCAGCGGGGGCGCCGTCGGCCGCATCGTCGACGCGAGCGGCGTCGACGGTCGCTGCGGCCTGGCGCTCGCGCTCGCGCAACTCTCGGCGGGTGAGGGGAAGAACGGATCCTGAGGTGTCACTCGCGTCAGGCACAAGGCCAGCTGACGGGGAAGAGTGACGTGACAAAGGGAGTCTTTCTGCGCGGGAGAAGGGCCGTTGTGGCTATTCTCAGCCGCAACGGAATATGACGAATTGGTCAAGGCTAACCCGAGCAAGCCCAAAAGGCACATTCAAACTCCGAGTACACCCCCCGAATAGCCGGGAAAGCTTAGGTCGATTCCGCGTCTAACCGGGAAAAAAGCTGTTCTAACATCGGTGCGAATTGATCATAGAGGTCGGGGGCGGCGGCCACCAGCAAGTCGCTCCCCTCCGGATTCGTACCGAATGCACCCACCCGGGCGCCGGCCTCCCGGGCGATCAGAGCACCCGCCGCGTGATCCCACGGGTGCAGCCCCCGCTCGTAGTACACGTCCAGGCGCCCCGAAGCGACCGAGCACAGGTCCAGCGCCGCGGCGCCCATCCGACGGATGTCCCGCACCTCGCCGATCAGCCCCTGCACCACGGCGGCCTGCCACCGTCGCCGCGTCGCCGCATAGCCGAAGCCGGTTCCGGCGAGCGCAAGCGACAGCGGCACGCCCGTGCTCACGGCGAGCCGGCGCTCCCCCAGGAACGATCCCTGGCCGGCTGCCGCCGTGTAGACCTCTCCGAGCGCCGGGTTCACGACAACCCCGGCACGTGTGTTCCAGGTCGCCGGCGCCGGGTCGCCCTCGACGACCGCGATGCTGATCGCGTAGTGCGGAATCCCATACAGGTAGTTGACGGTGCCGTCGATCGGGTCGACGACCCAGGTGAGTCCGCTCGACCCGGCGGTCGCCTCGGATTCCTCGCCGTAGAAGCCGTCACCCGGCCGTTGCGCCGCGAGCCGGGCACGAATGAGCGCCTCGACCTCTCGGTCGGCCTTCGTGACCACGTCTTCGGGCGATGACTTGGACGCCGCGATCTCGACGCCCTCCGCGCGGCGACGATGCGCAAGCTCGCCGGCCTCGAGCGCGGTGCGACGGGCAAGAGCGAGCAGTTCTGATGTCTCGGCGGAGGTCATGTCTCCACGCTACGGGAACGGCCATACTCATCCGCTTAAAAAAGAAACGGGCCCGGATGTTTCCGGGCCCGTTCTTATGTTGTGGCGAGTGCGAGGTTCGAACTCACGAAGGCTACGCCGTCTGATTTACAGTCAGATCCCTTTGGCCGCTTGGGTAACTCGCCAGCTGCCGCCGACCGGGCAAATTTCACCTAATCGACCGTGCTGAATCAGAATACAAGACGAAGTGCCCCAGCGTGAAATCAGCGCACAGGAATCGGCGAGATTTGGGCCTCGATAGGATGAACACCTGCACGTTGCCGCTCGACAAGGGACCCATGGCCGGAATCGAAGACGTCGCCCGCCTGGCGGGCGTGTCCACCGCCACTGTTTCGCGCACCCTGAGCGGCCGCGGCGCGGTCAGGCCGGCCACGCGGCTCAAGGTCGAGGCCGCCGCCGAAGACCTCGGCTACGTGGTGTCGGCGAACGCCTCAGGCCTTGCCTCCGGCCGCACCAATAACATCGGCGTCGTTGTTCCTCTCCTCGGCAGCTGGTTTTTCTCCAGCGTCGTGGAGGGGGCACAGCGTGCCCTCCTGCGAAACGGCTACGACCTCACCCTCTACAACCTGTCCGGCGGCGGAGACGAGCGCGCCAGCGTTTTTGAGCATTTTCTCCTCCGGCAGCGACTGGATGCCGTCATCGCCGTCTCGCTGGAGCTCACCGAACATGAGGTTGATCGCCTGCATTCGGTCGGCAAGCCGCTCGTCGGCGTCGGCGGCCCGACCGGCGGCGTGCGCACGCTCACCATCGACGATGCGGCCGTTGCCCGTGGAGCGACGGAGCACCTGCTGGCACTCGGCCACACCCGCATCGGCCATGTCGGGGGTAGCAAGGCGTTCGACCTCGATTTTCACCTGCCCACGAACCGACGTTTCGGTTACGAGGGAGCCCTCGAGGGGGCCGGGATCGCCGTGTCAATGGATCTGCTGGAGCCGGCCGACTTCACGATGCGTGGCGGCTACCAGGCCGCACGCCGACTGCTGGAACGGGAGCACGGTCGGCCGAGCGCCATCTTTGCGGCCTCAGACGAAATGGCGATCGGGTGTATCCTCGCCGCGAGGGATCTCGGACTTTCGGTGCCTCGTGACGTGTCCGTCATCGGCATTGACGATCACGAGCTCGCCGACTTCTTCGGCCTCACGACCATGGCGCAGTTCCCGCAGGCCCAGGGCGAGAAGGCCGTGGAAATCCTGATGGAGCAGCTGCACCCCGACGACCACGAAGCGGGCGATCTGAACCTCCCGATGCCGTTCGAACTCGTGATGCGCTCCAGCACCGCCCGTCCCACGAGCTGATCCGAGACATCCGCGCCGGGATCTCTCCCCGGCAGCGCCGCACCGGCCCGGTACGATGGAGCCATGGCAGATTCAACGTTCGACATCGTTAGCAAGGTCGACCCGATGGAGGTCGACAACGCCCTCAACCAGGCACACAAGGAGGTCGCCCAGCGGTACGACTTCAAGAATGTGGGCGCCTCGATCGCGATGAGCGGCGAGAAGGTGCTCATGAAGGCCAACACGGAGGAACGCGTCAAGGCCATCCTCGAGGTGTTCGAGTCCAAGCTCATCAAGCGCGGAATTTCCCTGCGCAGCCTCGACGCGGGTGAGCCGTTCGCGTCGGGCAAGGAATACCGCATCGAAACGACGATGAAGGCCGGTATCGACCAGGAGAACGCGAAGAAGATCGGCAAGATCATTCGCGACGAGGGCCCCAAGGGCGTCAAGAGCCAGATCCAGGGCGACGAACTGCGTGTGAGCTCCAAGAGCCGCGACGACCTGCAGTCCGTGATGGCGTTGCTCAAGGGCAAGGACCTCGACGTGGCCCTGCAGTTCGTCAACTTCCGCTAGCGAGCGCCCGCTGCATCCGTGTTCGGCGTCTCGCCCCGCGGTCGATAGTTCAGGAAATTCGTCGGCGGCGACGCATCCGGCCGCAGTAGTCCCCCGGCGCCCCCCACCCCACGTGCGGATCTCCTGATTTAGGGACCGGGCGGGGGCGAGAGCACGCCACGCGGCGGAGGGTCAGGGCCGCTCGCCGCGCGAGATGGCGACCATCTCGTCCCGGGGAACGACCTTCACCCGGGTGCGACCGGATGCCTCGCCCAGCGCGATTTCGTGCTGGTCGAGGTTGCGCCAGCCCTCCAGCCCGGTGTATTGCACGCCGCGCTCGTCGAGCAGCGCCACGATGCTCTCCTCGTCCGGCGCCTCCGGATGCCACCAGTTGCCCAGGTCATTGATGAGGTGGCGCACCGTTTCCATCGCATCAGATTTGGTGTGCCCGATCAGGCCCACCGGTCCGCGTTTGATCCAGCCGGTGGCGTAGACGCCGTACATCTGCTGGTTGAAGAGCCCGCCGGTTCCCGCTTCCGGGTCGCGTCGCAGCACCTGGCCCTCCCGGTTGGGGATGACGCCGCGCTTCTTGTCGAAGGGCACGTCCGCGAGCTCCGAACCGAAGTAACCGACCGCCCGGTACACGGCTTGCACGGGGATCTCGCGCATCTCGCCCGTGCCCACGACGCCGCCGGCGCCGTCGCGGGTGGTGCGCTCCCAGCGGAACGCCCCCACGCGGCCGGTGCCGTCATCGACGATTTCCACCGGCTTGGCGAAGAAGTGCAGGTGCAGTCGCCGACTCGCGCCGCCGGTCTCTCTCTGCCGCCACTGATTGAGTACCTTGTCGATCACGAAGACCTGCTTGTTGCTCGTCACCGCGTCCCGGGCAGCATCGTCGTAGTCGAAGTCCTCATCGTGCAGGATCATGTCCACATCGCGTAGCTCGCCGAGCTCCCGCAGTTCCAGCGGAGTGAACTTCACGGATGTCGGACCACGGCGACCGAAGATGTGCACGTCGGTCACCGGTGACGCGGTGAGGCCCGAGTAGACGTTCTCGGGGATCTCGGTGGGCAACAGGTCGTCGGCGTGCTTGACGAGCATCCGAGCCACGTCGAGGGCCACGTTGCCGTTGCCGATCACGGCGATTTCCTTCGCCTCGAGCGGCCAGCTGCGTGGCACGTCGGGGTGCCCGTCGAACCAGCTCACGAAATCGGCGGCGCCGTAGGACCCGTCAAGACCGGCGCCGGGGATGTTCAGATCGGCGTCTTTGACGGCGCCGGTGGAGAAGATCACCGCGTTGTAGTGCTTCTTGAGGTCGGCGAGGGTGAGGTCGACGCCGAACCGCACGTTGCCGAACACCCGGATATCACCGCTGTCGAGCACGCCCCGCAGGGCGGTGACGATGCCCTTGATGCGGGGATGATCCGGCGCGACCCCGTAGCGCACCAGCCCGTACGGGGCCGGCAGGTGGTCGAACAGGTCAATGGAGACCTCGAAGTTGCGTTCCGCTTTCAGCAGGATATCGGCGGCGTAGATGCCCGCGGGTCCTGCTCCGACGATGGCCAATCGTAATTTGGTCACTGAGGCTCTTTCTAACTTGATCGCTCGACGATGGTCTCGGCGAACCGGGTGAGCGCCTTCTTGACCGGCCCGGTGGGCAGCGGCGAGAGGGCGGCGACGGCGTCACGGGCCCACGAATGCGCCTCGGCCAGGGTTTCGGCGGTCACGGGATGATCCCGCAACGCGGTGATGGCGGAGTCGGCGGCTTCCGCTTCAACGCTGTTGCTTGCCATGACGTCGCGCTCGAGGCGGGTCAGGAGCGCGGCGTCGGCGTCATTCGTCGATGCGCGCTCGCGCAGGCGCAACAACGGGAGGGTCGCGACGCCGGCGCGCAGGTCGGTGCCGGGAACCTTGCCGGTCTCCTTCGGCTGGGGTGAGAGATCGAGCACATCGTCGATCAGCTGGAAGGCCACGCCGATCTTTTCCCCGAAGGAGATGACGGGCTGCTCGTACTCGGCCGGCGCGTTCGAGAACACCACTCCGGCCTGCGCTGCCGCGGCAATGAGCGAACCGGTCTTGTCGCCCAGCACGCCGATGTAGTGCTCGACCGGGTCCTCGTCGGCGCGAGGGCCCACGGTCTCGCGGAACTGCCCCATGACGAGTCGTTCGAAGGTGGCGGCCTGCAGTCGGATGGCACGTTCACCGAGACGGGCCATGAGCTGGCTCGCCCGCGCGAAGAGCAGGTCCCCGGTCAGGATGGCTATGGAGTTACCCCAGACGGCCTGGGCGCTCGGCACGCCGCGGCGCTTGTCCGCGTCATCCATCACATCGTCGTGGTAGAGCGAGGCGAGGTGCGTGAGCTCGATCGCACTGGCCGCCGTGACCACGTCGGGGACGGCGCCGTCGCCCAGATGCGCGGTGAGCAGGGCGAGCATGGGGCGCACGCGTTTGCCGCCCGCGTTGAACAGGTACCGGCTCGTCGCGTTGGCGATGTCGTTGGCATAGACGAGCTCGGCGATGAGCGACGTCTCCACCTCTTCGATTCCCTGGTCGATGTTCGCGGCCAGGCCACGATCTGCGGCCGAGGCGAAAATGCGCTCGCTGAGCCCGAGTTGGCTCGTCACGGAGGGGCTGCGCCGCACCACAGGGGTTCTAGGTTTCACTGTTTCGGCCTAACGAATGGGGGAAAAAAGACTCAGGACGCGGTTTCGGCCGCAGGCAGCCCTGTGGCTGGTGATTCCACCAGGGGTTTGATTCCCCGGTGCAGGGCAACAATACCGAGGGTGAGGTTGCGGTACGCAACCCCCTCGTACCCCACATCGCGAAGCCAGCCGCTGAGCGTCGCCTGTGCGGGCCAGGCCGCAATCGATTCGCCGAGGTAGTCATAGGCTTCCGCGTTGGACGAGGCGAGCCGCACGATCGCGGGCATGACGTGATTCAGGTAGGCGAAGTAGCCGACGCGAACCGGTGTCACCGGAGGGGTGGAGAACTCGCAAATCACGATGCGCCCACCGGGCTTGGTCACCCGGTAGAACTCGTCAAGCGCCTTCTGCGGGAGCACCACGTTGCGCAGACCGAAGCTGATCGTGACGGCGTCGAATTCACCGTCTTCGAATGGCAGGTCCGTGGCATCCGCCTGCACGAACTCGATGTCGGGATTATCGGCATGCCGCTCACGGCCGACCTCGATCATTCCGGCCGAGAAGTCGGCGGCAACAACGTGGGCGCCGGTGCGGGCGAGGGCCGCGCTCGACGTTCCCGTTCCCGCGGCGATGTCGAGGATGCGTTCCCCCGCTTGCGGCGCGACGGCCCGTGTGGTGACGACGCGCCACAGAGTCGCGTTGCCCATCGACAGCACGGCGTTGGTGCGGTCGTAGTGCGCGGCGACCTCATCGAACATGGCAGCCACCTGCGCGGGGCGTTTGTTCAGGTCTGCTCTATTCACCACACCAGTCTAGGTTGCACAGGTGTGAGCCGGATGGACACACGGGCGGGCGTAGTCTAATCAGGTGAATGTGCAGGCACTAACGGTCGAAACCTCCCCCATTGCCGATATCCGCCAACTGGTCCTGCTCCTCGACCAACGTCAACCCCTGCTGTGGATGCGCCGCAACCAGGGCCTGGCCGGCATCGGCTCCGCCCTGCGACTTGAATTTTCCGGCCCCAACCGCATGACGGATGCCGCGGCCGCCTGGCAGGCGGTGGTCGCCGCCGCGACGGTGACCGACCCGCTGCAGCGCACCGGAACCGGTCTGCTCGCATTCGGCGCGTTCGCGTTCGACGAGTCCTCCGCGGAGACCAGTGTGCTCATTGTGCCCGAGGTCGTTGTCGGGCGCGAGAACGGGCAGTGCTGGGTGACCCGCATCTGGCCGACCGGCGCCAGCGCTCCGACGCATTCGCTCACCCTCGACCCGCTCGGCGACGAGTACCGCATCTCGCTGCTTCCGGGGGCGCTGCCGGCCGCCGGGTATCGCGGCGCCGTCGCCGAGGCCGTCGCCCGGATCGGCGAGCAGCCGATCAACAAGGTCGTGCTGGCGCGCGACCTGGTGGGCCGCCTGCCTGAAGAGTCGGATCTGCGCCGCGCCATCACGAAGCTCGCGCTCGGCTACCCGGATTGCTGGACCTACGCGGTCGACGGGCTCGTGGGTTCCAGCCCCGAAACACTCATCCGCGCGGACCACGGCGAGGTGAACGCCCGCGTGCTGGCCGGAACGATTTCGCGGGGAGTGGATGCTGTCGCCGACACCGAGGCGGCCCTCGCCCTCGCCACCTCCACCAAGGACGGCGACGAGCACGAGTTCGCCGTGCAGAGCGTTCTCAAGTCGCTGCGTCCGCACACCTCCGTGCTCACGTCGAGCGACATTCCGTTCACCGTGAAGCTTCCGAACCTGTGGCACCTGGCCACCGACGTGGAGGGCACGCTGAGCGACGGTTCCACCTCGCTCGACCTGATTGCCGCACTGCACCCGACCGCGGCCGTCGCCGGAACCCCCACGGACAGCGCCCAGGACCTCATTCGCGAACTCGAACCGTTCGACCGCGGCCGTTACGCCGGACCCGTCGGTTGGGTCGGCGCCGACGGCGACGGAGAATGGGCGATCGCGTTGCGCTGCGCCCAGGTGAGCGCCTCGGGCGTTGTCACGGCATATGCCGGTTGCGGCATAGTGCTGGATTCCGATCCCGATCGGGAACTCGCCGAGACGAAGATGAAGTTTCGTCCCATCGTGGAGGCCTTCGGCTAGTCCCGGTGTACGCTCCCGGCATGGAGATTGTGCCGACGACGCACAACGCCTGCACCACGAACGCAGATTCTCGGTGCCGGCCACCGTCATCGCCTGCGAGTTCACATCTGCCGAGCTCGCGGGCTGGATCGCGGCTGACCGGCATCAGCGGGTCAGCGGGACCTCGACGAGGCTCGGACCGGCCGGTGCGCCGGTGAGCGCCTGTTCCAGATCCTTACGGGTGGACGCAAGGGTGTACTCCCAGCCGAACGCGGCCGCGAGGGCAGCAAGATCGACCGTGCGCGGCGTGTACAGCACCCGGGTGAGCGCGTCCGTGGGGGCCGTGCCCGCGACTTCGAGGGCGTCGAAGATGGTCCCGCCACCGTCGACGCCGACAATCACCTGCACTCGGGGCGGGGTCTCCCCCGGCGCGAGCAGGAGCGAACCCGCGTCATGGAGCAGGGTCAGGTCGCCCAGCAGCAGCCTTGTCACGCCCGCCGACGCCGGCTCTTTACCGTCGAGGCTGCCCTGACTGGCCAGGGCGATCCCGATCGCGGTCGAGATGGTGCCGTCGATGCCGGCGAGGCCGCGATTCGCGTGCACCGAAATTTTCTTGCCGGGAACGCGGCGGTCGGCCTCGCGAATGAGTCGGGACGCGCCCAGAACGAGACGGTCGTGCGGCCACGACGCGCGCCACACCGCGTCGACGAGGAGTGGCCGGGTGAGCGGGGCGCGCAGCGCCGCCAGTTCGGCGCGCGTGATGCCACGGCGGTCCAGTGGCGTCGCCTCGCGTTCGAGCTCGGCGGCGAGGAGCTGCCGGCTCGTCATCACCCAACGCCCCAGCCACTCACGGGCGGCGGGCGTCGACACCGCGGCGACGGATGCCGCATCCGCTTCGGCCGTGCGGGCCAGGGTTCTCGCGGCGTGTGCCGGGTTGTACCACTCGAGTCCGGTGGGAGCCACGACGACGGTCTCCACCCCGACGCGGCCGATGAGCGCCGGGACCTCGCGGCTGAGGGTGGGGTGACCGAACACGATCACGCGTTCGATGCGGCCGCCCAGGTCGTCCACGCCCAGGAGTTCCCGGTACGTCACGACGAGGTTGGGTCCGAAGTGGGCACCGCTCGAGACCTCGGCGAGCAGGGGCCACCCTCCGGCGCGGGCGAAGGCCTCGGCCTCCGGGCCGGCATTGTGGCCGGCGATGACGACGGTGCGCCGCCCGGGCGCTATCGCCACTCGGGCCTGCACGGGCGGCGCATTCGGGTCGCGGTCGGCCTCTGCGTCGGCGGAATCCCCTGACTCGTCGAAGGGGGCGTCAGTCCAGGCGGCCCGGTCGTCCGCATTGTCCCGGGCTTCCCGTTCGCCGTCGTGAGTGACCGTGCCGTCGCCGTACGGTGCCGCGACGGCATCGGCGAGCGCGGCGTCGGGCTCGCCGCCGCGCTCGCCCAGCGGAGCGTCGTCATCCGCATCGGCCAGTGTGACGGCGGCGGACAACGGTTCGCGAAAGGCGAGGTTCAGCTGCACGGGGCCCGGGTTGCGGGTCTGCCGACCGGTTGCGGACTCCGTGGCACGGTGAGCGAGCCTACGCGCCACGGAGGCTTCGTCCGGTTCGCCGGTGGGTGCCGGCACGTCCAGGCACAGGTGGGCGGCCACTCCAAAAATCCCGGTTTGCACCGTGGTCTGGTTGGAGCGAATCCCGCGCAGCTCACTCGGCCGGTCGGCGGTGAGCAGAATCAGGGGAACGCCGGAGTGATGCGCCTCAAGTACGGCCGGGTGCAGGTTCGCCACGGCGGTTCCCGAGGTGGTGATCACGAGGGTCGGACGACCGGTCTCCACCGCAAGGCCGAGGGCGAGGAATCCGGCACCGCGCTCATCGACGCGCACGTGCAGCCGAATCCGGCCGACTCGTTCCAGCTCGGCGCAGGCAAGAGCGAGGGCCTGCGAGCGAGATCCGGGACTCAGCACGACCTGACGGACACCGAGTTGTACGAATTCTCTCAGCAGGGCGAAACTGAAGTCGGTGGCCGGGCTCCCGCTCGGAAGAGAGTCAGTCATGCACGGGGCGGGGTTGCGACGCGCTCAGGCGTCGCGGCGACCCGGCTGCTCGCCCTCACCCGGTTCGGGCGACTTGTTGGGCTTGTCGGTGGTGTCGGGCTTGTCCAGGTCAGCGAGTTCTTCCTCAAGCCGACGGAGGCGTTCACGCGCGTCCTTGTCGACGTTCAGCGACTTCAGAAAATCAGGGTCGTCGTCGGGTGCGACGGTGCGGAAGGAACGACCGACCGCCGACCCACCCCGGCCGCGACCGACGAAGAGCCAGAGGAGCGGTCCGATCAGCGGCACGAGCACGATGACCACGATCCAAACCCACCGGGGAAGTCCCCGCACTCGGCTTCGCTCGAACAGGGCGCAATCCACGAGCGTGTACACGGTCAGGATGAGGACGGCCAGTCCGAGTCCGATGAGAAGCTTGGGCATACCCCAATTGTAAGCCGGTCGCCGAGTTGGCGCGACGCCAGAAGGCCCGGACCAGTGATAGAGCGGCATCGGACCGGTTTCGTGCCGGTGCGACGGCTGTCCTGACGCTCGAACCGTCGAAAGCCGAACGAACCGCAGCGCGCGCACAGTTGCGCATCCTAAGCTGGTGACATGAAATCTGTACCGTCCTGGGTGTCGTACTCGGTCTATCGCGTGCTGCTGTTCGCCGCTCCGTTGGCCATCTTGCTGATCCTCGGACTGAAGGAGTGGGTTGCCGCGATTGTCGCCGCGATAATCGGCATGAGCCTGTCCTTCATCTTCCTGCGCAAGCCCCGCGAAAACGTTGCACGCGACCTGTACGCGGCGCGTCACCGGGACCAGCCTCTGGTGCACGCAGACGCCGCACTGGAAGATTCTGCCCTGGACCGGGAGGAAGCGCAGAACGCACGCACGCATGCGGACACCGAAGCGGATGCGGCGGCCGACGCCGCGGCGACGCCGCGGAACACCGCGCAGTAGGAGGCCACCGCCGACCACCGCGGTCGCCGGTCCCGGCCACCGGGAACGGTGCGTCGGTGCCGCTCCGACACTATGGGCGCCAGTGCCGTTCTCCGACGATCAGGGTCGGCGCCCGATGACGACGGTGGCGTAGAGCCTGGCAGAACGGGCGATGCGCGGTTCGAGTCCGCTCGCGGCGAAGATCGCGCCGGCGCGGTCGGCCTGGTCGGCGCCGGTCTCCACCAGCAGGTGACCCCGCGGCGCGAGCCAGCCCGGTGCGGCGGCGGCCACGCGCCGCAACACGTCGAGGCCGTCCTCACCGCCGTCGTGGGTGATCATCGGCTCGTGTTCGCGCGCCTCGCTCGGCAGCAGGGCGATCTCGCGCGTAGGCACGTAGGGCACATTGGCCACGAGCGTGGTGACCTGACCACGCAATGCCGCGGGCACCGGATCGAACAGGTCACCCTCGTACACCCGGCCGCCGACACCCGTCACATTCCGTGCGGCGCAGCGCACGGCCGCCGGGTCGATATCGACGGCCACCAGGCCGATGCTCCCAACGCGGTGCGCGAGCGCGACGCCGATGGCGCCGGAACCGCAGCAGAGGTCGAGCACCTGTGACCCGGGTGGAGTGAGGGCGGCCGCCTCCTGCACCAGAAATTCCGTGCGTTTCCGAGGAATGAACACGCCGTGATCGACGATCAGTCTCAACCGGCAGAATTCAACCCAGCCGAGGATGTGTTCAAGTGGCAGACCGGCGACCCGCTGCGCCACCAGGGCCTCCGCGTCGGCCACCGTGCGGGACTCGGCCACAATCAGCCGAGCCTCATCCTCCGCGAACACGCAACCGGCCGCTCGAAGCACGGCCGTCATGCGCGCGAGGGACTGCGGCGTGTGCTCGGTGCGTGCGGACATGCCGGGGCTTTCGGTCAGAGGGCGAAGGCCAGCCCGAGCAGCACACCGTAGGCCAGCGCGGCCATGCTCGTGAGCTTGAGCACCAGGATGAGTTCACCCGCCGTGCGGGCGGTCACGGTGATCAGGCACGCCGGCAGAGCGAGCAGCAACACGAACAGGGTGAAGAACCCGAGCGGGTAGAACAGGGAGAAGAACCCGGCGATCACGAACGGCAGCAGCAGGAAGACGCAGAACGCCACGCGCCCCCACGTGGGACCGATCAGCACGGCGAGCGTGCGTTTGCCCGCTGCCTTGTCGGGAACGATGTCCCGCAGGTTGTTGACCATCAGCACGGCACAGGCGATGAGCCCGATAGCCACGCCGCTGAGCCAGCTCTCGGTGGTGACGCGTCCGACCTGCACGAAGGTCGTGCCGATGGTGGCGACCAGGCCGAAGAACACGAACACGAAGAGTTCGCCGAGGCCGAAGTAGCCATACGGCTTCTTGCCGCCGGTGTAGAGCCAGGCCGCGCCGATGGCGACAGCGCCCACGAGCAACAGCCACCAGTACTGGGTGAGGATCACCAGCACAAGGCCGGCGAGCGCAGCCAACCCGAAGAATGCGAGCGCCACGATCAGCACGGTGCGCGGCTTGGCGGCCCCCGCCCCGGTGAGCCGGGCGGGTCCGACCCGAAATGCGTCGGTGCCGCGGATGCCGTCGGAATAGTCGTTCGCGTAGTTGACGCCGATCTGCAGGCTCAGCGCCACGAGCAGCGCCAGCAGCGCCCGCACCGGGTGGTATTCGCCGGGCTCGCTCGCCACAATGGCTGCGCCGGTGCCGAGGGCGACCGGGGCGATCGCGAGGGGAAGTGTGCGCAAACGCGCCCCGGAGATCCAGTCGGCGGCCGAGGCCGGTTTGACGGTGGCGTGGCCCTTGCTCGCGGGGTTGTTGCGTTTGGCGGGGTTGCCCGACTTGCCCGTCGTCTTCGGTCGGGCGGCGGCACCGGTCGCACCCGCCGTGCCGGGCGTTGCCGGGTGCTCGGCGCCCGTGAGACCGGCAGGGTTCATTCGTTGTTGTCTGGGCCGCACGGGCCGCGCTCCATTTGCCACGCCCCCATATTATCGTTCGGCGTCGACGTCGGGACCGCTCAGGCGGCGGGGCCGTGCCCGGCCAACCACGCGGCGAGCGCACGTCGGTCGGGTTTGCCCGAGGCGAGTACCGGTATGGACGGGGCGAGTACGAAGCGCGCCGGCCTGGCCGGTCGGCCCAGAGCCGCCGCGACGACCTGGACGATCTTCGGGAGAGGGTCGGATGCGGGGGCGCCTGCCGATACGACCACCGGCACTTCACCCCACTCGGGGTCCTCGGTGCTCAAGACCACGGCATCCGACAGGCCCGGCAGGGTGCGCACGATCGCCTCAACGGCGTCGAGTGACACCTTCACCCCGCCGGAGATGATCACGTTGTCGGCGCGCCCCAGCACCCGCACCTCCCCTGTCTCCGGGTCGACCTCGCCGAGATCCCCGGTGGCATACCAGCGCACGCCGCGCACCTCAACAAACCGTTCCGCCGTGCGTTGCGGGTCGTCGAGGTAACCGTCCGCCAGCACAGCGCCCGACAGCTCCAACTGCCCGTCGACGACGCGCACCCGCGTGTTGCCGATCGGACTCCCGTTGTACACGCAGCCGCCGCTCGTTTCGGAGGAACCGTAGGTGCGCACGACTCGCAGCCCCAGGTCACCGGCCCGGGCCATGAGCTCCGGCCGAATCGCCTGACCGCCCACGAGAATGGCCGTGAACCGTCGCAGCACGGCGAGCACCCGCGGATCGTCGGGCGCCGCCTCCAGCAGGCGGGCCAACTGCACGGGAACGAGTGCCACGTAGCGCAGCGGCGCGGTCATCGTCTCGGCGTACGCCGCGAAGTCCTGCGGTGCCACGTGACCGTGCGGCAGCACGACGGGGGTCGTGTCCGCGGCGATGGAACGAACAAGCACCTGCAGTCCGGCCACGTAGTGCGTCGGCAGGGCGAGCAACCACTGGCCGGGGCCGCCGAGAGCGTCGGCCGAGGCCGCGGCGCTCGCGAGCAATGCATCGGTGCTGAGCATCACCCGCTTGGGCGCATCCGTCGACCCCGAGGTTTCAACGACCACCGCCACCCGACGGGGCACGTCCCGACCCGGGTCGGGCGCGGTGGCGGCGTCGACGGGCATGACCGCGTGGCCATGCCCGGTGAGGGCCTCCCGAACCAAAGCCATCAGCTCGAGCGGGGTCGGTGCGCCCGCCCCGCTCACCGGAACCACCTGCAGGGACCTGGTCATGCGCAGGCTCAGTACTGCCAGGGATAGGGAGCCCAGTCGGGCTCCCTCTTCTCGAGGAACGCGTCCCGACCCTCAACGGCCTCGTCCGTGCCGTAGGCCAGACGCGTCGCCTCCCCGGCGAACACCTGCTGGCCCACAAGCCCGTCATCGACGGCATTGAAGGCAAACTTGAGCATGCGAATGGCGGTGGGCGACTTCGTGAGAATCTCCCGACCCCAGTCGAGGGCGGTGGCCTCAAGCTCGGCATGCGGCACGACGGCGTTGATGGCTCCCATGTCGAGCGCGCGTTGGGCCGAATACTCCCGCGCAAGGAAGAACACTTCCCGGGCGGCCTTCTGCCCCACCTGGCGGGCGAAGTAGGCGCTGCCGTATCCGGCGTCAAAGGAGCCGACGTCGGCATCCGTCTGCTTGAACTTGCCGTGCTCGGCGCTGGCGATACTGAGGTCGCACACCACATGCAGGGAATGGCCGCCACCGGCCGCCCAGCCGGGGATGACCGCGATGACCACCTTCGGCATGAAACGGATGAGGCGCTGCACCTCGAGGATATGCAGCCGCCCGCCGCGGGCCTTGTCGATGCCGGTTGCGGTCTCGCCCTCGGCGTACTTGTACCCGTCCCTCCCGCGGATGCGCTGGTCGCCGCCGGAGCAGAAGGCCCAGCCGCCGTCTTTGGCACTCGGGCCGTTGCCGGTGAGCAGCACGACACCGATGCGCGAGTTGAGGCGGGCGTCTTCGAGCGCCGCGTACAGTTCGTCGACCGTGTGCGGCCGGAAGGCGTTACGCACCTCGGGCCGGTTGAAGGCGATTCGGGCGATCCGGCCGCTCACATCGTGGTGATAGGTCACATCGGTGAGGGATTCGAAGCCGGCCACCTCGGCCCATTGGCTGGCATCAAAAATTTCGGACACCTGTTTTATCATTCGGCCAGCCTACTTGGCCGGTGATTGCAGCCCCTTGTCTACCCCAACTACGAAAAAATACCGTTGGACAAAACGAGAAGTCAACCCCCTTGAGGGCCGTGGTTTTCACAGGTGTAATTGAACCTTGGACACGACTGGGAGGGAGTGATCATCCAAATGGGCGAAATTGACCGATATCGCCGTGAGCTCGTCACCACACGGACGACAAGCGAGGTCTCGCAAGGATCATCGAGCCGCCAGACGCGGAGCAGGTCCACCGCAGGCCCGCCCGCACGCAGCAGGCTCGCACCGAACACGTCCGCATCTCGAGAACCCACACCGCCCGACGTCGACGGAACCGTGCAGCGGGCGTCCGAACCGGCGCCGGCCGAACTGGAAGTGACGGAGCTCTCGCCCACCGAATGGCGCGTCAGCGATGCCGCCCGGCCCGAAGGCGATCCGGCCGGCCTGCTGGGGTTCATTCAGCGCATCGGCGCCGCCTACGAGGTGACGAACCTCTGCCGGCTTCGAGAGCGCAGCTACTTCTCCTCATTCGACCGAGCGACAGCCAGCCTGTCCCCGGAGCCAACATCGTCTCATCTAGTTCACCCGTGAAGCGAAAGGCGCTGTCATGACCATCATCGTTGATGAAACGCACACTCTTGCCACCGAGACGTCGGAGGCGCTCGCGCCGCGGCGTGCGGCGGCACCGACCGCCCGGCCGGCTACGGCGCCGTACACCGGTGCCTCGACGGATGCCTTCGGTGACTACCTGCGCAGAATCGGCAAGGGCCGCCTGCTCACCGCGGAGGAAGAAGTCGACCTGGCCCGCAGAATCGAAGTCGGTCTCTTCGCGGGTGCCCGGCTGCTGCGTGCCGGGATCGATGCGGACGCCGAAATTGCCCCGGCCCTCGCCGGTGACGGCGCACTCACCCTGGACGCCGCAGGGCGTCGCGAACTCACCTGGTTGATGTCCGACGGACGCCGCGCCAAGAACACGTTCATCGAGGCGAATCTCCGACTCGTCGTCAGCATCGCCAAGCACTATTCGGGCCGGGGCGTCCCCATCATGGACCTCGTGCAGGACGGCAACATGGGCCTCGTCCGGGCCGTCGAGAAATACGACTTCATGACCGGCTACAAATTCTCCACCTACGCGACCTGGTGGATCCGCCAGGCCATTCACCGTGGAATGGCCGACAAATCCCGCATGATCCGGATCCCGGTGCACACCGCCGAGAAGCTCAACAAGATCAAGCGAATCCGGCGTGACCTCACGAGCGTTCTCGACCGCGAGCCGACACCGCGTGAAATCGGTGAGGCCGCCCAGGTGCCGGTGCGCGACGTGTTGCGCCTGCTGCAGTACGACAACGAACCCATTTCGCTGCACACGCCCGTCGGCGACGGTGCGGGGGACATGGCCGAGCTCATCATCGACGATGACCTCCCACAGCCCGACGAATACGCGACTCTTGCGCTGCGCGCCGCGGACATCCGCTTCTTTCTCGACACGTTGCCGATCCGTGAGCAGTCCATTTTGCGAGCCCGGTTCGGACTCGACGGCGATGAGCCGCGCACCCTCGACCAGATCGCGCACATCGAGGGCGTCACCCGGGAGCGGGTTCGCCAGATTGAGAAGCGTGCCTTGGCCCTCTTACACGTGCCACGCCTTGAGCACTATTTGACCGATTAGTCGCCCAAATCAGCGTATGGTCGCAGCAACTGATTCATAGGAATGGTGAAATGGGCAAGCTGACCTACGACTCGACGCTGACGGCAGACTTCGAGGACAGAGTTTTGGCGCACATTCAGGTCGTGATCGGGGCCAAGCTTCGGCGCGGTGAATCCTTCTATTTCAGCTGGCGGGATGACCCGAAGTCGGGGGACGGCCGCAGCACCATCTGGATGCATCCGAGCATCCCCCTCGCGTACAAATACTTCGGCAGTCGTTCGCCGAGCCTGAACCGCGAGTGGATTGAGGCGCTCATGGTGACCGCCAACTCCGCCGCGGGCTTGCAGGTCGTGGCAGAACCGCGCGGGATCGCGCAGATACCCAAGGAGGGCGAGCACAACCACTCGCCCAGAGATTTTCACGGCAAAGAGGAATCATGACTCGCATCGACATCGTCTACGACAATCGGCCCTATTCCCTCGGCGGTCGCACGATCGAGTCCATCCAGCTGGAGATCGATACGGCCACCGCGAGCGGCGTGCCGTATTGGCTGCAGGTCAATTCCGGTGAGGGACGCTACGAAGACGCCTACATTTTGATTGCGCCGGGCATCCCGATCGCCCTGGTGAGCGCGCACGTCAACGGGGTCTCCACCCAGCCGGAGGCAGTGGACGCGTATGTCCCCGACGGGTTGTGACCCAACGCACACCGGCGGCTGACACACTGGAGGAATGAAGCCCTCACTGCACGAGTTGCTCGAGTCCGCGCACGTTGTTGCCCTGCCCGTGGTGGCTCGGTTTCGAGGCATCGACACCCGGGAAGCCGTACTGTTCGAGGGACCGCAGGGGTGGACCGAATTCTCCCCGTTCGTTGAATACGATGACGCCGAGGCCGTCGACTGGCTGCGGGCCGCCATCGATTTCGGCTGGCACGAAGCCCCGCACGCCCTGCGCGCGAGCATTCCCGTCAACGCCACGGTTCCGGCCGTGGGCCCCGACGAGGTCGCCGGCGTACTCGCCCGTTTTCCGGGATGCCGCACCGCCAAGATCAAGGTCGCAAGCCCCGACCAGACCCTCGAGGACGACATCGCCCGGGTGCGCATGGTGCGCTCCCTGCTCGGCGCCGAGGGACGTATCCGCATCGACGCGAACGGACTCTGGACGGTGGACGAGGCCGAGAGGGCGATCCATGCCCTGAACGTCTTCGATCTGGAGTACGTGGAGCAGCCGTGCGCGACCGTGGCCGAGCTCGCGGAGATCCGCGAGCGCACCGCGTATCTGGGCGTTCCCATCGCCGCCGACGAGAGCGTGCGCAAGACCGGGGACCCGTTGGCGGTCGCCAGGGCCGGAGCGGCGGATATTCTGGTGATCAAGGCACAGCCGCTCGGCGGCATCCGCGCGGCCCTGTCGATCATCGGCCAGACCGGCCTGCCCGTGGTGGTCTCCAGCGCCCTGGACACGTCAATCGGCATCTCGATGGGGGCGCACCTCGCGGCCGCCGTACCCGGGCTGTACTTCGATTGCGGCCTCGGGACCGCCTCGCTGCTGCTCGGCGATGTGACGACCGACCCGCTGCTGCCCGTCGACGGCGAGATCGCGGTGCGGCGCATCACGCCCGACCTGGCCCTGCTCGATCGATACGCGGCCGCGCCCGAGCGCCGCGAGTGGTGGATCGCCCGGCTCGAGCGCACGTACGCCCTGCTTCCGGACTGACCCCCTCCGCGCCCGGCGATTCCCACACGCCCGCCGGCCCGCGGTACCCCACCCGCTGGTCGAGGCGCGACGAAGGAGCGATCGAAACCCCACCCGCTGGTCGAGGCGCGACGAAGGAGCGATCGAGACCCCGCACGCCGACCCTCAAACCAGCTCCACAGAGCGCCTCGACCGGCAGCTTCGGGTTTAGAGACCTGAGTACGAGTGCAGGCCCTTGAAGAACACATTCACGATGCCGAAGTTGAACATCACGGCAGAGAAGCCGATGATCGCCAGCCACGCGGAGCGTGATCCACGCCACCCGCGTGTCGCCCTGGCGTGGATGTAGCCGGCGTAAATCACCCAGATGATGAACGTCCACACTTCCTTGGTGTCCCAGCCCCAGTACCGACCCCAGGCCTGCTCGGCCCAAATCGACCCGGCCATCAGGGTGAACGTCCACAGGATGAACCCGATGATGTGCACCCGGTAGGCCAGGTTCTCCAGCGTGGCCGCCGACGGCAGGGTGGCGAGAAAGCGCAGTCGCACGGTCTTCGCGTCGGCGAGGAGGCTCTCCCGCTGGAACTGCAGCAGCTGCACGGTGGACAGTGCGAAGCCGATCGCGAAGAACCCGGTTCCGAGCGAGGCCACGAACACATGAATGACCAGCCACGCGGACTGCAAAGCCGGCGGCAGTGGGGCGACCTCCACGTAGAACTTGAGCGCGGCGATGCCGAGCAGTATGAGCACGAGGCCCGTGACGAACGTGCCGAGGAAGCGCAGGTCAACTCGGGTGAGCACAATCAGGAACACCGTGACGATGAGCAGCGTGCCCGTCATGGCGAACTCGTACATGTTGGCCCACGGCACCCGCTCGGCGGCGATGCCGCGCGTCAGGGCGGCCACGACCTGCAGGGCCCAGGCCAGCACCGTCAGTGACACGCCGATGCGCAGACTGGCCGAGCGACCGTACGGGCTTGCCGCGTCGTTCTCCATGCGTGCGCTCAACCGGGTGAGGGTCGTCGTGCCGGCCGAGCCGGATGCCGCGGCGGACGACCCGCGCGCGGCATCCGACTGCGTCAGCGTCGTTGCCGCGTCGACGGATGCGCTGCGTCTGCCCAGGTCGATCGCAAAGGCGATGAAAGCGATCGCGTAGACGGCCATCGCCGAGTAGAGGCTGAGGATGGAAAGCTCATTGAGATTCACGATGTAAGCCTAGGTTGGTTTGGGTGTCGAATCGACACCCGGGATAGGAACGAACTGCGCCGCGTGCTTGTCGGCGAGTGCGGTGACGGCGGCCTCGAGCGCGGGGTCGTCGCCGCGGGCGAGTCCGGCATATTCGAGCCGCAGCGTGCCGTCATCCTGTTCGACGGCCTTCACCCACACCCGGCGCCGCGGGATGAACAGGCTGGTCAGCAGGCCGAGCAGAACAAGGACGGCGAACAACAGCACCCACTTCTGGGTCGGGTCGTGGTGAACATCGAACGACGCGAATCGGGGGACGGAGGTCGAGAAGTCTCCCTCGGCCGCGTCGGGACTCGCGCTGTCGAAGGTCACCGTGCCGAGGCCGTCCGGCAGGTCGACGGTCTGACCCGGCATCAGCTCCAGGGACTTCGAGCCGGTGTCTCCGCCGGTTCGGGCGGTCATCGTGTCGGTGTCGAGCGAGAACACGGATGTCGGCACGCCGTCATCCAGGCCGAGGTCACCGGTGAACACCCGCAGCGTCAGCACCGGGTAGGCGAGGTCGGGGAACGAGGAGAAGAAGGCACCCGACTCCGTGGTGGCCTGGGTGGGGTAGAAGAAGCCGATCATGCCCAGCTGTTCGGCGAGGCCGTCGGGCACCTTCACGACGCCGAGGGAGGTGAGGTTGGCATCCTGCGGCAGGAAGGGCACCGAGTCGGTGAAGACCGCCTTGCCGCTCGGGTCCGACACGGTGATCGTCGGCGCGTAGCCGTTGCCGAGCAGGAAGATGTCCGTGCCGCCGGTGCGCAGCGGGCCGTTCACCTTGACCTCGCCCGGGGTCGGTTCCTCGCCCGGGTGGGTGACGCTCACGCCGGCGGAGAAGTCCACCGGCTGGCCGTAGGCCTTGAGGTTGGCCTCCTCGTAGGTCACGGAGAAATCGTCGAGGGTGAGTTTGTACGGCTCCAGGTTGGCGTCGTTGAAGAAGCGGCCCGGGTTGAAGGAGTCGTAGGCAAGCAGGGTGTTGACGAAGGTCTGACCCTCCACGAGCACGCGCTGGCCGCTGAAGCCGAAACCACCGCCGAAGCCCACGGTGATGAGAATACCGACGAGCGCGGAGTGGAAGACGAGGTTTCCCGTTTCACGAAGGTATCCCCGTTCCGCGGAGACGGAGAAATCCCCCGGCTTCCCGGCCCGGCCGGAACCGTCGAAAAGTGCCGTGCGGTAGCCGCCGGATTTCAGAAGTGTGCGGGCGCTGCCGATGGCCGCCGCGGCATCCGTTCCGGCGGGCGCGGAACGCACGGTGAACCCGGCCAACCGCGCGAGCCGGGCCGGGGTCGTCGGCGGTTTCGCCTTGAGCGCCAGGAAGTGGTGCTTGGTGCGGGGGATGACGCAGCCGATGAGCGACACGAACAGCAGGATGTAGATCGCGGAGAACCAGGCGGACGAGTACACGTCGAAGGCCTGGATCTTGTCGAGGACCGGGGCCAGGTCGGGGTTGTCGGTGAAGTACTGGGTGACGCCGTTCGGGTCCGAGCTGCGCTGCGGCACGAGCGAGCCGGGCACGGCGGCGATGGCGAGCATCAGCAGCAGAAAGAGGGCGGTGCGCATGCTCGTGAGCTGGCGCCAGAACCAGCGGAGCCAGCCGGTGAGGCCGAGCTTCGGCTGCACGATTCCCGACTCGGTGGGGGCCGGAGCCGAGTCGTAGTGGTCAGATGGCCGGGACAAAGCTGCCAATCACCCCTTGCAGGTCGAGGAGCCATGCGCTCCAGATTCCACTCACCATGAGCACACCGATCACGATGAGCAGAACGCCACCGAACAGGTTGATGGCACGGATGTGGCGTTTGAGAAAAGCGACGCTGCCGGTGGCCCAATTGAAGCCGAGCGCGATGAGCAGGAAGGGGATGCCGAGGCCGAGGGCGTAGAAGAACGCGAGCAGGCCGCCTTGCCACGGCGACCCGGTGCCGAGGCTGAGCGAATTGATCGCCGTGAGCGTGGGTCCGGTGCACGGCGTCCAGCCGATGGCGAACACGGCACCGAGCATCGGTGCGCCGGCGAGACCCATCTTCGGCCGCCAGTTCGACTTCACGGTGCGCTGCATCACACCGAACTGGCCGACGAAGACAAGGCCGAGCAGGATCACGACGGCTCCGGCGATGCGGGTGATCAGGTCACGGTACTGGTTGAGCCAGAACCCGGCCGCACCGAACACCACGCCGGTGAGCACAAAGATGACCGTGAACCCGAGAACGAACAGCCCCACACCGATGAGCAGCCGGCTACGGCCTCGCCGATCCCGTTTGGCCGCGCTCGTGCTGCCGTCGGCAAAACCGCCGATGTAGGCGAGGTAGCCGGGCACGAGCGGCAGGATGCACGGCGAGGCGAACGACACGAGCCCGGCGAGGATCGCAACGGGAATTGCGAAGAGCAGCTGGCCGCTGAAGACAATCTCGCCGAAGGGATTCCCCACGGTTAGGATTCCTCGGCAACAGTGTCGCGAATCAGGGTCTCCAGGATGGAGGGGGACGTGACCTGGCCGAGGATGCGCGCGGCGACTCGGCCCTGCTGGTCGAGCACGAGGGTGGTGGGAACGGCGTTCGGCGGAATGCTGCCGCTGAAGGCGAGCTGCATGCCGCCGTCGTCGACGTCCAGCACCGACGGGTAGGTGATTCCGTAGGTGTCGTTGAACGCGACGGCGTTGGCCGCCTGGTCGCGCACGTTCACGCCGAGAAAGGAGGCGCCGTTATCGGTGAACTGGGCGTTGAGTTTCTGCAGGTCGGCGGCCTCCGCCCGGCACGGCGCGCAGCTCGCGTACCAGAAGTTCACCACGAGCACCTCGCCGGCGAAGTCGGCGCTCGAGACGGGGTCGCCCTTCTCGTCGACGCCGGCGAAGTCGATGGCCTCGCCGCGAGCGGAGGCGTCGATCTCGGTGACGCTGCCGTCACCGGCGATGAAGCCCTTGCCGCTGCCCTCGCGGTACTGGTCGGCGAGCGGGTCGGACGCGCAGCCGCTGAGCGCGAGGGCCGCAACGACGAGGGCGCTGACGCCCAGCAAACGGGCGCGACGGGGCGAACCGGAGCCTGCACGCCTCACACGGCACCGACATCCGTTGCCGAACCCTGCAGGTGCGCGGCCGGACTCGAGTAGCCGGTCTCCTCGAAGTGGTCCCCGCGCCAGGACAGCGTGGTGATGCTGGAGAGCGCGCACCGGCGGGTGCGCGGGTCGTGCGCGAGGCGCTCACGGGCCAGGGTGCGGTGCACCATCCAGATGGGGAGCTGGTGGCTGACAAGCACCACGTCGCCCTCGTCGACGGATGTCCACGCGTCGTGGATGGCGGCGAGCATTCGTGTAGACACCGAGCGGAACGGCTCGCCCCAGCTGGGACGCATCGGGTTGATCAGCGACGGCCAGTTGCGCGGGTCGCGCAGCGCGCCGCCCGGGCCACGCATGCGCTTGCCCTCGAACCGGTTGGTGGGTTCGATGACGCGCTCATCCGTTTCGACCGGAAGTGAGAACGCGGCGCCGATCGGGGCGGCGGATTCCTGCGCGCGCACGAGCGGTGAGGCGATCACCCGCACGACGGGGCGCCCGCGCTGGCGCAGTTCGGCGGCGGCGGCCTCGGCCATCTGCGCGCCCAGGTCCGACAAACGGTAGTTCGGCAGCCTGCCGTAGAGCACGCCCTGGGGGTTAAAAACCTCACCATGACGCACGAGATGAACTTGACTGGCTACCACCCGCCCAGTCTATTCACGGGGCACCCGCGAATTTGCCGTGAGGAGGCCCGCTAAACTCAAATGGTGACTTCGCGCGTATTGATCAAGAACCTGTCCGCTCTCGACGACGGCACCGTTTCGGTGTCGGGCTGGGTCGACACCGTTCGAGACCAGAAAAAGGTGCAATTCGTCGTTCTGCGCGACGAATCCGGCGCCGTTCAACTCGTCAATCCCCGCACGACGGATGCCGACGGCGTCGTTGTCGCCGACGAGCCGGCCACGAGCATCTCCGGGCTCGCCCAGGGCACCTTCGTGACCGTGACCGGGCAGCTCAAACACGACGAGCGGGTCAAGCTCGGCGGCATCGAGATCAAGCTGGCGACCCTCACCGTCGTTACCGCCGCCATTCCGGAGACGCCGATCGCGGCGGACTCCAGCCTGGACAAGCGCATGGACTGGCGCTTCCTCGACCTGCGCAACCCGAAGCAGAACCTCATCTTCCGCATCCAGACCACGTTCGAGCACGCGCTGCGCACGTACTGGATCGAGCACGACTTCATCGAGCTGCACACCCCCAAGCTGATGGCGAGCGCGAGCGAATCGCGTGCCGAATTGTTCGAGGTGGGCTACTTCGACACCAAGGCGTACCTCGCGCAGAGCCCGCAGTTCTTCAAGCAGATGGCACAGTCCGCCGGTTTCGGCAAGATCTTCGAGGTCGGCCCCGCGTTCCGTGCCGACCCCTCCTTCACGAGCCGTCACTCCACCGAGTTCACCAGTGTGGACTCGGAGATCAGCTGGATCGACAGCCACGAGGACGTCATGCAGCTGCACGAGGACCTCATGGTCGCCGGTTTCAGCGCGGTCAAGGCCAGGCACGGCGACGAGGTGAAGGCCCTGTTCGACGTCGAGGTCACCGTTCCGAGCACCCCGTTCCCGCGCATCCCGCTCGCCGAGGCGAAGGAAATCGTGAAGAGCCGCGGCTACGAGGTTCCCCGCGACGACGACGACATGGACCCGGAGGGCGAGCGTCAGATCGCCGCGTACGTGGCCGAGAAGTTCGGTCACGAATTCGTGTTCCTGACCGACTACGCCTCGAGCATCCGCCCGTTCTACCACATGCGCCACGAGGGCGATGCGAGCGTCACGAAGAGCTACGACCTGATCTTCAACGGCACGGAGATCTCCACCGGAGCCCAGCGTGAGCACCGTATCGACGTGCTCGAGGCGCAGGCGATCGAAAAGGGACTCGACCCGAAGGAAGTCGACGGATACCTCGACTTCTTCCGGTACGGCGTGCCCGCCCACGGTGGGTTCGGCATGGGACTCGCCCGGGTGCTGATGCTCATGCTGCACCAGGCCTCGATCCGCGAGGTCACCTACCTGTTCCGCGGCCCGACGCGCCTGGAGCCGTAACCGCAGCGTACGCACCGACAGAAAGCGGATGCCGCCCCGAGATTCAGGGCGGCATCCGCTTTTCTTGTTTGTGCAGGTGGAGAGAGGGCCCTAGACCTCGAGGTCGACGGCGATGCGTGCCGAGACGACGGTACGGATGTACTCGCCGATCTTCACGTGTTCCGGATGCGCCTGGTAGCGCGCGAGCGCGTCCAGGTCATCGAAGTCCGCCACGAGGGCCAGGTCCCAGTTGGCGCCGCCGACGACATCCGCACCGACCGCAATCGTGCGGATCTCGGGAACGACCCCCAGCAGCGCACTCAGGCCCGTTGAGACGCGAGTTGCCGCTTCAGCCTTCTCGACCGGATCGGTGGGGGCGAGCTGCCAGCAGACAATGTGACGAATGGTCATGAGACCTCCAGAAGGGCCGAGCGCAGGCGCATCGGGTCGATGCGCCAATAGTTGTGCACCTTGCCGTTGATGAGGAGCACGGGGATATCTTCGACGTACAGGGAATGCAGCTCGGTGTCGTCGAGGATGGACCGCTCCTCGAGGGTGATGCCGGGCGCCGGGCGCTCGTCGACGACTTTCTGCATCACGGTCGTGACCAGTTCGCGTGCGTCGTCGCACAGGTGACAGCCGGGTTTGCCGATGAGGGTGAGGTGAATGTTCGCCATGATGCCACCCTAGTTGACGTGAAAACGGGCAAGCAAAAAGCGCCAGACCCAGGGGCCTAGCGCTCACGCTTGTTTTGTTGCTATTCAGTTCTTAGTTACTACTTCTTATTGCGACGCTGGTGGCGGGTCTTACGAAGCAGCTTGCGGTGCTTCTTCTTTGCCATGCGCTTGCGTCGCTTCTTGATTACAGAACCCACAGGACCTCACAAAGAGTTGATTCGCCGCGGGACTCGCGACAGACACGAAAACCCCATTCTAACGGAGAAATTCGTCAGGTTCTACGCGGAGTCGGCGATTGGCCTCTGAATGGCCACCTCAACGGCCGATTCCGGCACTCGAAATGACCGTCCGAAGCGGATGGCCCGAAGCTCCCCGCGTCGTCTAGAGGTTCTTGCGCCATTTCTTCGCGGTGGCATCTTTCACGGCGTGGCTCATCTGGTACGAGGTGTCGGCGAAAGCCTTGCCGATGGCGGAGGCGAACGCGCGCTGCTCATGCCGGAGGCCGGCTTCCTCGGCGGCCTGGGCTTCTTCATCCGTGCCGAAGTCGACGCTCAGAAAGGGGATCAACCAGTCTTCGATCGCTTCGAGCGGCGAATAGTCCAGGTGGTAGTAGCGGTGTTGTCCCTCTTCGCGCACGCTCACGAGCCCGCTTTCCCGCAGCACCTTCAGATGCTTCGAGACGGTGGGCTGGCTCAGACCCAGGTTGCCCACGATGTCGGAGACACTGAGCTCGCCCCGAGCCTCGCCGCCCTGGTTGTGTCGATCGAGAAGGATCCGAAGGATGTCCCGTCGGGTTGAATCCGCCACAACGTCGAAGATGTCTGCCATTACCTTAGGTTAGTCACTCCGCAGAGGTAGTACCATGTCAACTTGGCGCGGGTCGGAGGTTTTGGGGGTTGCAGGTGTTATCGAAGGCCTCGACCACGCGGTTTAATCATCACAAGGGCAGCTGGTTCGGCGGCATTCGTGACGCCGTAGACGCGCTCGTACGCTCTTCCCCCAGCCGGTTCGCCATCCTGATTTTCACCTCTCTTATCCTGCTGTTCACGGTCCTGTTCTCGTTGCCGATCGCGTCGGCCGATCGCACGATCACCCCGCTGCACGACGCCCTCTTCACCGCCGTGTCGGTGATTTGCGTCACGGGTCTCACCACCGTGGACATGGCCACGCACTGGTCGGCCTTCGGCAACATCCTCGTGTTCATCGGGGTGAATGTCGGCGGAATCGGCGTGCTCACCCTCGCGTCGATCATGGGGCTCGTGATCTCGCGTCGACTCGGCCTGCGCAGCAAGCTCATGGCGGCAAGCGACAGCAACCCGTCCCGGATCCATGCGGGCCCGGTCAATGAGGGCCAGGCCATCCGGCTGGGCGAGGTCGGAAGCCTGCTGCTCACGGTCGCCGTCAGCGCCCTCGTGATCGAGATCGGTGTGGCGGCGCTCCTGTTCCCGCGGATGCTCACGGCCGGCGTCGATGCCGTCCAGGCCGTGTGGCACAGCTTCTACTACGCGGCGATGGCGTTCACGAACACGGGCTTCACCCCCAACGAGCTCGGAATCGGGCGATTCAACGAGGACTTCTGGTTTCTCGGCGCCCTCATGGTCGGCGTCTTCCTGGGCAGTCTCGGCTTCCCGGTGATCTACGCCTTCGCCCGCGGGTGGCGCAAACGTCGCGTCTGGTCGCTGCACGTCAAGCTGACCCTGGTGACGACGATTGCGCTCATGTTCGCCGGCATGGTCATCTACATCATCCTCGAGTTCGACAACCCGAAGACCTTCGGGTCGCTGGACGCCGGTCACACCATCTTTCAATCGCTCTTCCTGTCGGTGATGTCGCGCTCCGGCGGATTCGCCACGATCGAGATCAGTGACCTGCACGGATCGAGCCTGCTCGTCACGGACATGCTCATGTTCATCGGCGGAGGCTCCGCCTCAACCGCCGGCGGCATCAAGGTGACCACTCTCGCGATCCTCTTTCTCGCGGCATTCGCCGAGGCCCGCGGAAAGGCCCAGATGGAAGCGTTCGGACGCCGGATCCCGAGCGACATCCTCCGGCTGTCCGTCAGCGTCGTGCTCTGGGGGGCGACGACGGTTGCCGTGTCGACCATCCTGATTCTGCACATTTCCAAAGCCCCCCTCGAGCATGTTCTCTTTGACGTGATCAGCGCTTTCGCCACCTGCGGCCTGTCCACCGGTCTCACCGGTGACCTGCCGCCGTCGGGGGTGTACGTGCTTTCCGCCACCATGTTCATGGGACGGGTTGGTACAGTGACTCTCGCCGCCGCACTGGCTGCAAGCCACAGCAGGCAGCTGTTCAAGCGCCCCGAAGAAAGGCCCATCGTTGGTTGACCGCCTCAGGCACGACGCCCCCGTGCTCGTCATCGGACTCGGTCGCTTCGGCGCGGCCACAGCAGGCCAGCTCGATCGCCTCGGCCGGGAGGTGCTCGTCGTCGACATCAACGAAGCCCTCGTGCAGAAATGGTCGGAGCGCGTCACGCACGCCGTTCAGGCGGACTCCCGCTCGCTGGAGGCCCTGAAGCAGATCGGGGCGGAGGATTTTTCCATCGCCGTGTGCGCGGTGGGATCATCCGTTGAAGCGAGCGTGCTCATCGTCGCCAACCTCGTGGACCTCAAGGTGCCGCAGATCTGGGCCAAGGCGATCTCCAAGTCCCACGGCAAGATTCTCGAGCGCATCGGCGCCCACCACGTGATCTACCCGGAGGCGGAAGCCGGCGAACGCGCCGCGCACCTCCTGTCGGGGCGCATGCTCGACTTCATCGAGTTCGACGACGACTTCGCCCTCGTCAAAATGTATCCGCCGAAGCCGATTCGCGGCCTGAACCTGATCGAATCGGGCGTGCGTGCCAAGCACAAGGTGACCGTGGTGGGTGTGAAGAGCCCCGGCAAACCGTTCACCTACGCGACCGCCGACACCGTGGTGTCAGATCACGATCTCATCATCGTGGCCGGCACCGAAGGTGACATTGAGCGTTTCGCCGCCCTCGGTTCCTAAGCGGCACCATCGAACCCGATGAGCCGAAAGCGCGGTGTGCGGCTAGCCTTTCATTGGGGGGAACAACCCGTTTGCTCAAAAGGTGGCCAAGATGACTCAAAATAATGCCGGACTCCCCCGGATCAGCGCACTGGTTCGCGCGGATGCCACCGGGCAGGTGATCATCGACGGCACCAGCCAGATCGTGGTCGCTGTCGACGACGCCGGCGTTCGTGAGGAGATCGTGTCCGTCGCCACCGGAGTCGCCCGAGACCTCGACTCTCCCGTACGCCTTGAGGTCGAAGACGAGCAGGGTGTGTGGCCGCTCATCATCTACCCGGGCGGCCGGGTCGAATCCACCGGCGACGTCATCCCCACGACCGGTCCGCTGGGCACGCACACCGTCGAGAACGCGCAGCTCACGCCCACGGACACCGATACGGCCGAGACCGGATCGGCGGTCGAGACCGCCCGCTCCGCAGAGACCGAGCCGTCCGATGATGTGGACCTCGCCCTCGAGCCGGTCACCGACCTGTCGTTTGCCCAGTTGCTTCGCCCGGCCCCGTTCGCGCATCCCGTGGATCGTTCCGCGCCCGCCGATACCGACACCCGTACCAGCGGCCGTTCCGTGGGCTTTGACGCCTCCAACGTGACGCAGTTCGACGCGGCCTCCGAGTATTCACCAGCGTTCACGCCGCGCTCCGCCGCACTGCCGGCGGACGGTGCGGAGCCGGCCGACACCTCCGGTGCCTCCTTCATCGACTCGCTGCTGCACACCTCGGGGCCTGCCACCGCGGACGGTGAAACCCAGGCCGAGGATGCGGAGCCGACCACACGCTCCGACCGCTCGATCGTCACCCCGGCAACGCGCCGGAGCGGCCCGCCCAACCTCGCCGATTTTCTCAGTTCCCGGCCGGCGCCGCCGGCCGGACCTGCGTTGCAGGGCTGGCAGGGCGCCATCCGTCGGCTCACCGGAGGACTGATTTCGGTCGGCGCAAGCGCGAGCGAACTGGCCCAGCGCAACGCCATCTCCGCCGTGCAGCGCAGCCTGAGCGGCCCGCGCACCATCGTGGTGCTCAACCCCAAGGGCGGGGCGCACAAGACCACCGCCACCCTGCTCATCGCCGCCACGTTCGGCATCTACCGCGGCGGCTACACGCTCGCCTGGGACAACAACGAGACCATGGGCACCCTCGGGGTGCGTGCGCAGGCGGCCCGGCACACGAACACGGCCGTCGACCTGCTGCGTGACCTTGATCGTTTCTCCGATGTGCGCTCGGCACGCGTCGGCGACCTCGACAACTATGTGCGCAACCAGGGCGACGCGCAGTTCGACGCGCTGGCCTCTGACCTGGACCCGGCCGGAGCGGCGAGCATCGACGCCGTGGCGTTTCGGAAGCTCCACGCCACGCTCAGCCGGTTCTACCGGGTGCTCGTGATCGACACGGGGAACAATATGCGGGCCAGCAACTGGGAAGCGGCCGTCGACACGGCCGATCAGCTCGTGGTCGTGTCGACGATTCGGGAAGACACCGGCTACGGCGCGGCGTCGCTGCTTGACGGCCTGCGTCGCAAGGGACACGCCGACAAGGTCGCCCAGGCGGTCACCATCCTCGCCTCACCGTCCAAGACCGTCGACCAACAGCTCTCGGCCCGCCTGCACGACCACTTCGGCCAACTCACCCGCACCGTGCTCGACGTGCCGCACGACCCGTCGCTCGTGGGCGGCGGGCCGCTGAACGTGGATACGCTCGCACCGAACACGCGTGCGGCCTGGTTGCAGGCCACGGCCGCGATCGCCGAAGGCCTGTAGCGGCACACGCCCCGCCGCCGCGCGGTGGCGTTCGGCCGCCGCGCCGTGGCGTTCGGCCGCCGCGCCGTGGCGTTCGGTTGCTACTTCAGGAGCCGACGGCCCGGCGCATCCGCTCGGCCGCATGAGCCTGCGGACCAGCGGATGCGCGGGGGCGGGATCTCCTGAACCAGGAACCGAAAGGGCCGGCCCTGACGGCTTGACCGGCGCAGATCAGGACGCGGCGAGTTCCCGGGAGCGCGCGAGCGCGGCATCCGTCGCGGTGTCGAACAGCTCGCGCAGGCCGCCCTTTTCCAGTTCGGCCACGGCACGCTCCGTCGTGCCGCCGGGGCTCGTCACCTGACGGCGCAGCTCGGTGGCCGACTTGTCGGACACGGCGAGCAGCGCACTCGCACCGAGGAAGGTGCCGTTGACCATGACCGCTGCCTGCTCAGGGGTGAATCCCTTCGCCACGGCCGTGGCGGTCAGTTGCTCGATCAGGTAGAAGACGTAGGCCGGACCGGATCCCGACACGGTGCCGAGGGCATCGAGCTGCTCCTCGGGCACGACGAGCACATCGCCGACCGTGGCGAACAGGGCCTGAGCCAGCGCGAGGTCTTCGGCGCTGGAGCGCGATCCGGCGCTCAAGCCGGTGACGGCCATGCCGACGACGGCAGGAGTGTTGGGCATCGACCGGATCACGTGCGCGGACTCGGGCAGCAGTGATTCGAAGGTGGCGACGGTGACCCCGGCGCAGACGCTGATCACGAGGGCGCCGGGCTCCAGGTGCTCGGCGATCTCGGTGAGCAGGTCGGGCACCATGTAGGGCTTGACGGCCACAACAACGATCTGGGCTCCGGTGATGGCCTTGAGGTTGGCCTCGGGGTCGTTCTCGGTGGCGAAGGCCGTGACGCCGGCCGTTCCGGCGAGTTCGGCCGCCTTCTCGGCCGTGCGGTTGGTCGTGCGAATACCGCCATCGACCTCCACACCGGGTTTGAGCAGTCCAGCCAAGACGGCCCGAGCCATGGAGCCGGCTCCGAGGAACGCGATTGTGGGCAGGGTTACGGTTTCGGTAGAAGTCATCCGTTCAGTCTACTTTCGCGGCCTGTGTCGACGCGTGGTGGGCCTGAAACACGGAGCGTTCTAGGATGGGCGAATGAGTGCATCGGGCGGCAACAAGGCAATCGTGGCGGCTTTCGGCGCCAATCTCGGCATCGCGGTGACGAAATTCGTCGCGTGGGGTTTCTCCGGCTCCTCGTCCATGCTCGCCGAGGGTGTGCACTCCCTCGCGGATTCTGGCAACCAGCTGCTGCTGCTGCTCGGCGGCCGCAAGGCGAAGCAGCAAGCCGACCGGGAGCATCCGTTCGGCTACGGTCGCGAACGCTACGTGTACGCCTTTGTGGTGTCGATCATCCTGTTCTCCATCGGTGGCGTCTTCTCCCTGTATGAAGGCGTGAACAAGCTGCAGGATCCGCATCCGCTCGAGATGGCGTGGATCCCCATCGTCGTGCTCCTGGTCGCCATGGCGCTCGAAGGCTTTTCACTGCGCACCGCCGTACGGGAAGCGAATCATGTGCGCGGTGAGCAGAGCTGGGTGGAGTTCGTGCGCCACGCGAAGGCCCCCGAGCTGCCCGTGGTGCTGCTCGAGGACGTTGCGGCGCTCACCGGCCTCGTGCTGGCCTTCCTCGGCGTGGGGGTCACGATCATCACGGGCGATCCGGTCTGGGACGCCATCGGCACCATCTGCATCGGTGTGCTCCTGGTGATCGTCGCCATCGTGCTCGGAATCGAAACCAAGAGCCTGCTTGTCGGCGAGGGGGCGAACGCGACGGACCGGAAGGCGATCGAAACGGCCATCCTGGCGGGCCCGGAGACAACCCACATTGTTCATCTGAAGACGCTTTACCTCGGCCCCGACGAGATGCTCGTCGGGGCGAAGATCGCCGTCGACTCGAACAAACGCTTCTTCGTCGTGGCGGCCGACATCAACGCCATCGAACAGCGTGTTCGTGCGGCCGTGCCGGTCGCCCGGGTGATCTACATTGAGCCGGATGTCTGGATCGACCCCACGGAGGCCAGCCCGCCCACCGACACGTTTGTGATCAAAGGGCTGGAGTAGCACCACCGGATCGGGCGCCCCGGCGGGCCGGGTCGTCGAAGAAGGCGCGCAGCAGGTCACCGCATTCCTCCTCGGCCACCGCACTGAACACCTCGACCCGGTGGTTGAGCCGCCGGTCGCGGAGCACGTCGTAGACCGAGCCTGAGGCTCCCGCCTTCTCGTCCCATGCCCCGAACACCACGACGGGCAGGCGGGCGGCGAGGATCGCCCCGGCGCACATGACGCACGGCTCCAGGGTCACCACGAGGGTGCATCCGGTGAGGTGCCAGTCGCCCGCGGCCAGGGCTGCCGCGCGAATGGCGACGATCTCGGCGTGCAGGGTCGGGTCCTGGTGCAACTCGCGTTCGTTGTGACCGCGGCCGATGACGTCGCCGGTCGCATTCACCACCACGGCTCCCACCGGAACATCTCCGGTTGCCAGGGCGGCGCGCGCCTCGTCAAGGGCCAGCCGCATCAGCGCTGCGTGTGCGTTCATGGTTGTCACCGTCCTTGTCGTCGCGCGGCATGCTCACAATGCGGAGCAGTAGAATCGAGCCTATGCGAGTCCATGTAGCCGACCACCCGCTCATCACCCACAAGCTCACGGTGCTGCGTGACAAGACCACTCCCTCCCCCCTTTTTCGTTCGCTGGTGGAAGAGCTCATGACGCTCCTCGCGTACGAAGGCACCCGGGGCGTGCGGGTCGAAGCGGTCACGGTGCAGACCCCGGTATCGGCGGCCCAGGGCGTGCGCATCAGCGACCCGAAGCCTCTCGTCGTGCCGATTCTGCGCGCCGGCCTCGGAATGCTCGAGGGCATGGTGAAGATGCTGCCGACGGCCGAGGTGGGTTTTCTCGGGATGGCTCGCAATGAAGAGACGCTTGAGCCGACGACGTACGCCGAACGCCTGCCCGACGACCTGTCCGATCGGCAGTGTTTCGTGCTCGACCCGATGCTCGCCACCGGCGGCTCGCTGATAGCGGCGATCAATTTTCTTTTCGCCCGCGGCGCCACCGACGTCACCGCCATCTGTATCCTCGCCGCACCGGAAGGTCTCGCGGCCGTGGAGAAGGCCCTGGAGGGCCGCGAAGTCACGATCGTGCTCGGCGCGGTCGACGAGCGTCTCGACGAGAACGGCTACATCGTGCCGGGCCTCGGCGACGCCGGTGACCGCCTGTACGGTCTCGTCTGACCCCGGGGGCACCGCCGCCGTCGACGCACCTCCGCAGCTTCTGCGGCCCACGGCGCGCCGGAGGGCGCCAACATCAATGAACTTTGATCAACAAGCGCTTCATAAAAGATTCCTCTGACAAATGCCTTTTCGTGACGGATTCGCCTACTCGCGTTGGTGCGGATGAACGTAGTGCGCGTCACGAGGCGTAACCCCTCGTAACCGAATTGACACACCACGTCACATTCGGCTTAACTCGCAGTTATGACAACAACCGCAACCCCCCTGACCTCCCTCGAGGCCCCCGGGAATGCCGGCATGATGATGGCCGGTTCCCCCGCCGTCGCCTGTTGTCGAATGTGCCGCTAACTAACCCGCGGCCCCTCGCTGAGTTCCCAGCCTATTCATCACTCACCTGAGCCAAACAGGTGACCGAATAGCCGAACTCCCGAACGCTTCCCTCCGGACGCCTTCGACACCCGGCACTCGTGCCTCACACCTGAACCCAGAGCGCCGTGCGCCGGGTTCACCCCGCTTTTCACGCAAGGAGTTCTCCCATGTCCCTCGCCCAGATCCACTCCAGCCGCCCCTCACTCAAGATCGTTGACCAGCCGGCACCGCGCATTCGTGCCGTACCGAGCGGAACGGAGGCCCGCGGCTTCGTTCTCTACGTCGGAATCGACGAGGCCAAGGCGGCCGCCGCCGGTACGAGCCTGCACCGCATCGTTGAGGCGCTCAAAGCGCTCACGGGCGACATCGCCCCATCCGCGGAGACCTACGCGGCCGTCGCCCTCGCCCCCGAGAATTCGGGCGGCCGCGATGTTGACGTGGTTCGCCTGGCGCTCCAGGACCCGTCCGCCCTCGCCGACCACCGTACCGAGGTTGAGGAGCTTGATCGCGCACACAGCGGCGTCGTCGTCGATATTTCCCGCAAGCGCGTCATCCTCGACAATGAGACGGCCAGCCTCACCTACAAGGAATTCGAGCTGCTGCAGTACCTCGTGCTGCGCGAGGGTCGGACGATCGACCGTGCGGAGATCATCGCCTCGCTGTGGGACGCCAACGACGACGAGGACACGCCGAACGAGCGCACCATCGACGTGCATGTGCGCCGCCTCCGCGCCAAGCTCGGACGGTACGAGGACATCGTGCGCACGGTGCGCGGTGTCGGTTACCGCTTCGACCGCCACGCCGATGTCTCAATCCGGCAGGCAACCACGCCCAGCCCCGACCGCTTCTAGCGGCGCTCCGGGCGGCGAGGACATGATTGATGGGGACATGATTGAGGGCCGGTCGTAGAGGCTACGGCCGGCCCTCGTCCCTTGCACCAAGAGTGTCCTGCAATCACATTCACGTCGTCCGCCACAGCAAACGGTTGACGCACTACGAATATATAACGAATGCATAACGAATGCCACCCGCGCGACCGTTATTCTCCTGCGAGTTCCCTCCGAGCCGCCTCGATACGCAACTTCCTGCATCAGTCCCTATCCTTGGAGAAGTCGTGACCTCAGTCCGTGGGGAACGACGACAATGGCGAGGAGCCGGAGTGGTAGATCGGGACGTGGCCGTGACGGCATGGGAGTCGCTCTTCCGAGCCCAGGTGGCCATCATGCGCAGCCTCGCGGCTGATTTTCCATCGCGGGACATCTCCCTCAACGAGTACGACGTGATGTTCAATCTGTCCAGGCAGCCTGACCGCCGCATCCGGTTGCGGGACCTGAACAGCCACGTACTGCTCACTCAGCCGAGCGTGAGTCGTCTCGTGGACCGCCTGGTCACCCGAGGCTATGTGTGCAAACTCATCGACCCGGACGACGGGCGCGGCGCCATCGTGCAGCTCACCTCGGAGGGACTGGCCCTGTTCAGGCGCGTCGCCGTTGCCCACATGGATACCATCGCCGATCGGATCGGCGACACCTTGAACGCGGACGAACTGCTCGAACTCACCGATTTGTGCAATCGACTGCGCACTCGCCGAGCCAGCTGACCAGACGCGGCAATGGCGGTGGGGCGAGGGCCCTACCCCGCACCCCACCGAGGCAGTCCTTCCCAGGAATGCCTTCCCCACCGGACTTCCGAACAAGGTCCGGCGAGAAATCGTCGACCCCGGGCAACTGCTCTGTCGCCGTAGGGGCATTAAGAATATCTCACCTACCGCACATGGTAGCTGAGTCTGCCCCCATTTGACCGATCCGACAATTTGAGGGACACGTTTTGAGCGCGCCCCTGTCCCCCATTTCCGCTCTATCGCGGAAAACGTGGCGTAAAAGTGCCATTCTCGTCACGGCCACCGCGGCCCCCATTCGCAACATCGCCCCTTTCGAGCGCCACGGAGCTCGCCTCGGATAGGAAGGCCGGGTCACAGCGCCCCCGGTGGGCGTTGTGACAGCGGCACGACACCGGGCTACAATCTGTCCTTCACCGATGTACTCCCGGAGGGAGCGACCTTCGACTAGTCGGAGATGGGGGCGCCCACCTCGACCGTCGCCCTCTCCGACGGCACCACCAAGCTGATCTGGATCAACGTCGCCGACCTGCAGGGCGGGACCGACGTCACGCTGAGCTACACCTACGCCTAGCTGGACGCCGACTACGACGTCGGAGACGAATTCACCTCCGCGGCGGCCGCGTACGTCCACTCGTCCGCGCGAACTGTGCCGAGCTTCGACGCGGCGGGCGCCGTCGAGGACGACAGCTTCACAGGCAGCGACACCCAGTCGTCCACGACGGAGCCTGTGGCATTCGTTGCGACCAAGACCGAACCAAGCCCCGAGAGCGAACTCCTCCGCGGCGTGCACGACCACCAGACCGTCTACACGATCACGGTGACCAACAACCGGATCGCCCCCACATCGGACTTCACCGTCGTCGACTGCCGGCCGGCCGGGCTCGAACACCTGGGCCGCACCAGAGTCGACAACACGACCGGGGTCGAGTACGCCGGGGCGCCGCGGCTTGACGCCTCTCCCCGGCCGGCGATGGCGTCCACCGATACCGTCTTCCGCTGGGCGCTCTTCACCGGAATTGCCTGGCTGATCCTGGGTGGAGGAGCGTACTTCCCTTAAACCACAAAAGCCCCGCAATCGCTGGGATTGCGGGGCTTTTTGCTGGTGCGCCCGGAGGGATTTGAACCCCCGACCTATTGATCCGTAGTCAATTGCTCTATCCGCTGAGCTACGGGCGCCTAATTGCTTCCGACTGAACCGCTCGGAGGCAACTTGAAAACTATACCAGCCTTTTGCGACTCGTCTTGCCCCTCACCTCTCTCGCGCCGAAAAAAGTGCCTCAACGACGGCCCCCTAGCCGGTGCCACCGGCCGGTGGTTTACTGGCCGCATGGCTTCCCCGACTGCTGTTGAAACGTCCTTCGACTACTCGTCCCTCAGAGCCCTGTTCATCAATTGCACGCTCAAACGAAGTCCCGAAACCAGCAACACGCAGGGGATCATCGATCTGAGCGCTCACGTCATGCGAGGCCAGGGCGTGCACGTCGACGTGGTCCGAGCGATCGACCACGACATCGCCACCGGTGTCTACCCCGACATGACCGAGCACGGTTGGGCGAACGACGCCTGGCCCGCCCTGTTCGAAACGGTGCTCAGCGCGGACATCCTCGTTCTGGCCGGCCCCATCTGGCTCGGGGACAACGGCTCCGTCACCAGGCGCATCGTCGAACGCCTCTACGCCATGTCGGGGCAGTTCAACGCCAAGGGCCAATACATCTACTACGGCAAGGTCGGCGGAGCCATCATCACCGGCAACGAAGACGGCGTGAAGCACTGCAGCTCCAACCTGCTGTACAGCCTGCAGCACATCGGCTACGCCATCCCGCCGGCAGCGGATGCGGGATGGATCGGCGAAATCGGGCCCGGCCCCGGGTATCTCGACCCGGGGTCCGGCGGCCCGGAGAATGACTTCACGAATCGCAACACCACATTCATGAGTTGGAACCTCATGCACCTGGCCGCGATGCTCCAGGCCAACGGCGGCATTCCGGCCTGGGGCAACCTGCGCAAGAGTTGGGACCACGGCGAGCGATTCGGGTTCGCGCCCCAACCGGGATAGTCGAAAACCCCGCGTAACCAGCACTCAGCACTCAGCACTCAGCACTCAGCACTCAGCACTGGACATCGGAACAGGCACGGGAACGGGAACGGGCGTCGGCAGGAAGGGGCGCGGCACATGAGCACGCACGCATCACCAGTCATCAGCACCTCCAGCACCTCCATCGCAGGCAGCACAGGCAGCGCGCCGCCATCCGTTCCTCGTCGACGCCCCGCGTCGCTGATAAACGCTGGCGGCACCCTCACGCAGCGCAGCGCAGCCACGCACGATCACGGCGGTCCTGCAGTCCCCGACACGGCAGCACCGTCGGCGCGCACCGCATGCGACGTGTCCGTGACGGGAGGCGTTGTGCGGGGGGTTCGCGAGGGTCCCGTCGTGGCGTGGCGTGGGATTCCCTACGCGGCACCACCGATCGGCCGGTTGCGCCTTCGCGCTCCCCAGCCGGTGGTGCCGTGGCGTGGCATCCGGGACGCTCGTCGTTTCGGGGACGTGGCCTGCCAGATTCCCCGAAGCCCACTGCGCGTGATGTCCGCGCGCACGCAGGCGAGCGAGGACTGCCTCACCATCAACGTGCTCGCACCCGCGGTGGGACGGCGCACGCGGCTGAGCCTCCCCGTGATGGTGTTCATTCACGGCGGCGGGTACAGCGTCGGCTCATCACAGGATTTTCCGGACCAGGGCGAGGCCTTCGTGCGCACCGGCCGGGTCGTGTACGTGAACTTCAACTACCGGCTCGGCGCCCTCGGCTATCTGGATTTCAGCCGATATTCGACGCCGGCACGGCCGTTCGAGAGCAATCTCGGGCTGCGGGACCAGGCGGCCGCCCTGACATGGGTGCACGAGAACATCCGTGCTTTCGGCGGCAACCCGAACAACGTCACCCTGTTCGGCGAATCGGCCGGAGGCAACGCAGCCATCACGCTCATGGCCACGCCATCGGCCCGCGGTCTCTTCTCTCGAGTCATTGCCCAGAGCCCGCCGCCCGGGGCTGCGTACGCCCCCGAATTGGCCGCCGCGTGGGCCGAAGAGTTCCTGCACGAGCTGCGCCGACTGACCGCCGACGACGAGCGCGGATCTGTCGAGCTGCTGGAACACGCGAATGTCGGCCACTTGCTGGCCGCCGCCCTCACCCTCCAGATGCATACGCCCGATGCGCAGCCCGGGACTTTCCCGCTCGCACCCGTGGTGGACGGGGATTTTCTGCCCGAACGACCCGTCGACGCGTTTCGGCATGGTCGGGCGCACCGCGTGCCATTGATCATCGGGACGAATGATCGGGAAGGGTCGGCCTTCAGAGGGCGGGTGAGCATTCTTCCGACGTCACGAGACCGCATCCAGGCGCTCTTCAAGCGGGCGCCGGAGAACGTACGTGACGCCATGCGCGAGGCCTATCCGGGATTGCACACCAGGCGCATGTCATCGGATTTCGGCGGCGACTTCGCCTTCTGGTTTCCGAGTGTGACCGTGGGCTCGCTGCACTCCCGAGTGGCCCCCGTGCACTTCTATCGCTTTGATCTTGCGCCTCGCTTGATGCACGTGATCGGCCTCGGCGCCACACACGGCATCGAACTCTTCGCCCTGTTCAACGACGTCGACACGGTGTTTGCCCGGACGGCGACGTCTCTCGGCGGACGACGGGCGTTCATCAACGCGGGCGAGCGGATGCGCCGGCATTGGGTGCACTTCGCGTGTACGGGCGTCGTCGAGCACTCGTGGCCGGCGTACACAGAAAGCGATCGTCGAACTCTGATCATCGACGCGGTCGATCGGGTGGAATCCGACCCTCGCGGCCACCGCCGGGAGGCCTGGCAACGGTTTCTGCCCGACGCCTAGCGCAGCCCCCGGGCGCGGGCTCCGCCGTCGCGAAGGCGTTTAGCCGTGTCGGTCTGGCGGCCGATACGGCGCCTACCTCCGCGGAGCGAAGCCAGAGCCGGGCCCTAGTGCTGAGCCGCGGACGTGTCGGGAGCGTCGGGAGCTGGCGACTCGGGCGCGTGGGGCCGAGGGTCGTGGGGCTTGGGGCGCGGTGTGTCAGACATCTGTAGTACCTCTCTCAAGTTACTTGCCGGTCTGTCGGGCGAGCTATCGACCGACGTACAGCTGACCGTACTCCCCTTCACCGGCATTGCCGTGCAACCCACCCGGAAAGGGCGAAGTGGTCCGTGACACGCCACGCCTGTCATGATAATGTCATTACAACTTGCCAAAGAGAACACAATGTAAGGGGCCGGCATGAGCGCGTCGAACGAAGAGAACGTGCTTCCCATGGGCCTCTTCATGGACCTGCAACGGTCGGGGCCGATCCCCCTGTACTTCCAGGTATCGCAGCGCATTGAGAAGGCGATCCTCAGCGGAGAGCTGCCCGTCGGCGCACGCCTCGAAAACGAGGTCGGTCTGGCTGAGCGCCTCGGGCTGAGCCGCCCGACCGTGCGCCGAGCCATCCAGGACATCGTCGACAAGGGCCTGCTCGTTCGCCGCCGCGGGATCGGCACCCAGGTCGTGCATGGCCAGGTCACGCGCAAGGTCGAGCTCACCAGCCTCTATGACGATCTCACCAACACCCAGAAGGTTCCGTCCACGCACCTGCTCACGTTCGAGAGCGTGCCGGCGGATGCCCCGGTGGCGGAGAAGCTCGCCTGCGATGTGGGAACCCCCACCCTGCATATCCGTCGCGTGCGCCTCGCCGACGACGTTCCCGTGGCCGTGATGGAGAACTGGCTGCCCGAGGAGTTCCTCACGATGGAGCCCGAGGACCTCGTGACCTACGGGCTGTACCAGGTGTTGCGCTCCCGCGGCGTCACGATGCGCGTGGCTCGCCAGCGCATCGGCGCCCGCAAGTCGACGAACGAAGAATCCGAGCTGCTCGACGTGGAGAAGAACGCGGCCCTGCTCACCATGGACCGTACCGCTTTCGACAACTCAGGCCGCGCTGTCGAGTTCGGCCATCACTGCTACCGCCCCGACCTGTATTCCTTCGAGGTCACCCTCGTCGAGAAGTAGCCGCTAGGCCGTCGGGGGCCTCCTGAGCTCCTCGGCGAGGGCGTCAAGCTCCGCGCCGCCGGCCATCAGCCGCGTCATCTCCTCGAGCGAAATCTCGCTCCGGGCAAACAACCCGAGACTCACTCCGCGGCGCAGCAGCAGGAAACGATCGCCAACGGGGTAGGCGTGGTGCGGATTGTGCGTGATGAACACCACGCCGAGTCCGAGATCGCGAGCCTGCGCGATGTATTTCAGCACCACGGCGGCCTGTTTCACGCCGAGGGCGGCGGTCGGTTCGTCAAGGATGATCGCCTTCGCCCCGAAGTACACCGCGCGGGCGATGGCCACGGACTGCCGTTCACCTCCGGACAGGGTGCCGATCGGCTGGTCGACGTCGCGCAGGTCGATGCCCATCCGGGCCAGCTCGGCCAGGGTGGTGCGTCTCATCCGTTTCACGTCGAGGCGGCGGAAGGGCCCGCGCCCGCGTGTCAGTTCGGAGCCGAGAAAGAAATTGCGCCACACGGGCATCAGTGACACAACGGCGAGGTCCTGGTACACCGTCGCGATGCCGAGCGCGAGAGCGTCGCGAGGGCTGCCGAAGCGGCGGGGTTCGCCGTTCCAGAGCAGCACCCCCTCGGACGCCGCGTGTGCCCCCGCCAGGATCTTGATCAGCGTCGACTTGCCGGCCCCGTTGTCGCCGAGCACGCAGAGCACCTCCCCCGCCCCGACGGCCGCCGATACGCCACGCAGCGCCACGATCGCCCCGTACGTCTTGCCGATGCCGCGAACCTCGAGCAGGGGCGTGACAACGGATGCCGCCGGGCTCACGACCGCTCCCCCGCCTGGCGTCGCACGTACAGGTTGACCAGCACCGCCATCAGCAGCATGCCGCCGAGAAACGCCTTCAGCCAGTTGTTGTCCCACTGGGCGAAGACGATACCCTGCAGGGTCATGCCGTAGATCAGGGCACCGAGGGCGGCGCCGATCGCGGATCCGTAGCCGCCGGTGAGCAGGCATCCGCCCACCACGGCGCAGATGATGTAGATGAATTCCTGGCCGATACCCGTCGTGGCCTGCACGGTCGACACGTCGAAGAGTTGCAGCATGCCCACGAGCCAGCCGGCGCCCGCGGTGGTCATGAACAGGCCGGTCTTCACCCTCATGACCGGCACGCCGAGCTGCCGGGCGCTCGCGGGCTGCCCGCCCACCGCGAAGATCCAGTTGCCCGCACGGGTGCGCAGCAGGATCCACGTGGCCACGGCGGTCACCGCGATCCACCAGACGACCGCCGTTTTGATGTTCGCGCCCAGGAACGGGAACGACGACCCGAAGTACACCTTGACCGCGTCGAAACCGGGAACGGCCCCCATGCCCTGTATGGCCACGGACCCGGTGATCAGCTTCGTCACGGCCAGGTTCATGCCCTGCAGGATGAAGAAGGTGGCCAGCGTCACGATGAAGCTCGGCAGGCCGGTTCGCATCACGATGACCGCGTTTCCGGCCCCGATCAGGAGCGCCGCGGCGAGCGCGATCAGCATCGCGAGCCAAATGGCGAGTCCCCATTGGGTCGTCATCACACCCACGATGAGGCCCGTGGTTCCGGTCATCGCACCCGCGGACAGATCGAACTCCCCGCCGATCATCAGCAGCGCGACGGCGACGGCCATGATCCCGAACAGCGACGCCGAATAGAGCCAGGTCGAGACGCCCGCCGCGGTGAGAAACACGGGTGCCATCAGCGAGAAGAATGTGAAGACGGCCAGCGCCGCCACCGCCGCCCCGATTTCGGGCCGACGCAACAACGTCACGGCGCGACGTGCGGTCGTGGTCCGTTCATCGGCCGGCGCGAAAGCGGGGAGCGTCACCGCGTACCGTTGGCGGCGAACCGGGCAACCTCGGCCACGTTGTCGCGCGTGACGAAGCCGGGCCCCGAATACACCGGCCGGCCGCCACCGACCGTGTCGCCGTTGCGCTTCTGCAGCGTGAGGAACACGACCGGCAGGTATCCCTGAGAGTAGGGCTGCTGGTCCACGGCGAAGAGGATTTTGCCGTCTTCGATGAGTGTGGTCACGTCGGCGGACACGTCGAAGGTCGCGAGCGTGGCGGTGCTCGACGCTTCGGCGATCGCCTGCGCCGCGGCGACACCCACGGCTGGTTGGAGCGTGAGCACGCCGTCGATCGACGGGTCGGCCAGGAGCTTGCTCTTGACCGTGTTCTGGGCATCCGCGATGTTGGCAATATCGACCTGCACGTTGGACAGGGTGCCGCCGAGGGTGTCGGCGGCACCGTTGCACCGCTCTTCAAGCCCGGAGTTCCCGGCCTCGTGGATCACGCAGATCACATGTGTCACGCCGGCCTTCGCGAGTTGCTCTCCCGCGCCCTGCCCCGCAATGAACTCGCTCTGGCCCACGTGGGTCTGGGCGCCGAAGGCCTTCGAATCCTCGAGGCCGGAGTTGATGGTTATCACCGGGATTCCGGCCGCAACGGCGCGCTCAACCGCGTCTTTGACACCGGCGGGATTGGCCATCGACACGATCAGGCCGTCGGGCTTCGACGCGATCGCGGCGTCGATGAGTTGGCTCTGCTTCACCGGATCACCATCGCCCTGGTACGTGACCGTGGCGCCGAGATCGGTACCCGCCTGTTCCGCGCCACTCTTCACGACGTCCCAGAAGGAATCGCCCGGGGTGCCGTGCGTGACCATCGCGATGACGGCGTCATCTGCCGATGTGGCGGTCGTCGTGTCGCCGGGGGCGGTGGTGCATCCGGCCAGGGTCAGCGGGATGAGGATGAGCGCGGCGAGCCAACTCTTGTGCTTTTTCATTTTCTGCAACCTTCGTTGCCTCAATTCTGGCCTGTCCGACGCGAATTCGCCGCACCGGCGCACGAATTCCCGCGGCATGGCGGCACAAATCGAGGGCGGCTCGGCCTCCCGAGCCGCCCCCCAACTGCGTCGAACCTAGAAGGCTCCCTCTCGGAACCGCGCCAGGCCGACTGCCCCCTCCACGACGGCGGCCGTGAGCTCTTCGACGCTGGTGTCTTCGCGACGCGCGTCCATGATCTTCTTGCCGTGGTTCATCACAATGTGGCGGTCGCAGACCTGGAAGGCATGGTGCAGGTTGTGGGTCACCAGGACCGAGCTGACACCCTCGCCCTTCAACTGCGTGAGGTAACCCAGCAGCGCCTCCGTCGCGCGAACGGCAAGCGCAGACGTGGGCTCATCCAGGATGAGCAGGCTGCGCTTGAAATGAACGGCTCGCGCGATGGCCACCGCCTGAGCCTGGCCGCCCGACAGCGAGGAGACCAATTGCTTGGAGCTCTTGATCCCCTCTATGGTCACGACGCTGTCGAGAACATCCGCGGCGATGGCATCCATCTCCTTCATCTTCATGAAGCCGAAAGAGTTGGTCATCTCTCGTCCCATGAAAATGTTGCGCGTGATTGTCATCTGGGGAACGAGGGCAGAATCCTGAAAAATGGTCTCCACTCCCAGCTTCTCTGTGACGTCTCGGCTCATCCTGTCGATCTTCTTGCCGTCCCAGAAGAAGTCACCCACGGTGGAGTCGACGACGCCGGACATGATCTTGACCAACGTCGACTTGCCGGCTCCGTTGTCGCCCAGAAGACCGACGACCTCGCCCTTGCCGATGTCAAAGGACACGTCGTTGAGAACGGTATTGGGGCCGTATTTCTTGGACACGCCCTCGATTCGAAGTAGTGCGTTACTCATCGCGCTTTCCCTTCCATGAGCTTGTTGAAGATCGCCGCCAGGACGATGGTGACACCGACGAAGAGGGTGATGTAGAAGCCGGGTGCCTTCGCGAGGATGAGCCCGTTACGGATCAACTCGATGAGCGTTGCCCCCACAATGATGCCGATGACACTGCCGCGTCCGCCGAAGAGCGACGTGCCTCCCACGACCGCCGCGGCGATGGCGAAGAGGGTGAAGTCTTCCGTCGCGGTTCCGCCAGGCTGAATCGAGGACGTGCGCACGGCGATCAGGATCGACGCGAAGCCGACGAGCGCACCGAAAATCGCGAAGGACATGAGCTTGACCTTCTTGGTGTTGATTGAGATCGCTTCGGCCGCGGCGGGATTGCCGCCGACGGCATAAATGTGATTTCCGAGACGGTGACGGTGCAGGAAGAATCCCACGATGATCCCAATGATGATCAACCACACCAGCTGCGAGCGGAAGAAGCCGAAGTCGTGGGCGAAGAGGAATTCCATTGTTCCTTCGCGGGAGGTGGTGAGCGCCGCCGGGGACGTGCCGTTGATGAAGATGCCGGCGCCCATCCAGAAGAAGCTCATTCCCAGCGTGGCGATGAAGGACGGAATCTTGGTGAAGACGACGATCGCCCCGTTGACGAGTCCGACGGCGACTCCCGTGCCGATACCGGCGACGATGCCCACCCACATTCCGGCGGCCTCCGATGCCTGAATGAAGACGATGGCACTCAGGGTGATATTGGCACCCAGGGAGAGATCGAACTCTCCGGAGATCATCAGGATGCCGGCGGCGAGCCCGAGGATGGCCAGCACCGGCACGCTCTGCGAGACAACGCCGGACAGGTTGTACGGGTTCAGAAAGGCGAAGCCCGTGGGCGAGATGAGGCTGGCGGTGATGTAGCCGACAAGGAGAACTAGCAGCACAATGCTGATCTCCAGTGGGCCACGGCCGCGAATGAACTGCATGTTGTAGCTCAACCGGCCGAAAAATGATTCCGGTTCGCCGGCCGGCTTGCGTCGAACGGCGATGGCTTCGGTCGGCAGCGCGACCTCGAGAATGGGGCCCTTGTGGCCGGGAGAATTGTCTGACATGGCTTCTTTCCTTAGAGCACATGAAGTGAAGGTGCCGGGAGTGGTGGAATGTGAGTTGACCGGGGCCGACTGCAGAGGAGCCGGCCGGCCCCGGTGAACGTGGGGGCTAGAGGGAGCCGCAAGCTACCAGCGGATGCCCTGCAGGTCAGATTCCTCAATGTTGCCGACGTTGTCCTTGGTGATCAGGCCGAGACCGCCGGAGTTGATGTTCGCGGGCGAGAAGCCGAAGTCGACCGAGAGGATGCCCTGCATGGTGGACTGGAAGCCCTGAATGTAGCCCTGCTGGTCGGCCGTTGCGAGGATGACGCCGTCCTTCAAGCCCTGCACGATCTGGGGAGCAGTGTCGAAGCCGATGACCGCCACATCCGAGAGCCCGGAGGCCTGCAGGGCGGCAGGGAGGTTGCGGTGCGGGGTTCCGCCGACCGGGATGACGGCCTTGACATCGGGGTTGGCGACGAGCCAGGAGGTGAGGGCGTCGAGCGCGCCGGCATCGTCGCCGCCGACACGAAGCCACTGCGACTGGGGAAGAACGCCGACGCCGGCCTTCTCGAGAACGTCGAAGGCACCGCCACCACGCTGCAGCGCGTAGGGCTGGTCGGGTTCTTCCGCGGTGATCAGCACTTTGTCGCCGGGCTGCACCTTGCCGGAATCCAGAAGGGCCTGGCCGACGATGCCACCGACCTCATAGAAGTCCTGACCGACGAAACCGGAAACACACTCCCCGGCACTGTCCGGCGCGGGAACATTGTATGACACCACCGTGATACCGGCGTCGTGCGCCTGGCAGGCAACGTCGACCCAGGCTTCGCCCTCGTTGAACGGCATGAAGATGACTGCGGGGTTGGTGGCTATTGCGGTCTGAACCAGGGTGACCATTGTCGCGGGGTCGGCGTCGGCTGTCTGGTGGGTGAGGTCAAGATTGCCGAGCTTCGCGGCATCCTCTGCCCCGGCGAGGATCTGCGCCCAGAAGGCGTCTGATGCCGGGTTGTAGTAGGTGATGAAGTAGGCGTCGCGGTTCTCGGCACGAGAGCCGAAACCGGATTCGAGGCCGTCTGAGCCGGCGGCTGATGTGGTTCCGGCCGAGGTGCAGGCCGCCAGACCGAGCATTGCTGTGCTGGCGATGGCGACGGCAACCAGGCCGCGTTTGGTGGAGAGATTGAGTTTCACGTCGTTGTGTCCCTTTCAAAAGAACGAATGTGTGGCGCGCCCAAACCGAGGCGGGGTGCGCTGCAAACAGGTGACCGTCGCGGGGGAACCGGGTGGCGATAATGTTTGTTAGGACATTTTTACGTCATAACGTAAGCAAGCGCAACCCCTACATTGTGCAGTTGGGCAGCCGTTACGAAACGGTGATGAAATCGTGAACGTTACGATGACAGGAACGGCGAAAGGAGCCACTGTGCCCGACAGCTCATCCGTGACATCGCCGAACAACGGGCCGCGGCCAGCGACCATGGCGGACGTCGCACGTCGAGTCGGAGTGTCACGGCAGCTCGTGGGGCTCGTGTTTCGCAATGCGGCCGGAGTAGGTGCCGACACGCGACGCAAGATCCTCGGCGCGGCCGCGGAGCTGGGGTACAGCCCCAATATGGCGGCCCGCTCCCTCCGCGCCGGGTCAACCAAATACATCGGGGTTGTCTTTAATCCGGCCCACTCCGCGCCGGTCGAAATCATTGAGTGGCTGTACACGTTTGCCCATGAGGCCGGCTACAAGCTGGTGGTCAGCGCGCTGACGCCGACTCGGGACGAGAGCGAGGCCATCACAGAGATCGTCGGGTACCGGTGCGAGGCTCTCATCCTCATCGCTCCCAGATCCTCGCCGGAACTCCTTCGTCGGGTCGTCGGCACGATCCCGCTCGTCATCATCGGGCGAGGAATGCCCGACTCCGGCTTCGACCAGGTACGTTCCCAGGGGGACGCCGGCATCGAAGCAGTGGTGGACTATCTCGCCGGCCGGGGCCACACCGAGATCACATTCGTGCACGGCGCCGACATGCTCGATGCCGACGTTCGGCTTGCCGGATACCGCAACGCGATGACGAGGCTTCGCCTCACGCAGGACCTCGTCGACGTGCGGGGCGACTACACCGAGGAATGCGGTGCCACCGCGGCACGGCGCCTTCTGGCCCGGGACGCCCTGCCGACCGCCATCGTCTGCAACAACGATCAGGCCGCGCTCGGGCTGAGCCACACCCTGGGCGCGGCCGGAGTTCGTATTCCCGTTGATGTCTCCATCACGGGGTTCGATGACAGCCGGATCGCCCGACTCTCGTTCATGAATCTGACCACGGTGCGTCAGGATCCGAAAGAGGTCGGTCAGGCAGCCATCGCCGCCGCGATCGCACGAATCACGCACGGCGGGGCGGCCCCGACGGAGGTCCTCACGAGCGCGCGACTCGTCGTCCGCGGCAGCACAACCGGGCCGTCCCGGTAGACCGGCTAGGCGAATTCGAACAGTGCCCGCATCCACTCGAGCGCGTCGTCATTGGGAAGAGATCCATCGCTGGCATTGTGCCGCCCGTAGACGCCCACTCGCTCCGCACCCAGCTCGGTGAATGCGCGGTCGATGATCTCGCTGCCCTGGCTGTAGGTCTCGTAGCTGCTGTCGCCCAGGCCGAACATGGCGTACGTGATGCCGGCGAGATCAGGTCGTTCGCTCATCAGCGCCTCGAACAGCGGCTTTGCTCCTCCCGGAAGCTCGCCGTCCCCATGTGTCGAGCACACGACAACGACGAAGACGGCGGGGTCGAAGTCGGCGACATCGAAATCCGACATGTCGTACACCGAGACCTCATGATCCCCCGCCATTTCGGCGGCGAGGTCTTCCGCGACCAATTCGGCGTTGCCTGATTCCGTTCCATACAGAATGACGGTCTTGCTCATGGACGTTCCTTTCGTGCAGGTGGTTTGGGGAGAGCACGTGGGGCGTGCGTCAGACACGGTTGCGTTCGGGCAGGCCGCCGAAGCCGGGTTTGCCGCCCGGGAACTCGCCGGCAGCGAAGGCAGCCCCGACGACGTCGGCCACGGACTTTGCGTCGGTTCGATTAGCCGGGATGGTGCCGTGCGGTCCCCGGCGAAGCCATCCGACGCAATACAGGCCCGCGGCGAGACGACCGCTGTCCAGATGGCTGTCGGCCGATTCGTGGTCGCTGCGGCGCAGGGAAGCGTCGACGGCTTCGGAGAATCCGATCGCCGTGAGCACGGAATCCGACGCAAGCTCAAGAGAGCCGACGCTGCCGTCTGCGCGCCGAAAGACAGTGGCGTCGACCGAGCCAGTGCCCGTGAGGCGATCGGGAGCCCAGCCGAAGTGGAACCGTACGGTGCGCGCGACATCTGCGTCGGCATCTGCCGGCGAGGCGGGCACGGACTCCGCGATGAGAGCCGCGACCGCATCTCGCCGGGTGCCATCCTGGCCGTCTCCGACGGGCGTGTGCAGTTCCCGATCGGCGGCGAAAAACTGCACGTTGGGAATCTTGGAGAGCTCGCGGATCATATTGGTGTCGAACTTGGCCTGAACCGCACATGAACGCCCGACCACATCAATGTGCCGCACCGGACCAGCCATGATGCGACCCACCACGTCTTCGGCCACTCCATGGGACCGCAGCTCTTCCGGCGACGTCAGGAGCAAGCGCACGAGGTCGATGGCGACATTTCCGTGGCCGACAATGGTGACTCGCGAGCCGAAGTGAACCTCGTCGGCGCTTTCCTCCGGGTGACCGTTGATTAGGCGTGTCACCCGACCGGAGCCGTAGACACCGGTCAATCCGTCATCCGCTCCCCGCTCACCGGGGATGCCGAGGGCACGGTCCGCCGGCAGCCCGGTGGCCAGCACCACGACATCGAAGGCCGCCCGCAATTGGTGCATGGTGATGTCCCGACCGATTTCGGTCTTACCGACAAAGCGCACGCCATCGCGTTCGAACAGTCGGTCGAACTGCCGGGTGACGGCCTTCGTTCCGGTGTGATCCGGGGCAACCCCGTAGCGCACGAGCCCGTATGGCAGGGACAGGCGATCGAAGATCACAATGTCGGAATCAGTCCAGCGCTTACGCAAAAAATGCGCGAGGTAGCAACCGGACGGACCACTGCCGACGATGGCAATCGACGGCCCGGCCGCCTGTGGCAGTGAACTCGTATGCATCACAGCTGCTCCCTTGCAGTGCCAAAATCCGGCGTCTCGAACTTTGTCATGTCAACATACCATAATTTGACTAGCACGTGCTAGTGTTTCGTTCACAACGCCGACCGAGTGCCGGCACAGAGTCCGCGAAGGAGTGGCCAATCCAATGACGCTAGCCGCCGAACCCAGTGCGCAGGAACGGGGCGAATGCCCGTTCCCCGCCGCCCCCACGTCCGTTCCGGAGACAACCGGGAGCTCGCTCACGCACCTCACGGTGCACTACGATCCGCTGTCCTTCGCCGCCTTCGACCATCCCTACGATCTTTATCGTCGGCTCCGGGACGAAGCTCCGGTCTACTACAACGCCGACCGTGACCTGTACGTGGTCTCGCGCTACGACGACGTGCAGGCCGGACTGAAAAACCACGAGCAGATGGTCAACGCCTTCGGCAACGACATCGACGGAACCCACGACTCCTACGGAAGCGGCAACCTGGTGGCGCAGGACCCGCCCCGGCACACCGCACTGCGGGCATCGGTTCGCCGCGTGTTCGCGGCGCGGGAGATCCTCGCCAAGGAAGACGGCCTCCGAAAGTTTTCCCACATCCTGCTCGGGCAGATGCACGACAACGGCGGCGGCGACTTCACCGCGGAATTCGCGTTGCCACTGGCCATAGCCGCCGCCACGAACCTCGTGGGTCTGCCGGCCGACGATAACGCGATGCTGCAGGACCATCTCTGGCGCGCCATGCAGCGCACCGTCGGCGAGTTCGGCATTCCCGACGACGCGGCCGCCTCCAACCAGGAGACAGAACACCACATCGACGAAGCCGTCGAGCGGCGACGTATCGCCATTGCCGCCGGCGCCGATACCGCCGGTTCAGACGCGATCACCCAGATCCTGTTGGGCGTGCAGAAGGGGAAGGTTGAGCAGGCCGAGCAGGTCGGCCTGTCGCACCTGATTCTCTCCGCGGCAATCGATGCCCCGGCCGCTCTCATCACGAACTGTGTTGCCGTGCTGGACAAGTTCCCTGCCCTCCAGCAGCACCTGCGCGAGCATCCCAATCTGATCGGTGCGTTCGTGGAGGAGACCCTGCGCTATGACACTCCGGGACAGAACCTTTCCCGACAGACCACAGCCGAGGTCATCATCGGCGATGTCACCATCCCCGCCGACTCACGCGTCATGCTGCTGCTCGGGTCCGCCAACCGGGATGAGCGGGTGTTCGAGAACCCGGATGCCTTCGACCTCGGTCGGGAGTTCACTCCCAAGACGCGGATCATGTCATTCGGCGACGGTATTCACGCGTGCATGGGTTCTCCGCTGGCCAGACTCGCCACCCGGGTCGCGATGGAAACCCTCCTTGCCGGGCCGTCAATATGCATCGTCGGCACCCCGGAACGATGGGTCAAGCAGATGGTGCGTGGCTTCGCCGTGCTGCCCGTGAAGTTCAGTTGATGGCGGGCGCACGCACGATGCAGTACCGTAACTTCGGCCGAACCGGGTGGAAGGTCAGCGAGATCTCTTTCGGCGGCTGGCAACTCGGCGGCCAGTGGGGCACCGTCGAAGACGACGAGTCGGTGCGCACGCTTCTGCACGCCTACGCCAAGGGGATCAACTTCGTCGATACCGCCGAGCTGTATGGCGCCGGCCACAGCGAAGAGGTGATCGGCGAATCCCTGCGTCGCTGGACGGGCGACAGAATCTACGTCGCCACAAAGATTCAGCCCACGGTGTGGCCGAGCGCCGACGAGGACCACCCGCTGATGAGCGGGCGCTACCCCGAGTGGCACCTTCGCAACGGTGTCGAACTGGCACTCAAACGTCTGGGCGTGGAGCGTCTCGACCTGCTGCAGCTGCACGGCTGGTTTGCCGACGGCATCCAGGACCTCGACTGGCTGGAAACCCTGAACGCACTCCGGGTCGAGGGCAAGATCGACAAGATCGGTGTCTCCATCCGCGACTACCGGCCGGAGGAGGGCGTCGATATCGCGAAGCTCGGACTCGTGGACTCGATCCAGGTCATCTTCAATATGTTCGAGCAGCGACCGGCCCACGACCTGTTCCCGGCGGGCGCGGCGAGCGGGACGGCGTTCATCGACCGCGTCGCCTTTGATTCCGGTTCGCTCAGCGGGCGCTGGACCGAAGACACCTACGCAACGTGGGAAAAGGGTTCCGTGCAACACGAACTGTTTCGGGGTGACCGTTTCGCCGAAACCCTCGGCCGAGTGGAGCTTCTCAAGAAGCTCTGCGCCCCCTATTACTCCACGCTCGCCGAGGCGGCCATGCGGTACACCCTAAGCTCACCGCACGTGTCGACCGTCATCGCCGGCATCCGCACAATGGACCACGTGGACCGTAACGTTTCCTATTCCGACGGCGTGCCCTTTCCCCAGGAGTTGAGTGACCAGCTGGCCGAGCACAACTGGCCACGAAACTACTACAAGTGATGGCGATCGAGCCGCACATGGTGCAGGCCGAACTGCTGGCACCCGCCGAACTGAAGGCCGCAGTACGGGCCTGTCCCGTGGTCTACCTTCCGCTCGGCAGCCTCGAGTTTCACAGCGCTCACCTGCCCATCGGACTCGATGCGCTCAACGCCCACGGCGTGTGTGTCGGTGCGGCGACGGCCAACGGCGGTATCGTTCTGCCTCCGGTATATCAGGGCGTCGGAGGCGGGCATTCGGACTATCCGTGGACGATCATGATGACGTCGGACGCGGGCGTTCGCGCGCACCTGGAACAGACCCTGGCCCGCCTGGAGTATTTCGGCTTTCGGCTGGCCGTCATCTTCACGGGTCATTTCGCCGAGGAGCAGCTGGCCATGATCGACGGCATCGCCGCGGACTGGCGCGACGCCGGACACGCCCTGGACGTGCTGGCCACCGGGGTCAACCGTTGCGAGAGCGCACCACTGGCGCCGGATCATGCCGGGGTCTTCGAGACGGCACTCCTGCATTCTCTGCACCCGGACCTGGTGCGCCTCGACCGCCTTCCCTCGGCTGCCGAGCATCCCGGCGTCGACCCGGACGGCAACCCGATGGGCGATCACCGGCACGACCCGGGGCATCCGTTGTGGGGGATTTTCGGTCCGGACCCGCGCGGCTTCGACGCCGCGCAGTCCACGGCGCTGCATGATGCCCTTGTGCGGTGGCTGGCCGAGGCCGCCGCCGAGCGCCTCACCGCCCTGTAGCGCGGGCCTCGTCGCCCACGCGCCGCAAAACCGCACGTGCGCCCGATATTTCGGGCGCACGTGCGGTTTTGTGACGCACGAGCTCAGGCGAGACGGATGGAATCCGTCATCAGCTCGCGCTGGTAGATGGCGGTCTCGGCGGCCGTCTCATCTTCCGCGAACACGCTCGACACCATCACGGCGTCCGGGCGGTCCAGGAAACCGATCTCCTTGAGCCCGCCGAAGAACTCCGGCCAGTTCACGTCGCCGTCTCCCATTTTCAGATGCTGATGCACGCGCACGGCGTTGCCGGGCGGGTTGGTGATGTAGCGCAGGCCGTGCGACGCGTGGTGGTCCATACTGTCCGACACGTGCACGAGTCCGAGCCTGTCGCCGGCGGCCCGCATGATCTCCAGCGGGTTGTTTCCGTAGTGGAACGTGTGCGACGCCACGTACACGAACCCGAAGTTCTTCGAGTTGATGCCGCGGATCACCCGCAGGGCGGCGAGGCCGTCTTCGACGAAGTCGTCCGGGTGCGGGTCGATCAGCACGCGGATCCCCTCGCTCTCGATGATCGGCACGAGCTCCTCCATCGAGCGGTAGAAGGCGCGCTCGGACTCCTCCGGCTTTTCCGGGCGGCCGGAGAATTCGGTGTTCATCGTGTCGACCCCGAGCTCCACCGTGATCTGGATGGCGCGCTTCCAGTAGCGGACCGCCGCCTCTCTCGCATCCTCGTCCGGACCGGACCACCGCAGGACCGGCAGAACGGATGCCACGCCCACCCCGGCGTCCGTGCAGGCCTTCTTGAAGGACTGCACAAGCTCGTCATCGGCCTTGGGGTGGTTGTGGAACGGAATGAAGTCGGCGTGCGGCGTGAGCTGCAGCCATTCGTAGCCGAGGTCGGCCGCGAGTCGGGGAAACTCGAGCAGCGAGTGCGAGTGGTGGAACGGTGTGGGGTCGAGCGCGATCTTCACGAGTGGCCTTTCGAATACGGGGTGGGGGACGGCTAGTTGTAGAACGCCGGCCGCGGCACGTAGGCGACCTCTTCGCGTTCGCCGGTCTGCTGGGCCTTCACGCCGGCCTCGCAGGATGCGGCGACGAGGTAGCCGTCCCACGCGCTCGGGCCGTCGATCTCGCCGCGCTTGCTGGCGTTGACCCAGCGCTGGATCTGCGCGTCGTAGGCGTCCGCGAAACGGGTCTTGAACGTCGCGTGCTCCTCGCCGAAGATGCGCCCGTCCTGCCACCGGGTGAGGCCGGCCGTGCGGCCGATCTCGGCGACGCCCTTCTCGAACACGGCCTCGGTCTTCACCTGATAGCCGAACTGGATGTTCACGTTCATTTCGACGTCCACGAGGATTCCCGACTGCGTCTCCAGCAGCACGAGGATGGGGTCATGGAGCCAACTCGGCGCGAGGGAATTGCGCCTGGAACGCTTGACCTCGACGGCCACGATGGGCGAGTCGGTGAGGTAGCGCACCACGTCGATCTCGTGCACCACCGAGTCGGTGATCAGCATGCTGTCGGTGTAGCCCTCACCTGTGGTGGGATTGCGGTGCGCGCAGTGCATCGCAACAAGGGCTCCGGCGTCGCCGGTCTCGATGAGCTCACGCAGCTGCATGTACTCCCGGTCGAAGCGGCGCATGAAGCCCACCTGGATGAGTTTCTTTCCGCCCGCCTCTTCTGCCGCGAGTACGCGCAGCGACGACACCGGGTCTTGCGTCAGCGGCTTCTCGCAGAGGATCGGCAGGCCGGCCGCGAGCGCGGGCAGAAGCACCGTCTCGTGGAACTGACCGGGCGTGGCGACGAGCACGGCGTCGATGTCGTCGCGCGCCAGCGCCTCGTCGAAGCTGCGCAGGGCGACGGCACCGGGCGCGAGCAGGGCCGCGGCCTCGCCGCGGGCCGCATCCGGCTCGACGACAACGCTGACGCGGGCGCCCACGATGCGTTCGGTGATGCGGTTGATGTGGTCCGCGCCCATCTGTCCGGCGCCGACAACGGCAACACGAAGTTCTGTCATGGTTCTACTCCTCGATGAGTGATGAATGGTTAGCGGATGCGCGCGGCGCGCGTGCAACCGAAGATGTGCTCGCGCGTGCGCGTGGCGATGGGGAGCCCGTTGTCGATGGGGCAGCCGTACATGTCCTGCTCGACGATGGCGAAGATCTCGGGGTTGATGCGGCTGACGGCCTCGATGATCGGGCCGAGTTCCGGCACGCCGAGGGGCGGTTCGCACATGACGCCGCGGGCGACGGCGTCGACGAAGGGCATGTCGTTCTTGAGCGCCTCCGCGAGGATGTGCGGCTCGACCTGCTTGAGGTGGAGGTAGCCGATGCGCTCGGGGTGGGCTTCGATGAGCTTGAGGTTGTCACCGAGGTAGTAGGCGAAGTGGCCGGTGTCGAGGCACAGGTTGGTGTACTGCTGGCTCGTCTCGGCGAGGAAGCGCTCCACCTCACGGTAGGTGCCCACGTGGCTGTCCGCGTGCGAGTGGAACTGCTGGCTGATTCCGAACTCTTCGAGCAACGCCTTGCCGAGTTTGTCGTGTCCGGCGGCGAGCTTGGCCCACTGCTCGTCGTCGAGGGTGCGGGATTCGAGGACCTCGGCCGTGGCGTCGCTGCGCCACAGGTCGGGGATCACGACGAGGTGCTCGGCGCCGAGCCTGGAGACAAGACCGGCCACGTCGAGAGCCTGATCCCAGGCGCGTTTCCACTGGTCCTCCCCCTTGTGGAAACCGGTGAAAACCGTGCCGGCGGAGAGCTTGAGGTCACGCTTGGCGAGCTCGTCTTCGAGCTGGGCGGGGTCGGTGGGCAGGTAGCCGAAGGGGCCGAGTTCGAGCCAGTGGTAGCCAGCGGTCTGCACCTCGTCGAGGAAGCGCTCCCAGGGGATCTGCCCGGGGTCGTTCGGGAACCAGACGCCCCAGGAATCGGGGGCGGTGCCGATGCGCAGCTGTTCGGTGGTCGCGAGGGAAGAGGACATGGTCAGTTCCTTTCTAGAGCGCCGGCGCCGAGGTGCGGCTTCTGGCTGGTCTTGTGTTCGAGGTAGTCGATGCGTGCGGCCTGGGTGGTGTCGAGGGTGGAGACTTCGGCCACCGGAACATCCCACCAGCCCTCGCCGTCGGGGGCATAGAGCCGGGGGTCGTTGTTGATGTGGATCATGGTCGCCCGGGTGGACGCCTTGGCCGTCTTCATGGCGGCGGACAGGTCGGTGATCGCGTTGGCGGTGGGTTCGATCGTGATCACGTCGAGGCCGTAGCTGGCGGCGTTCGCGGCGAGGTCGATGGGCAGGATCTCGCCCTGCTCGAAGTTGTTTCCCTCTTTGTCCTGGTAGCGGTACAGGGTTCCGTAGCGCTGCGAACCGACGTCTTCGCTGAGGTGGCCGATGGAGGCGTAGCCGTGGTTCTGGATCAGCACGATGATGAACTTGATGCCCTCTGCGACGGCCGACACGATCTCGGAATGCATCATGAGGTACGAGCCGTCACCGACCATCACGATGGAGTCGCGGGTCGAGTCGGCCCTGGCGACACCGATGCCGCCGGCGATCTCGTAACCCATGCAGGAGAAGGCGTATTCCACGTGGTACCCGAGGTCGTCGCGCACGCGCCACAGTTTGTGCAGGTCGCCCGGGAGCGATCCCGCGGCGCAGACGACCACGTCGCGGGGGTCTGAGGCCTGCTGTACGGCACCGATGATCTCGGACTGGCTCGGCAGAGACAGGCCGCGGTCCACGAAAGACTCGTCCACCGCGGCATCCCAGGAGGCCTTCTCCCGCGTGTAGTCCGACACGTAGTCCGCCGAGACGCGGAAGCCTTCGAGGGCCTCGGTCAGTTCGAGGAGCGACTCGCGGGCATCCGCCACGACGGGGATCGCGCTGCCGTGCTTGAACGCGTCGAAGGAGGCGATGTTGATGTTGATGAAGCGCACATCGCCGTTTTGGAACGCGGTGCGGCTCGAGGCCGTGAAGTCGCTGTACCGCGTGCCGATGCCGATAACGAGGTCGGCCTGGGCCGCGGCTCGGTTCGCCGCCGTGGTTCCCGTGGCACCGACCGCACCGAGGTTCTGGGCGTGGTCCCAGGCCAGCGATCCGACGCCGGCCTGGGACATTCCCACGGGGATGCCGGTGGTTTCCGCGAAGCCACGCAGGGCAGCGGTGGCGTCGGAGTAGATGACGCCGCCGCCGGCCACGATCATGGGGCGCTTCGCGCGGGTCACGGCCCGGGCGACGTCGGCGATGATGCCCCGGTCCGGTCGGGGGCGACGGATGTGCCACTCGCGGTCGGCGAGGAATTCCTCCGGAACCTCGACGAGCTCGGCCTGCACGTCTTCGGGGAGAGAGATCGTGACGGCCCCGGTCTCGACCGGGTCGGTCAGTACCCGCATGGCGCCGAGGGCGGCCGAGAACAGTTGCTCGGGGCGGTTCACCCGGTCGAAGAAGCGCGAGAGGGGCTTGAACGCGTCGTTGACGCTCATGCTCGCATCGTGGGGAAGCTCGAGCTGCTGCAACACGGGGTCGGAGACGCGGGTCGCGAACGTATCGGCGGGCAGCAGCAGCACCGGCAGTCGGTTCGTCGTGGCCACGGCCGCCCCGGTGAGCATATTCGTGGCGCCGGGACCCACGGATGCGGCGCAGGCGAATGTGGATCGACGACGGGTCATCCGGGAGTACGCGATCGACTCGTGCACCATTCCCTGCTCGTTGCGCGCCTGGTGATACGGCATGAGGGTGGGGTCTTCGACGGAGAGCTGCTTGAGCGCCTGGCCGATCCCGGCGACGTTTCCGTGGCCGAAAATGCCGAAGGTTCCGACAATCGTGCGCTCACGCACGTCGCCATCAACCGTGAACTGATGACCCAGGAACTCGATGAGCGCCTGGCTGACTGTCATGCGACGGGTAGTCACGCTGGGGTGTCCTTTCGGGTGCTGCCGGGGAAGGTTACGAGGTGTACGGGAGACGGGAATCGAAGTCCTGGCCCGCCCAGGTGTCGCGAATCCAACCGTGCGCCGGATCATCGCTGATGCGCCACGAGCGGTCGGGGTCGGGGCCCGCCATCACGTTGAGGTAATAGAGGTCGTAGCCGGGAGCCGCGACGCACGGGCCATGCCAGCCGAAGGGAACGAGGGCGATATCGCCGGTGTGCACCTCGGCCGAAATGTCGATCGCGCCGGCGTCGGAGGAGTAGGTGCGCATGAGGCCGAACGGGCTCGCCGTCTCCGGGGCGCTCTGCCCACGGGTGACGGCGGTCTCGAAGTAGTAGATCTCCTCGAGCGTCGACTCCACCCCGGGCGTGTACTCGTCGTGCTTGTGCGGCGGGTAGCTCGACCAATTCTCGGCCGGCGTGATCACCTCACACACGATCAACCGGTCGGCCGCGAGGCTGTCCGGCGTGCCGAAGTTGTGCACCTGGCGGCTGGAGCGCCCGGCCCCACGAAGCTCGATCGGGACATCCGCCACCGGGGTGTAGGCCACCGGGAGACTCGTCTCGGTGGGAGCTTCGGCGACCGCCACCCGCCCCGCGCCCCCGGCCGTGCCCTCGAACTGAATCGAGAGCGCGGTTCCGGTGGGCAGGTAGAGGGTGTCGGTGGGTCCGTGAAAGACGGATGCCCGCCCCGTGAGCGCCTGGGAGCGCTCCTCGGTCTCGCCCTCGAGCGTGTAGCGCACGGTGAACGACCCGGCGAGGGGAACCACGATGCGTTCGACGGCCTCGGCGGGAAGCGCCGAAGTGTCGCCGGCGGCGAGCGAGGCGACGCGGATGCCGGTGTAGCGCCAACCGCTGATGGCCGTGTCGACGACGGATTCCCAGCCGTCACGCTCGAGGGAGCCCCGGGCGTAGAACCAGTCGTGTGCGGATGGCAGAGTCATGTCTTAGCCGTTCGTTGTTTCTAGTTGTTCTCGGGGAAGCCGAGGTTGATGCCGCCATGGCTCGGGTCGAGCCAGCGGCTCGTGATGGCCTTGCCGCGTGTGAAGAAGTGCACACCCTCGACGCCGTGGGCCTTGGTGTCGCCGAAGAGAGAGTTCTTCCAGCCGCCGAAAGAGAAGTACGACACGGGCACCGGGATGGGTACGTTGATGCCGATCATGCCCACCTCGATCTCGTTCTGGAACCGGCGGGCCGCACCGCCGTCGTTGGTGAAAATGGCCGTTCCATTGCCGAAGGCGCCGGAGTTGATCAGTTCAACGCCCTCTTCGTAGCTTGCCACGCGTACGACCGACAGTACCGGTCCGAAGATCTCCTCGGTGTACGCCTTCGAGGTGACGGGAAGGGCGTCGATGAGCGTCGGGCCGAGCCAGAACCCGTTCGGGTCGCCGTCGACCTCGATACCGCGGCCGTCGACGACGATGGATGCGCCGTCTTTCTCGGCGATGTCAATGTAGCTCGCGACCTTGTCACGGTGCACCTCGGTGACGAGCGGGCCCATGTCACACGAGCGACGACCGTCGCCCACGGTGAGGGTGTCCATGCGGGTGTGGATCTTCTCGATCAGCGCGTCGGCGACCGGATCGACCGCGACGACGACGCTGATGGCCATGCAGCGCTCGCCCGCACTGCCGAATCCGGCGTTGATGGCCGAGTCGGCGACGAGGTCGAGGTCGGCATCCGGCAGAACCAGCATGTGGTTCTTGGCGCCGCCGAGGGCCTGGATGCGCTTGCCGTGGCGCGTACCGGTTTCGTAGACATACTGGGCGATCGGGGTGGACCCCACGAAGGAAATGGCCTTCACGTCGGGGTGCTCCAGCAGACCGTCGACGGATTCCTTGTCGCCCTGCAGCACGGTGAACACGCCGTCGGGGAGACCGGCCTCCTTGAGCAGTTTGGCCATCCAGATGGCCGCGCTCGGGTCCTTCTCACTCGGCTTGAGGATGACCGTGTTGCCGGCGGCGAGGGCGAGCGGGAAGAACCACATCGGTACCATGGCCGGAAAGTTGAAGGGGCTGATCACGGCGACGACACCGAGGGCCTGGCGGGTGGAATACACGTCGACGCCGGTGGAGACGTTCTCGGAGTAGTCGCCCTTGAGCAGGTGCGGGATACCGCAGGCGAATTCCACGACTTCCTGGCCGCGGGAGATCTCGCCGAGGGCATCGGAGAGCACCTTTCCGTGCTCACTCGTGATGATCTCGGCCATCTCACCCTTGCGGGCGTTCAGCAGTTCACGAAAGCTGAAGAGGATCTGCTGTCGCTTGGCAATGGACAGGTCCCGCCAAGCGGGGAAGGCTGCCTTGGCGCTCGCAATCGCGGCCGTGATCTCGGCCTGGTCGGCGAGCGACACGCTCCTGGAGACCGTGCCGAGCGCGGGGTCGAAGACCGGGGCGGTGCGGCCTGAGGTTCCCGGCTGTTCCTGTCCGTCGATCCAGTGCGAAACGAGGGCCAGGTCGGTTGCTGTTTTGGGCATGGTGATCTTCTTTCTGAACGAGTGTGGAGCGGGAAAAGTGGTCAGGCCTCGTGTACGAGCGCGGCCGCGGTGTCGATGGCCTTCTCGATGTTGCCGTCGTGCGGGTAGAGCAGGCTGCGGCCCACGACCAGGCCGCGCACTCCGGGCAGCTCGAGTGCGTTGCGCCAGCTTTCAAACGCTTCGTCCTGGTTGCCGACGGGGTCGCCGCCGAGCAGCAGGGTGGGAAGCGTGGTGGCGGCCATCACCCGATCCATCTCCGGGACGACGGGAAGTTTCAACCAGGAGTAGGCGCTGGAGTCTCCGAGACCCTCGGCGATTGCAATCGAGAGGATCACGGCATCGGTCGTGAGATTGTTCTGCACTCGGCCATCGACCCACGCGCTCATGAACGGTTCCAGCATGATCGGCAGGCCGGCGGCGGCGGCCTCACTCACGGCACGGGCCGTGGCTTCGATGGTGGCAACCGAACCGGGGTCGGTGAGATTGATGCGCAGCAGGTTCTTGGCGAAGTCGAGCCGGTCGCGCTTGATGCGATCGATCGAATAGGCCGTGTAGCGGTCGTCCATCTCAAAGGATGCCCCGCGCAAGCCGCCGCGATTCATCGAACCAACGACAAGCTTGTCGTCAAGCAGGCCCAGCAGGGCCAGGTCGTCGATGATGTCGGCGGTGCCCAGCACGCCGTCAACGCCGGGGCGGGACAGCGCCGTCGCGAGGCCGTCGAGCAGGTCGTAGCGGTTGGCCATGGCGTTGTCGTTGTCGCGCACGCCCAGGGCCCCGCGGGCGCGATGATCCGCCGCGACGATGAACAGGCGTCCGTCACCGCGAATCAGCTCGCGGCGGGTGCGCGCCGCGAGGATCTCGGCGATGCGCTCGGGGTGCTGCGCTCGCGCGTCGCGGAGGGCGTCGAAATCGAGTCGGCTCACTGGTCAAGTCCCTTCAGTATCTCTTCGACCTCAGCGCTTGAGGGCATGGCGGTGGAACACTCCAGTCGGCTGGCGACGAGGGCGCCGGCCACGTTGGCGAATTGCAGGATTCGGCGAAGCGGCCACCCCTGGAGGAGGCCGTGGCAGAGGGCGCCGCCGAAGCTGTCTCCGGCCCCGAGACCGTTGACGACGTCGACGAAATACGGCGGAACCTCCACCGTTTCGGTGCGGGTACGCGCGAGCACTCCCTTCGGCCCCTGTTTCACGATCGCCAGCTCGATGCCGCGTTCGAGCAGAGCGTCGGCCGCGCGCAGCGGTTCCGTCTCCCCGACCGCGATCTCGCACTCTTCCTTGTTGCCCACGGCGATGGTGACCTTGTCGAGTGCCTTCGACACCTCGGCGCTGGCTTCCTCGGGCGAACTCCAGAACATCGGACGGTAATCGAGATCGAGGATCGTGAGCGGTGAACGACCCCGCGCAGCCCAGGCGGCATGGTGCGCCGCCCGACTCGGTTCCTGGGAGAGGCCGGTGACGGTCGACCAGTAGATACGCGCCGCGCGGACGGCCTCGAGGTCGAGCTCGTTGGCATTGATGACCAGGTCGGGTGCCTTGGGCTCGCGGTAGAAGTAGAGGGGGAAGTCGTCGGGCGGGAAGATTTCGCAGAAGACCACCGGAGTGTTGAGGCCGGCAACGGTGGAGACAAAGTCGTCGCTGACACCGAGCCGCCGAAGTTCCTGGTGAATGTAGCGGCCGAAGGGGTCGTCGCCGGTGCGGGTGATCACGGCGGAGTCGAGGCCATGCCGAGCCGCGGCGACCGCAACGTTGGTGGCGCTTCCGCCGAGGAACTTGCCGAACGTTGTGACGTCTTCAAGTCCCATTCCGGTCTGGAGCGGGTAGATGTCGACGCTGACGCGGCCGATGGTCAGCACGTCACGTGCAGGGGTGTGTGTCATATCGCTCATACGCCGTCGTACAACTTTCTGGTTTGTGGACCGGATACTCGACGATAGCGCGTTTTGGTTCATATGTCATGACATATTCACACCTTGCTCGATTTTGCAGTAAAAATCGTTAAAGTTCCGGCCCATTTTGCCGTGGCGTCCCGGCATCCATAGTTGTATATTAAGAACGAAATGCGATAGTCAGCGCCTGTGGGCCGGGGCGGCAGCCCTCCAGACCGGGCTTCGCTAGCGGGAACGTCGGCCTCTTTCGCGTTCAGCACTCGCGGTCTGCCGGTCGGTGTTTTCGGTACCAATCGAATACACGCCAGAGGAGGCGTTTGCAATGCTGAAAGAATTACACCCGGTTCTACCGGCCGCAGATCTCAGCCGCGTCCGCACGTTTTATCACGATGCGCTCGACCTGGATCCCGTCGAGGTGCTTGAGGGCATGCTCGTGTACTCGGGACCGGGATCTGGTTTTGAAATCTACGAGACAGAAAATGCGGGTTCGGCCAAGAACACCCAGATGAGTTTCATCACCGACGATCTCGATGGCGAGATGGCCCGGCTGCGCGCACGCGGTGTCGTGTTCGAGGACTTCGAGGTCCCGGGCATGAAAACCGTCAACGGCGTCGCGACGACGGACGAAATGAAATCGGCCTGGTTCAGGGACACGGAGGGCAACTTCATCTGCATCACGGAGATGCTGTCCTGACGCTCACCGGCATTATCGGGCGGATGCCGCCGGGTGTGGTTCCGGCGCCATCCGCTCTCTCCAGCAAGATCGGGCTAGTAGTCGCCCTCGCCGGGATGGGACTCGGCGTGCGAGGCCTTGAGCAGCGCGAGGTTCACCAGGAGGAACATGTCCAGGCGATCCGCGCGGTGCTCCGCATACTCGGCTTCGTTGGGATCGATCGCGAGCGAGATCAGGCGGGTCGACACGGCGTCGCGAATCTCCTCGCTCGCCTCCCGCTGGGCGCGTTCCACAAGGAGGGCAACGTGATCCTCGGCGGCGGCCTCCGCATCCAGAGCCAGGGTGAGCCGCTTGTGCACCTGCAGGCGCAACGCGAACTGGGTCAGGTCGCCGCGTTGGTCTTCGGTGAGATCGAGGCCCCACCGGTGCTTGCCGACGTCTTTCCGCAGACGACTGACGCGTTCCGCGTACTCCTCGTTCTGGCGGGCGAGCAGGCTCAGCTCTTCTCGCGCTGTCGCGGCATAGCGCTCCGGGTCGTAGTCGACGTGCTCCCGCAGTGCGCCGATGATGATGTCGTTCTTGACCGCCATACGCACGGCCGAGAGGGCGATGAGAAAACCCTCGTCGACCATCCGATCGACGGAGGGCGGCTCGGCGGTCGGTTCCTCGGGTGGGGCGACGGCGCGACGGCGCGAACGTCCTCGGCGCATGGCCACACCACCTCCCTGTGTACGTCTGATTTTACAGGGCGGAATGCGCTCTGAATGCCGCCGCCATGTGCTCAGAAATTGCGCGTATTCGCCCAGCGCGATTCAGCCTTGCCCCCTAGAATTCTCCTACACGCGGTCCCACAGAGCGATGAACGGAGCACATTTCTATGAAACATGTATCGGAGTCAACGTGGGAGCGGCTGAAGGGCGAGGCCGCTGCCGACCTCTATGACGAGCTGCACCACGAGCCGGCAGCAGACGCGCCCGACGACGCACCGGTCGTAGCCGACAAGCCCGCCGACCGGGAAGACAGCTCGGATGCGGAGTCCTCCGACGACTAGCCCGGCCCCCGGCCGGAAATGTCAACGCCCGATGGTGTGGCCGAGTCGTTTCCGTGCCGTCCGAAAGGTTGGCCCGTGACGGCCCTGAACAGGATCTTTCGAATCGGCCTCGGCCTGAAAGGCGCGGACGGAGTTCTGGAACTCGTCGGCGGGGTGCTGCTCCTTGTCGTGTCTCCGAGTCAGATCAGTTCTGCTGCGCGCCTTCTCACCTGGCGTGAGTATCAGGCGCACCGCGCGCTCTCCGCGCATCGCGGCGCCTGACGACGGCGAGGCGCCCTGAGCGCCTCGCCGCGGCCGCGCTACTCGGCGACGATGTCGCCCATGGCCGTGTTGCCCTTTCGGTCATCCAGTTTGCCGAAGGCGCTGTGGAGCAGGCTCTGCATTTTGTGAAGAGCACCGGTCAGGGCGCTTTCAGGCGAGCCGGAATGTTCCGTGACAACAACCGGGTTGCCGCCCTCCGGGCGAGCCTCCAGCAGGCATTTGATGTGGTCCCCGGTGCTGTGACCGGAGCTCTCATCTGACAGGTGCACTTCCACGCGAGTGAGGCGGGCGCTGAAACGAGAGAGGGCATCCTCGACGACGGTTTCCACGTCGTCCGGCACCTCACCCGTTGCGGCAACACTGCTGGAGGTGTTCACGATGATCTGCATTTTCGCTCCCGTTCCTGCCGTCTGGTGCCGTTCCCGGGACAGTTCAATAAGCAGGAACGATCGCTTGCGACGGACCATGTGTGGTTCCTCTCAGGCTAGCGCGTCATGTCACGGTCGTACCTGACACCGTGCTCAGGTTGGTCGGGCGGGCTAGGCGCCCCGGGCGGTGACGAGCTCGGGCTGGGGCTCGTCAACGGCCCCGGGGTGTGAGCGTTCGAGCGAGGCACCCTCCACGTCGGCGTCGGGCAGGATGCGGTCGAGCCACTTCGGCATCCACCAGGCCGCGTCACCCAGCAGGTGCATGACGGAAGGGATGATGAGAAGCCGCACCACGAAGGCATCGAGGAGCACGCCGACCGCGAGCCCGAATCCGATCGACTGGATCATCACCGAGTTCGAGAAGACGAAGCCGGTGAAGACGGACATCATGATGAGCGCCGCCGCGATGACGACCGCACGGCCCGCATGCAGCCCCCGCTGCACGGCGAGCCGGGCAGGGGTTCCATGCACGTACGCCTCACGCATCCCGCTCACGAGGAACAGCTGGTAATCCATTGCCAGCCCGAAGAGAATGCCGACAACAAGGATGGGCAGGAAGCTCAGGATCGGCCCCGGATCGTGGATACCGAACACCGGGCCGAGCCAGCCCCACTGGAACACCGCCGTAATGGCGCCGAAGGACGCGAACAGCGACAGCACGAAACCGATCGTGGCGGTGACGGGCACCAGAATCGAACGGAACACGAAGATCAGGATGAGCAGGGAGAGCCCCACGACGACGAGCAGGTAGAGCGGCAGGGCCGCTGCCAGTTTCTCGCTGACGTCGATGTTTCCCGACGCGTTTCCGGCGACGCCCAGAGACGTGACCCCGTCGATGTCGAGCCCGCGCAGATCGAGCACGAGCTGTTCGGTCGTCTCACTCGTGGGGCCATCGGTGGGCACCACCTGGAAGGCGAGGAGCAGGTCGTCGTCGGACGCGCCGATCGGAGCGACGGCAGCGACGTTGTTCTCTGCTTTGAGCAGGGTGCCGATGCGCACCTGTTCGGCGATGAGGTCGTCGGCAGAGACGGCCTCCGCGAGGTCGGCGACGACGATCAGCGGGCCGTTGACGCCCGCGCCGAATTTGTCGTCGGTGAGCTTGTAGGCCTTGTAGGCACTCGAGCTGACCGGCTCAGAGGACCCGGCCGGCAATCCGAGCCGCATCGTCAGCGCCGGGAGCGCGACGACCAGCAGCACCGCAATGCCGGCGATGACCGTGACGACGGCGCGCACGGTGTTCATCGGCTTCTTCGGCAGATGAGACACACTGTGCGCGTGTCCGATACGCCCACGCGCCTTCTTCGTCAGAATCCGGGCTCCAACGAGGTGGAGCAGGGCCGGCGCCAGCGTGATGGCGATGAGGATCGCCATGAGCACGCAGACCGCCGCGACGGTACCCATGAGCCCGAGGAATGGGACGCCCGTGAGGTTGAGGGCGAGCAGGGCGATGAGCACCGTGGAACCGGCGAACACGACGGCGTTGCCCGACGTGCCGTTGGCGAGGCCGATGGACTCTTCCAGGGGAACACCGCTGCGCAATTGCACGCGGTGCCGATTGAGGATGAAGAGGGAATAGTCGATTCCGACCGCGAGGCCGAGCATGACGCCGAGCACCGGCGTGACGGAGAGCATGGTGACGGTACCCGACAACGCGAGGGAGGCGAGAACGCCGACACCGACACCGATGATGGCGTTGATCAGGGGCAGGCTCGCGCCGATGAGCGTGCCCAGCATGACGAACAACACGATGGCGGCAAAGATCACACCGCCGATCTCACCCGGGCCGAGAACCTCCGGGATGCTGGACGCGATGTCGTTGGATACCTGAACCTCGACGCCGTCGATCTTGGCGTTGTTCATGGCGTCGACGAGCGCTTCTTTTGCCTCGGCGGATACGAGGTTGAGCGATTTGTCGAACTGGATGCTGGCGACCGCGGTGGTCTCGTCCGTCGAAACCAGACGAATTTCCGCCGCGAGGTCAAGCAGGTCTGCACCCTGCTCAAGCGTCGTGCCCTGTGTGGCGAGCTCGGCCTGTCCCGCATCGAGGGTGTTCTGCTGGGCGGCGATTTCGGCGGTGCCGGCATCGAGCTGCGCCTGCTGGGCGTCGAACTGGGGCTGGGCGGCGGCAAGTTGGCCCGCCGCTTCGGCCTGAGCCCTCGCCGCATCGAGCTGTGCCTGGCCGGCGGCGATCTCGGCCGTGGCGGCGTCGATCTGCGCCTGGCCGGCATCCAGTTGCGCGGCCGCATCGGCGATCTGCCGGCGACCGTCGGTGACCGCCGCGGCCTGGCCGTCGATCTGCGCCTGGGTGTCGAAGGGATTCGTGGTCGCCTTGACGTCTTCGAGGTCGACGGCATCGGTGAGCAGGCCGGCGATCGCCGTCTTCTGGGTGTCGCTGAACGCCGAGTCGTCGGTCGTGGTGAACAGCACGGTTCCGCGGCCGCCGCTGGCGGCCGGGAACTTCTCCGCGAGCTCGTCACTCACCGTTTGGGTGGGCGTGCCCGGAATGCTCACCGCGGAACTGAGCGCGCCGCCGAAGATCGCGAACGCGCCGCCGGCGAGCGCGAGGATCGCGAGCCAGGCCACGATGACCAGCCAGGCTCGGCGTGCGGAGAACCGACCGAGTCGGTAGAGGAGGGATGCCATGTTGGTCTGGTTCTTTCGTGAGGAGAAGTTCGGCGGAAGAAGGGCGCGGAGCGGGTCAGCTCGGCGTGGTGTATCCGGAGCGGATGGTGGCGATGAGGCGGTCGAGCAGTTCGTCCCACACTTTTCGGGAGTCCGCGTCGAGCGTCGCGCCCGTGCGCGCGATCCAGTACTCGGAAACGACGGCGACGCCGTTCATCAGCGAGCTGACGAGCACGGCGACCTCGAATTTGTCGATTTCGCTGCTGCGATCAGCGATCTCGATCGAGAGCTGGTCGGTGGTGCGCGTGAACACGTCGCCGAGGGCGCGTTGGGAACGATCATCGCCTCCGTCGGCGTTGAGCACACCCGCCAGGTAGGCCACAGCGGTGGGTAGATCGATGTCCCGCACCGCCGCCGTGATGTCGGCGAACAGAGTCTCCCGGCTGCCGTCTCCGGCCGGCGTCGCTGCCGTCGCCGCGCGAAATTCGTCGACGACGGCGCTGAGCACGCGCGTGCAGGTCGTCATGATCACGTCGTCAAGCGACGAGAAGTGGTTGAAGACGGTGCGGCGCGAGACGTCGGCACGCTCGGCGAGTTCGTCCACGCTGAAATGCGGCTTGCCCCGCTCGCGAATGAGAGAATCCGCGGCATCCAGGATCGCTTGCCGGTGCCGCGCTTTGAGCCCCGCGCGTCGGTCGGGGGCGGTGCTCTGAGCTGTCACGTAATTACACTACGTGCAACGACGCACAAAGTGCACCTCGTCGCGCGAATTTCTTGCCACGACTTCAGCGTCGAATCAGGGTGTCGACGCGGCGTCGACCCTTCTCGCCTCCGGCCTCTGGTCCGGCTCCGGGGAGCGGACGGTCCGCCGCGCGAACACGAAGCGCCGCTGCACGAGAAAGCTCGAGACGTACAGCGTGACATCGGTGAACACCTTCGCCGGCAGCAATGCCACCCCGAGCCCGGTGAACGCCGTCAGGAGCAGGTAGCTCGCAGCCACGAGTGCCAGCGCGAGCACCAGATATCGCAGGGCGTCCCGGCGAGCGCACCCCCGGCCCTGGGCGCGGAAGACGAGCCGCCGGTTGAGCAGAAAGTTCATCGATCCGCTGAGCAGCCGGGCGCCGATGACCGAGGCGAGCAGCGAGCCTGTCGCGGTGAAGAGCAGCTGCAGACCGATCATGTCCAGGAGAAACGACCCGAACGACACCACCGAGAACAACAACAACGGCAGCATCACACGCACGGAGTCTACGATCGGTCGGAAATGCGAGGATGCATTGTGCTCGAGGTAGATCGTCTCGATGTCCATTTCATCGATTCTGGTCTGGTTCGCCGAGGAATCCAGGAGCAGGTTGAGCTCATACTCGAACCGCTCCCCCTTGATGGACAGGAGCCAGGGCAGGAGCGCCGCGGGGTATCCGCGCAGACCGGTCTGGGTGTCTCGGATCACGGAGCCTGTCGTGGATTCGAAAGCGTGCCGGGCCACGAAGTTGCCGACCCGGCTGCGCAGCGGAACCCGGCCGGTGAAGTGGCGGCCCCCGATGACTATTGCATCATCCGAACGACGGATCCGCTCGGCCACCCGAACGATGTCGCTTGTGCCGTGCTGGCCGTCACTGTCGGCGCACACCACGTCCTCCCCGGGGTAGGCCCGGAGGATGTGGCGAAATCCCACCTTGAGCGCGTGCCCCTTTCCTCGATTTATCGAATAGCGGATGACCTCGGCACCGGCGTCCCGCACGGCAGCGAAGACCTCGTCACAGCCGGCGCCGCTGCCGTCGTCGACAACAAGAACGGTCAGCCACGGCGCATGCTGCCGCAGCCCGACGACGACAGCGACGAGGCGTGTGCCGGGTTCGTAGGTGGGGATGAGTGCAATCATCGTCGGGCCTAACCCTCGATGTAGAGAATGTCGGAGGTGGCGCGTTCGACGCCGGCACCCAGCGGGTCGTTCACCAGGTCGCCGTCGAAGTACATCGTCGACGAACCGCCACCGTCGATGTTGTAGGCGGTCGAGGCCCCGAGGCCCTGCATGATCTCGGCGAGGCCGGTCATCGTGACGCCGGCGCTGTAGCCGGGACTGCGACCGTCGACGACGACGAAGACCAGGTGGTTTTCGTCGATGACGCCGACCGCCGTGCGCGGCTGTTCACCCTGGATCGAGTGGTTGCCGAAGTTGGTGTCGACCTCCACGTCGTTGATTCCGGTCAGGATGTCGCCGTCTTCCAGCAGGGCGGGCCCGAAGGACACGGTGTTCCAGACACCGGCCGCGACCAGCTCATCGGCGGTGGTCGCGGTTTCGTCGTAGACCTCGACGGTGCCGTTGAGGTAGAACGCCAGGCCGTCTCGGGCACCCTCATCCCGGTAGACGACGCCATTGCGAATGATGATGCCGGTGTCGCGAAAGCCGTAGTAGTCGCCGTTGATTGCGAAAACGGCGTTGTTGTCTTGCGCCGTGTTCGACGTGGTTTCGGTGATGTTCTCGCCGAAGCTGTTCTGGGCAAAGGCGGATCTCAGCACCGTGGCGTCCGTCAGAGTGACGTCCGCGACGTAGTAGGTGACCGTGTCGCTGCCGGTACCCGTGACCACGGTCGAGAGCACGATGTCGGCGTCGTCTGACAGGTACGAACTTTCGCCGACGACGGCATCGCTCGTCTCGGTGGACTCGATCGCGGTGTCCGTGGAATTGGCGGCCTCGTAGGCGTCAACATCCGTTATGGAGACGTGCTCGATGACAAAGCGATCGAGTGCCCAGACGGTGCCGCCGCCGAGCGTGAGGGTGACCACCAGCGCCGAGGCCACGATGATGCGGCGACGGAGGCGGCGCGGCGCACGTTTCTCCTCGCGCTCGAGCGATGGGGGACGGTGCTGGTTTTCTCGCATGCCTCTTTGTAGAGGCCCCCACTATGCGGCGGCTATCCCGCGCCTAACAGCCACCTATGAGCCGCCCGGTCACCGTCTCGGCGGCGCCTGCGACTCAGAGCATCGATGCCAGGTCCGATCCGGTGGACGGGTAAACGGCGGTCGTCGACTTGATCTGCCGCGTGGTCACACCGTGCTTCATGGCCAGGCTGATCGTGTTGGCAACTTCGGCATAATCGTGACCGAAGAGGTGCGCGCCGATGATGCGGTCCGTGTTCTTGTCGATCAGGATCTTGCTTGCCCCGGCCGTTTCCCCGATTCGGTAGTTCGAATACCAGCCACTGGTATCGGTGAACCGCACGTCAACGTTGAGGCCTTTCTCTCGCGCCTCATGCTCGAGCATGCCGACCCGGACGAGTTCCGGGATCGTGAAGACGGCGGTGGGTATTGCCGCATAGTCAGGGGCGGCCGTGTCCGATTTCAGCATGTTGGATGCAGCGACCTTCGCCTCGAACACCGCCACGGGCGTGAGCGGCATACCGGGAGTGTCCGCAGAATCGCCGGCCGCATAGACACGAGGGTTCGTACTGCTCTGCAGATGGTCCGCGACGTTGACACCGCGCGGACCGTACGCAATGCCTCCGGCCTCCAGATTCATGCGGGTGAGATCCGGAGTGCGGCCGGCGCCGTGAACGACGAGGTCGGTATCGATCGTGGCCGTCTCCCCGGCACGTTGCACCGTGAGCCGAAATCCCTGCGGGATCTTCACCACGCCGGTGATCGTCGTGGTTCGCTGGACGGTCACGCCGGCGGTCGCACCCCGCTTGAGGAGTAGCTCGACGAGGTCGGGATCGAATTGTTTCAGCGGGGTGAGGCCGCGGTCGATGATCACGGGCGAGCTGCCCGCGCGTGCCGCGATGTGCGCGAATTCGAAGGACACGAAGCCGCCCCCGATGAACGCGATCCGCGGTGGCAGGCTCGGCAAATTCAGAAAGTCCGTGCTGTCGATGAGGTGCTCGTGACCAGGAAAGTCGAGTTCGCGAGGCCGGGCACCGGTGGCGATGAGGAATTTGTTCGCCTCATAGCGTGTGCCCTCCACATCGACCTGGGTGTCGTCGGTGAACGCGGCCACACCATGGAGTGCGGTCACACCGGCCGAGCGCAAACCCTCTTCCATGGAGTGAGGAACGGGGTCGGTGAAGCCGTGCTTGTGCGTCATCACGTCGGCCCAGTTGATGCTGAGCTGATCACCATCGACACCCTTGCCGGTGAGCAGCCGGGCGGAATCCACGATTTCTGCGCCGCGGCGCAGGATCTTCTTCGGGTCGCATCCCCGCAGGGCGCAGGTTCCCCCATACGGCAGCGCGTCGACGATGGCGACGTGCCAGCCCTTCGTGGAACACTTGGTGGCGGCGGCGATCCCGGCCATTCCCGCGCCGATCACGAGAAGGTCGAATTTTTCAGTCATGGTGCTCTTTCCGTCAGGGAATGGATTTTCTGGCCGCACGAATGGCGCGCTGGGCGTCACGCCACGTGAAGTGCAGTCTTCAGCTGCTCCAGGGTTGGTGCCCCCGCGTATCCGTCCGGTGTCAGGTAGCGGCGGCAGGACAACCCTCCGGACTCCCCTGCACGCGGAAACGGGTCGATGCCGTCGATGAGGATGCTGGGGGATCCGCCGAATCCGACGCGTTCGGCTTCTTCCACGGTGTCCACGAGCTGTCGCCGGACCAGAATCTCCGGGTGTCCGCCCGTGAGCGCGATGAGGCGCTCGTCCGTGGTTTTCCAGTTGGGGCAGCCGTCGAAGTACTGCAGAGTGATGTCCATACGTCGACAATAAACCTTGCAGTGTGCTACAAGGTCAAGCGCTAGGCTTGGCTCATGCTCATTGGAGAAGTCGCCGAGACCCTCGGCGTTGATCGTCAAACCATTCGTTTCTATGAAAAGCAGGGGCTTCTGCCCCCTCCTCATCGCCAGCCGAACGGGTACCGTGACTATGACCCGACCGTGATCAGCAGGCTGAATTTCATTCAAAGCGGGCAAACGGCCGGCCTCACCCTCGCGGAGATCACCAGTATCCTTTCCCTCCGCGATGAGGGTGAGGCCCCCTGCTCCCACGCCTCACTCCTGCTGGTTCGCAAGCTGGAGAACGTCCAGGCCCGCCAACGGGAGCTCGCCGTGCTGGCCGCGGAACTCCAGACACTCATCGGAGCCAGTCAGGTGCAGGACCCCGCCGAATGCGGCGAGACAGACATCTGCACCATCATCACCAACCCCCGACGCGCCTAGGGCCCCCACGCTGATTGCGGGCAAACGAAAACCCCCGAGTCCCGGTGGTGAGACGGGATTCAGGGGTTTCGATGACTGCGGAGACGGTGGGATTTGAACCCACGGTACCCCGTAAAGGGTACTCCACCTTAGCAGGGTGGTGCACTAAGCCGAACTATGCGACGTCTCCTTGATGCCTGCCTAGACAAACACACCTGCCTATCCTACCCGACCATGAGCCGGGTTCGTGACGAGCGCCCCGCGTTCCGCGCCAGTGGCTACTGATCCTTGAGCGTACGCCCGGCCGTGCAGGTGTAATCGGCCGCCGTTTGTCCGGTCACCGACTCGTCAAGCACGGAAACGGAGGGGTCGACAACCTCTGGAGCGGGCGTTGCCGCCGGGTCGACGGGTGCGGCCGGGTCGACGGGTGCGGCCGGGTCCACCGGGGCCTCGACCGGAGCGTTCGGGTCGGCCACGGTCCCCGATCCGGTCGTTCCGCTCAGCTGCACCGACCGGTCGGCGGCGACGGCTTCGAACATCTCCTTGAAGGCCGGCTGCGACGGAACCACGCCACCCTCGACGTTGCCGGTCGGCACCTGGGCGAAGACAACCTTGCTCAGGTCGATGTCTTTGAGGGCCACCGCGATCGAGGCAAGGACCGGCACGCTATTGAGGCTTGCGGACAACTGCATGTTGCCGGTGACGGCCTTGGCCAGCGAGTACACCTTGGTGGGGTCTGAGAGAGTGTCGGCGCTCTTGATGGTGCGCACGAGCGACGACATGAACAGCTGCTGATTGTTGATGCGGGTCAGGTCGCTGCCGTCACCCACACCATGGCGGGTGCGCAGGAACTGCAGCGCTTCGAAGCCCTCAAGCGTATGCTCGCCGGCGTCGAGAAAGGTTCCCGTGTACTCGTCTTCGATGGGCTCGGCGACACACACCGGAACGCCGCCGACCGCGGTGGACATGGCCATCACACCGCTGAACTGCACCTCTGCGGCAAACGGGATGTCCAGGCCGGTGAGCTTCTCCACCGTCGCCACCGTGCAGGCGAGCCCGCCGTAGGTCAGCGTGGTGTTGATCTTCTGGCGACTCATCGCACTGTAGGAACCGTCGCCGTCCACCTTGTTGCACGACGGAATCGGCACGAACATGTCGCGGGGAAAGCTGATGACGGATGCGTTGGTGTGATCCTCGGAAATGTGCAGCAACATGGTCACGTCGTTGAGGTCCCCGGTGGAGTCCTCCGGGCCGAAGACCGCATCCTGGCCCTTGCGACTGTCGCTGCCGACGACGAGCAGGTTGACACCGCCGTCGATGGCGCCGATCTGCGGAACCGGCCCCTTGGTCTCGTTGTCGAGGTGAACTTCGGGCTGCACGCTCGACGCCACGTCGAAGGTGGCGATCGCGGCAACAGAAACCCCGCTGACCAGAACCACGGCCAAACCGGCCGCGACGAACCGGGCCACCGTCTTGAAGGCGCTCGAACGCTTCAACCGGCCGTGGCGTGCCACCGTCGAGAGGTTCTTCGAACCGTTCGAACGGGGGCGGAGTTGGTCGCTCACTCAGGTCCTTTCATCGGCGTGCCGGCCATGACACTGTCACACAAGTAGAAAAAACGCTGCGGAGGGCGTGGGATTCGAACCCACGAGACATTTCTGCCCACCAGTTTTCAAGACTGGCTCCATCGGCCGCTCGGACAGCCCTCCCGGTTCGTCCGAAGATGAACACCGCCCGATTCTACACGGACGGCAGGCTTCCCAGAGTGACAGAAGCACCTGAGCAGGTGCTGAAGACCCCTACAGCGTGGCCAGAACGACAGCGAGGCCGTCGCCGACGACCGTGGCCGTGACCTCGTTTGCTGCCGCGAGAACGTCGTCGGGAGACTCCCCCATCGCCACGCCGCGTCCGTGCAGGGCCGCCCAGCTGAGCATGTCGATGTCATTGCGTCCGTCACCGACGGCCATCACGCGCTCGCGCGGTATGCCCAGCTCCATGCGCACCCGTTCCATCGCGGTGGCCTTGTTCACTCCGTCCGGGGCGATGTCGAGCCAGGCCGTCCAGCCGATGGCGTAGCTCACACGGTTGAGCCCCATACGCTCGACCACGGCGAGGAAATCCTCCATGTCGTGGTCAGGCGAGATCACGACAACACGGGTGGCCCGGTGCCGCAGCAGCTCGTCGAAATCGACGCGCTCGCTGTCCATGCCGATCGTGGCATCCGGAATCGGTTCGGTGTAGCGGTAGAAACCGTGCTCGTCTTCCACCGCGAACCGGGCATTCATCAGGTGCGGGCGGATCGAGTTGAGCACGTCGCTCGGGTCAAAGGTCTCCACCCATTCCCGGCGGTAGCCCAGCGGCGCGCTCGCATCGCGGTGCATGGTGATGGCGCCATTGGAGCACACCACGTAGCGCGGCGAAATTGACAGCCGATCCAGCACCGGCAGTGCGGCCGCGGCCGAGCGCCCGGTGGCGAGCATGATCGCGTGCCCGGCCGCCTCCAGGCGTCGGACCTGGTCGACAATCGCGTCGCTGATCGTGCCGTCTTCGTGCATCGTTGTGCCGTCGATGTCGAGGGCCACGAGCCAGGGGTCCACCGTCAGGCTCATTTCGCCTGGCCCTTCGGCGAGAGCGGTTCCAGCAGCTCGAGGCCACCGAGGTAGGGGCGCAGCGCCTCGGGAACGCGCACCGAACCATCCGCCTGCTGATGCGTTTCGAGGATCGCCACAATCCACCGGGTGGTCGCGAGGGTGCCGTTGAGCGTGGCGACCGGACTGGTCTTGCCGGTCTCCGTGCGGTAGCGGATGTCCAGGCGCCTGGCCTGATACGTGGTGCAGTTGCTGGTGCTGGTGAGCTCCCGGTACGCGCCCTGGGTGGGCACCCAGGCCTCGATGTCGAACTTGCGGGCGGCACTCGAGCCGAGGTCGCCGGCGGCCACGTCGATGACGCGGTAGCTGAGGCCGAGCGACTGCAGCATGCCTTCCTGCAGCGCCACGAGGCGGTCGTGCTCGGCCTCGGCGTTTTCGGGCAGCACGTACGTGAACATTTCGAGCTTCTGAAACTGGTGCACGCGGATGATGCCGCGGGTGTCTTTGCCGCCGGAACCGGCCTCGCGGCGATAGCACGTCGACCAGCCGGCGTAGCGCAGGGGCTCCTCGCTCAGGTCGAGGATCTCGTCTTTGTGGTAGCCGGCGAGCGCGACCTCGCTCGTGCCGGTGAGGTACAGGTCGTCGCCCGGCAGGTAGTAGACCTCGTCGTTGTGCTCGCCGAGAAACCCGGTGCCGTCCATGATTTCGGGGCGCACGAGCGTGGGGGTGATGAGCGGCACGAAGCCGGCCTCGAGGGCACGGTCGAGGGCCATGTTCATCAGGGCGATCTCGAGGCGGGCGCCGATGCCCTTGAGAAAGTAGAACCGGGTGCCGGACACCTTGGCGCCGCGGGCCATGTCGATCGCGCCGAGCAGCTCGCCCAGTTCGAGGTGATCACGCGGCTCGAAGTCGAAGGCGGGCGTGTCGCCGTGCATGCGCAGCGTCGCGAAGTTCGCCTCGTCGCCGGCTGGGACGCCGTCGATGATGGGGTTCGCGATGCTCTTCGCGATCTTCGTGAACCGGTCCTCGGCCTCGGCGGCCACAACACCGGCGGCCTTCACCTCGGCGGCCAGCCCCCGAGCCTCGGCCACGAGGGCCTTCTTCTGCTCGGGCGGGGCCTGGGCCACGGTTTTGCCGAAGAGGTTCTGCGTCGCCCGCAGGTCTTCGAACGCCGTGATGGAGGCGCGCCGTTCGGCATCGGCGACGAGCGCCGCGTCGACGGCCTCGACGGAGTCGCCACGAGCCTCCTGCGAACGCTTGAAGAGGTCGGGGTTTTCGCGTAACAGCACCGGATCAATCACACGCCTCAGTCTACAAGCGCCTCGCAACGCGACCCGCTACCCTAGGCATCGTGACTGCCTCCGGCCCTCCCCCCACTTCTCCGCACGCCGCCGTGGTTTATAACCCCACGAAGGTCGACATCACGAGGCTGCGCCACAGCGTCGACGCGGCCGCCACCACGCACGGTTGGACCGACACGGAGTGGTTTGAGACCAGCGAAACGGATGCCGGCCAGCAGGCCACGGCGCGCGCCCTGGACGCCGGCGCCACGCTCGTGCTCGCGGCCGGAGGCGACGGCACGGTGCGGGCCGTCGCCGAGGCGCTGCGGGATTCCGGCGTGGGCCTCGCGATTGTGCCGTCCGGAACCGGAAATCTGCTCGCGCGCAACATGCAGCTGCCGATCGGCAACCTCGATCACGCCACCGCCACCGCGTTCGGCGGGGTGGACCGGGCCATCGACGTGGGCGTCGCCTCGATCAAACGCGAAAACGGGGACACGAGTCAGCACGTGTTCCTCGTGATGGCGGGGCTCGGGATTGACGCGGAGATGATCGCGCACACCCGCGCGGACCTCAAGAAGCAGGTGGGCTGGCTGGCCTATGTGGACGCGGGCGTGCGGGCGATTCCGCAGAGCAAACCGTTTCGTATCCGCTACAGCCTCGGTGGCCGCACCGATCGCCCGGCGCACGTGAGCGGCATTCTGGTGGCCAATTGCGGCCTGCTGCCGGGCAACATCCAGTTTTTGCCCGATGCCCGCCTCGATGACGGCGTGCTCGACATCGCGGTGCTGCAACCCAAGGGAGTGCTGGGCTGGCTCGCGATCTGGCGACGGGTCACCTGGGAGAACGGGGTGCTGCGGCGTTCCGCGGTGGGCCGCCGCCTGATCGAACGCACGGCCTCCACGAACGAACGCGTCATGACGACGTTGCGCGGGGCCGATATTCGCATCGTGGTCGAGCATGCGCAGCAGTTCGAGCTCGACGGAGACGAATTCGGCCGCGTGCGCATCGTGGCGCTCAGCGCCGACCCCGGCGCCCTGCATGTGCGCGTGCCGGCGCCGTAACGGTTCGGTGCCCGCACCGGCAGGCGCGGCAGCGATCAGCGGCGGGCGGCCCGCCACTGCCAGGCGTGCCAGAACAGCAGGCCAAGGATCGTCGTGAGACCGGCAGCCATCATGGAGGGGGTCAGCGACCAGAGCACCTGGCGGAAGACCATGTCGAACTGCTCCCGAGCGGCATCCAGCCCGGTGTAGCTCCGGGTCGGCGACATGGCCTGCATTTGCAGCCAGGCGCCGCCCACGGCAAGAAGCGGGCCGAGCAGCCACAGGCCGATGATGAACGGGTTGCGCCGGGCGAGACCGGGCCCCGCACCGGGGTCAGTCGGGAGCGCTTCGAGGAGCTCGGATGCCGCGGTCGGTGCCGGTGTGCCATACGGTGCGGTCTCGCGGAGCGCCGCCAGCTGGCCGCGGATGTCCGCGAGCAGCTCACTCTGCGACTCCGCCGCGGCAACGCCGGCGCCGGCGGGCAGCGCGGGTGTCGTCGGGGTCGCGTTCGGCGCGGCATCCGGCTCCGGCGCCCGGCGTTCGTCGCCCGGCCGGTAGCCCCGTTGAAAGCGTGCGTCGTGGCGCGGGTCGAAGGCGGGTTCGGTCACAATGGGCTCGGTTCGCCCTCGACCAGGGTGTCGAGCCAGTCGCGGGCCTCGATGAATATCTCGTCGTCGTAGCGGGAGGTGAACTCGTTCGGGGTCTTGTCGGCCCGCGGGTACGAACCGAGGAAGAGCACATTCGGGCTGAACCGGCGCAGGCCGAGCAGCGCATCGCTCATCCGCTCGTCGAGAATGTGGCCGTCGGCGTCGATGACGAAGCGGTAGCGTCCGAGGGCATCCCCGATGGGACGTGACTGGATCAGGCTCAGGTTGACCCCGCGGGTGGCGAACTGCTCCAGCATCTCGAGCAGTGCGCCGGAGCGGTCGTCGGGCAACTCTACGATGAGACTGGTTTTGTCGGCGCCGGTGCGCGCGGGGATCGCGGTCTGGCGAGCCACGAGCACGAAGCGGGTGACGGCGTTCGGGTTGTCCCCCACGTCGTTCGCCAGCACGACCACGTCGTAGTGCTTGTCGATTCCGGGCGGGGCGATGGCGGCATCGGCGAGCCCGTCCTCAAATAGCGAGCTCGCCGCGGCCACGTTGCTTGACGCGGGAATGTGCCCGTGGTTGGGCACGGTCTGTTCCAGCCAGCTGCGGCACTGGGCATAGGCGACCGGATGCGCGTTGATCACCCGCACCTGCTCAAGCGTGGTTCCCGGTCGGGCCACGATCACGAATTTCACCGGCACCAGGTACTCGCCGATGATGCGCAGGCCGGGAACGCTCGCGAGCGCATCCTGAGTGGCCGACACCCCACCGTCGACGGAATTCTCTATCGCGATCATCGCGGCAACGCTGCGGCCGGTCACCACGTCGGCGAGCGCTTCGCCCACGTTATTGACGGATCGCCAGGGCTTCCCCTGCGCCTCGGGGACCTGCGCCAGAGCGGCCTCGGTGAAAGTTCCGGCGGGTCCGAGGTAGCTGTAGGTGAGATTGGAGGTTTCTGGCATGGCAGTCAGCCTACTGTGGGTGCCAGTATGGGCATATGAGCGAACGCGCAGGAACCCCGGCCCAGGAAACAGATCTGATCGATGTCGATGCATTGGTCAAGGCGTACTACGACCTGAAACCCGATGTCGACATCCCCGCACAGCGGGTGGCGTTCGGCACATCGGGCCACCGAGGAAGTTCATTCAACACGGCCTTCAACGAGGACCACATCATCGCGACCACCCAGGCAATCGTGGAGTACCGCGCCGGCCAGGGCATCACCGGGCCGCTGTTCATCGGAACCGACCCGCACGCCCTGAGCGGGCCGGCGTACACGACCGCCCTTGAGGTGCTCGTGGCCAACGGCGTGCGCGTGCTCGTGGACGAGTTCAACGATTACGTGCCCACCCCGGCGCTGTCGCACGCGATTCTGGCGTACAACCGGGCGGAGAACGGCGACCTGGCCGACGGCATCGTCGTGACGCCGAGCCACAACCCGCCCATGGACGGCGGTTTCAAGTACAACCCGCCGCACGGCGGCCCGGCCGACAGCGACGCGACGTCGTGGATCGCCGACCGCGCCAACGAGCTCATCGCCGGCGGCCTGAACAACGTGAAGATGAGCGAGCCGAGCGCCGTGGAGACCTACGATTTTCGGGGCCACTACGTGAACGACCTCGAAAACATCATCGACATGGCCGCGATCAAGACCAGCGGGATCCGCATCGGCGCGGACCCGCTCGGCGGAGCGAGCGTGGGCTATTGGGGAGCCATCCGTGACCGGTATGACCTCAACCTCACGGTGGTGAACCCGCACGTCGACCCCACCTGGCGCTTCATGACGCTGGACTGGGACGACAAGATCCGCATGGACCCGTCCAGCGCGTCGGTGATGGCATCCGTTGTCGCCCACAAAGACGAGTACGACCTGCTCACGGGCAACGATGCGGATGCCGATCGGCACGGCATCGTGACGCCCGACGGTGGCCTGATGAACCCGAACCACTTTCTCGCCGTCGCCATCGACTACCTCTACAGCCACCGTGAGGGGTGGCGCACCGATGCCGCCGTCGGCAAGACGCTGGTCTCATCGACGATGATCGACCGGGTGACCGGCTTTCTAGGCCGAGACCTGTGGGAGGTGCCGGTGGGCTTCAAGTGGTTCGTGCCCGGTCTCATCGACGGTTCGGTGGCCTTCGGCGGGGAGGAGAGCGCCGGCGCAAGCTTTGTGCGCCTCGACGGCACGGTATGGACGACCGACAAAGACGGCATTCTGCTCGCCCTGCTCGCCGCCGAGATTCTCGCGGTCACCGGCAAGACCCCCTCGCAGCGCTACACGGAGCTGACGGAGCACTTCGGGTCGCCGGCCTACGCGCGAGTGGATGCCGCCGCCACACCGGCGCAGAAGGCCGCGCTGGGCAAGCTCAACGGAGACGCCATCTCGGCGACCGAACTGGCCGGAGAGAAGATCACCGGCAAGTTCAGTGTGGCGCCGGGCAACGGCGCCGCGATCGGCGGCGTGAAGGTGACCACGGAGAACGCGTGGTTCGCCGCCCGGCCGAGCGGCACCGAAGACGTCTACAAGATCTACGCCGAGTCGTTCCTTGGCGCGGAGCACCTGGCCGCGGTGCAGCGCGAGGCGAAGGCCATCGTCGACGCCGCCATCGCGTAGCGCAGCCGGCGGCGCGGGTTCAACCGCGCCGCCCACCGCGCAGGTGGCTCCGGCTAGGGAACGCTCCAGTAGTACGCGGTGCCACCCGGGTGCTCGACGGTGATCGCGGTGTCGACCGAGCGGAAGTCGGAGTCCAGGGTGTGCCCCGCGAACGAGATCGCGACGGTGTCGCCCACGCGTTCGACCTTGGTGACGATGCCGGTGTGGTCACGGTCGCCCGAGTTGTCCCAGTCAAACTGAACGATGTCGCCGAGCTTAACCTGGTCGCGCTGGTCATCGGTGAGGGCGGTCACCTTGCCGGAATCCGCCAGGTAGTTCATCAGGGATGTCGAGCTGCGCCAGGCTGCCGATGCCGCGTAGGCGTCGCCGTTGCGGGGGCTGTTCCACGTGGCATCCATCTGCCATCCGCGTTCAATGAGCGTCTGGCTCGCAAAGTTGACGCAATCGTTGATGCCGAGCACGCCGTATTCCGCGGTGTTGTAGGTGTCTGGGGCCCAGTGCGCGAGCGCGTAGTCGAGCTGGGCCTGGACGGCCGGAGTCGAGGATTCGGCGGCGGGCGGCGCGACCGCCACCGGCGTCGGAGTGTCCGTCGGGGTCGCCCGCGGGGGCGTTGTTGACGCAACGGGATCCGGTGTGGATGCCGACGTGGCCTCGGCCGGTGCCTGGTTGGCAGCGGCCTGCACGACGAGGGCGGTCGCGCCCACGGCCACGACCGCGACGACAGCAGCCGTCGCTCCGATCTTCTGCAATCGGGTAAACGCCACGTAAGCCTCTATTCATGCTGTGCTGCGGAGTGGGGGGACCGGGCGGCCGTACCGGGCCAACCGCTCGATCCAAGCCAACCACAAACCGGCGCGCCAATGAAACGGCCGCGCGCGCACTCAGCAGATTCTAAACTGCCCCCATTTGGGCTATTTGATACTCCAGTATGAGACGGTCCCGCCGGAGTTCGCGAGCGACTCGTCGACGGACTGGTCGATCGTGTTGAAGGTGTGGCCGGCGTATTCGATTTTCACTCCGGCATCCGTTTTGATGACGGCCGTCACGATTCCCGTGTGGTCCCGGTCGCCGGAGCGATCCCAGTCGAACTGCACGATGTCGCCCACTTTGACCTCGGAGCGCTGTTCATCGGTGAGCGGAAGCGCGCGTTCAGGATGCTCGAGAAGGTACGCGTCGAAGGCCGTCGAGCTCGCCCAGGGGAGGCTGTAATGGTTGCTCGCGAGCTCAAAGGACCAGGCGTCGTCCATGGCCCAGCCGCGCTGAATCAGCGACTGGCTGGCGAAGTTGACGCAGTCGTTGCCGCTCAGGCTGCCGTACTCGGCACGGTTGTAGTCGTTCCAGTGGGCCTGTACGTAGTCCAGTTGCGCGGTGATACGGGGGTCGGGAACGTAGCTGAAACTGAGTGGCTTGGCAGTTTCGGTCGGCGCCGGCGTGGCCGAGGAGCTGGGTGCCGGCGTGGCCGAGGAGCTGGGCGCCGGAGTGGCCGAGGAGCTGGGCGCCGGCGTCTGGGCGTCCGTGGCAGGTTCCTCGACCGTGACGATCGGCGTGCCCGCGTCGTTGAGCAGCTCGACGGGAACGACGCCGGGGTCGTAGTCGGTCGCCGGCGGGGTTTCAATCGTGATGCTGGTCTCGGTGGCGGAGACGACCGTGCCGGCGTTGGCCCCGAAGTTCACCGTGGCGACGGTGTCGAGGTCGGCTCCGGTGAGGGTGACCACGGTGCCGCCGGTGACCGGTCCGGTGGAGGAGCCGTCCTCGGGAATCGGTGTGACGGCGTCGGCGGAGACCATGCTGCTGACCGAGGGCACCGTCGCCGCGACCGGGGCGGGGGCGACACTCGCGGCCGGGCTGGGAGCGGAGGCGGCCTGCGGGGCATTCCCCGATGCTCCCGCGGAACTGCCCGTGTAGGCGAGCCCCAGGGCAATGACGATGGGAGCGCAGGCGAGCGCGACGGCACCGATGAGTACGGCGTGGTGGCGATTGGTCTTGCGCGCAGCGCGCTTCGGCGAGCGAGAGCGGCGCCCCTGAGGAGCAACGTGGTTCTTCTGCGGGGCGCGGCGGATGCGCGGCGCGACACCGTCCGTGTGCGCGGGCGACGACGCGTCATCTGCTCCGGCGACGATAGCGGCGGGCGCGGCGGCGACGGGAGCGGCGGGCGCGGCGGCGACGGGAGCGGCGGGAGCGGCGGCGGGAGCGGCGGCGGCGAGTCGGGACTGGGCGAGGGATTCACGCCTGGTCAGGTACTGCACGGGCAGCGCCTCCGAGGCGGTCGGCTCTGCGGTCTGCGGGGCCAGTCCGAGCTGGGCGAGCCCGTGGTCTTCTGCGGGCGGCGGCGAGACGGCAGCGTTGCGGGGCGTGTTCTGGAGTCCATTGCGCAGCCGGTCGCGTGTTTCAGTGTGAAGCTGGTCGCGGTGTTCGGGGGTGGATTCTGGGCGCACGGATTCGTTTCTTTGTCGCTTACGGGGGTGCTCCACCCAAACACAGCAATCTTGGCAATCCCCTGTGCACGGCGCGGCAATGCCGCGAAGTGAGCTGACGTGTGGGAATGCTCGCTGTTCTACGGATAGCCCGGGGCGGACGGCAGACGAAAGAATTCTTCCAGCGTGCGCATCCCTGCTGACTGCATTTCCGCGGCCAAATCAACGCCGATGTAGCGAAAATGCCACGGTTCGAACTCGTACCCGGTGACCGCGACCTTGTCGGCCGGGTACCGCAGCAGAAACCCGAACCTGACAGAGTTCTGGGCAAGCCACTCGCCTTCCGGGGTGTCCGCGAAACACGCGTTCAGCGAGCATTGCCCCGACTCCGCACCCACGTCGATGGCCAGACCGGTTTGGTGTTCGCTGCTTCCCGGCCGGGCAATGCTCTGGTCCGCAGCAGCGACGCCCTCCGCGTCGACCAACGCGGAGTACACGCGGGTCTGTGCGGCGAACCCACGGTAGGCGCTGTTGGAGGCCAAACTCAGGCCGGCCTCGTCGCGGGCCGCTGCGAACATGGCCACCGCCGCCGCAGCCGCCTCCTGCCGCAGTTGCGGCTGCCAGGTGTGCGGCACCTCGACCGTGACGAGATCGCTCGGTGAATAGTCCGACGGCTGCAGAGACCGCTGCTTGTTCACGACCACCCACAGGCTCGCGGGGTCGTCGGTGGACCGGGCGCCACGGTCAAAGGAGGCGACGGGAACGGCCGTCGACGCCGTCGTGGGTACCGGGCGAGACGGCGGCGCCGGGGCGGCCGAGGCCGACGGCGTCTCAACGGCGGAGGTATCGCGGGGCGTTCCGACGGCGAGCCCCAGGAAGACGGTGGCTGCGGCGATGACCACGCCCAGCAGCGCGATTCCCACACGGAACAGCCTGCGGAGGGGCATCCGCGGCGCGCCGGGAGACTGAGCTTTTTCGGGCACGACAGAGAGCCTATCGGGGCCCACCCGTGTACCGTATCTGTATGTCAGAGCGCACAGGGGCCACATGGCCGAAGGGGTTTATTTGGGGGTCGGCCACGGCCGCGGCACAGGTTGAAGGTGCCGGGCACGAGGGCGGCAAGGAAGACTCGATCTGGGATGCGTTCGCGCGAGTTCCCGGCGCCGTGCACGGCGGTGACAACCTGGAAATCGCCGACGACCATTACCACCGCATGCCCTCCGACGTGCGGCTCATGCGTGAGCTCGGGCTGGACTCGTATCGCTTCTCCACCAGCTGGGCGCGAGTGCGCCCCGGCGACCGCGCGGTCAATCCGGAGGGTCTCGACTTCTACTCGCGGCTCGTGGACGAGCTGCTCGAGGCCGGCATCCTTCCCTGGCTCACTCTCTACCATTGGGATCTCCCCCAGGCCCTCGAAGAGGCCGGCGGCTGGGCCAACCGCGACACCGCGTTTCGTTTTCGCGACTACGCAGCGGATGTCTATGCCGCTCTGGGCGACCGGGTGACCCACTGGACAACCTTCAATGAGCCCTTCTGCTCGTCGTTGCTCGGCTACGCGTCGGGTGTGCACGCACCCGGGCGTCGGGAACCCCGCGCGGCGGTCGCCGCCGTGCACCACCAACACTTCGCGCACGGACTCGCCGTGAACGACCTGCGTGCCCTCGGCGCCCAGCACCTGGGCATCACGCTCAACCTCACCAATGCCGTGCCCCGCGATGCGAACGACCCCATGGATCTGGATGCGGCCCGCCGGCTCGACTCGCTGGCCAACCGCATTTTCCTCGAGCCGCTGCTGCTCGGCGCCTACCCGGACGACACGCTCGCGGACCTCGAGCCGTTCGGTCTGGGCGACGTCATCCTGCCCGGGGACCTCCAGATCATCTCCGCGCCGATCAACTTTCTCGGCGTGAACCACTATCACGACGACCTCGTCAGCGGTCATCCTGACAGCGCCGTGGGCGACAGCCACTCCGGCGGAGCGGAGCGACCGTCGGGGTCGCCGTGGGTCGGTTCCGAGCACATCACCTTCCCCAGCCGCGGCCTGCCACGTACGGCCATGGACTGGGAGGTCAACCCCGACGGACTGCGCGCCTTGCTCGTGCGGCTCAGCGCCGAATATCCCAACCTGCCGCCGCTCTACATCACCGAAAACGGTGCCGCCTACGACGACGTCGTCGCTCCGGACGGCGCGGTGCACGACACCCAGCGCACCGCGTTCATTCTGGACCACCTGGCATCCATCGCCGAAGCCATTGAGCAGGGTGCCGACGTGCGCGGCTACTTTGTGTGGTCACTGCTCGACAACTTTGAATGGTCGTACGGGTATGACAAGCGCTTCGGCATTGTGCGGGTGGACTACGACACGCTGGAACGCACCATCAAAGACAGCGGCCTCGCCTACGCGCGGGTGATCGCGGAAGCCCACTCCGCCTGAGCGCCCCGTGTGCCCCGTGTGCCCCGGTCGCCAGTTCAGGAGATCCGAGGCGGGCACACCCATCGGCCCCGCAAACACACGGCCGGGCGGATGCCGTCGGCCGAATCTCCTGAACTAGCGACACCGACGCGGCGGGGAAGACCCGGGCCTGCCCGACCCACGGTGCCCGGTTGCCCGTGTGCCCCGGTCGCCAGTTCAGGAGATCCGAGGCCGAGCACACCCATCGGCCCCGCAAACACACGGCCGGGCGGATGCCGCCGGCCGAATCTCCTGAACTAGCGACAGGAACCGGGCGGGGAAGACCGAAAGGCGCACACAGAAGGGGCCCGTCGCGTGTGCGACGGGCCCCTTCGGGGTGGTGCGGGTTACTTGGTGGCGACGGTGATGGTCGCGATGCCGACGAGGAGCTGGTCGGCGACGGCGTCGGTGTTGAACGTGGAGTTCAGCAGTCCGGCGGCGTCGGAGGAGATGTGCACCGTGGTGCCGGTGAGGATGGCGTTGTCGCCGTCCATCTCGAGGG